>Ga0105046_10000185_pt1 | contig 76749 bp, 62 predicted proteins | sample MAT03_FD_78385 | JGI IMG/M metagenome (GOLD analysis project Ga0105046, IMG submission 78385) | Freshwater microbial communities from Lake Fryxell liftoff mats and glacier meltwater in Antarctica - MAT-03 (megahit assembly) | ecosystem: Environmental > Aquatic > Freshwater > Ice > Liftoff...
TAAAGGTCAGGCTACCTTCTCGGTCAGCTCGAGCGTGGCGATGCGCCGGTACAAGGTGGCGCGACCAATGCCCAACCGCTTGGCCGCCAAGGTGACGCTGCCGTGTGTGACGCGCAGCGCGTGTTCGATGGCGAGCCGCTCGAGTTCGCGAAGCGGAACCACTTCGTTGTCTGGAAAGGACAGCAATTGATTCACAGGCGAAAGGGCAGCCCGACGTTCACTTGGCGTAGCGCCGCGCACTTCGGCAGGCAGGTCGGCCAGCGTCACCGTTTGACCCGATGCGGCCAACAAGCTGCGGTGCACTACGTTCTCGAGCTCGCGCAAGTTGCCTGGCCAGTCGAAGCCCACGAGGGCCTCCATGGCCTCGGGCTGGACGGTCACGACCGAGTCGTCCCCCATGCGTCCCGAGATCGCGCGCAGGTAGTAACCGACGGCACTCGGAATGTCTGCGCGTCGCTCACGGAGCGGAGGCACGGCGATGGGATAGACCACCAGCCTGAAGAACAGTTCTTCGCTGAACGATCCGGACTCGACCAGCTCTCGGAGATCGCGCGAACTGCCCGCCAGAACTCGAACGTTGGAGACGAACTCGCTCCCTCCATCGGCGTGACGCATGCCTTTGCCCGAAAGGTAGGCTGCCAGCTGCGCTTGCGCCGAACACGAGAGTTTCTCGACCTGCTCGAGGTAAACCACCCCGCCACTGGCCTGCTCGAACGCCCCGCGCACGACCAGGCCATCTCCGCCATCGCGTCCAGCCAAGAGTGCCTCGTGTTCGCTCGGGTCGTGCGTGCCGGCGTCGAATACAACGAAAGGGCCGTGAGTCCGAGCACTTGCGGCATGGATGGCCGCGGCTACCAGCTCCGTACCCGCGCCATGCTCACCGTGAAGCATCACCGCCACGTCGCGATCCAGAACGCGGCGCAGCTGATGCTCGACGTCGCGGAGCGCTCGGCTCTTGCCTGCCATTGCTCCGCGCAAGATCCGCGAGGCACCTTCGACCGATACTTCGCTCATCAAGTGCCTGCGGTCGCGAGCCTTTTGCACCGCGACCAACAGGCGCTCGGCATCGAGCGGCTTGGCCACGTAGTCGTGCGCTCCAGCCCGCATGGCCGTCACCGCGCTTTCGATATCGCGTTGCGAAGTAACGACGATCACGGGCAAACCCGGATCCAGCTTGTGCAAGCGCGTGAGCAACTCGACGCCTTGGCCCGCCGCAATGCCGAAGTCCATGCACACGATGTCGGGGCGCTGCTCGACCAAGGCGTCGATCTCGGAACGCGTCGTGGCCTCGCTCACCTCGTAGCTCGCGCTCTCCAACCAGTGCCGCATGAGCCGCCGAGCGGTGGGATCGGCGTCGACAATCGCCACCCGCACGGTGGGTGCAGGCATGGACGAACGCGAGGAGGGGAGTCCAGACGCAGAAGGACCGCTTGAAAACATGGCGCTCCTATCCCTACGAACATGCAGTTGCTTTCTTTAGGAGCCCTTTTGAGGCAGCCCAAAAGCTACCGGGGTCGGCCCGATGGACCCGCTGGGGCCCTCTCGGGTAGCCTGCGAGCCATGAAACTCCGCACCCGAACCATCGAACGTCTCCGGGATGCCTTGCTCAAGAGTGGCCGCAGGCCGAGCGCCGTTGCCTCTTCGGCCTACGAAACGCTGGCTCGTCAGGGCCTGCTGTCCGACGACGAGAAGGCAGCAGTCGCCCGGGTCGACGCCGTCGCCGAAACCATGTTCCTGATGATGGCGGCAGACGAGATGGTGTCGGAGAGCGAAGTTTCGGCCGTCCGTGGAGCGATTCGGGGCCTGACGGGCGAGATCCTCGGTGACGGTGTGATCAAGGTCATGATCGAAGGCTACGCCCTGAGGCTCAAGAATCAGGGACGCGAAACGCGCCTGCGCGCCATTGCGGCCTCGATGTCCAAGGACACGGACGAGGCCGCCTCGGCGTTCGCGTTGGCAGCGGCCGTCGCTTTGGCCGACAACGAAATCGGCGACGCCGAAAACGCCTTCATCCAGGAGCTGGCGCGCTGGTTCGGCTTCGACGAAACCCGCGCCAACGCCATCTTGGATCAGCTGGCGAGCGATCAGCAGGACTGAACGGGCACTCCCTGACCCGCTCGACCGCTTGCGGGCGACGTGGTTAGCTTCGCGCCGTGAAAATCGCTGTCATTGGGTCCGGATACGTGGGTCTCGTCGCGGGGGCATGCTTCGCCGACTCGGGAACCACTGTCGTTTGCGTCGATCGCGACGAGCGCAAGTTGCGCCTGCTCGAAAAGGGCGAAGTTCCCTTTTACGAGCCGCGGCTGGGAGACATCGTCAAGAAGAACTGGCCGGAGCGACTCACCTTCAGCTCCGATCTCGGTACGTCAATTCGCGGCGCCCAGGCAATTTTCATCGCCGTTGGTACGCCGCCTCGAGAGGACGGCAGCGCCGATTTGAGCCACGTTCTGGGCGTCGCCGAGCAAGTAGCCCAGCTCGCCGAGCACGACATCGTGCTGGTAACCAAGAGCACGGTGCCAGTCGGCACGAACCGCAAGGTGCTGGAGACGGCACGCGCCCACACCAAGTTCAAGGTCTCGGTCGTCTCCAACCCGGAGTTCTTGAAGGAAGGCGACGCCGTGAACGACTTCATGAAACCCGACCGCATCGTGATCGGCACGCACGACGACCGCGCGTTCGAGATCATGTCGCGCCTCTATGCGCCATTCAATCGCCAGCAGAACCGGGTGATTCGCATGAGCCCCGAGAGCGCCGAGATCGTGAAGTACGCGGCCAACTCGCTACTCGCTGCCAAGATTTCGTTCATGAACGAGATTGCCCAAGTGTGTGACGCGACCGGCGGCGACGTCGAAGACGTGCGCATCGGCATGGGCAGCGACAAGCGCATCGGCATGCACTTTCTCTACGCCGGCCTCGGCTTTGGCGGCAGCTGTTTTCCCAAGGACCTGCGGGCCTTGGTCGATACCGGTTCGCGGCTCGGCATCGACATGGCAATCAGCCGCGCGTCGACGGCGACCAACCAGGTTCCGGTGCAGGTGCTGCTCGCAAACATGGAGCGCGATCTGGGCGGCCTCGCCGGCAAAACCATCGCGATCTGGGGGCTGGCCTTCAAACCGGGGACCGATGACGTGCGCGAAGCACCTGCGTTGGCCATCATCGCCGAGCTGAAGCAGCGCGGCGCCCAAGTGCGCGCCACCGATCCTCAGGCCCGCGAAACGGCTCTCGAGAGCATGAAAGCTTCCGGCACCGACGACATCGTCACGCTGACGCCGCGCCCTTACGAAGCCTGCGAGGGCGCCGACGCTCTGATCATCGCGACCGAGTGGAGCGAGTACCGCAATCCCGATCTCGAGCGCTTGGCCAGCCTGCTCCGTAGCAAATGGGTTTTCGACGGGCGCAATGTACTGGTGCCCCAGGCGGCAGGCGAAGCCGGACTCAACTACCGAGGCGTGGGACGTCCGGTCGTATTGGCCGGAAAGTGATCGACACGGCGGGGATCCCAGGCTGCACCAGCTGCGGGACCTGCTGCTTCTCACGAACCGAAGACTACCTGCGCGTCGCAGGTGTGGACTACGAGCGTTTGGGCAACGACGCCGTGCGGCTCACTCATTTCTTGGGGAACAAGAGCTACATGCGGCTCGAAGACGGCCACTGCGCCGCCTTGGTGCTGGACGTGACGGCCGCCACGTTCCTCTGCTCGGTGTACGAGAATCGCCCCGACGTGTGCCGCTGGCTCGAGCGTGGCTCGGGCCAGTGCCGCGCCGATCTGCACGAGAAAGCCGAGCGACCGCTCCTGGCTCTCCGTAAGAAGGCAGCCGAGTCAGCGAGCTGAGCGCGCCCGGAGCCAACGCGATCTGTGAATCGACACTTACCTGCGTGTGCCGAGAGCGTCAGGCGCGGGCATCGCGCCGGGGATTGGGGGCGGCGGCGTCGCACCGGGCACCTGGGGCGCCACGGGCGCAGCACCGGGCACCTGGGGCGCCACGGGCGCAGCACCGGCCGCGCGAGGCGCCACGGGCGCAGCACCGGCCGAGCCGGCAGGTGAACTCTGCGGCGAGGAGCTGCGCGGGGTGCCGCAATCGCAAGCGCCGAAGCCCGAGCCATCGGCCAAGCACACCTGACCACCCTGACATCCAGCTGCGCCCACGCAGGCTTGTGAGGCGCCAGGCACACAAGCGGGAGCGCCGGTCGGCGCGCCCGCGGCAGGAAGTGGCTCGACCGCGGGCGCCGGCAGCTTCGGTGCGGCCTTGCAGACGGGCTCCTCGATCTTCACCGCGCCGCAGATAATCTCGAGTTCGCCGACGAACAGCACACTTTGATAGTTGCTCGAGGAGCCACCGATTTGATGCGTCGCATTCTGGCCGCCCAAGATCGTGTAGCCCTTGCCGCCGCAGAGGTTCTCGGCGCGCGCAACGCAGTCGGCCATGCCCTTCTCGCACTGAATACGATAGCCTCCTGTCGGCAATTTCGAGGCCTCGACCGAACTACAGCCGAGCAACGAAACGGCCGCACCGACTCCGAACGTCCACGAGAAAAGCGATTTCACCCGCTCAGCTTACACCGTGGCTCGGCGCCGTCGAGCCCGCGAAATCGACCAAGCGAGCTGCAGACTCGGACGAGCCGCAGCTTCGAACGGACGATCAGGCCAAGCGTACGAGGCGCGCCACGCGCGCCGTGACTTCTTCGTGGAACGCCTGAATGAGGCGAGCCGCGAACGCTCCCGGATCGAGATTCGAGTCGGTGACCAAGGGCATCAAATCGACGCCGTAGATGAGGCCCTGGGTCTTGTCGACGCCGTGGCTCTCGCTGAACGTCGAGTGCGCCTTGCGACGGCCAAGGGCCGCCAAGTCGTAGCGCTTGCCACCGGCAATTTGCGAATCGAACACGCCAAGTAGCGCGGCCTGCAGGTTCTCGTGCCGCGTCACGTCCATGACCACCTTGAGCTCGTCGGGAACCCAATCCAGGTCGCGCCAGACCTCGCAGCCGATCACCTGCTGGGGGCGGTGCTCCGGGGCAAGTGCACGCAACGCAGCGATCGTGCGCAGAACGACAGCGATGTGCGTGTCGTGCTTGTCGCAGAGGTTGTGAGTGTAAACTACCTCGGGACGCGTGGCTTCGAGTACACGCGTGAGCTCGTGTACGACCAGGGTCTCTGCTGGATCCTTCACGAGCCGACTTGGATGGTCGAGCAGAAATTGCGCGGAAAACTCACCCACGAAGGCCGCTTTCTTCTGCTCGGTGCGGCGCACGGCCTTCATCTGTTCGTCCGTGTAGTCGGCGTACTCGAAGTCGCGCGCGCTGCCGGCACCATCTGTGACGACCACGCCAGAGAACGCACGACCCGGATGGTGAAAGCACTCGAGGATGCCGTGCGTAGCCAGGATCTCGATGTCGTCCTGGTGAGCACAGATCGCCAAGTGAGTGGTGCGCGACAGTGCCTCGGCAACGGGGCGCTGATCCCAAACGTAGATCTCGGAAGTGGGCTGGTGCAGTTTCATGACCGACTTTTGCGACTGAAGAATGGCGCGAACACGTCGAAGATTGCGAAGCGCTCAGGCGCGCTTCGGCAGACTGGCTGCGGCGATCGACTGGCCGACACGACGACTGGCTTCGTCAGGAAGATGCAAAGTAATGCCCTGGGCGAGTTCGGGGGCCTCGAGAGCCAGAACTTCGCGGGCCTTGTCGACGAGCAGAGTCCCGCCCTCGCCGCTCGTCACGCGGCCGAGCAAGAGGACGTGCTTGATGTCGTAGAACTCGGCGTAGTGAATGAGCGCGTAGCCCAAAAAGACGCCAATCGACTCGTAAACGGCGGCGATGCGGCGATCGCCGGCCTGGAACATCTCCTGCACGCGCTTGAGCTTTTCACCAGGCGTAGCTTTGGCGTCGAACTCGATGCCAAGGCGGGGCGCCAAGCGGATCACCGCGTCTTGCGAGAAATACTGGGAGCCGACACCGCGATCGCCCGACCACTCGACGTCGAGACCACCCTCGGGTGAATAGTCGACGGGCGCGAACGCGAGCTCGTTCAACCAACCCGTGATCAGGCCTTCGCGGTTCACGTAACCGACCGCTTCACTCGTGCCCATGGCGATGCCGAGCACCGCGCGATCGTCGAGGCTCATCGCGCCAGCCAGGGCCGTGACGTCGCCGTCGTTGGCCACGGAAACCGGGACGTCGCCGAACAAGCGCTTGGGCACGTCGAGGTAAACGTTCTTGATGTGCTTCTCGAACTCATCGTCGGGCACCTGGCGAAACAGCGAGGCCACCATGGTGCGATTATTGACGTAAATGCCGGCCGAACTGATGCCCACGGCGTCGACGCGGGGTAAGTGCTCGGCGGCCAGCCGCAGCGAATGCTCGATACCTTCGATGTGGTACTTCGGATCCGAATTGACCTTCGGGTGCCAGACGATCTCGGTCGAGAACACCTCCTTGCCGTCGATGATTGCCGCGACTTTGCGATCGCTACCACCGGCGTCGAAGCCGATGCGACAGCCGTCCAAGTAGCCACCGGCGGGCACTGGGCTCTCGTTCTCGTGCGGCAGCTCGCTCTCGGGCACGTGCCGCACCTCGAAGCGCTCTTGTTCGTAGACCTTCGCCATGAACTCAGCGTCGAACGCGCGGGCCCCACCGGGCGCGTACTGTTGCGCCAAATGATCGGCAATGTCCTTGGGACCGGCCACGAATACGCGGAAACCTCCCTTGGCCCAGAGCAACATCTTGACGATGCGCTCGGCGTAGAAGAGGTTGTCCTGGACCTGGGGATGACCCGCCGGCAGCACGACCGTCTGGAAATGCGCTACCTCGTGCCCGCTCCGCTCGACTCCGAGCACGAGCCTCTCACCCCCTCCGGCTTCGCGGACTGCCTGGACGAAGGCGCGATGGCCCAGGGCGCAGGGGCGAAACTCCGGGGCGAGCGGTGCGGCGATCCGGGGGACCTGGAGGAGAAGCGAATCGGCCATGGGTTAGGAAGATAGTCGGTCGAACCGGACGGTCATGCACGAAATTTTTCAATAGATGGCGCTTAATTCTCCGCTTCCACTTCGGAAGACACCGCCCCCACGACCCGAGCTCAACGCCCGGCGAGCGCTGGCGGGGCCCAAAGTGAAAGGGCTACCTCGCCTGGGTCAGCTGGCGCCCGCCTCGCGGCGGCAGTGCCGGAGCAGCATCGCCCTGAGCTCCTGCACTTTGACTGGCTTGGCCAGGTAGTCATCCATGCCGGCTTCGAGAGCACGTTCGCGATCGCCCGGCATGGCATTGGCCGTCAATGCCACGATGGGCGTGCGCCGACCGAGCCCGGCCTCGATCCAACGAATGGACATTGCGCGCGGCCGTGTTCGTGAACGACACGCGTAAATCCGCGTCGAGGTGGATGAGACCATCGCGCAGAGCCTCGACCATACCGAACAGGTTGAGCACGAGCGCCCGGAACTCGCCGTCGTCCATCGGGTTCAAGGCGCGCGGCAGCCCGCTGCTCGATGCGCACGCGACGGCGGCGAGGTAGGCCCAAGCGAGGGGCAGGGCGGCGAGGTAGGCATGCGGCGGGGGGCTGGCGCCCCCTCCGCAAAACGGCCCTGCGACCGTGAACTTGCGGCTCAGCCGGGTGCCAAGATCAGCGCGCCCAGCGGCGGCAGCTGGAGGCGCAGCGACTGGGGGAAGCCGTGGGCGCCGAGCGCCTCGGTGTAGAGCTCGTGCGCCGTCGGGTAGCCACTGCCGCCGAACTCGCTGGCGTCACTCGACAGCAGTTGGGTGTAGCGCCCCTCGGCGGGTGCCCCGATGCGGTAGTCCTCGCGCGGTACGGGCGTCAGGTTGAGCACCACGATCAGGTGCTGCGCCGTCCCGGGCACGCTGCGTTGGTAGACGAGTACCGAGTTGTCGCGATCGGTGCAATCGATCCAAGCGAAGCTCGAGGGTTCGGGATCGCCCTGCCAGAGCTCGGGACGCGCCTGATAGAGGTGACCGAGCTTGCCGACGTAGTCGAGCAGCGCCCGACGTTCGGCGTGCATGGCCAGATGCCAATCCACCGAACCGTCGACGTCCCATTCGGAGTGCTGACCCAGTTCACCACCCATGAACATGAGCTGCTTGCCGGGACGCGTGGCCTGGTAGGCGTAGAGCAGCTTGAGGTTGGCCACCTTCTGCCAGAAATCACCCGGCATCTTTTCGATCAGCGAGCCTTTGCCGTGAACGACTTCGTCGTGGCTGATCGAGTTGATGAACAGCTCCGTGTACTCGTAGATCATCGCGAAAGTGAGCTGGTCTTGGTGATGCTTGCGGTGAATGGGCTCTTTCTGGAAGTAGCCGATCGTGTCGTGCATCCAACCCATGTTCCACTTGAAGTCGAAGCCAAGGCCACCTTCGCTGGGCGGCTTGGTGACGCCACCCCAGGCCGTCGACTCCTCGGCGATGGTGAACGCCCACTTGCACTCTTCGTGCACGGTGGTGTTGAGCTGCCTCAGGAAGCCGACAGCGTCGATGTTCTCGCGTCCACCGTATTCGTTGGGGACCCACTCGCCGGCCTTGCGGCTGTAGTCGAGGTAGAGCATCGAGGCGACCGCGTCGACGCGCAGACCATCGATGTGGAACTCCTTGAGCCAGTAGACGGCGTTGGCCACCAAGAACGCCCGCACTTCGGCGCGACCGTAGTTGAAGATCAACGTTCCCCAGTCCGGATGCTCGCCGCGTCGCACGTCGTCGTGCTCGTAGAGCGCTGTGCCGTCGAAGCGGCGGAGGGAGAAATCGTCCTTGGGGAAATGGGCGGGCACCCAGTCCACGATCACGCCCACGTCGTGCTGATGCAGGTAATTGACGAGGTATTTCAGATCGTCGGGACTACCGTAGCGCGACGTCGGCGCGAAGTAGCCGGTAACCTGGTAGCCCCATGACGGGTAATAGGCGTGCTCGGCTAGAGGCATGAATTCGACGTGGGTGAAACCGAGCTTCTTCACGTGCTCGACGAGTCGCGGGCCGATCTCGCGGTACGAGAGCGAGCGGTTGCCTTGCTCGGGCACCCGAACCCAAGAGCCGAGGTGGAGCTCGTAGATGTTGACCGGGCTGCGCTTGATGTCGCGCTTGGCGGCTCGAGCGATCCAGTCATCGTCCGACCACTCGAACGAAGACTCGTAGACGACCGACGCAGTACCGGGGGGCAGCTCCATGGCGCGTGCGACCGGATCCGTTTTGACGCGCAGCGCGCCGTCCTGGGTCTTGAGTTCGAACTTGTAGAGCACGCCCGGACCGACACCCGGCACGAAAAGCTCCCAAATGCCCGACGCTCCCAAGCTGCGCATCGGCAACAAACGGCCGTCCCAGGCGCAAAATTCACCGACGACGCTGACGCGCCGAGCGTTGGGAGCCCAAACGGCGAAAGCAGTTCCGGCGATGCCGTCGATGACCATCGGACGCGCGCCGAGCACGCCGTAGAGCTGGCGGTGGGTTCCCTCACCCAGCAGGTAGAGATCCGTCTCGCCCAATGTCGGCGCGAACACGTATGGGTCCCAGAGCTCCCAAGTCTGGCCGTCGGCGAAACGAAACCGGTAGCCGTGATTCTTGCCAAGCTCGAAGGGCACGCGCACGCCGAACAAGCCGTTGTTCAGGGCGATCATCTCGAGGTCGGGCGAGCCGGGCACGAGCAATTCGCAAGTCTCGGCATCGGGGTGGAAAGCACGCGCAATCTGACCAGCCGGTCCACCGCCGTGCACGCCCAGAATCGAATGCGGATCGTGATGTTCTCCAAAAAGCAAACGGTCCGTCTCGTCGGGAGAGACGTGCACCAAGAGATCCGCAGCAACAGTCATTCGTTTCCTTCGTAACAGAGCAGCACCAGGGAGTGAGGTGCCACGTTCAGAGTAGTCCCCTTGGGGATGCGATGGGTCGGTTGAGCGGTGTTGACGATCTCGTGCCAGTAGCCGCGATCTTTGAGCTCGGGCAGATTCGTAGCACGGGCGCGGTTGCTGCCATTGAGAAACAGCAAAAGCGTCTGGCCGGTGATGTGGCGGCCACGTTCATCCATGTCGTCGGATGCCGAGCCGTGAATCAACATGCCCAGCATGCTGCTACGCGGGTCTTTCCAGTCGTCTTCGGTCATTTCTCGACCGTCCGGCCGTACCCACAGGATGTCCTTGACACCCTTGTCGCTCGTGGGGTCGGCGGCGAAGAATTTGCGCCGACGGAATACAGGATTGGATCGTGAGATCTGGAAGACTTTCTGCACGAAAGACAGCAGGTCCTTCTGGGCTGGCGTCAGATCCCAATCGATCCAGGTGAGTTCGTTGTCCTGGCAGTAAGCGTTGTTGTTGCCTCGCTGGGTGCGACCGAGTTCGTCGCCGTGTCCGATCATCGGCACGCCCTGACTAAAAGCCAGAGTAGCGAAGAAATTCTTCATCATGCGCTCGCGCATGCGGTTGACCCAAGCCGCCCGGGTCTCGCCTTCGTGACCCCAGTTGCGGCTCTCGTTGTGATCGTGACCGTCGCGGTTTTCTTCGCCGTTTGCCAGGTTGTGCTTTTGTTCGTAGCTCACCAGATCGCGCAGGCTGTAGCCGTCGTGGCAGGTGATGAAGTTGATACTCGCGTAGGGCCCGCGATCGCCCGACTGGAAGATGTCGCTCGAGCCGCTGAGACGCGACGCCAACTCGGGCACCTGACCCTCGTCGCCCTTCCAGAAGCGTCGGATCGAGTCGCGGTACCTGCCGTTCCATTCCGTCCAACCCGGCGGAAAACCACCAAGTCGATAGCCGCCTGGCCCCAGATCCCAGGGCTCGGCGATCAGCTTCACCTGGCTGAGCACCGGATCCTGTTGGATCGTGGCCAGAAAGCGCGAGAAGCCGTCGAACTCGAAAGGATCGCGCGCCAAGGTAGGAGCGAGGTCAAAGCGGAAGCCGTCGACGTGCATCTCCGTCACCCAGTGTCGCAAACTGTCCAAGATCAGTTGCAGCGCTCGCGGGTGCAATACGTTCCAGCTGTTTCCGCAGCCGGTGAAGTCTTGGTAGTAGCGCTCGTTGTGCGGGACGAGCCGATAGTACGAGGCGTTGTCGACCCCGCGGTAGCAGATGGTCGGACCGTTCTCGTTGCCTTCGCCGGTGTGGTTGTAGACCACGTCCAAGATGACTTCGATGCCTTCGCGATGGAACGCCTTGACCATCGTCTTGAACTCTTCGACCTGCTGCCCGCGATTGCCGGTGGCGTACCGCGGATCAGGTGCGAAAAACCCTAGAGTTTGGTAGCCCCAGTAGTTGGTCAGGTCGAGATCACGCAGCCGGCGATCGACCATGAAATGGTGCACCGGCAAGAGTTCGATGGCCGTGACACCAAGCGACTTGAGGTGATCGAGAATGGCGTCGGAAGCCAGACCCAAATACGTACCGCGCAGGTTGGGCGGCACGTCCGGATGCTTCATCGTCATGCCTTTGACGTGAGCCTCGTAGATCAAGCTGTCGCTCCACGGCACGTTGGGGCGACGATCGTTGCCCCACGTGAAGGCCTCGTCGACGACGACGCATTTGGGAACGTAGGGAGCGCTGTCGGCGGGGTTGAACGACAGATCGCGCTCGGGGTGACCCAACTGGTAGCCGAACAAGTCGTCATGCCAGTCGATTTGGCCGGCGATGGCGCGCGCGTACGGATCAATCACCACCTTGTGCGGATTGAACCTGTGGCCCCGTTGGGGCGCGTAGGGTCCGTGCACGCGGTAAGCGTAGAGCTGACCCGGACGGATGTCGGGCGAGTAGCAATGCCAGATGCGATTCGTGCGCTCTTTGAGCGGGATACGGTGTGTTTCGAGCCCCGGATCGTCGGAATCGTAGAGGCACAGATCCACGCCCGTCGCGTGTTGGGAGAAGAGCGCGAAGTTCACGCCTTCCCCGTCCCAGATGGCTCCGAGCCGCGACGCACTTCCTGGCCAGATTCTCATGACAACGCTCCCACCTTTACACCAAACGGTTCCTCCGCGGAAAGGACCGGCCCGGAGAAGTGAACTCACTCCAAGCGCGGGAGCCAATCTGGAAACGAAAAAGGTCCCGGATTGACTCGCGCCAGCCCTCAAACGCGGTCGATACGGAACAGGTGCCCAACGCGATCACTCGGATCGAGTCGTACGTAGTTCGACGAGCCGCGCCACGAGTAGCTCGTACCGGTGAGCAAATCGTGGACTTGATAGATTTCGTCGTCGCCGATGCCCAGCGCACGAAGCGGCACGTGCACCGTCGTCTCGCGAGCCTCGAAAGGGTTCAACGTCGCTACGATCAACAGGTTGGCCGCCTTCGGATTCGGAGCGAGCTTCAGGTAAGCAATCACCTCGTCGTTGTCACTGGGAATGAACTCGAGGTTGGTCAGCTCGGCTAACGCGGGCTGGCTCTTGCGAATGCGATTGAGCCGCGAGATGTCACGCTTGATGTTGCCGACGGCGTTGAAATCGCGCGGGCGCAGCTCGTATTTCTCCGAGTCGAGGTACTCCTCGCTGCCAGGATTCACGGCCGCGCCTTCGCACAGCTCGTAACCCGAGTAGATGCCGTACACGGGGGCCAGGGTGGCGGCCAAGAGCGCTCGAATGCGGAAGGCCGGGCGCCCGCCGTGCTGCAAATAGTCGTGGAGGATGTCCGGCGTGTTGGTGAACAAGTTGGGCCGGTAGTAGTCGCTGACCGGTACCTGGCTGAGCTCATTCAGATAGTCGGTGAGCTCGGACTTCGTGTTCTTCCACGTGTAGTAGGTGTAGCTTTGAGTGAAGCCGATCTTGGCTAGACCTTGCATGCGATTTGGGCGCGTGAACGATTCCGACAAGAACACCACGTCGGGGTAGCTCGTCTGCACCTCACGTATGCACCACTCCCAAAAGGACAGCGGCTTGGTGTGGGGGTTGTCGACGCGGAAAGCGCGTACGCCGTTTTCGGACCAGAAAAGCAGCGCATCGCGGGCCGCTTCCCACAAACCGCCCGCCTGGTCGCTCCAGAAATTGAGCGGGTAGATGTCCTCGTACTTCTTGGGAGGATTCTCGGCGTAGCGGATGCTGCCGTCGGGCCTGACGAAGAACCACTCGGGATGCTCCTTCACCCAAGGATGGTCCGGTGAACACTGCAGCGCGAAGTCGAGCGCGATCTCGATGCCGAACTCGCCCGCAGCCTTCACGAACTTGCGGAAGTCTTCGAGCGTGCCCAGCTCGGGATGGATGGCCACGTGCCCACCGGCCTCGCCGCCAATCGCCCACGGGCTCCCGACGTCGCCGGGTTGGCAAGTCGTGTTGTTGTTCTTGCCCTTGCGGTGCGTCACGCCAATCGGGTGAATGGGCGGCAAGTAGATGACGTCGAAGCCCATGGCTGCGATATCGGGTAGCCGCAGCTCGGTGTCGGCGAAGGTGCCGTGACGACCGGGTTCGCTTGCCGTCGAGCGTGGGAACAGCTCGTACCAGGCCGCAAAGCCGGCCTCGCGCCGATCGACGCGGACTGGATAGGTCATCGACCGACTCACTTCGGCCGTCTCCAGGGGACCGTACATCAGCTCGAGTAGGGTCTTGGAGAATGCGACGCGCCGCCGCGTTTCGTCGCCGACCTTGTCATCGGAGAGCACGCGGGCCGCGTTGAACAGCGGCTCGCGATCCTGCTCGGGCGCCAGCCCAACGCGACGTCGCACCAAAGCCGCGCCCTCGAGGAACTCCGGCCGCACGTCCTGGCCGGCTTCGATGCGCTTCTCGAAATCGCGACGCCAAGTCCGAAAGAGGTCGGGCCACGCCTCGATCACCATCTCCCAATTGCCGACCTGAGCGACCTCGAACGAGCCTGACCAATGATCGGGTTCGAAGGCATATTCGAGAGGATCGGCATGGAAAGACTCCTGACCCACGGGGCGGCTCAGGATGCGCGCCGTGATGAGTTCGTGACCATCCTTGTAGATGGCCGCGCCGACGACGATGCGATCGCCCACCAGCCGCTTGATCGGAAATCGGCCGGCGTCGACCGTGGGTGTAACCTGCTCGATGAGGAGTCGCGGAAAGTAGGAGGTATCCATCGTCTGTCGCTGTGGTCTCGGAAAAAACGCCGGGAGGGGCGCAGTTTTCGACCGCGCTTTCTGATCCGTCAAGGCAACGCCGAGACTCGCCGAGAACACCCAGACGAGAAGATTACGTTCGCTGTCGAGAGACTGCGGCAGGTGTGCGTACGGGTATCCGCAAAACGAACGGACGCGGACGCAAAACTCGGGTCAAAGCTCGAGCCATCAGCCACAGTGGCACGGCTACCATGGCTCTTTTACGCAGCTTCTCGATCCTTCTCGGGGTCAGCAGTCTCCTCGTTCCCGCCTGCAGCGGAACGAGCCCATCACCAACCGACAGTGGCAGCGGGGGGAGCACGAGTGGTGATCTGGGCAGCGGCGGGGCACTCAACGGCCAGGGCGGCGAAGGTCCCGGCGAAGGAGACGTCGATCCGCCCAGCGAACCCGTGAGCGATTTCATCGTCGTCGACCAGTTCGGCTACTTGCCGGATGTCGAAAAGATCGCAGTGGTGCGCGATCCGCAAACTGGCTTCGACGCCGATCTGAGCTTCGCGCCCGGCGCGAGCTACCAACTGATCGACGCCAGTACAAAGGCGGTAGTGCTCGAAGCAGCACCCGCTGCTTATCAGGCCGGAGCCGTGCACGATCAAAGCGGCGACAAGACGTGGTGGTTCGATTTTTCGACCATCACCAAGCCGGGCGTCTACTACCTGCTCGACCCGACCAACTCCGTCCGCTCGGACCTGTTCCGCATCTCCAGCGACGTCTACCGCGACGTGCTCAAGCACGCCGTCCGCTCCTTTCTCTACCAAAGGGCAGGTTTCGCCAAAACGGCCGAGTTTGCTGGCGCCAGCTGGGCCGATGGCGCAAGCCACGTCGCTCCGCTCCAGGACAAAAACGCACGGCTCTACAACGACAGCGGCAACGCAGACACCGAGCGCGATCTATCGGGCGGTTGGTACGACGCCGGCGACTACAACAAGTACACGGCTTGGACGGGCGACTACGTGTCTCTCATGCTGCGCGCCTACCAAGAAAAGCCGGGCGCCTTTGGGGACGACTACGGGTTAACCGACTCGGGCAACGGAGTGGCCGACATCGTGGACGAAGCACGCTTTGGCTTGGAGCACCTGGCGCGCCTTCAAGAGCCGAGCGGGGGCGTGCTATCCATCGTTGGCCTGGCTGGCGCTAGTCCGCCGTCGTCCGCCACCGATCCAAGCGTCTACGGCCCCGCTAGTACGAACGCCACCATCCGCGCGGCCCTCGCCTATTCGGCGGGCGCCCGCGTTTTTGCCGCAATCGACGCTGATTTTTCCGCGTCTCTGAAGACCCGCGCCGAGGACGCCTGGGACTGGGCGACCGCCAACCCCGCCCTCACGTTCTTCAACAACGACAGTACTCGCGGCACGCAGGGTGTGGGCGCGGGCCAGCAAGAAATCAGCCCGACAGACTTGGCGTTGTTCAAGAACTGCCTGGCCGTGGAGCTATACCGGCTGACGGGCACGGCCAAGTACAAGACCTTCTTCGAGGCGAACTACGACAAGGACGAGTACGGCCCGCTCAACGGCTATGTCGCTGCCTGGCAGATCTATTTCCACGATTACTACCTCGACTACGTCATGCTGAGCGACGCCACTCCGACCGTGAAGGCCGCAATCGTCGCCGGCTTCAACGGCGGCATGGCCAATGCCGACAACTTCGCTTTCTTGGCGAGCGAGCCCGATCCGTACATGGCTTACGTTTCGAACGGTAACTACACCTGGGGTTCCAATGCGCACAAATCGGGCAAAGGCTCGCTGTTTTACGAGTACGTCGTCTACGACTTGGACGCGAGCAAAGCGGCTGACGCGCGGCGCGCGGCGCAGCGCTACGTGCATTACCTGCACGGCGTGAATCCGCTCGGGCTCGTCTACTTGTCGAACATGGGCGGCGCCGGCGCCCATCGCTCTGTCTCCCAATTTTATCACACGTGGTTCGGTGAAGGGACCGATTGGGACGAAGTAGGCGTGAACACCTACGGTCCGCCTCCCGGCTACCTCGTCGGTGGACCCAACCCGTCCTACAACTGGGACGATTGCTGCGACGCGAACACTTGTCCAGACGCCGGTTGTGGGGCCGCGCCACTCGCCCCTCCGCACGGCCAACCGGCACAGAAGAGCTATCTGGAGTTCAACGACAGCTGGCCGCTCAACTCGTGGGAGGTGACCGAGAATTCGAACGGCTACCAGTTGGCCTACATTCGCTTGTTGTCCAAGTTCGTGAACTGAGGCCCTGCTCAGTTCGTCGCGCGCGACTCGACAGAATCCCCGAGATCTCAACCATGAAACATCGTGTTTTCAGCTCCTTTTCTCGAACCCTGACCGCGCTCGGCTTGACCTACAGCCTCGCCTTGAGCGGCGTCGCTTGCGACGATGGCATCACGGGCGCGGCAACTGGAGGCAGCGGCAACGGTTCCGGCGGCACGGATCCAGGTACGGGTCAGGGCGGCCGAACGGCTACGGCTCTGCCAGCCAAGTACGCCGACTTCTTTCCGATCGGAGCAGCAGTCAACTCATGGCACTTGGACAATTTGACCGAGATCGTTGCGACGGATTTCAATCATCTCACGGCCGAGAACGCCATGAAGGTCCAGGACATCCATCCAGCCGAAGCCAGCTTCAACTGGACCGAGGCGGACAAGATCGCCGACTTCGCACGCGACCACGGCATGAAGATGACGGGCCACGCGCTGCTCTGGCATCGCCAAGCGCCGGCTTGGATGTTCACAGGCGTGACCGCCGGCGACGCCGCCAGCTTGGAGACCCTCAAATCTCGGCTTAAATCGCACATCGAAGCCATGGTCGAACGCTACGACGACGTGGTCGACAACTGGGACGTCGTGAACGAAGCCATCAGCGACGCGGCCGGCAAGACCTACCGCGACGGCAGCGAAGGCTCCAAGTGGTACGAACTCTTCGAGAGCCACGAGTACATCTACTGGGCGTACAAGTACGCGTACGACGCGCTCGAAGCCAAGGGCGCAGGTCACTCCGCCGGCAAGCTCTACTACAACGAGTACACGGTGACCGTGAAGGTCGAGAAGATCATGACTCTCCTCGATTGGCTCGAGAACGACAAAGGTCTCAGGATCGACGGTGTCGGCTTCCAAAGCCACGAAAACATGACCTGGCCCAGCACCGCGGATCTGCAGACGGCCATCGATCAGTTTGCAGCCGCTGGCTACAAGATGAAGATCAGCGAACTCGACGTCACCGTTTATTCGGACTACTCGACGGGATCGTTCGTGGCGTCACCGGAAGTGCCGTGGACGCAGGACCTGGAGACCGCGCAGGCGGCGCGTTTCCAGGCGCTTTTGGACCTTTATCGCAAGAACAGTGAGCACATCACCAGCGTCACCTTCTGGGGCATCAGCGACGATCGCTCCTGGCTCGATAACGAGCCTGTGCCCGGCCGCAACGACTACCCTCTGCTCTACGACGAGGCGCACGAGCCCAAGGACGCGCGCGCTGCCATCATGAATTTCTGAAGGCACTCCAGGCGCTCGCCCTAGCGGGCGAGCGCCGTGATGACCAAGCTGGCCAGCGCGGCAACCGTTAGCGCGATCCAAATGAAGCGTCCGGTCGCGTAAGCGCTCTCGTCCGCAGAGCCGAGCGCTCGCCTGCAAATTCCGGCGCGGTGCGCAGCCACTTCGACGACTCGGTCATGTTCAGCGATCTGGAGGCGGGTCTCCGCCTCTACGGTGACCTCCCCGCGGAGCTCGAGTACCGCGCGCGCCGCCCGCGCCAACTCGGCAACGCGGCCGCTGCGCGCCTGATCGAGCAAGCCCGCGTGGCTCGTCATGTCGCCTTCGTGGGTAGACATATAGCCTTCCTTTTCGCCTTCGATGCGGTCGGCGTCGGCATGGGCGCGTCGCTCGGCATCCTCGGCCTGACGAACACTCTGCGCCCGCAGCTTGAAGTCGGCGGCGGCGGCGGCGAGCGCGGCACGCGCGGCTTTCAGTTCATTCTCGCGGGCGACATAACGCAGAGCTAGGTCTTGAGGCATCACGGCGCCATCGCCAGCGCGCTCTCGCGCGAGCTCTTGCACGTTGCGCACCTCGATCTCGAGGCGGTTGGATTGGGCGCGCGCCCGGCGCACCAACCGATCGGCCTCGGTGTGCACGGCCCGTTCCTGCACCGCGCTCGCTTCGAGCGCTTCCTGCGCGGCGCGCGCTTGCTCGAGTCGACTCAAGATTGCGCTCAACGTCGACTCGCCAGACACGTCGGCCTGCGCCAAGCTCCGCGCACGCTCGGCAATCAAGGCTTCGTACTTGTCGATTTCGAGATAGAGGCGACTGAAGCGATCGTTTTCGCCCAGCTCGGGTCGCAACTTTTCACCCAAATTCGCCAAAATTTGGTCGCGTTCGAACTCGGCTGCAGCCAGTGCACGCTCCGACTCGTCCAAAGCCACCTGCACCTGTTTCTTGCCGAAGAACACCCGCAAGAGGTAGAGGGGCGAGGTCAAGAACGAACCTGGGGGCTGCCCGAAGCCGGCGGCGTCGTCGACCTGTTGCTTCGAAATGTTCAGTTCATCATCGAGAGGCGTTCGCCCGTGCGGCCATGGACCGTCGCTCGTCGTGTCGCTCGGCAGCGGGACGGCCACGACCAAATCCATAGAAGGAGCAAGGCCGAGGGCTTCGTCGAGATCCCAGTCCGCGGCCCCTGCCGACGACAGCGGCGCGCCCAGGCTGGGCGGCGGCACCGAGGCTTGCGCCGCCATGGGCGGGGGGAACGAGCTGCGCTTCGGCAGCACGCAACCGCGCATGTCGGGAAGCGATCCGTCGAGCAAACCAGCCGTCGGGCGCACGCTCGTTCTTGGCACCGGCTGCTCCAGCTCGAAAGCCGGAGGCTCCGCGGCGACCTGCTCGGGGTAGTCGAACGCATCGGCGCCCGTGCCCCACAAGGTGTCAGAGCGCTTGCTCGTTGCGCCCAGCAGATCGAACTCCAACGCTCCGCCGTCCTCTTCTTCGTCAAACGCGCCGGCAGCGTCGTCGCTCGGATCTTCCGCGAGATCGAACGAACGACTTCCAGGAGGAATGGACGCCGTCGGCACGCTCGCTGCGCTGCGCGCCACGGGCCGAGCTGCTGACACCGGCAGAGCTGCTGACACCGGCAGAGCTGCTGACACCGGCAGAGCTGCCGCGGGCGCTGGCAGAAGACGTTCGGCTTCGGGCTTGGCTCGGGCCCGGGCTCCCGGGAACAGATCCGGGATATCTTCGTCGTCTTGCCCCATGCGCGGACCACTATAGCCGGCTGCGGCTCGCGCTTGGACAATGTAAAGTACGGCACCCGCGGCGTGGCCCACGGGACGGCCATCCCCGAGACGGGGGGGGTGGGGACGCGACGATCGGGCACCGACCACCGCACTCCACGAGTGCCAGCCATGACGAACGGCCAGGGATACGAGCCCGCGAGGCTCGTATCAAAAGGAGACGTGGACCAAGCTGCAAGCTGTTGCGCGCCTTCCGCGGCCGCGGTAGCTCCGCTGTCGACAGCGGCCGTATGGGCCCACCGACAGCGCACCTCGAACCCCGCCAGGCCTGGAAGGGAGCAACGGTAGAGGAGAGCGAGTGTGGTGGGCCCTTTCCTATTTAGGGCCCAGAGAGCGCCTTAGGACCAAAGCTGCTCGACAGCCGCTTGGCGCAATCCAGCTTTCGAGAATGGTCGCCGCGGGCTCGGGCCCACTCGTGAGCCGCATGGCGTCGCGCGCTGCCTCGGCGCGCCCGAGGCAATCCGTCGCCACTGCGACCGCCGTATCGAGTCTGGCACCGTCGAAACGACGCTTGTCCAGTGGGCGCGGCCCAAGCCCCATCGCGTGCACGCGCCGCGCGTGAAAAAACTGATCGACGATGTGCGGTACCAACACCTGCGGCGTGCCCGCGCGCAAAGCCGTAGCCAGCGTTCCGGCTCCACCGTGGTGAACAACGACGCTCACGCGAGGAAACAGCGCGCGATGGTCGACCGCCCCGATCGAGCGCACGCCGGGCGGTAGGCTCGTGGCGGCGTCTTCGTCGTGCGCCGAGAACAGCACGACGCGGCGGCCCGTGCGTGCGTGAAATTCACCGACTGCGCGCACCACGCGCTGGCGATCGACCGTTGGCATGCTGCCGAAGCCGACGTAGATGGCGGACGAGCGCCGCGCAGAGCCGGGTTCGAGCTCGAGAAAGTCGAGAACTTCTGGCGCGAGCTGAGCGGGCGCTTCGTGCTCTTCGAGCAAAGCAGGAGCGTGCATGGTGTGCGACAGCGCATCTCGCGGCAGCTCACCGATCAACCGATCTTGAACGAGGAGCCCGCGATCCTGATGAATGGCGTGCCAGGGGCTCGGCTGCTCCGGCAAACCGTGGCGGGCGCGCCCGCGGTTGAGCACCGGGCCGAGCGCGAGGTCGAACAGCCAGCTATTCACCATCCAGAGTAGTCGATTGCCGAAGCGGGGCAGACCGAAGATGGGCAGCGTGGCTGGCGGGTGCGCGGCCGAAGGCACACCAGAAAGTGTGTAAAACAACAAGGCATGCGGAACCTTCCAGCTATCGGCGAGCGAGCGACCGAACAGAGCAAGCCCCGCACTGATCACCAGATCGAAGTCCTCTTTCTGGCCGAGCAGTTGATCGAAGTGCGTCTCTGTCTCGCGGCACACCAAATCGAGTTGCTCACCTACGGCCAACAGTGGGTTCTTCTCGGCCAATTTACGGTTTTCTTGCAACAGAAGATACGTGTCGCTGCCCACCGCTCGAAAAGCGAATCCTTCGCGCTCGACGAAATCGCGAAAATTGGGCGGCGCCACGAATGCGACTTCGTGTCCTCGCCGTCGCAGTTCGCGCCCCAGAACGAGCAACGGCTGCACGTCGCCTCGCGAGCCGATCGTGCAGAACAAGAACTTCATGCGCTCGTCTCGCGCGAACTCACTTCGGACAATGCATGTTACAGCCGCCTTTGCTGGCGCAGTCGTTCTTGCCCGCGCAAGCATGGGACTCGGGTACGGCGCAGCCACCCTTGCCCTTGCAGGAGTTCTTTCCCATACAACACTCTTTGTCGGACTTGTGCTCGGTCGTCGTAGCGGGTTTCGCACCCGACGGCGCCGCGTCGTTTTCCGTACAAGCGCCGCCCAAGAGGCCGAGGGCTGCCAACGCGGCGAATCGAGAAGCTCCGTTTTTCATCGTCAAACTCCGAACATTTCCGTGACACCACCGTTGTGGGCCAGGCTGGCCTCAGTGGCAAGAAAAACCAGAGTGCGCGCGACTTCGTCGGCCGTCATGCGCGCCGCGTAGCCGCTCCCACGCAGCATGTCCGTGTCGATCGCGCCAGGAAGCACTGCGGCGGTCATCAATCCGGTGTCACTCAGTTCTTCGGCCAAGCAACGCATCAACGCCACCAGGCCCGCTTTGCTCACGTTGTAAGCGACCTGACGCGGCGAGCCGACGACCGCCGAGATGCTCGAAACGAATAGAATGCGTCCGCTGCGCGCGGCAAGCATCGCTGGTAGCAGCGCACGCGTGACTCGAAACGGCGCCGTCAGATTGACGTCGAGCTGGCGCTGCCAGCTGGCATCGTCGAATTCGGCGAAAGCCGCGCGCTCGACGATGCCGGCGTTGTGGATGACGACCTCGGGCGCGCCCGCGCGCGCAAGGATCAGCTCGATGGCGCGATCAGTAGCGCTAAAATCGCCCAAATCGCAGTCGGCGAACTCGAAGAGCGTGCCTTGGGCCCGCAGCGAGCGCTCGGTCTCGAGTTGGTCGTCCGAGGCGCGACCCAAGAGCTCGAGGCGATAACCTCGCGCCCCCAAACCGAGGGCCGTTGCTCGACCGACCCCGCGGCTCGCGCCCGTGACCAGAGCGGTCTTCACGGCGTCTTCGTCGCTCCCAGCGAGCGACCGAGCGCGACTTCGAGAGCTCGTGGATCCTCGAACACGCCGCGACCAGCGTAGCTCACCGCTTCTGCCTGGTGCTGCTCGGGACCTCGCGTGCGCAGACAGGCGTGCCGTAGCTGGATGCGACAGAACGCGCCACGAGCGCCCGCGTGCTCCATCAGGGCATCGACCACACGTCCAGCAATCGTCTCTTGCAGCACCAAGCGCCGGCTGACCGCGTCGACGAGTCGAGCGAGCGTTCCGAGCCCCAGCAAACGCGAACCAGGCAAATAGGCCACGGTTGCAAGGCCCTCGCCGGTCATCAGGTGGTGCGGACAGACCGTGACCACCTCGATGCCCTCGACGATCACGGCGTCGGGCTTCGTCCCTTCGACGATATCACTGCCGCTCGCGATCAATTCCGCAGGGTCCGACAGGTAGCCGCGCAGCAGCTCTTCGCCGTAAGCGCGCGCTACCCGCGCGGGAGTGTCGAGCAGCTCGGGCACGCTGGGATCGAAACCAAGCGCGGAAAGCAGCTCACGCACGGCATTTTCGGCGCGAGCCTTGTCGAAAGGAGCTACCGCCATATCGCGAACACCAGGTTGGTGAGGAAAAAATCGGCGATGAAGATGGCGATTGAAATGGCCACCACGGCGCGCGTCGTCGACACGCCCACACCAGCAGTGCCCCCACGAGTGTGCATGCCCAAATGACAGCCAATCAGCGCGATCAGCGCGCCAAAAAAAGGCGTCTTGATCAAGCCACTGGCAAAGTCGCTCATGCGCACCGACGCGAGCGCGCTCCGGAAGAAGAAGCTGGCTGGAATGCCGAACTGCGTCGAAGTGATCAGGCCAGCGCCGCCCACACCGAGTGCCAAAGCCAGCGCACCAAGCAGCGGCAGGACGATGACCGAAGCCACGAGGCGCGGCCACACCAGCTTCTTCAACGGATCGGCACCAAGGGCGCGCACCGCGTCGATCTGCTCGGTCACACTCATGCTGCCAAGCTCAGCGGCCATGCCGGCACCGATACGACCGCCGACGATGATCGCCGTCAGGGTGGGCGCCAGTTCCCGCGCGAAGCTGAGAGCGATGACGCGGGGCGTGTACTCCATGCCACCGAATTTGCGCAGACCGTATGCGAACTGCACGGCCATCACCATGCCGATGAAGACGCTCGACACGAAAACGATGCCCAGCGATGCCACACCGACGGCCTCGAGTTGGGCGACGATGGCCTTGAATTCGAAGGGACGCCGCGTGCCAGCGCGGAGCGTGCCGACGAACATCCGCGCGACCTGACCGATGTGCGAAAGTAGCAGAAGAAAGGCATCCAGCGGCCGAAGCTGCGGCGCTGCCAACATGCCCGGCGGCCCATCGGGGGCTGGCGGACGCAGGCTGAACCGGCTCGATTCCGGCGCGGCCGAAGGCGACGACGCAGAGGGGCTGGAGCTGGGGGGAGGCGGCGTCATGACGAGCGAGGGTCCGGGCTGAGCTTAGTCCAACGTGACGAAGCCTTCGACCAAGCGACGAAAATGCGCCGCACGCCCGGCCTCGCCACCCGCGGCGTGCGGGCGGTCAACCAGCACGAAGTCGTAGACGCAGCCGTCCTTCTTGAGCACGGTCACGACGAAGTGGCGTCGCACACCGTCGAGAGACGCCTCGATCTCGACTTCCAGAGCATCTCGACCGTCGAGTCGAAACGCACGTTCGCCCAGCAAAGTGCGATCGGTGAACTGCAAGAACAAATGCTGGACCAGCGCGCGCAGTGGGACATCATCGCCATCGAGCCTGCAGCGTGCGTTGACGACGACGGTCGAGCCATCGTCGTCATTGCGGAATGCCAGGCGCGCATCGTCGGATTGCACGAGCCGCAGGCCCGTGGGCACCGGACCGATCCGAAACGCCAGGCCGTCGCCGCGGTACTCGCGACCATCGAACTGTGGGCCACCAGCGCAGGCGACGAGTGCCAAAGCACAGGCCAGTCCCAGCGGGCGAAATGGCTCCAACGTCTTGGGGCGAAACACGGCAGCCACGTTACCACGCCCGCCCGACGCACAAGACCCGTACGGAAAATGGGAAAGATCGCGGCGGCGCGCCGATTTCGAGCTAAACCTCCGCCGACAAGCCCTGCAGCCGCGCGCGGCGCTCGCCCGCTCCTCGTTTCACGCCTCGCTCTCGATGATTCCGCTCTTCGACCACCATCCATCGCGCACGGCGCCCCTCGTCACTCGCGCGCTCCTCTACGTGAATGCGCTCGGCTTCTTGGTTCAGTGGTGGCTCGAGAGGCGCGGCGTGACATGGATCGCGGCCGGCTACGGCTGGGTGCCTTCGCGCATCTCCGCCGATCCCGTAGGCGAATGGTACAAGGCGCTGACGGCGTTGTTCCTCCACGCCAACTTCGCCCATCTCGGTTGGAACCTCCTGTTCCTCCACATCTTCGGCGACAACGTCGAAGCCCGACTCGGCAAGGCGCGCTACCTCGTTTTCTATCTCGTCTCGGGCGTCGTGGCAGCGCTCGCGCAGTTCGCCATTGATCCGCACAGTTCCGTGCCGATGATCGGCGCATCGGGGGCAATTGCTGGCGTACTTGGCGCGTACTTGGTGCTTTACCCGCGCTCGCCGATCGCCGTCGTCAATCCCATCCTGCCGCTCTGGTTGTTCCTGGGTCCGTTGTTTTCGTTGCCGGCCTGGCTCGTCGTCGGGCTGTGGTTCATCGGCAACGTCTTCGGCGGGTTAGCCAGCCTCAGCGCCGTCAGCAGTGGCGGCGGGGTCGCCTTCTTCGCTCACCTCGGCGGCTTCATCGCTGGCCTGCTGCTGGTGAAGCCTCTGCTCTATGGCCGAGCAGTCGCGACCGCCGAACGCGCCGGCCCGTCTCACGCAGCGCCAGCACCCGAACGCCGGGTGTTCTGGAAGAGCGACGGTCGACCGTTCTGGAAGTGAACGGGAACGGAGGGCTCGAACGCCGATACCGGGCTGGTCGTTCATCCGCTCAAACGCCGATGAAGAGCCTATGCGCGAAGTTGCGTTCGAGGCGGGCGCGCAGGACTTTGTCGGCGGCCGTCTCGATATCGTACTCGACGCGGCGGAACTCGAAGTGCTTCGTCTCGGTGTTGAAGACGACGAAGCTGGCGCGGTTGTCGTAGTCGCGGGGCTGACCGACCGAGCCGATGCTGACGATGTACTTTCGGTTCGAATTGAGCGCGAAATCGACGGGAGCCAGTTCTTCGACCGTCGTCGGCGTGAGCGCGAACACTTTGCACAAGTGCGAATGGCCGATCAGCGTGATGTGACCCAGCTCCGCGAACATCGGCAGACACTCACGCGCTTGCTCGGGTGCGAAGATGTACTCGAACTCTTCGAGCCGCACGGGGCTGCCATGACAGAGGTGCAGTCCGTGCTCGTCGAGCGGCACCTTGTAAGGCAGGTGCTTGAGCCACTCCATGTTCTCGGCCGAGATCATCTGAGCGTGCGTGTCGAGCGCGTGCCGGGCTGCTTCGTAGTAGTACGAATAGTCCATGCGACCCGCCACCGCGGCGTCGTGGTTGCCGAGAATGGTGTGCTTGGCGAGTTTGCGAATGATATCGCAGCACTCGTTGGGCGACCCGCCATAGCCGACCGTGTCGCCCAAGCAGTAGTAGGCTTCGATGGATTCTCCATCGAGTACCTGCAGGACGGCACTGAGCGCCTCGTAGTTGGCGTGGATGTCGCTGAGGACCGCGATGCGCATCGTTGGGTTCGAGGGGGGACGGGAGCGGTGAGTATGGCGACAGGCTGCCCCTCTCGGCAACCCGCTGAGGGTGTAACTCGGAAACCCCTCGATCCAGTGCCAACCGAACCCAGCGATGCTCGAATGAACACAGACCTATCTCTTTTACGGCGCTGGGCTTCTCTAGTAAGCCCCTCGCCGTGAGCCACGAAGATGACGATGTGCCGGCGGCCTCCAGCCACAATCCCTTCGAAGGCGTGCCGGACTCTGTCGTCGACTTGTGCAGCAGCCTGACCGACTTCGTCGAACGCGCCATCGGAATTCGCCCAGACTACACAGCCGAGACCTTGCCGCTGGTCGACCACTACATCCGCGAGTCGCGCCCGGTCGTGGCTGCGCGCCCCGAGGTGACGGATCTGACTGCCCAAGCGATCGGCGCTTACTTTGGTGAAGTCGTGCGTCGCAGCTTGGTTGGCTTCTGGCGCATACCGTCGCCCAACTACCACGACTGGCAAGTGTGCGGCAGCGCGGCCTTCGTGTCCTTCAACCCCATCGGCATCGGCTACGACGCACTGACCGACGGTCAGACGCACGAAGGCCCGAGTTCGCAGTTCAAGGTCGCGCCCGAAGACGTGCGCGGCGTGGCCGACCGACTGGCCCTCCTGCCGCCATTGCCGGAGGACGAGTACTTCTTGCTCAGCACCCGCCACGAAGTGCTCGAGATCGTCTACGAAGCAGTCCGCTCGCACGCCATGCAGCTCGGCTACGACGAGACCTTCTATTCCGAAGAAGACTACGCAGCGCCGGTTCGCCCGCTCGACGCGTTCTGAGTCCGAAGTTCCCGAAAGCTAGGGACTAGTCGCAGTCTGCGTGACTGCTTCGGGACGAACGAGTTCCGGCTCGGCGCCCAAGTGAACGACCGCCGGCGCGTTCAGCAAGCCGCCACCGCGGAGGTGCTGGCCCAAAAAATCCCGCGCCTGGTAGCGAACGCCAGGGCGCGAAGCGGCAAACTGCCATTCTTGGTCGGGCTCGAGCCGCACTGCCGGCAGGCCGTCGAGCAAAAGCAACATGGGCACCTCCAAGGCGTTCTTGAAGGAGAGTTGAGGGCCCGTTCCGCTCGGCCAGAGCTCGCGTTGTGTCTTTTCGGGCCAGGGCTGGGCCCCTTGGGGCGGGAGTTCACCCGGTTTGAATATCGGCATGACGGGCGGAACCGAAAAGTCGCTTGGGCGCAAATCCGTACGCCGCTTGTGGCCCGAAATCGTGGCGCGTAGTTCTCCGCCTTCGGCCCAGACGAACTTGAACTCGAGCGGTATCTCGCCCGCGGGGCAGGCAGCCTCGCCCTCCCGGACGCGCAAGAACTCCAGCAGCAGATCGCAGAATAGCGCGCCGGAATTGCTCCACTCGGCGTCTTCGCTCGAGCGCAACGTCAGCTCACCGAGTGGGCTCGTGATCTTGCGCACCACTACCTTCTTGCCGTCGCTCGACACCTCGGGCGCGCCGATGACGGCCGCGAATGGAGGCATGACGTCGACGCGGCGTTCCTCGAACAGTGCCGACAGTGCGCCTTCGGGCACGGTGCGGTAGCTGCGACCGTCCGGCCAAACGACGATATGTCCGAAGCGATCGCCTCGGCTGCGGATCTCCGTGTCTTGGGGCAGCTGAAACAACGCGCCTTTGAGTAGGACGCGTTGGTGCGGCACGCGCTCGCTGTCAGCTTCGATTGCGCCCGACAAGCCCTCGACCAGCCAGCTGGCGTGCGCCAGCTCGGCCCGTTCGCCGAGTTCTGGACCGCGGCGCACCTCGGGCCAGAAGAAATCCACGACGAACTCGAACCCCGCAGCCGAAGTTCCCAGAACGTTCTCGTCGCGCAAGGCCCTATCGGCGACCAGCGGTTTTCTCACTAGAGCTTGCGCTGGGGAGGCAGCGTTGACTCCCCCGGCCCGATTCTGTGCACCGGAAAGTGGCTCAGGCAGGATCTGCGCATTGGGACTGGGCTCGTTGCTCGATCCGAGTTGCTCCGTCTGTGGCGTGGTGCGCGGCTCACAAGCGAGCAGCGTCGCAATCGTCAACACGACCGCATTCGACGGGGCCACCCGCAGCCTGGCCGATCTCGCTGAACGCCGCATCAAGGCGATTCTGTCCCGGTGGCGGCGCCCAGACAACAGCGAAAGAGCCAGGCATCTTCTCCGTCGGCGTAGTAGGCGCGGCGCTCACCATCGCGGAAGAAACCGTGCGCGGCGTAGAGGGCTTGGGCCGGCAGGTTGCCGGCGCGTACCTCCAAAAATGCCCGTTTTGCCCCGCGTTCGCGGCCTCGCGTAAGCAGGCGATCCAGGAGCAGACCGCCCCAACCAAGGCGTCGTCGCGTTTCGTGAACGGCCACGTCGACGATCTCGAGCTCGTCGGCCACGAACCAACCCAGCGCCAAACCGACCGGCTGCGTCGCTTTAACGCAGAGCCACAATTCGCTGTGCTCGAGCGCCAGCTCTCGTGCGCTGTCGAGCTTCAGGCCGCAGCCGAGCGCCAGTTCGTCCAGGTCGTGCGCGTCCGTCGGTCGTGCGCGTCGGATCTCCATCGGGCCAGTCAATCAGCCGCGGCGCTTGACGAGGCGCGAGTTGAGCAGGCGGTAGAGGACTTTGCAGATTTCGAAAGAACTGCCGTCGAGGTTGTCGACCAGCTCGCGGGCACTGGTCTCGCCGTCGATGGCGTGCAGCACACGCAGCTCGAGTTCGGTGAGGTCCTTGCGCTCCTCCAAGCCTTTGACGGCCATCTCGTCACGAAAGAGCACGTCGCCGAAGTCGAAGCTGTCCTCGATCAAGCGCCATTCGTCTACACGGCGGAAGCCTTCCATGACCAGACCGGCGGTCCGCAGCCCGAGCGAAGCGCGAGCCGCCAAGGTGTTTTCGGTCTGCTGCAAGAAACGGAAGCGCCCGACGCGCCAGCGCACGACCTCGTACACGAGCTCGGACGTCTGGTTGGCCAACGCCAACATCAACTGCTCTTCGCTCATCAGACCTTCTTGAACGAGGAACGCACCCAGCACCTGCCCAGCCGCGCGGCTCTTGTCGATACAGTGGTCGAGCGACTCGCGACTCAGCGCGCCGGTCTCGACCAAGTAGCGACCGAGCAAGAACTCTTCGGGCAAGCCGGCATAGGTGGCGAAATCGAGCATGCCGTCGCGGACGAACAACGTCACACGCGAGCGGTTGTGCGACAGCGTGAGCGCTCCGGTCTTGCGCTGGAATTCGAGCACCTGCAGGATTTCAGCGATCGAGATCGACGCCAGATCGCCGGACAACACTTCGCCGGCGTGACCCGCGAAGTCCGACTCGGCAACCAACGAAGCCAACTCGGTCGCCGCTTCTGGGCTGAGGGCGCGCGAGAAAGCGTGCAGCAGATCCGAGTGTTTCATCGGCAAACGGAGCCGGTTCAGCTCGGGCAACAGCAATTGCGCCAGGTGGTCCGACAGCTGCATGGCAGCCTGACTGGTCCGCGCCGACAGGCTCTCCAGCGAGCCTTCGGGACTCGAGGTCGGCTCGTCCTCGGGCAGAGGGGCGCCCGAACGCCGTCCTCGGTTCTCGTCTCTCTTCTCGAGCGCACTCTGAATGACGGCGATCAGTCCGCGTGCGTCGAAAGGCTTGGTGATGGCATCGAGTGCCCCTGTCTGCTGGACGAACTTGCCGCGAATGCGGTCGCCTTTGGCGCTCATCAGCACGATCGGCAACTGACTGAGTTCCGGCCGCTGCCGGATCGTCATGCAGAGCTGGTAGCCGTTCATGCGTGGCATGACGAAGTCGACGAGCACCAGGTCGGCACTACCTTGCGCGAGCTTCTGCAGAGCTTCGATGCCGTCGGCCGCTTCCACGGGCTCGTAGTCGTGCCGCGTCAGAATGGACGAGACCACCTTACGAATGGTGGGACTGTCGTCGACGACCAGGATACGCGCGCCCATTACGGTTAGTCACTCATCCTGCCGAACGCAGGGGGCCATCACAAGGCCTGGACGAGCCCTGCTGCGACCCGTTCAGTGCTACGCCCCGGCGGCGCCAGAGCTGGAATCTCTGCGTGTTCCAAGGTGTTCCAGCCCGCGTGGTAGCCGAGCTCTCTGTAGGCCTCGAACTGGCGCTCGTCGAAGAACTGGTCGCTCGTGCTCTCATTGGGAAACGCCGGGCTGGCCAGCCGATAGCCCAGCACGTCGGCGGGAAGACCCGAAAAAATCGTGGTCTTCACGTACACGAGCTGCCCCGAAGGCGCATCGTATGGGTCGCCGGAGTAGCGAATCGACCCCACGGCGAACGCGCGGTCCGAAAGTCCGAACTTGGCCACGGCCAGCTCGTCGCCCGAGCCTGCCCCGCGGGGCAACAGGCCGGCGAGCGGAAAACGCTCGCCGAACTCGATCTTCGCTCCGAAATCGACGCGTACCCGTCCGACGGCGTTGGCGAGATCCGCAAACTCGTAGTTGCCGTCCTCCGCGCCGTCGCAAACCACGATGAGTCGCGCACGCCGGCGAACGAGTTCGTAGATGCCCAAGTTCTCGAAGTGACCGCCGTCGCTCAGCTCGACCAGGGGCCGATCCTCGCGCAAGCCACGGCCCCGCAGTGCGTCGAGCCCCGGGTCGATGAAGTTGGGAACGCGTGAGCGCTTCCCTCCTGGATTCGGAGCCCAGTAGCCGAGCCGCAGGTTCAAGAGCTGCAACAGAGCGCTGACCAGATAGCCGCGCGTCAGTCCAAGTCCTGCTGGGCCCGTATTGGGGTTCAGCGCAGCGCCGCTGATGGCCATGGCACTCGGCAGGCTCATACCCTTGCCGCGCGCGGCGCTCATGTAGGCACTCGAGCGTGCCCAGCCTGTCGCGCCCGAGCCGACGTAGAGAGGTGACAGCAAGAACGCATCGCCCCCACGGCCACGAAAGGCGCTCTTGGGCGAATCGACCAGGACGACGTTGGCATTGATGAGGTGATAGGGGCGCTTGCAGACGTTTCGATCGGCGCCGCACACGTCGTGAATGCCTGTCTCGTCGGCTGCGCGAGCCATCGCCCATTGGTTCTCACGCACTGCTTCGGCACTCGGCAGAAACAGCTCCATGAGCCGATCCCGGTACATGCGATGCGCACCGAGGTAGTTGACGTTGGAAAACCAAGCCAACGAAAAACCACAAGCAACGATGGCTGCGAACACCCACCAGACGCCGCCGCGCTCACGAATGGCATCGGCCACCGCCAGCGAGCCGAGCACCAAGCCGTAGATCAAGAGCGCGACAGCCAAGAGCGGTCGGTTTTTCGCAAACCAACCGACAGTGCGCTTGCCCGTGCAGCAGCCTGTCCTTCTTGGGCGCCAAGCAGCGTACCGAGCAGCGTCGACCCGGCAGCCAGGCCGAGAGCCGAGAGTTGTTCGTGGACTGGACCATCCGGGTCGGCGAACAGGCGGAGTGCCGTGCCGAGCAGGATGTAGATCCACGGCAAAGTCCCCACGAAGGTGGCAGCGCAAACGACCACAGCGGCTCGACCGATGAAGATCTGCACGGTGGTGCGGAACACGTAGCTGCGCGACCCGCGCGAAAAGCGCGTCGTCAACGAGTAGACGAGGGCCGACACGATCAAAAACGCCACGAGCATGAAGCTGCCGTAGAGCAGCGGACTCGAAAGGTAGTTGCCGAGTGCGGGAACGGGACCGAACCAGGCGGCCGGAAGCGGGTCGAAGAAGTGTGCGCTCAGCAAGAGCCCCATCACGCCCACCAACAACGTGAAGTAGACGAACAGCGACAAGAACGCCGAGCGCAGGACTACGGCGACGACCGAGATCAAGCCGAGCCGGGGAGTCGGATTCAGGTAAGAAGCATGCTGTCGGAGAAAATCCAAAATGGCATTTTGCGCGAGCGGCACCTCGCCGGTTCGACTTCGCGAGCCGAAAGGAAAGTTCTCCGGCGTCGTGCCTGCGGTCGTCGCCTCGGGTGTGGGCAGACCGCGGTGCAGCCACCAAGTCAGCGCCGAGCCGGCGTAGCCGCCACCCGAGACGGTCGACAAGTAGTGAAAGGCGTCGAGCTTTCCGCCAGCTACCAACGCCTGCATCACGCCGAGCGCGAACGCAGCCGAGCGAATGCCGCCACCCGAAAGCGCCAGACCTGCGACGTCGCCGAGCTGCCCTTCACCGCCAGTGAGAAATGCCTCCTCTGCTTCCTGCAATCGTCGAAAGTCGCCGCCTTCGATGAACACAGGTCTCTCGACGTTCGTCATGCCCGCTTGCGACCTAGAGCAAGCCCGCGCGCTTGCGCACTTGCATACTGGCCTCGCTCACCCATGTGCGCAGTAGATCGAGCTGGGCCGATTTGCTCTCTTCGACATCTAGCCCGACAATCGTGCCGCGCGTGCGCTGGAGCAGCAAGAGCGGCGAAACGTCGTCGGCCGCGATCAGCGCAGCCCGCAGAGCGGCTGCACGCAGCTCGCGTCCCAAGCTGGCACCATCCGGCGGACGGGAAGCCACGAAGCGACGAGCAGCATCTTCGAACCGGCTCTTGGCGAGCCAAGGCAGAGCCTTGCTGATCCGACGACCCAATGCGTCCAAGTCGGCACCACTCGAGCGGTTGGGCGCAAAGCGCGGCTCGACCAAGCGAGCGCCAGCGACGACCAGATCGCTCAGTTCGACGTCGCTGAGAACGTCGATCAAGTGAACGCCCCGAGCGACGTTAACGACGAAACGCGCGAGCGCGAACACCTGATCGACTTCGCTCAAGCCGGCGAAGCTTCGCGGCACGACCAAACCGAGCGGATCGGTCAACACCAGCACGAGGGCACCGTCGTATTCGGCCGCTGGGTATAGATCGAGTTCAACGACGCCGAACGCGCGGAGGACACGGTCGAAGACCGGCCGGAGCGGATGGTTCGATCGTGCGCCCATGCGGTCGCGCGAGGTCAGACCGAAACGCTCGAGTCCCGGCCCAAACAACTTCGAGCCGAGTTCGCTGAGCTGCGACACGAAGCCGACCGCCTCTTCGCTCACGTTCGACGCCAACAGCGAAAGAGTGGTGGCGTCGAAGGCATCATCGGCGACCAGGGCCGGGCGCGGCTTCCGGCCGAGCCAAGTCGAGCGCACGAGGTCGTTCCCTCCGCCGGAGAGCACGAGCGGGCCTTGGGCAAGATGAGCCTCGGCATTTCGACCCAACGCGTCGAAGACCTGCACCAGATCGCGCCAGGTCTCGGGGCGGGCGGGCTCGAGCCCGAGCAGTTTGCGTAGCTCGCCAAGCGCCCGCTCGTAGAGACGCGCCGACATGAGTCGGCTGGCATATTCGATGCGCAACGAGGCAGCCTCCGGTAACGCTTGCAGTCCCTTTTCTAGAGCCGGGAAGCCGCGCGCCGTGTCGCCCAGTTCGTCCAGATAGACGCGACCGAGCTCCAAATAGGCTGGAGCGGCACGGCCGGCGTCGGAAGTGCCCGCCGTGAATCCTTCCAGTGCGCGCACGTAGCCTTCCCAGCCCGCGGCGCCGAGGCCCGCTTCGGACAGGAGCTGCCGCAAGTCGGCGCCTGCACCGGGTTCGCCCATGCCGACGAGGCCGATGGCTTGCTCGAGTGCGCTACGTGCTTCCGCGACGCGGCCGCGGTCACGGTTCAAACGGCCCAGCGTCGTCAGCGCCTCGGCCCGCTCGGCGCCCTGACTCGCTTCGACCCAAGCTTGAGCCGTCTCGGCCGCGCCTCTGTCGCCCTGGCTCATCTGCAGGGCCAAATAGCGCCGCAGCGCCTCACGATGCCGTGGCTCGGTGTCGAGGATCTGGCGCAAGATGCGATGGGCCTCGTTCGGGCGACCCAGGTGCTCCTGGTAGAGCGCCGCCAAGCGCAGCCTCACGCCCAGGCCCTGCGCCGGCTTGAGCTGGCCGCGCGCAGCCTTCTCGAAACGGGCCGCCGCCTGCTCGAACTGCCGATCCTTCATGTAGAGCTCGCCCAGCTCGAGCAAGGTCGGTGCATGTTCCGGCTCGGCCTTTTCGACGCGCAAGAGCGCTGTGAGCGCCGCAGGCAAATCCTGGCGATCGTGCGCATGGGTCCGCGCCACTGCGATCCAATGGCTCGTCCGGGCCTCGATGCTCTGCGCGCGTTGCGCGGCCGACGAGAGTGCCGTCACGAGCCGATCGTGCTCGCCGCTCTGCGTCAACAGGCCGTGGAGCTCGCGGGCAGCGGTGAACTCTTCCGGTTGGACGTCCAGAGCGCGCTCGAGCGAAAGGGCGGCGGCGATGACATCGCCCTTTTGTTTCTGGACAGCGGCGGCCCGCACGAACAACTGAGCGGCCCGGCTCGAGTCCTGCGTCACACGAGCCTCGCCTTCGGCCGCCTCGAGCAGCAGCGCCGCGTCAGCCGCTCCACTGGCGATGCGGCTGATTCCGCGCGTCGCCGCGAAGTTCTCGGGGTCGACGGAGAGTGCCTTCTTGAAGCTACGCAGCGCCTTGTACGGCTCCGTGGCTTCCAAATGCTCACCCAAGCGCGTGGCGTGGGCCGCCGCGACCGCGGGTGCTCGTGAATCGTCAGCCAGGACGACGTCGACCGCGGCCAAGGCATCGGCCGAGCCCGCCGCGAACGCCGCCCGCTCGGCGACTTCGAGTGCGCGTCGATCACCCGGCGCGCGCGTGAGAATACCGTTCAGCGCTTCGCTGCCGAGCACTCCTTGCGGCGCGACACGCAGCAGTTCGCGCAGCGACGCCACCTGATCGCCGACGACACGAAAGGCGTTCACTTCTTGACCCAAGATGCGCTCGAGGTTCTCAGTCTGGCCCAGCTCGCCATACAACTGCTCGAGCGCGACGAGGGCTTCGGCGTGACCGACATGCTCGCCGAGAACGAGTTCGTAGCGACGTGCCGCTTCCTCGAACTGGCCCAAATCATCGCGCAGCACTTCGGCCGCACGCAAGCGAGCCGCCTGACGGACCGACGCGTCCGTCGTGTGCTCAGCGTCGTCGTCGAGCGCAGCCGCGAGCGCGCGGTGATTGCCCATGCTGGCCAAGATACGCACCCTGCCCTCGAGCGCCGTGCGGAGGCGCGGAGCGGCACTCAACGCGTTCTCGTAGGCCTTGAGCGCCTCGGCAGGCTTCTTCAGACGATTCTCGTACACCTCGCCGAGTCGCGTGGCCCATTCGGCCTTTTCCTCGGGAGTCTTCCGGCGCTCGACCTCGCGCGCCAGCTGACGCGACAGCTCTTCGAAGCGCTCGCTACGCGTCAGTGTTTCGAGCAATGCTTGGCTCGAAGGCTCGTGCGTGGGATCTTGTTCGAGCGCCTTCTTGTAGTGGACGATGGCAGGCTCTTCTTGGGCCAAGCGGCGCTCGTACAAGCGTGCGATCGAATAGAGAATGGTCGCTCTCGCGGCCGGCTCGCTCGCCAGCGCCAGCTCCTTCTCGTAGATTTCGATCAACTCGACGAAGCGACCGCCGCGCTCGAAGAGTCGACGCAAACTGCCGAGAACGGGAGCAAAACGCGGTTCGACGGCCAGCACAGCCTTGTAGAGGGCCAGAGCGCGTGCCTCTTCGCCCAGCTTGTCGGCTGCGACGTCACCGGCCCGTTGCAAGAGCGACAGCTTGCGGGCGCCGCTCGCCAACGCCGCTTCGGCCTCGAGCGCCTGAACCAAGACGGCGTGATTTCCAGCACGTTCTGCGGCCCGCTCCACCGCCAAGAGGGCGTCCAGGTGCGCCGGGGCACGCGCGAGAATCCGTTGGTACGCCTCGACGGCGCGCGCGGGCAAAGCCAGCGCGTCCTCGTAGACGCGGCCGATCTTGAAAAGCCAGACGAACGCGTTTGCATCGTCTTCGGCCAGTTCGACGGCGCGCTCGTAGTGCTCGATCAGTTCGGGGTGGCGCGCGGCCTCGGCCAACAGCCGCACCAGCGCGCGAAAGGCGGGCGGGTAGCCGGGCACGAGCCCCAAGGAGCGCTTGTATTCCTCGAGCGCAGCCTCTTTTTGACCGCGTTCGAACTCGTGCACCTGACCGATCTGAAAGTGCATCTCGGCGCGGCGGCCGACGTCCAAAGTCGCGCCAGCCCGACCTAGGTAGACGCCGACGAGCGCATCCCAGGCGCGCGCGCCCTTGTAGAGCCGCTCGAGCGCTTCGGTCGTCGCGGGATGCGTCGGGTCGAGCTTGCGTGCGCCTTCGTAGAAGGCAACGGCCTTTTCGGGTTCACCCAGCGTCTCTTCGTGCAGGCGACCAAGACGCACGCGGAGCTCGAGCTTCTCGCTCTTGCTTGCGCTGCGTTCTTCGAGCCGGAGCCAGGCCGAGGCGAGAGCGGTCCAGTCGGAGCCTCGCTCGTAGAGCCGGCCGAGTTCGTGCAAGATGGGAAGGTGCTGAGGCGTCTGCGCGAAGGCGCGCTCGAGCGCGCCGGCACCGCCGCTCAGATCGGCCAGTTTATCGACGAAAACGCGAGCGAGCCGCTGCAAGATCGCCGCTTTGACCTCGGGGTCTTGCGCTAGGCGCTCGCGCTCTTCGAGCGCGCGCGCAAGCTCGTGGGCGCGCTGTCCACCTGCGTAAAGTCGCTCCAGATCGGCCAGCGCCACCGTGACCTCGGGCGCGCGCTCGAATGCGCTCTGAAAGAACGTGGCGGCCGTTTCAACGTCCCGGCGCTTCACTTCGGCCAGGCGCGCGCGTTCGGCGAAACGCGCAGCCGAGAGAGCTGGATCTTCCTGGCTGCCGAGCGCTTGTCCTTCGAGCGCCCGATCGAGATCGGCCCAAGCCTGGTCGCGTCGGCGCGCTCGCGACAACGCTCGGAGAATGCTTGGGTCGTGGGGAGCGAGCTCGTGAGCTTGCTCGAGCGCCTTGCGGGCTTCGGCAGGTCGCGCGAGCGGACCTTCGAGCAGCAGGCCCTTGTCGTAGAGCAGTATGGCCTTGCCCTCGGCCGATGGCGTCAGTCGCGCTTGTTCGTCGAACCACGGCAGCGCAGCTTCCGAGTCGCCCCGAGCGAGCAGCACGCGCCGCAGTCCAGCAACCGTCGGCTCTAGATCGGGCGCGAATTGGTGCGCCTTCTTGTAGTGCTCGAGAGCACCAGAGATGTCGCCGAGCGGCAGCTCGAGCAGACGAGCCCACTCGTAGTGAAGCCTACCCAAGCGCGCTCGCTCGCGCGTCTTTTGAACCTGGTCACGCAGCATCTCGACCAGCTCGGTCGCGGCCTGCTGGCGATCGAGCCGCGCTACCTCGGCCGTGCTTTCTGCGGCTGCATCGTAGAGAGGCGTCAGTACCGGGCGCGTCGGCGCGTTACCCGGCATTTCGGCTGGCGCGCGCTCGTCGGCTTCACGCAGCTCGATGATGGCGGGCGGTGCAGGTGTGGTCGGCAAGATCGAACCGCCGAGCACGACTTTCTTTTCGGGCACACGGACGTGTGGCGCTTGGCTCGGTGCCGGTTGGGCCGGCGTCGGCATGGCCGGCGTGGCAGCCAAGGACTTGCGCGCGGGTGCAGGCGGCGCCGTCGGTAGCGCGGGCCGCACCGAAGCGCTCGTTGGCCCTGCGGCGCTCGGCGGCAGAACCGGCGGTGGAGCGGGCGCGACCGACGCACTGGCCTGCGCGCGCGGGGGCTGGAGATGCGGAGGCGGAATCGAAGCGGCCTTGCTTGGCGCTTGGGGGGGCGGCGGCATCGATGGCGCTTTGCGCGGCGGTGCACTCGCTTGCGCCGACGGCGCACTCGCTTGCGCCGACGGCGCGCTCGTTGGGGCTGGCGGCAAAGAGGGAGGCTTGCGCGGCGAAACCAAAGCAGCGCTCGCTGCTGCGCTCAGTTTGGCTGGAGGTCGACTCACGATGGGGCGTGGTGGTTTGGGAGCGTCAGCCATGAGTGGAGTCAGCTTACAGCACAAAGTCGCGACCTCGATCTCCCAGAACCAGGCGACACCATCCGCGATGAGGGCGGTCGCGCATCGATAAGCTCCATGCGCCTCACGCCAACGCGAATGACCCGCCTGGCGCGAAAAATCCGCCCACCTTGCCCGACGAATCTCGGCACGTCGGCGCGCACCCGGGGCCCTGCATCGTGTACTCTGGAGCCGCCATGCGAGTCACTGCTGTACTTTTCACTACTCTGGTCGGCATCGTTGCCTGCGGAAGCCCGCCTCCTGCCGCTGAGCCGAGCAGGGCTGAGCCAACGGCTACGCCCGAAGCGCTTACCGCATCCACCGAGCCCGAGCCGGAGCTTTCCGACGAAGCGGCAGCCTTGATCGCCGAGACCGAAGGGACTGCCCCTCCTACAGCGAGCGGGAGCGCGAGTGCGCCGCCGCCCGCGGCCGACAAGGGCAAGGGGCTCGATATCGTCTACCGCGTGAAGCCCGACGAACTACGCATCGAAGTCTTGTCGGCGACGTTCGTTCCGACGGTCAAAGCGGTGCGCGTGCGTGGAGGCTGGGGCGTCGACATCACCGTGGAAGCCACGAGCACGAGCGACGTGGCGCTGCTCGCTTCGGACGACGGACCCTTGGCTCTGGCGGCGACCGTGCTGCGTCCCAGCGAAGAGCACAGTGGCGATCGGCGCGGCGCCAGCAAGGACCTCGTCGTCACGCAGACGAAGACGCAGACCTTTCATCGCATTTGGCCAGGCGCCGAGAGCAAGCCGCTTCAAGCCGGACAGGAGTTGCTCCTGCAAGTCGGCCTGTGGGGCATTGGCAAGACGCCGGAGACCCGCAAGCCGGCTTTGCGCTTCTTCGAAGTGAAGCTGGTCGTGGGCGGCAAGGGCGCCGCCGCGATCGTCCAGCCGCCCAAGTGAAACGTCATCGGTCGGGGGCTCCCCGGAGCCCCGCGACCCGCCTCACGACTCTTCGACGACGCGGATGGCCAGCTCTTCGAGCTGATTGTTGGCAACCGCCGTGGGCGCGTCGCTCATCAAATCGACCGCGCGTTGCGTCTTGGGGAAGGCGATGACGTCGCGCAAGCTCTCGCGACCTGCGAGCAGCATGACCAGGCGATCCATGCCGAGCGCGATGCCGCCGTGCGGCGGCGCGCCAAACTTGAGCGCATCGAGCAAGAAGCCAAACTTCTGGCGTGCCTCCTCAGCCGGTATGCCGAGCGCCGCGAATACCTTGGACTGCACGTCCGGATCGTGGAGGCGGATGGAGCCGCCGCCGATTTCGAAGCCGTTGAGCACCAGGTCATAGCGGTAGCAGAGCACCTTGCCCGGATCGCTGTCGATGAACTGCACGCAGTCGTCGTGCGGACGGGTGAAGGCGTGATGCGCCGGCGTCCAAGTCTTATTTTCGTCGTCGTACTCGAACAGCGGCGGATCTACGACCCACAGGAAGTTCCAGTTGTCGCCATGGCCGACTTCGGGAATGAGACCCAGCTTCTTGCCCAGATAGACGCGCAAGTTGGCCAGCACGGTGTGAACGAGCTGCGTCTTGCCGCTCTGGAAGACGATGATGTCGCCATCCTGGGCGCCGCACGCCAGGTTGATGGCGCGCTTGAGCTCGGGCGTGATCATCTTGTTGAGCGGCGACTGCGTCCACTCGCCGGTCGCGTCGACCTTGGCACGTGCCAAACCGCCAGCGCCCATGCTCTTGGCTTGCTTCTCGAGCTCGTCGCCATCCTTGCGGCTCAGATTGCCGCTGGCGGGAATGACCAGGACCTTGATGATCTCGGCGGGCAGATCGACGCGGTAGCTGCCGTCTGCGAACTTCTTCGTGATCGGCTCCCAGAAGGGCACGCCGCCACCTCCGTGCTGACAGACCAGCTCGGTGATGTCGAAGTGCTTCATGCCAAAGCGCAGATCCGGCTTGTCGTTGCCATAGTCGCGCATCGAGTCGTCGAACTTCATGCGCGGAAACTTGGGCGCTCCGTTCTCGCCACCGGGATAGAGCTCGGCCAGATCGATGCCGAGCGCTGCGCTCCAGATCTTGCCGACCAGACCTTCGATCAGCGTGAAAATGTCGTCTTGATTGACGAAGCTGGCCTCGACGTCGATCTGGGTGAACTCGGGCTGCCGATCGAGACGGCTGTCCTCGTCGCGGAAGCAGCGAACGATCTGGAAGTAGCGCTCGAAACCAGCGCACATCAACAGCTGCTTGAAGAGCTGCGGGCTCTCGGCCAGCGCGTAGAACTTTCCGTGGTGCACGCGGCTCGGCACCAAGAAGTTACGCGCGCCGCCTGGCGTGTATTTCACCAAGAACGGCGTCTCGACCTCGGTGCAACCCGACTCCGACAAGTAGTTGCGCGTGGCCTGGCTGATGCTGTGCCGGAGGCGCAGCGCCTTCTGCAGAGGCGAGCGCCGGAGATCCAAATAGCGGTACTGCAGGCGCACTTCTTCGCGCGTCTCGATGCGATCGGTTAGCTCGAACGGCGGCGTCTCGGCCTTGTTGAACACCGTGGCTTCGAGCACCTCGACCTCGATTTCGCCGGTGGAGATGTTCGGGTTGGCGGCGCTCACCATCTTGTTTTCTTTGGAGCTGAACTGCTCGCCGCGGACCTTCACGCGGCCGCGGATGCCGATCACCCACTCGGAGCGCAGCGCCTCGGCCGCTTGGTGCGCCTCGGGCGAAGTCTCCGGATCAAACACGATCTGCGTCACGCCATCGCGGTCGCGCAAGTCGACGAAGATGAGGGCGCCGTGGTCGCGACGGTTCTGGACCCAACCAAATAGGACGATCTCCTGGCCGTCGTTGGTAGCGCGCAGAGCACCGCAGGTATGAGTGCGCTTCAGTTCATCGATGAAACGGGCCACGGGTCGTCCTTCTGGAGAGCGAAAAGCCAAGCGCCGAAACTGGCGTTGGCTGGGGGCTGGGCTTCTAGCGCGGCGAAAGCAGGCACTCAACCGCGCCGGGCCAGCCAAAAACACCTAGCCGAGAACTTTTCCCGGCGAGCCGAGCTGTGGCACGCGTGGGGGGTGAAGACCGATAGCCCTCCGGGTTTCCCCCTCGGCGCCCTGTTGTCTTTCTTCGGGCCGTTCGTGGCTGCTGCGAGTCAGGCCGTGACGGTGCCCGCTTGGCGCAGCGACGCCTCGCTGCGCGCGGTGTGGGGCTCGGGGTCTTTTCTTCAGGGCGCCCCCTCGGCGCTGCTCGAGCGTCTTTGTGCGGTGCTGCCGCTCGGACCGGCATCGACTCGGGGCACTTGGCTCGTGGCTGTAGCAGCCGGCTTGGCCGGCTACTTCGTCTACCAGCTGGCGCGCGATCTGGCCGATCGCCACGGCGGTCGGTCGAGTCTCGATGCCTGGCTCGGCTTGGGTGCGGCTTGGTCGAGCGTGCTGGGCCTGGCCTGGCTCACCGAGAGCGTCGTGATGGGCGGCGCCGCGCCAGCGGCCGCGGGTGCCCTCGGCCTGCTCGTGCTCAGCCGCCGTTTACCGGCCCTGAGCACGCGCATCAGCCAGATTGCAGTCGGCGCGGCGTTCGGCAGCTTGCTCGCCGAAAGTGCCTGGTCGGCCGCCGCCGTGCTCGCCGTCGTATTCGTCGAGCCGCCACGCGGAGTCGCCAAGCGCACGATCGCTGTCGTTGCCGCCTCGGCGCTTGGTGCTTGGTGCCTCTGGCTGTGGCCAGTCCTGACCCGCAGCGGTGGCCCTTCGAGCTGGACGATCGATTGGGGGACCGCCTTTCCGTGGCAGCTCGGCGGCCTCGCAGGCGAGGTGGGCATCGTCTTCGGGCTTGCAGCTCTTTTTGGCTGCGCCTGGGGCGTGACGCGCCCAGGCAGTGGCGTCGCGGGCGTTGTGCTGGTTCTGGTGTTCGACTGGTGTGCGCCCGTTGCGGCCCAGTCGGAGCTGCTCACGCACGACGCGGGCGGCAGTCGTGCAGCGCTGCATCTCGTCGCGCTCGGACTGTGGGCCGCTCTCGGCAGCCTGGGACTACGCATGCTGAGCGAAGGCGCCGTCGCTCTCCAGCTGTATGGCGCTCCAGCCGTCCGGCCGCTCTCGGCCGTGCTCGGGCTCACTGCTGCGCTAGCGGGGGCCGAAGACGCGCGCGCCTTGACGAGCGAGCTGCCGCTCGGCGGCACACAGATGTTCACGGACCTGACCCTCGAAACTCTACCGGCGCGCGCGCTCGTGCTCACGCACTCGACAGAGCTCAGTTCGCGCTTGCTGGCTGCCCAGGCCGGGCACGCACGACCCGACGTGTTGATCGTGCCTCTCGAGTGGCTCGGCGAAGTGCGTTGGATGCGTTCGTTGGTCCAAGCCGAGCCCGCTCTTCGGCAGCTGATCCGGGACTTGAACGTCATGGGCGCGCCAAGCGAACATGCGCTCAATCTCTTGGCCGACGCGCGACCCGTATTCGTCGAGGCCGACGACAAGTGGGATCGGCGACTGCTCGAACACGTTGTGCCTCTGCCCTTTTTGGCGGGCTTTTCGCCCCACGCACTGGGGCGCTCCGATCGACTGGCGGCCTTCGAGGCACGACTGTCCGACCTTGGCCAACTGCGTGGGACGTTAGGCAGCGGCGCCGCGACCGACCGCGCCACGAGCGAGGTGGCCCGCCTCGCGCTGACCCGCCTCGAGGCGGTGCTGGTCAAAGCCGGAGACAAGAAGATCGCCGCGCTGGTGGGTGAAAGGCTCAGCGCCTTCGACGACGTGGCGAAGGATGTCGAGCAAGCCGGCGATCCGACTCTGCTCGCTCGCGCCGACGTTTCGACCGACGCGCCGAAGTGAACCTCGAGGCGCCGCGCGCGACCGGACGCTCCCTCGGCTTGAGCCCTGCGCCCGAACGTCTTAAACAGAGACATGTCAGCCGCCTCGTCTCCCGCCGATTCCGAGCCTTCGTCGGCGACGCGCGAACTCCTCGCTACGATCGAGGGCCCGTTGCTCCACGACGTGCAGGGCGCTCTCGGCGTGATTCGTTTGGCGACGCAATTGCTGGACGAGAGTACCGAAAACCCAGCAGCCAAGGCTTCGCACAGCAAGATCTTGAACGCTTGTCGGCGCCTGTCGTGGCGCATCGAAGACCTGAGAGCCCAGCTCTTGGTGCGGCTCGACGAAGAGCGCGAAGTGCCCGCCGACGCGGGCAGCGACTGGGCTGTCGTCGTGCAAAGGCGACTCGTCGAGCTCGGCCAAGATCAACCGCGACGCAAGTTCGAATTCAGCGTCGAGGGCAAGCCGCGCGCCAAACTGGCGACCGCGCATCTCTTGTTGATTTTGCACGGCCTGATCGACGCAGCCTTGCGCAGCACCGCGGCCGAGCAAGACGTGAGCGTGTCCCTCGCCGCGGGCGCCGATGGCGGCGGCCTGGTTCTCTCGGTGAGGACAGAAGGTTCACGCTTGTCCGCGCCCGTGCTGGCGCAACTCGACACTCCACCTGCGCTGTGGTCGCTGTCGATGGAGGGCGAAGTCCCCTTTCGACTGGTGCAGGCTGGTCTTTTGGCGCGCAAGTGGGGCGGCGACGTTCAGCTGTTCTGGGCTGAGGGACGACTGATAGCTCGCGCGCACTTGCCCGCCAACAATGGTTGAACGCGGACGTTTTGCAGCATCGCCGGCAGCATCTCGCGTAGAGCCTCGTCGTCCGCGGCGACCAAGATCGTCCCCGCCGACCCGGTCGATTCAGGTTGCTTCATCGGCGCTTTCGAGCTGACCGATCGCCTGCTGCTCGAAGCGTTCGAGTTTGCGGTAGAGCGTACGTCGATCGAGACCCAACAGGCGCGCCGCTTGGCTCTTGTTGGCTCCAGTGAACTTGAGCACGGTCTCGATGTAGCGACGCTCCATCACGTCGAGCGGCAGCACGTATTCTGGATCGGCTTCGATCACGACGTTGGGTGTAGCGGTGAACTTGCGCACCTTCTCGGGCAGATCCACCGGAGCGATCTGATCGAAACGCGTGAGTGTCACCGCGCGTTCGATGCAGTTCTGCAGCTGACGGACGTTGCCCGGCCAATCGTAGTCCAGCAAAAGCTGGGCCGCTTCGGCCGACAAACCGTTGACCTGACGTCCCAACTTTTGCCCTGCGACTTCGATGAAGTGAGCGGCCAAGAGCAAGATGTCGCTGCCCCGCGAGCGCAGCGGAGGCACGTTGATTTGCACGACGTTGAGCCGATAGAACAAATCTTCGCGGAAGTTGCCGCGCTCGACCTCTAGTTCCAGATCACGATTGGTCGCCGCCAGGATGCGCACGTCGATCGGGATCTCTTGCGTGCCACCCACGGGACGCACGACGCGCTCCTGCAAAACACGCAGCAACTTGGCCTGCATCTCGACCGGCATCTCGCCGATCTCATCCAGCAGGAGTGTGCCGCCCGAAGCCTGCTGGAACAGACCCTGACGCGCGGCACGTGCATCGGTGAACGCGCCCTTGGCGTGACCGAACAATTCGGACTCGAGCAATTGCGAGGGAACCGCGGCGCAGTTGATGGCCACGAACGGCTGGTTGGCACGCGCCGTCTCGGAATGCAGCGCGCGCGCCACCAGTTCTTTGCCCGTGCCGCTCTCACCGGCGATCAACACGGAAGCGGGCGTGTCTCTGACGCGCTGAATCAATGAGTAGACTTTGCGCATTGGAGCGCTCTGGCCGACGAGTTCGCCAGGATTCTCGGTCGCCTGCAGACGGTCCTTGAGCTGCTTGATCTCGGCGCGGATGCGCCGGTGCGCTACCGCGCGATCGACTGCCAAGCCGACGACGGCGCCGTCGACCGGCTTGGTGATGAAATCGTAAGCGCCGGCGCGAATCGCGCCGACTGCCGAAGCCATGCTTGCATGACCCGTCAACATGATCACGGGAACTTCAGGCTGCGTGCCGCGCACGCGCTCGCACACCTCCAAGCCGCTGGAATTGCCGAGTTCGAGATCGGTGATCACCACGTCGAACTCGGAAGACTCGAGCAGCTCGGCTGCTTCGCTCAGGCCGTTGGCCGTGCTGACCGTGCCCCCTTGGCTCGTGAGCAGATCGCGCATCAAATCGCGCATGTCGGGATCGTCATCGACGAAAAGAACTCTTTGGCTCATACGGCTCCGGCTTTGATGTTAGGCACGAAAAAATGGAAAGTCAGATCCAAGACCGTAAACGAGAGAAATCGTCGCGGCCCACCGGGCCACGACGATCTTGGTAAAGGGCTCGAATCCGCTCAATCCGATCACTTTTTGACGATGAGCTCGACCCGACGATTGTTGGCTCGCCCCTCGGGGTTGTCGTTGCTCGCAACGGGCTCCCCTTCTCCCTGACCCACCGCGGTCAGACGCTCGGCCTCGACGCCCTGAGTGATCAAGTAGGTCTTGACCGAATCGGCGCGACCTTGCGAAAGCTTGCGATTGGCGTCGTCGTTACCCACCGAATCGGTGTGTCCTTCGATGACGACCGTGCGCTCACCTGGCATGGACTTGAGGGCCTCGGCGACGCGGCTCAGGCTGTCCTTGGCGACGGGCATGAGGGCCGTCTCGGCCGTCTTGAAAAGCACCGCGCCCGAGAGGGTGATAATCGTCTCGGTGGGCGTGTCTTTCACGTTGGCCAGGGCGGCCAGGCTGGCCAGGGCTGAAGCTGCACGCTTCTCAGCGTCCAGGCGCGCAGCTTCACTGGCCGAGAGCTCACCGCTCAAACGCCTTTGCTCGGCTTCGAGCTCGGCCTTGCGAGCGCCCAGCTGCTCTACGTTCGCGTCCTTCTCTCGCATCTGGGCTTCGACATCGGTCAAATCCTTCTGCGTCGCGGCCAACTGATCCTGAGCGCTCAGACGACCCTTCTCTTGCATGGCCGTGTACTTCGCGCCTGCTTCTTGGGTCTGCTCCTCGTAGTAGATCGAGTTACCCCGCGCCTCCGCCCGACGCGTCTCGCGGTCGGCCAAGTAGGCATACTGGATCTCCTCGGGCGAGCCGTCCTCCGCTTCTTCTGCCTTGCCGAGCAGCTTCTTGGCTTCCAGCAGATCGTCGGGCGCGTACTTGCTGGCGTGGCTCGTTTGAGCCTGCGACATGAGCGTGCGGGCGTCGACGAGTTGTTTCGAAGGTTGCGCTCCGGCGCAAGCGACGAGCGAACCCAGGGCGAGACCCGTCAGGGTCAAATTCAGCGCCTTCATGAGCGACCTGCCTGCTTCTGGAGGTCACTTTGCAGAGTGGTCAGTTTAGCCAGTGCCTCGTCGGCGCTTGCCTTGGTCTTGCTTTCCGTGGTGATGGCACGAGCCAGCTCCGCGTCCGATCGTGCACGCTCGAGCAGAGGCAACGCCTGCTCGTTCTCGCCAGCTTCAATGCGCTTCTCGGCGTCAACGATGGCATCCTGTGCCATCTTCAAATGGAGCGCCGCCTGCGGCTCGTCTTTTGCTCCAACTGCTTCCGCGGCACTCGTCGAGGCCTTTGCGTCGGTAAGCTGAGCCTGCGGAACGGCTGCGCCGCCGCAGGCGATCATCGATGAGAGCCCCGTGAGGGCCAGGCCGTAGCCGAATCGCTTTTTCCAAGTATTCATGAATTGTCTCTCCTTTTCGGGGCCGGACAGCCCTGCTCCGCTCGCCTCTCCTACAAGACTCATGCCAGCACGCGCGCCAGCCGAATTCAGCTGCAATGCGCGAAATACCCAAGGGGCTCGGCGCTGGCCCGCCACGATCGTGTCAGAATGCCTCAGCCGGAATGCCGCGGGTGCTCGGTCCCTCGACGGTTTCTCCGATTTATCGGACGGCACGCCATTTGCTGTGAGTTCTGACATGGGAACTCTCAAGCAACAGGTCAAAGGCACGGGCGAGAAGGTGGCAGGAACGGTCAAGCAAACCGTGGGCAAAGCCACCGACGATGCCGAGCTCGAAGGTGAAGGCGAAAACGATCACGCACGCGGCACCGCCCGAGTAGAAGTAGCCAAAGCGGTCGAGCGCGTAAAAGGCAAAGTGGAGAAGGCTGCGGGCGCCGTCATGGACGGCATCAGCAAGATCGCCGAAGGCACCGCTCGGGACAAATCGCGGGATAAGCGCCACTGAAGGCTCGAGCCCAGTCGACTCGGTTCGCCAGCTCTGGAGTATTCTACGTCTAGAGTTCGGGTGGTGGTGCGTCCCAGCGAGGTGCCACCACGCCTTCCGGTAAAGTACGCAGATGCGCACGAGCCCGAGCGCGCTGTCCGACCCACCTAAGAGCGCCCATCAGTACGAGAAGCGCCACGGCTGCGAGGCGGCGATTGACTTCTCGATGACTGAACGCGGCACCGACACCGGCCTCCGGCCGTGTAGTGGGATCGACCGGCAATCGGAACTGCCGTGCCAGATCTTCGGCTTTGGTGAGATGGATGACCGGTATGCCGCGATCCAAGAAGCGACCGATAATGGAGTCGACTGGGGCTTTGGTGCCCGGGCGATTCAGCCCCGGTTTGTAGGTCGTCTTGCCGCGGCTGCGACCAACCGAAACGGTGCCACCGCCGACGTTGATGTAGGCGCGAATCGGACGACCGGCCGCGAACTGCTCGTAGAGCTGCATACGGTGAGCGAGCGAGTCCGAAAAGTCATAGGGCTCGATCAGCGCAGCGCCATTGTGCGCAATGGCTCGCTGCAAGATCTCGAGACCTGTCTTGCTGATGCCGATGCCCTGATCTTCGATGCCGCCCACGCTCGCGGCCAGGCTCGAGTGGTGAAACACGCCCCGATCGCGCAGCAGCTTTTCCATGTCGAGCCAGCTGAAATTCGGAGACGCCGCACCAAAATCGCTCGAAGCCGCGCTGGCGATGATGAGCGGCTCGAGCCCCAGGGTGTCACTCACGGCCAAAGTCACGATGTTGAGCCCAGGAAACGAGCCCGAGTAGCCGATGGCCACGACGTCGCCACGCTGGAGTTCGAGGCGTTGGAGGAAATCGACCAGTACGACTGCGAAGTTCGGGTTCGCAGCCGTGCGCTTGGCGGGCAAGGAGCCGGTCGAGGTCGTGATCTCGCTGGTCGCAGGTCCGATGAGACCGCTGTGAGCGCGATCAGTCGGCTCGAATTCGGGCAGGCCGCGATGCGGACGCTCGGCTCGGATGGTGGCGAAGGCTCGTTCGGCGAGGCGTGCGGAGTCGAGCTTCAAGGCGTAGGCGTCTTCTTCGACGCGGCGCGGGAACACCTCGACCGTGACGAGCAGAGCCACGGACAAGGCCCCCAACAGGAGTAGCGATCCGATCGAAGGTCCGGCCGGCCGCCAGTAGAGCCGCTTCACCCGAGCACTCCGACGTCGGGCAAGTCAGTGCCGAGGGCAACGATCAGGACGAGCCGCACGACCACTGTGCAGATGCTGAGCGCGCCGAGAGTTTCCCAGACGCCTTGGCGGTCCATCCAGATCGCTACCAGACCTGGGATGATGTAGCCGATCACGACGTCGGCTCCAGGATCGATGCCCGGCACATGGCGCGCGATCAGATAGCCGAAGAGCGCGCCACAGAGGTAGCCCACCAAAATGGCAAGAGCCGTTCTCCGGCGTCCATACAAGATCAAAAAGCTGCCGGCGGCGCGCACGACGCCGTAAGTCGCAAAGCAAGCCAGGAGCGTACTGGCCAAATGGAGCGGCGACTGGGCGTAGAGAGCCAGATAGCCTGGAACGACCATGCCGGCGGAAGCCACTCCCAGCAGCTCACTGAGCAACAGGCTGACGACCAAGCCGATGCCGATGGCGAGAGGAAGAGTTTCGATCATGAACGCGGATTCAGAGGGTGAGCTTCGGATGAGGGCGGAACCGAGGCGAGCGGCAGCGTAGGTAGGCGCGAAGGTTGGCGAGGAGCGAGCGAGACGGGCGGCCGACAGCGCAAAGCGCGCAGGTGATCGAGCAGCTCGAGCCCGACACCGCCGATATTGCCAAGGCCAACGACGAGCCCCTCGGCGCCCGAGAGGTGGGCGAGGCGTTGCGCCAGCACGGGTGCATCTTCGCCTTCGGCGACGACGAGCCGAAAGCGATCGATGCCGGCGCGCTCCGCTGCATGAACGAAGAAGGCCGTGCCCGTGCCCGAAACCACATAGTAGTCGGCGACTGTCCAGCCGACGACGGCTTCACCCAGTTGCTGGGAACGATCGGCGCGATCGGCCCGGCAATTGACCAGTGCGATCTTCTTGGCGCGCCGAGGTGCGCGCTTGACGGCCAACTCCCAGACTTGACCCGTGGACTCGGGATCGTTGGCCGCGAAGCCGTTGACGACCGTGAAAGCTTCGCGACCAACCTGCACGCGCTCGAGCGTCAGCGCGCCGGGATCAGGGTGCGCGGCCTGCATCCCGGCCAGTGAAAGCGCGCGCGACACGCCCAAATCCGCGCAGATCCTGAGGGCCAAGTCGACGTTTTCGGCGTGTTCGACATAGCCGAACTCGGCCAGCTCCTCGGCCGTCACCGGCGACGACGCCGTATCGGGTCTCACGATCACCAGCTCACAATTGCGAGCGCGGCTCACTTCGCCCAGCAGCGAAGCGAAGCGCTCATCTGCAACGTAAAGCATGCCCCCGAGCGGGATGCTGCCGGCCAAGGCACGCGCCACACCCTCGGTGTTCGGCCCCATCACGTCGAGATGGTCGGCGCGAATGTTGGTGATGACACCGTGCGTCGGCCGTACCAGCCGCGCCGTCGAGATCCATTGCAAGAACGGCTGCAGCGCCATGCATTCGATCACGACGGCCTCGGCGCCCAAAGCTCGCGCCCGACGGAGCACACCCAGCTGCTCGATGACGTTCGGCTTACCGACGCGGTAGATGGGCTCCTCGGCGCCGTCGGTGTGGATGAGCCGCGGCAAGGTGCCCGTCGTCTTGGCCACCGTGCGGACGCCGCCTGCGCGCAGGCCGGCGGCAATCAACCGCGTGACGCTCGACTTGCCGCGGGTGCCGTTGACGTGCACGCGAATGCGAAAGCTCCGGAGCACGCGGCGATGCGCATGGTTCTCGAGGGCGCCAAGCAGCACGAGAACCAGCGTGATCCCGAGCAAGAGCAAGAGGGCGCGCGCGTCCATCGGACGGTCAGTTAAGCATGGCCTCTCGCGCAAAGGAGCAGGTCACACGCGAGGCAGCGGATCAGGGCTGCTTTTCGCTGGGGGCCTTGAGCTCGATCAGCGTGTCCTGCATCTCGCCCGTGGTCTGCAGAACCTTCACGCTGGCCGCGTTCAGGTTCTCGGCGCGCGTCATGTCGGTGAGCGCGCCCGCCAAGTCGCGGCTCTCGTTGGAGAGCGAAACGGTCGCCGCTGGGCCGCTGACCGAAGGCGGAGCCTCGGACGGCTGCTTCGCGATGCTCTCCAGAAACGCCGGGCTCAGAAAGACACGTTGTACCTGGGTGGCCGCCTGCTCATGAAGGGCTCCCGCACGCGCAATGCCCTGCACAGCCGACGCCGCCGCTCCCGTGGGACCGATTGCGTTGCTCATACCGACGGATGGACGGATGGCCGCCAGAAAGCTTGAGCAAATATTTTTGGAGCACCACCCCATAGCGAGGAACGACCAACCACGGACGTGGCTTAAGGCTTATTTTGGAGTTCCGGCAAAAGCTGGGCCGGGGCCTCCGACTCGCTGGCTAGTGTCTCTTCTCCAAGAGGTTCTTCCGGCGGTTCCTCTGGCTCCGGACAGGTCTCGCCCGTGTAGGCCTTCATGCCCTTGGGGATGCGGCAGGGGTGGACCTGCACGATGTGCGGCTTGGGTTGGTAGACGACCTCGCGCCCCTGTTCGGCGTTCGAGCCGTCGGCGTAGTGGAGAATGCGCAGAGTCATGACCGACCAGCCGACCTGACCGCGCGTCACCAGCTTGCTCTCGTCGGGCAAGAGGTCCGCGTTGGGTTCGTACTCGAGGGGCGGCTGCACGATGTGCGAGCGCGCCGAGACGCGGCGTTCGACGCGGCGCCCTTCGTTGTCGCCGTAGATGAGGACGCGAATCGACGTCGCGTCGTAGCGCGTCTTGATGAGCAGGCCGCTCTTGGTGTCGTTTTTGAAGATCAGATCGGGCGATGGAAACGAAACCGTGGCTTCGAGACCCTCGGGGTAGCGCGAAAAATAGAAGCTGTGGGGTTGGCGCTGCACGATTTCGTAGCCGCCATCGAACACGGCGTTGAACAGCGTGGTCGCGAACTGGCTGATGCCCCCGCCGGCCGTGGCTTTCATCTTGCCGCGCACGATGGTCGGCGCCTCGACGTAGCCACCTTCTCCGGTGCGCGGGCCCAAGAACTGATTGAGCGAGAACGTATCGCCAGGTCGAAGCACGTAGCCATCGATCTGCGCTGCCACCGAGTGGATGTTCTTCACTCGCGCTTCGCAGCACGGATGACGCGTCGCAAACTGCGCGACCAGTCCGCGTACACCGAGCCCGGCAGCCTCTGTTTCAGTGAGACCGACGGGCTGTTCGACGCGCAGCGGCAACAGGCCTTGTCGTTCGGAGCTCTGGGCCGCGCGGAACAACTCGCTCAGGAGCACGCCCTCGTCTATACGAAAACCCGTGGCGCTCGGCACGACGCTAATGGCGCCTTGGGCGTCGACGTCGAAACCTGCTGGATGCGCGGGCTTTTCGAGCCGCTTTTTGATGGGTCCGAGCACCGGAGCCAGAGCCTCGAGCGAAAGTTCGAGCAGCAGCTGGGAAGGCGAACCCTCGATGCGCGTGCGCACGGCGCTGGCGAGAAGAGCGGGGCTGAAATGCAATCGCTCGACGCCGTCGGCGCTCACGAGCACGAGCGGGGCGCGGGCCAACTGGCGGGCCTGGGCGAGCTTGGCTTCCACGGCTGCGCGCGTAATCTGGGGCTCGGTCGCGATCAGCGGCACCTGCAAACCCGCCCCCTGAGCGGCTCGAGCCAGATGCGAATCGACAACAGCGGCAAACGCGGGACGGTCGATCGTGCTGAAGGGCTCGGGATAAAGCGCCCGCAATTCGCCGTCGAAGAATACGCCTGGCTCGATGGGCAAGAGCAGGGCCGCGCCTTGGAGCTCGGCGGTCTTCTTCTCGAACTTGGCCGCGTCGCGTTTCACGACGAAGGTCAGCTCGTGCTTTGCGAACAAGCGCCCGAACCAAAAGCCGAGCTGACTACCCAGCCCACCCATGCGACCGGCGGCGAGCGCCCGCTCGGTCGTTGCCGCTACGTCGATCTCGACGCCGAGCTCACTCGGCCGCACCTGGAACGAGCGTTCCCCGACGACGAGTTCCAGCGGCTTTTGGTTCACCACCTGCGCCTGGCCGCTCGCCCACTTCCGGAGCGCCGGTTCGTCGCTGCCGCCCAGCGAACGACCATCGAGCACAACCCCGCGCAGCACCTTGCCTTGCCCGCTCAGGCGCTCGACGGCGAAGGTGAGCAGAAGTCCGAGAGCGAGACCCACGACAGCCGCGCCCAGCCAAAAGCCGGCTACGCGGGCACCCCCGACCGACGGCGGGCCCGGCTCGCTCGTGGTCGCTTCGGTTGGTGTCTCGTCCCCCATGACGCAAGCGTCGGCCTTAGCTCAGACTGGCGGTCCCACCAAGCGACGAACGCTGCCGCGCACCCCACTCAGTCAGCCCTCGCGAGGCCAAGCGCTCAGAATGCCACGTTGAACGACAAGCCCGGCTGAACCAGCGCATGCGCTGCGTCGCTCGACGAGAAAAGCAGGTAGCTGCGTGTTTCCAGATCGAGCGTGAAAATCGGCGTCTTGTAGACCTCCAGGCCCAGCACAGCGCCAACGGCCACCTGGTCCAGGCCCAGAAAACGCGCGTAACCAGCACGCGCGCCCAGGTAAGGGTTGAGAAACTGACGCTTTCCGCCGCCCAAGAACTCCGAGTAAATCTCGCCGCCAAGCGTGGCCAAGAACAGATCGAAGTCCTCGCCCCCGTAGCCGCGATTCACGCTGGGCAGCCCTTCGACGTCGATGCTGAAGTGTCGCGAAAAGCGAATCGACAATCCCGGACCGACGAAGTCGGAGGCGCCATAGCTGCCGCCCACGTTGCGCGCGTAGCTCATACGCAAACCCGGATAGAACGTCGCCTCTGGCTCTTCGTACGGCGACTCGACGCTCTCGGGCGAGAACAAACTGACATGCACGGTCGCCTGGGCGGCGCGATCCTTGAGCCAACGCAGCTCGCCCTTGAGACTTTCGATGCGCTGACGCACGTCCTCGAGCCGCGCCTCGACCGCCATGGTTTCTTCGACCGTACGGGCCTGGGCGAGCAACTCGTCGTAGCGTTTCTTGCTCTGTTCGAGCGTCGACAGGCGCGTTTCGGCGTCAAAATACTCCTTGCCCACGTCCTTCGACTCGACGTTGCGCGCGCGCACGGTGCCCAGGGCTTCAAGCTGCGCGAAGAACTGCTCCACACCGCGCGCCGGCACACGCAGCGTCAATTCGGCACCGGGAGCCGTAAACTGATCAGTCGAGATCGACTCCTGAACAACGTAGCCGCCCCTTGCTTCGACCAAGCCGTGCAGCTTGCCGATGGCGGCCTTCACGTTCTCGGTCTCGATGCGAAAGCGCGCCTCGATGTCGCGCATCGGTTTTTGTGGCGACGCAGGCGCAGGAGCATCGGCACTCGAACTCGCGGCTGGAATCGGCGAGCCATCCGCAGCGCTCGGGCCCAGATCGCCTGCACTCAGCTCGCGCTTCTCGGGAGCGGCAGGTTCCTGATCTGGCGCCCCCGCAGGCATGGACGACGCGCTCTGCGCTTCGGCGCGGCTACCCGCACAACCAATCCCACCGAGCATCAGACTCATGACGACCCAAGTGGCTCCGCTTCGCTTCAGCTGATTCATTCGTGCGTCCTACGTCAAAAAGCGCGCCGGCTCCCTCCGGCTGCTTCCAAGGAACAACGCCCCGCGGGGCCCGGGCTTACACCTGGGCCTGACGGCTTGACCGACTGGTTCATTTCAGCCAAATCCGCCGGCGGAGATGTGGCCGAGTGGTCTATGGCAGCGGTTTTGAAAACCGCCGTGGGGGTGACTCCACCGGGGGTTCGAATCCCTCCGTCTCCGCCAAGCCTCGTGTCCCCTCGCATAGCGAGGGGCAAGCGCCGCAGGCGCGAGAGTGCATCCCTGCGTCTCCGCCCTGATTCTCGTAGAAGCCCGCGATGACTCGCGGGTTTTTGCGTTTGGGGGACGTCGCGGGTGAGTGGACTCCTGTGGACTGGAGTGCCCTGGTTTGGACTCCAATCTCGACAAGTTAACGGTATGCCGTTAGCGGCGGTTTTGTGTCGAGCGGCGGTTTTGCTCTGCGAGGCGCGGGACTGGTTATCAAAAGTACCGCTCCCGAAAACCCGCGCAGTTCTGCCATGCTCATCTCCGCCGGGCCCTCGCGGAGCCACCGTCCACCCGTGGCCCGATGCTAGGCGGGCAGCAAGTGCGCCTCGATCAACTTGATGAGCTTGTTTCGGCGTTGCTTGTCGACACCCGGCAGCGAAGCGTGGGCGTGGCGAATGGATTCGAACGGGCAGTCTTGGGGTGAAAGGACGACTTTGACACCCAAGTCGACCACCTTCTCCACTGGTATCCTTGCTGCGCGCCACGTTTGCCACTTTGGACAAGCGCGATGGAGTTCCTCGAGCCCGCCGGACAAGAGTGACTCGACGTAGATGGATGCCCCGTAGCTCCGCTCGTTGGGCGTGCACTGGTTCGTCGGTAGAGCAGCGGTCTGAAGTTGTGCGCCCACTGCCTGCTGGAGATCGAGATGGGCTGGCTGCACCAGACGAAACACCAGGTTATCTGGAGAGACCGCGGTCAGATCTTCGACAGGCGGTCGGGATGTTGTCATCCGAGCCTGAACAGATTCTGAACCTTGCTCAGGCCTTGCGCTGGATCCTCAAGCCATACGACCTCGTCCTCGGCCTCATCCGACATTGGTATGAACGACCAGTTGGAGGAGCCACTGCCAACCTCGATGACACCTCGATCGCCGCCCGGAGTGGTCCACTGAATATGGGCCGTGCCATCTCCGCACGCGCTGACAAAAGGACTTGGAACAGTTGGAAGACTGCGAAGTGCCCAGAAGACGAGTCGTCGAACCTCCTCCCACTGCTGCGGCCCGATCGGCTCCCCGCGCTCGCCATCCCAGTTGGCGCATGTCGTCTGGCGCGAGAGTTCTTGAACCTTCGAAAGCAGGGCGCTCTCCTCGAGCCAGCGCCTTGGCCCGCGAAGGCCTTGGAGGGCCGTCTCAAGCTGTTCTTGGATGAACTGTCCGGGGATACCCTTTGCGGGCAACCCAACCGAGCCAGGGCCAACTCCCGAACCAACGAGTGCGCTCATAAGAATGCCTCCCACTTTGCTTGCTGCAGGGACTCGAAGAAGCACTTGTTCTTCACTTCACGCAGCTGTTCGAAAGTCGTCCATACCTCGGACGCAGGAATCTCTGCAGAGGTGGTCGAAGCCTCGATGTCCAGGATGAGTTCACGCGAAGTCTGCTCGTGAGGTGCGGGCCAGACTGCTTGATTAATTGCGGCCCTTACATTGCCGGGAAAGGGGATTATCAGGCTTTGCACATAGTTTTCGAGTGCTTGCGGAAGCCCCGCGGACACTTCGGGACGCGTGCGAAGTGTGGCGCTCAAATCCTCAGAAGGGACAAGCGGAATCTTGTTGATGTAGCGAACGCTGCACTGAACGATGCGAAGGCCAGACAATGCACAGGCGGCATATATGGGCCACCACTCTTCGGCGTGGCCAATCAGCACCTCCCAGCTTTGGTAGTCGCGCACGTGGTTCACCGAGAATCCGTCGCGCCGCGCCTGAACGGCCTGTGACTTGTCTTCGTTCCAGCAGATACGACCGACGACGCCTGCCGTGTGGCTGACCTCAGGCCCTTGAGCGTTCATCGCAAAATTTGCTTCAAACTGCTCGATGTCCTGGCCCGCTGGGAACGCGCCCGCCGCCTGTTGCACGAAAGACGCAAATAGGTCGTCGGTCCACTCCGCAGCCTCAACGCGAACGTTGAGAACGGCCTCGGCAATTGGTGCTTTCGAGAGGCGGGGATATGTCATCGGAGCGAGCCAGTGAACACGGGCTAGGGTTAACATGTTCCTGTGGCATGGAAAACTAGTAGTCAGAAGCAGTCTCGGGATTGCCCGTGCTTAGGAGTGGCTCGCTAGGCGTTCAAATCAGTGTATTCTATATTCTAGAATACAGAATGGCCCGCTCTGCCCCCTTCCTCAAACCCCAGGACCTGCTCGTGGTCCTAGGCATCCACGCGCTTCGGGCGGAGGTGTGGACATTCGCGTCGCTGGCTGCCGCGCTCAACGACTCGCCGTCTCAGCTGCACTACGCCGCACGCCGGGCAGCCACATCCAGCTTGCTCAGCGAAGACCTCCGCAAGCCCCGCTACGGCCAGCTGCTGCGCTTCCTGGATGGTGGCGTCCGCTTCGCCTTCCCTGCCGAACCAGGTCCGCTGGCACGGGGAATTCCAACCGCCGCGTCAGCGCAACCTCTTCGCAAACATCTGGCTGTGTCGCCAGACGGCGAGTTCGTCTGGGCCCATCCAGAGGGCCCGCTGATGGGACAGGCGATCGTGCCCCTCTATGAGACTGTCCCTGCCGCCGCTCTTCAAAGACCAGAGCTCCATGAGCTACTCGGCCTCGTGGACGCTCTTCGGCTCGGTGCAGTCAGGGTCCACGAGTTCGCGATGCGAGAGCTACGCACGCGCCTGGACGCAACAGCGTGACTCACGGAATTTGCTGGCCGCGGGTCGGACAAGCAACGACGCACGGAACGCCCGACGAGCTACCCGGATTTGCCGCACGTCTCTATTTCAAGAGGCATGAAGACCCTCACACTGCCTTGGACCAAAGACCCGCGGCTGACCGACCTCGTTCTGATCGGCGGCGGCGAGGGCTTTGGCGCGGCGGTCGGCGAATTCGAAGGACGCCCCGCGCTCGTCATCGACTCCACCATGGCCGTGTCCCTCCTGGACGAGGACGACAGGGCGATGGACGCCATCACCGTCTTGGTCTTCGACAGCCTCGCCAGACGAGCGAAGGGGACGGGAGCCAGCTCGACGTGACCGTGCGCGGCATCCTGGGTCGCATTGCGAACTACGCGACGAGGATGGCGCGATGAGGGAGCCAGCACGCCGCTCCCATCTTTGGAGCCGGCGGTGAACTGGAGGGCGCCGTATCGGTCTTTGCAGATGTTACCCAGTCCAAGGAGCAGGGAAGAAGACCTGCGAGTCAGTGCGGAGCGCTACTTCACGACGCTCAGCTGCGCCGACAGCCTATGCGCGGCTGGAAGATCGAACGCGGGCAATGCTTGCGGGCTTCCAGTCACACGTGGCAAATGTTGGTCCCGGCGAGCTGCTCATCGTCGTCGCTGCACTTGCAGGTCGGACGGGCCGAGGATGAGGTCGCGGCCGCCCCACTTGGAGCGTCGCGCCAGCGGTGTTTCCCCACTTGGAGAAAGCGGCGCGCAGGAAGCCGCGAAGAGTGGTAAAGTTTGCCTCTGCGCGTCGCCTTGGGGGCGCGCGCCAGACGAGGGAAGACTAAGCATGGAAGGCGATCAGGAGGGCGTCCGGTTCGAGCCTGGTTCCATCATCGACGATAAATTTCAGGTCCGGCGACTGCTGGGCCAAGGCGCCATGGGCGCCGTGATCGAAGCGCTGCATCTGTTGCGGCGCGCACCCGTGGCGCTCAAGTTCATGAGCCCCGAAATGATGAGCCTGCCTGGGGTCGTCGAGCGCTTCCTCAACGAGGGCGTCGCAGCTTCGCGCATCAACAGCGAGCACGTCGTCAAGGTGCTCGATGTGAGCAAGCTTCCCAACGGCCAGCCGTACTTGGTCATGGAGTTTCTCGAGGGCGAGGATCTCGCCGCGCTTCTGGAGCGCGAGGGGGAGTCGGGCCTCGCCGATGTTGGGCGCGGGATTTACATGGTGTTGCAGATCCTGAGGGGTCTGCAGATGGCGCATCAGGTGGGCATCATTCACCGCGATCTGAAGCCGGCCAATTGCTTCGTCGTTTCGCACGACGGCGCGGCCGACTTCATCAAGCTCGTCGATTTCGGCATCAGCAAGGTGCAAGACCCCGACGACGCCATGCATTTGACCCAAGAGGGTTCTTCGATGGGCACGCCGCTGTACGTGTCCCCCGAGCAGGCACGCGACGCCACCAAAGCCGATGCGCGCTCCGACATCTACAGCGTCTCTGCCATGTTTTACGAGATGCTGTGCGGGCGATTGCCCATCGAGCCTGAGTCGATCGCCGACCTCTACATGAAGCTCGCGATTCAGATCCCGGCGTCGCTCGACTCGCTCAGAGGTGACCTGCCGCCGGGGCTCGCAGACGTCGTCGCCCGCGGCCTCGCAAAAGCTCCCGATGACCGCTTCCAGTCGGCGACGGAGATGGCGCAGGCCCTCGCGCCCTACGCTGACGAGCGCAGCGACATCGTGCTGCGACAAATCACTCATCGCGGGTCCAATCGCTCGAGTCGCGCGCCATCGGCCGCGCCCCCTCGGGGCTCTGTGCCCCCGCCAAGTAGCGTGGCCTACTTTCAGACCGTGCCCGACAACTTGCGCGCGATGACCAGCGTTGCCCCAACACCCAGTTTGGCCGCGGTGCGCGGCACTCTCAAGCCGGTGGTTTCTACGGAACAGGTGGCAGCCGCGACGATAACGGTGCGCGGTCGGCCAGCTCTGATGCCTTGGGGAATCGGTTTGCTGCTACTCGTGCTGGCCGCTGGGGCGTCGGCTTTTTTCTTGCGACAACGCGCTGCAAGCGAAGTCGCCGAGCAAGCCGCGTCCTCGCCCAGCGCGGTCGAGCCGAAGCGGCCAGCTGCGACCCCGGAACCCGTCGCCAAGGAGACCGAGGTGCCGCCCCCTTCCGAGACGACCCAATCTCAAGCAGAATCGAAGAAAGTCGGAGCATCTGGGCCCACCACTGAACCGCCTCCGCGCGTTCGACCGGTGGGGACGCCGGGCAAGACCTCTCTCAAGAAGATCGAGATCCAGGACTAGTCACTGTGGGTTTCAAGGCCGAAGGAGAGAGCGGCTCGAATACGAAGGGATGATGATCGTGCGTTACAAGCAAGCGTTCGCCTGTGCACTGGTTTTGGGTAGTTCCTTGCTCGGTTCGGCGCACGCTCTCGCCGCTGTGCCCATTCGCGATGAACTGCCCGTAGAGGCCAAGCAGGACTGGGACGCGGCACGCGAACTGTACGATGCCGGTGACCCAAAGAGCGCTTTGGTCCACTTCGAGCGCGCCTACAAGACCAGTAAAAATCCCCGCGTCCTCTTCAACGTCGGCGTCTGTTGGAAGGACTTGACGCAATACTCGCAGGCCATTCGCGCTTGGCGCACCCAGTTGCTGCGCCGCGACGAGCTGGATCCCAAAGACGTCGAGCGGACCGAGCAGGCTATCGCGGCGGTACGTTCGTTCGTTTCGAGTCTCCAACTCCAATCCGAGCCGGCTGGTGCCACGGTATCGATCGACGGCCAAGAGGTCGGACATACCCCCTTCGCCGAGCCGGTCGCCATCGACGTGGGACGACGCAAGCTCACTCTGACCAAGGAAGGCTTTCTGCCTCTGGAGCAGACGATTGACGTCGTGCAGGGCACCCCGCTCGCGTTGTCTTTGAAGCTGACGCCGCTGCTCAAGTTGGGCGACGTCTCGATCACGACGCTGAATTCGCAGACGGCGGCGCTTTTCATGGACGGGCGCGAACTTGGTCCTGCGCCATTCGCCGGACAGGTCCCCGCGGGCGCGCACACCTTCGAGGCGCGTGCGCCAGGCTACGAGATCGCGCGCCAGACGAGTGACGTTTTGCACGAAGGCGTGCTCCACCTGTCGTTCGGACTCGCGCAAGCCCGGAGCGAAGGCAAGATGCGGGTCATCACCTCCTACTCCGACGCAGCCATCCAGCTCGACGGCAAGCTCGTCGGTCATGGTGCGTGGGAAGGTCTCGTGCCCTCGGGCGGGCACCGGCTCGAAGTGTCCAAAGACCGCTACGAACCGTACGCCAGCGAGGTGTCTCTCAATCCCGGTCAGCAGCGGACCTTTCAGGTGGAGCTCGACAAGAAAGAGTGGGTCTGGTGGACGGTCAGCATCGCAACCGTCCTTGCCGGTGGAGCCATCGCCGCCGTGGTCTTGAGCTCCACGGTCGACACCTCACCTGTGACCGGCACGCTCGATCCGGGCACGATTGCCCCGAGGTTTTGACGAATATGACGTCCTTTCGCACCTTTCGTAGGCCTGAGCGGACGCAATGGCGCGCTCGCCGTTCGCTCGCAATGCTCGGGCTGTCGGCCCTCACGTTGCCCTTCCTGACTGTGGGTGCCTGCTCGTCCTCGACACCTACGGAGATCGTCGCGGGCGTCCACACCCAACTCAGCGTGCCCGACCATCTCCGCTCGGTGGGTCTCGTCGTGCAGGTAGATGGTGAGGTTCGATTTTGCGACGTCTACGCCGTCGCCGACGGCCGGGTCACTCTGCCAGCCACCCTGGGTGTGCTTGGCGAAACCGGTCTCGAAGGGCGCGGTGAAGTAACCGTGGGCGTGCTCGGTTTTCGAGCTGACGAGTCCGAGTTCGAACGCGACTGCGTGTTCAACCCGGAGCCAAACGCCGAGACGGATCAGGACGTCACCGTCATCCGTCGTCGCCGGCTCACGTTCGCCGAAAACCGCATCCTTTATCTGCCGTTGCCGCTCAAGGAGTCGTGTAGCGACGTGCATTGCGGACAAGAGGGTCAGACGTGCATCGGCGGCAAATGCATGACGATGGACGTCGATACAGACACGCTAGTCGACTACAAGGACTCGCTCGTTTTTGGCAACACGAACACCTGCTTCGACGCCAACCGCTGCATGAACGGGCGCGTGCCGGTGCTGCTCGAGGACCCGGCGACGTGTCAGTTTCGCGCGCTCTGGCCCGACGACGCACCAAAGCCCAAACCGGGTGGGCTGAACGTGCGCATGTACTACCGCAGCTTTGGCTCCGAGGTGCTCGATCTCGACAACGAGAACCTGGCCGCCGAGCAACGCGAGGGCTTCTCGTTCGTCGATCCGGAGGACCCGCTGGTGTTTCGCCTCGCTCCGAACCTGTGCGAGGCCGTCTATCGAAAAGAGAAGATCCTGGCCCTCGAGGCCAGCGCCCTTTGCACCGCCAAGCGCGCGCTCCAGCCGCTGTGCGATGACTACGACCCGCCCAACTTGATCGACGCAGACGAGAACGACCAGGGCAGCGGCCTCTGTACCTTGGCGTCACTCGAGCCGGTCGAGAGCGTCGTCTACGTTCTCATGGATCACTCCTTGAGCATGGACAGCTTTTTTGGTGACGGTGGGCTGCAGTTCGCTATCGGCTTGCCACTCTCGAGCCCGGTTGCGGCGCGCACCAAGGTCGGCTTCGATCTGCTGCCCCCCGACGCCGATCAGTGTGGAGACCCCAGCGCCTACGAAGAGCCCCGGATCCCCATCGGCAGCGTCGACGCCGTGCGCGAGCCGATTGGCGTGCTCCTGCAGGGTGAAGTGCTGGCGGACAATCCCCCTGAATTTTTGCTCGAAGCCGCCCTGCTCGGCGCCTACCAAGGCGTAGCCGCGGTGGTCCCGAACACGGACGAAAAGTTCAATCGACGCGCACTCGTCGTCATCAGTAACAGCGATATTCTAGGAGGGTCTTGCACTGGCCCAACCGCGCTGGAGCTAGCGACAGACGCACTCGCGGGGGGCGTCTACACGTACGCTGTGGCGCTGGACAAAGGGGAAGACGAAGACCTGGCTCTTTCGAGCGTGACCGCGCTGGCGAATGCAGGCGGCACCCAAGTCTTCGACGGCGTAAACGACGAGGCCGACGGAGCGCGGGCCGTCAACGACATCCTCACGGAGTTGGGCACCTGCCTCTACAACCCGACGCGCCTCGACAAGGGCGCTCCTGCGGATCTGGCCGCCACGGGCGCCAACATCTCCTATCTGAACCCACTCTCTGCCCGCAAGCGCGTCGACATCCCGTTCGCTGCCGATTGTAGCGAAGCCGCGACCGACGTCTCGGGCTGGAACCTCGAAGGCGGCCTCGTTCGGGTCTGCGGCGGTGCCTGCAAAGACCTGAGGAAAGTCATCAGCGACGTCGGGGTTGCCCACGCTCTGCGAGGTCACGTCTCGCCAGCCGTACCCGTCGTCGTGACGGCCCCCTGCGATCGCTTCCAGCCGTAAGGCGGCTAGCTCCTGGCCTCAAGACCAGGGGTCGCGTGGAGGGCCAGAAAAACAAGCCGAGCGCGCTAGCTCAGGGTCCGAATACCAAGCCGAGCGCGGGGCCCAAGAACCACTGCGGACCGCTGGCCAACTGGTAAGCGGGCGTCGCTAGCGGGGTTGGGGGATTGCTGTCGATAAAGATATCGTTGCGGGCTGCGCTCGTAGCGCCGCCGCCGGCAGCCTCGAACCAGGACAACAAGCTGAGACTCATGGCCAACTCGTCGTTGATCTCCCACTCACCCGACAGTTCGAGCAAGAAGGCCAACGACACATAGCTCGGACCGGTTTCGCCATTCTTGCCTGCCGAGCCATCGGCCGCCATCACCTGCCGTTGGTAGGCGAAGACGCGATAGAAGAGGCCAGGCCCTGCCGCTGCCGAGAAGCGAAACGGCTTCATCTCGTGCACGAAGCGCCCACGGATAGCGCCTCCGCCGCCAAAGCGACCGATGGTGAAGTTCTCGTCGCGCTCCGGCGTGGCGACGACCGGGTTGATGTCCGATCCGTTAGTCCCATCGAAGCTCGCGACCGGGTTCACCATGTCGCTCGACAGCAGCACCGCCAGCTCGATACCGAGCGGATCGAACAACCAACCCAAGTAGCCAACGAGTCCCGCTCCGATGTTCGTCCCCGCCGAACAGTTCGTCGCGCCGGTCGTCTCGCAGGCATTTTGCAGAGTCGTCCCGCTGCCAAGCGGTTGAAACGACGCAAACAACTGCGCGCCGCCATAGAGCCCGTAGCGCTCGGCCGAGACAAGCGCGGCAGCAGGCTCTGCGCTCACCCCCTGCCGGAGCGTCACGAAGCGCGCTTGGACCTCGGCCGAGACAATCTGGATTTCGGTCTCGAAGGTTTCGGACCCCGCTCGCTCGACCTTGAGATGATGCGGTCCGGGTGGCAGCGGTCCGCGAAAGGTGCCCTGACCCACCTCGTGGCCATTGACGAAGATTTTCCCGGGCTCGCCGACGAGCGTCACGTTCAGCTCGCCGGGCGCTACTGCGGGCGCGATAGGTGCGGCGACTGCTGCTGTAGCAACTGGTGTAGCAACTGGTGATTCGGCTGGAGCGGACTCAGCGGGCGCGACCGATTGCGCGTAAGCCGGCGCAATCAGCGCGAGGCTCCCGCCAGCGGCCGCCAGACTCGCGACTATCCCTCGCCCTCGTAACGATTCGAATCGACCCACTTGGATTCGAGCCACTATACAGAACTTCGGGCGCCATGGCGTAGTGTTCCCGACCGGCTGCGCGTTATTGCGGGCGCATGTTGCCCCAATGAGTCACACCCCGCCCCTAAGTGCTGAATCGAATCGGTCTTGGCCCAGCCACTGCCCGGGGGAAGCGCCTGCTGCGCTTGATCCGAGTGGCCTCTGGAGCTGCGGTGCCGTTGACCGCATGCTCACAGTGTCTCGAACCGAAGGTGCCTCATGAGAATGAACCCAATGACGATGGTGGTGGCGGCCGGAATCGGCTGCCTTCTTCCGGCCGCGGCGTGGGCTGACGTCTGTCCATCGAGCAACCAGCCGGTCAGCTGTCATCGACTCGAGCCCAACGACGCCATCTCGAGCGTTGGTGACGCCGTCTACCCGACCGGCAACTATGCGCCTTACATCTGGAACCAAGGCGCAGTCGAGATCGCTCCGCCGCGCGGCAACGGCTCGTACATGACGCGCCCAGGTCTGGAGCTGCGCGTCGGGGCTGGCGGATGGGGCGAGAAAGCCGCTGAACCGATGGCAATCGCCAGCACGCAGTTCTCGTACTTGACCGACGACGGCGTTGAATACCTGACTCCTACTTCAGCCGGCAACTGGTACCAGTTCCCTTGCGAACAGGGGAGCAGCCTCTGTTACTACGACGCGGGGCTGGACAAGCACTACATTTGGATGCCCGCTATCTCGAGCATCCGACGCCGCTATCGCGCCACGAAGACGAATCCGGCGCCATTGCCAGGCAGCGTGAGTCATCTACCGATTCTCGTCGACTACCGGATGACGATCAGCGTCAACGGTCTGCGCGAAAACGGCGACAGCTTGGTCGATGGTCTCAACGGCGGCACGGGCGTGCGCTTCGGTCACTTCGAACTCTTCAAGCCTGGCCTGTACAACTTCGAGATTGCTGGCGTGCAATGCGTGCGTGGCAACGGCTTCAAATGTTCGCGAACCCCTACTGGCGAAACTCTGCCGTCTACCGGGCCCTCTACGTCGGGCACGTTCGCGCGGCTCGTGCCACTGGCGAACATCGATCTGATGGCTCTCCTTGTGGACGCCAGCCTTACGATCATCACCTCCCCCATCTGCCGCGAACACAACACGCCGGACGGCATGGTGTGCAACGTGCGCCCGTGGAGCGCCAACGGGTACGCCGTCGCCGATCCCTACGTCTACATCGATCCGACATGGGAGTACGCGGATTGGTTTACGCTCGAGATGTCTAGCGACGAGACGGACACGATCTGGGTCGTGCCCGAACGGACCGACTTCGATCCCGAGACCTTGACGCTGGGTGGGAACGGAAACGGCGGCGCAGGCGGTAGTGCGGGCACTGGAGGCAAGCCGGCAACAGGTGGCGACGGTTCCACGGACGACGGCGCGACGGCTGGCACGGACGGCGTGGGCGCGGGCGGCAAAGCGGACGGCGGGGACGACACTGGCGGTGCGGACGGCTGCGGCTGCTCCGTGGTGGGTGGTCCGCGCTCCGCGGGGCTCTCCTGGCTCGCGCTCGCGGTTGGTGGTGTTGCACTCAGTCGGCGCCGAAGGACGGCGTAAACTGCTTACGGACGGTCGCCTTGTAGAGGCAGCCGTCAACCTGAGATCGCCCCGTGCGATCGAGCTTTGATTCGCCTGAGGGGGCAAACATGCACGAACCGACCGAGAGTCAATCCGACGAGCAGTATCGACGCCTGTTCGAAGCTGCTCACGACGGCATCCTGATCGTCGACGCCGCGACTGGGCGAATCATGGATGCCAATCCGTTCATGACCACATTGACCGGCCGCGCTCGTCATGAATTGGTCGGCACCTTCCTTTGGGACGTCGGCCTCATGCGCGACACCGCCGAGTCCAAGGAAAAGTTTTCCGAGTTGAACGCTGTGGGGCACGTTCGTTACGATGACATGCCGCTGCGGACTCGGGATGGACGCGAGGTTCCTGTAGAGTTCATCAGCAACGTCTATCTCGTCAACGGCACGGAAGTGATTCAGTGCAACATCCGCGATATTTCGGAGCGCAAACTGGCAGCAGCAGCTCTGCAGCTCCGGGACCGCGCCATCGAGGCCGTCTCTCTAGGCATCGTCATTGCAGACGCCATCCAGGCTGACCAGCCCATCGTCTATGCAAGCCCAGGCTTCACGCAACTCACCGGTTACGATCGCCATGAGATTTTGGGACACAATTGCCGCTTCTTGCAGGGCGTAGGTACCCAAGCGGAGTCCGTCGCAATGCTGAGGCGTGCCATTCGACAAGGAGAGTCTTGCACGACCGAGCTACTCAATTTTCGCAAGAACGGGACGGCGTTCTGGAACAACCTCTCGCTCTCACCAGTCAAGGACGCCGACGGCCGCGTCACTCATGTCGTAGGAGTGCAGACCGACGTGACGGAGAGGCGGCAGTTGGAAGCTCAGCTTCTTCAGTCTCAGAAGATGGAGGCCGTAGGCAGACTTGCCGGCGGGGTTGCGCACGACTTCAACAACGTATTGTCGGTGATTTTGAGTTATGCAGAAATCGTCAGCGGCGAACTCAATCCCGACGAGCCGCTTCGCGCCGACATCGAGGAGATCCGAAAGGCAGCCCTGCGTGCGGCGGATCTGACGAAGCAGCTCCTCACCTTTAGCCGCCAGCAGGTGCTCGACATCAAAGTCATCAACCTGAACCAGAGCATCGCCGAGATGGAGAAGATGCTTCAACGCCTTCTTGGCGCCGACGTCGAGTTGACGACGCTCCCGGCGATCGCTCTCGGAAACGTCAAGACGGACCCCAGCCAAGTCGGGCAGATCATCATGAACCTCGCGGTCAATGCCCGCGACGCCATGCCTCAGGGCGGCAAGCTGACCATCGAGACAGAGAACGTCGAGCTCGACGAGGAGTACGGCCGTATTCACCTGGACGTCAAACCCGGCGCTTATGTGATGCTAGCTGTCACCGACAGTGGCGTCGGCATGGACGCCGAGACCCTGAGGCGGATCTTCGAGCCCTTCTTCACCACGAAGGAGAAAGGGAAGGGAACCGGGCTCGGGCTTGCCACGGTCTTCGGCATCGTCAAGCAGAGTGGCGGTCACATCTTCGTCTACAGCGAGCCTGGGACCGGCACGACGTTCAAGATCTACTTCCCGAGGGTCGGCGGTGTGATCGAGGATCGCCCTTCGACACTCCCTGACCTCGAACCCGAGCACCAAACCGGCACGGTCTTGCTCGTCGAAGACGAAGACCAAGTCAGGATTCTTGCCCGCACCATTTTGCGAAGGCAGGGCTACGTCGTCCTGGACGCGCCGAACGGCGGTGAGGCCCTGCTCATTTGTGAACAGCACCCAGGCAATATCGATCTGCTGTTGACCGACGTGGTGCTTCCTCGAATGAGCGGACGGCAACTGGCCGAACGCCTTGCCCCGGCACGTCCCACAATGAAGGTTCTCTACATGTCGGGCTACACGGACGATGCCATTCTACACCACGGGATCATCGACTCCGGCGTGGCCTTCCTTCAGAAACCATTCACACCCAGCTCGATGACGAAAAAAGTGCGTGAAGTCTTGCGAGTTGCGCGCGCAACTCGCTGAGTTGGACGCAGCGCTACGCCGATCTGCCACTGCTGGTGCGTATTCTGCGTAGCAGATGTGAGTGTGTGCTCAGCAAGCGCGGCGTTTGGCCCACGAGGAATGCGCCGATCGAGACCCCCCACATTTGCTCACAATTCGCTCCTACACTTTCGATATTTTTGGTCGTTCGTGAGAAAGCTTCAGCGTCTTCGCCACGTATGTGGTGAAGATTGACCACGAGGGGGATGTTCACGATGAAAATGCAATTGGTCTGTTCCGTGTTTGCGGCAGCGTGCTGCTTTGTTTCTACTGCTGCAGCTCAGGACGAAGAGGTCGCGCCCGAGCCGAGTGCAGATGCCGAGTCGAGCGCTGATACCGAGCCGAACGCAGATGCCGAGGGCGGGCCGAAGGCCGAAACTGCGGCCGCCTCCACTCCGACGGAGCCCACGGCGGCTGGCGACGCGGACGGCGCGCGCTTTCGCTGGGGTATTGCCGGCGGCGGCGGTCTGGTCTCGGTGAGCAACGTCACGCTGGGCTACGGCGGAATGGACCTGCGCTTCGGCGCGCAAATCAACGATATGATCGGCGTTTACGCTCAGCCGCAGCTTGGCGTCTATGCGGGCAACTTCGCTGGTGTGACGGGCGTGGGCGGTCTTGTCGGCGTGTCGGCGCTGGTCGACTTCACTTTCGCCGATCAATTCTTCGTCGCTGGCGGTCTCGGCTACGGCGTCTTGAACAATCCCTCGGGTCTCGAGCTGCACTTCCGCGGCGGTCTGTATCCGATCGTTGGCGGTGGTCAGGAGGAGGCGCGCCGCAGAGCCTTGATGCTGGGCGTCGACTTTCGCATTTTCCTCTTGGATGGCGCCACGGCCATCTCGCCGACGATCAGCATCGGCTACGAATCTTTCTAAGCCGGACGCGCAGAGGCTCCGCTAGTTCGGTCTGGCGGACTTTCTGAGGCTTGGTGCGGATCTGTTCGCCAGGCGCGCATTCAGTTAGACGGCCAGGATGCGCGCTGTCACCATCTGCTCACTTTCGTCGCTGTGTACCGTCGCCGTGCTGCTCGGTTGTGCGGGCCAGCCAGCTCCCGTACCCGAAGGGCCGATTGCGAGCCCCGGCCCGGTCGGCCCCATTGCGCCCACCCAGCCGGCGGCCTCGTACACGTTCGAGCTGCTTGCTCTCGACGCCGAAGGCAACCTGAATGGCACGCCGCGCCCGGTGAACTTGGCTCGCGTCGACGCCTTCCCCAAGAAGGGACGAACCGCAGAGACGGCGGCCGAGCCTGTGACCACAAAGTGTCCCGCGCTCGTCAATCGTCTCGGTCGCTACGAGGTGTCCAACGCCGACAAGGGCGTCGACATCTGGCTCGGTATCGCGGCTTCGACCGACGAAGACGCGCGCGCTGCGCTGCGTGAATTGACCAAGTGCGGCGCAAAAAGCGCCACGCTCGAAAAGCTCCCGGCTGATTCCTGACCGTGGCTCTGTCGGGCCCGACGCGGACGATGGGCCGGGGTCGCGTCGAAATGGCGAGTGCAGATCAAGCGCCTACCACGACGGCACTATCGCCCGTCAGATTCTGACAAACACCAACAAACTGTTGTTCGCCGGTAGCGTGACTTTCTCGCAGAGTGCGAGGCCTGCCGCGCCGGCGAACTCTTCGAGTTCGGCGACGTCGCGCACTCCCCAGTGCTCGTTGCGCGCGCGCAGCGACGCATCGAAAGTCGCGTTGCTTTCGGCCGTGTGCTGGCCGGCTTCGCGGTAGGGGCCGTAGGTGACCAAGAAGCCACCTTCCGCCAAGCACCGCCCTGCGCCGGCAAAGAGACCTCGGGCAGCAGCCACGGGCGCGATGTGGACCATGTTGGCGCAGAACACGTAATCGGCGCGCTCGATGGGCCACTCGGACGCGCTGGCGTCGAGTTCGAGCGGCGCGAGGAGCCGCGACGCGTCGCCTTGAGCCTCGGAAAACAGCTCAGCGCGCAGTCGCAGAGTCTCCAGGTGCTCGGGATCGAGATCTGTGGGTTGCACGCGCAAATGCGGAAGCTGCTCCGCGAAATGCGCGGCGTGCTGGCCCGTACCCGAAGCCACTTCGAGCAGGATGCCCGGCCTAACGAACAGCCGCGACAACTGGGCCGTGATGGGCTGTTTGTTCCGCTCGGGCGCGCCCCATTCTGGCAATTCTGTGGCGGCTATGCGCATGGCCGTGGCGTAGCACGAGTCGATTGCTCCTGGTGCCGCGTGGCGTCGTCGATCGGGCCTTGAAGAACGAAAAGCCGTCACGAGCGGCGGCATCGCAACCGGCATCGACATGTCGCTCTATCTGGTATCGCGCTTGGTCGACGAACCCCTTGCGATAAAAACGGCGCGCCAGATGGAAGTGCCGTGGTCACCACCGACGCTTGCCTAACGCAGCTCACTTGCCCGTGGGAGTCGGCGGTCCGTGCTGAGACTGCGGCAAATCGTCGAGAACTTGGTCCCGCGGCGCGAGCGAATCGACCCAGATGTGCATCTCGGGACCGCGCTCGGGGTGGTCGTCAAAGCTAGGCATCGGGAAGATGGCGATCTGCCGACCCGGATCGACTCGCGGCATGCTCGAACCGCACACCTTGCAGATCAGCGCAGCTTGCCGCTCAGTACTTGATCCCCTGCACGTTGGCGCCGCCAAAGCCCGTTCCCGAAGTGATCGCTCCGGCAAAATGAGCGCCTCGGAGATCGGCCTTGTCGAAGCTGACGTCCGTGAGATCGGCTCGACGAAAGTCGGCGCCAGCCAGATGAGCTCCGGCAAAGTCCGCGCCCCGCAAATGGGCGCCTGAAAAGTTCGCGCCTGGCAGCTGCGCGAACGACAGCACCGTGCCGGCCAACTCGCTGTGCGCAAAGCTCGTGCGCTCGGCGCGTACTCCACAGAAGTTGGCGAACGAAAGACGCTGGTTGGCACATTTGAGCCCCGTCAGGTTCTCGAACGGCAACGAGGCTTGGCCGCCTGGGGCCGGGACCTTTCCATACGCAGCGCACGGCAAGCCGCCCTCGATGGCGACCTCGAACTTTCCACCGCCGCCGTCCGCGTCGAGGAACGCGCCGTGCTCGCTGCACACGCGATTCCACTGGGCTTTGTCGAGCGCGGGCCGCTGATTCAGCTCCGCCACAAAACCAGGCGTAGGCAGCGGTGAGTTCGGATCGGCCGCCTGGCGCGCGGCTTGAATCAGCTCGGCTCTCCGCCTTCCTTCGGGCGTAGCCGTAGCCTCGAACCAAGCGCGAGCGTCCTCGCCCAGCAGAGCGAGCAGCGCCTTGGCCTGGCGCATATTGAGACCTCGGGCTTCCGAACACACGATCAATTCCGCATTCGACGTGAAGCGCGGAAGGGCGGTGGCGAGCAAGGCGCCCATCACCGCGTCACGATCCTCGAGTTCGACAAACGAGCGCCGCGCTCGCTCGCGCCAGTCGAGGGCGCTTGGAGCGAGCGGATCGGTGACGATGAGATTTCCGCCGAGCGATGCGCCCTCGATTTTCCAAAGGAACTCGATTGGACCAAGCTCGCGAAAGAGAGCCATTGCCTCGAGAGACGCGTTCTGGGCTACTGCTTGCAACTCGGCCGCGGTGAGCGGCGACCCTTGCTTGCGCTCGACCAGCACTCCAGCGCGCCCAGCCAGCACAGTGAGTGCCGCGTCGAGCAGCTCCCCGTCGGTCACACCTTGCCGCTTGGTCGCGGCCCTGTCGAACTCGTCGAGCGTTTGGGCGATGCCCCGAGCGCGCTGCTTCTGCTCGATTTTTGCTTCGACTGCTGCCGTCTTGGCCGCAAGCTTGCGCGCCAGCTCATCGGCCTTGCACGCGGCTTGGCGCTTTCTCTGCTCTGCCAGAGCGTCCGCCGCGACCATCTTGTCCGCTTCGCGTTCGGCCTTCTTGATGGCCAAGGCCACCAACGCGAGTTGCTTCGTCTTTTCGGCAGCGGCGGCAGCGGCGACACGCGCCTCCTCCCTCGCGTGCTCGTCGCGGCGCCGAGCGGCCTCACGGTTTTCGGCTTTCTCGAGAGCAGCCTGCGCACGCTGTCGGGCGCGATCCTCGGCCTGCTCCATCTTGGCTGCCGCGTCGCGCTCGGCCGCTGCGCGGCGCGCTTCCACTTTTTCCGCGGCAAGCCTTTCTCTCTCGAGCTTCGCCACGCGCGCGAGGTCGGCTTGGTCAGCGGCTTGCTCGTGCTTGAGGCGGAGCTTTTCCAAGCGTTCACGTTGGCGCGCTGCGGCTTTTTCTGCGGCTTCCGCGCGACGCTGCGCCTTGGTTTTCGGCTTGGGGGGCTCGGGGAGCCTCTTTTTGACGCGGCGACCGATGCCGGGAGCGCGCTGGACGGGCCGGCGCACGGCCTTGATCGGTTTTGCAATCGCTACCGCTTTGGCACTCGAAGCTGGCTTCGGTTTCGCTGCCGGCTTCGCCACGACTCTCGACTTCGCTACGACCTGGCGCTTGGACTTGGCGGCGCTCTTGGCCCGCTTGCTCTTCGTCACCACGACCTTCGAAGAAGTAGGTTTGGCTCTCTTCGCGGCTTGCTTTTTCTTCGTCGCCATCGTCGCGGAGCGCAGGTTAGCGCACCGTCCCGGGGCTTTGCAGCTCGCGCGCGCCCAAGCGGCGATGCAGCCGCTTCAGGCGCGCGGCGCGCCTGGCTCATCTGTTGGACTTCAAAGTTGTGAGCAGCCATTCAGCTGCTAGATCGAGCCTGGGGTGACGCTGTGAACCCGCTGGATCGTTCATCACTCGTGGCCACGCTGGGTCCGACCAACACCGGCAAAACGCACCGGGCGCTGCTCCGTATGCGCGAGCACCAGACTGGCATGATTGGCGTGCCGCTGCGCCTGTTGGCGCGTGAGTTGTACGACCGGTTGAGCAGTGAAATCGGCGAGAGCCGCGTTGCGCTCATCACGGGCGAAGAAAAGCGTGTACCTCCAGATCCGCAGTATTGGATCTGCACCGTCGAGGCCATGCCACTCGATTTGAAGGTCGACTTTCTGGCCATCGACGAGATCCAGTTGTGCACCCACCGCGAACGCGGGCACGTGTTCACCGAGCGATTGCTTCACGCTCGTGGCCGCCTGGAGACATGGTTCCTGGGTTCGGCGACGATGACGGGCTTGATTCGGAAACTGGTCCCGCGCGCCGAAGTTCAGAGTTTTCCACGACTCTCCGAGCTGCGCTCCGCGGGTAGCTACACGCTGGGCTCGCTGGGGCGGCGCTCGGCCATCGTCTGCTTCTCGGCCGCGCGCGTCTACGAAATGGCCGAACGATTGCGCGCTCGACGCGGCGGGGCGGCTATCGTCTTGGGAGCTCTCTCGCCGCGTGCGCGCAACGCGCAGGTCGCGCTCTACGAGTCGGGCGAAGTCGACTACCTCGTCGCCACCGACGCCATCGGCATGGGGCTCAACCTCGATCTGGAGCGAGTCGCTTTCGCCGACACTCACAAGTTCGACGGCCAAGAGCGGCGCTCGCTCGATGTCAGCGAGCTTTCGCAGATTGCAGGGCGCGCCGGACGCTATCAGAAAAATGGCGAATTCGGCGTACTGGCCCCCGAGCCGCAATTGCCGCTAGCGGTCGAACGCGCGATCGAAAACCACCAGCTGCACGGCGAGCGCGGCCTGATCTGGCGCAACCACGTGCTCGACTTCTCGTCGACGGAGACGTTGCTCGCGTCACTCGAGGTGAAGCCGCCTCGGCCCGAACTGACTCTGGTGCGTGCAGCCGACGACTCGGCGACCTTGCGGCACCTCTTGCGGCGCCCCGACGTACGCGCGCGTGTCACCTCCGCAGAACAGGTCGAGCTTCTTTGGGAGACCTGTCGTATCCCCGACTACCGCAAGCTCTTGCTCGAAGGGCACTCGAACCTGGTCGGCGAGATCTTCGTCGAGCTCAGCGATCATGGCGTGCTCTCGGCCGAGTTCTTGGAGCCGCGCGTCCGCCTACTCGAACGAGGCGAAGGAGACATCGAGACCTTGATGAACCGCATCGCCTACACTCGAACTTGGACCTACGTGACCTTGCGCGATGGTTGGGTGGTCGGCGCCGAACGGTGGCGCGAGCGCACTCGTGCCTTGGAAGATCAACTGAGCGATGCGCTCCACCAAGCGCTCATGGCGCGCTTCGTCGACAAGCGGAAAAAAGTCCAGGATCGGCCTGCACCGCAGGAAACGGCCAAGCGCGCCGATCCTTTCGCGGCACTCGCGGACCTGAAGCGTCGACTCGAAGGTGCGCCTGCGGAGCCGCGTTTGTCGGCGCGTGAACGCGCCAGCGAAGCGCTCCACGAGGAGCTGACGCTGGGCGAAGACCTCAAGATCCGCTTCGATGGTGAGGAGCTTGCGCGCCTCGTGCCCGGCAAACGACTCAGCGAACCGGAGCTGCGGCTCTTGGCAAGCGAAGAAGGCGCGGGCCTCGAGCGTCGTCTGGAGCGGCGCCTCCGCGCGTTCGTGCGCGATTTCGTCAGCGAAACCTGGGGCACGGCGTCGCCGAGCGCGCGCTCGGCAAGCGAACCTTCGTCGGCCTTGCGCGGCCTGTTCTACCAGCTCGAAGAAGGACTCGGCACCGTCTTGGCAGAAGCTACGGCACCGTTGGTCGAGACACTCGGCGAAAGCGAGCGTCGGACGCTCGAAGGGCTTGGCCTGGTCTTCGGCCGGCACGCATCCTATGTGCGGGCGCTCCTCAAGCCAAAGGCACTCGAGCGACGCTTGCTGTTGTGGCGCGCGCACACCGGAGAGCGCGCACTCGGGGCCTGGAAGAGCCCCACGCATCCTTCGTTCCCTATCGCGGAGCGTTCTCCGCCGCCGGAGTTGTTGGCACTCGGTTTCGTCGCGCTCGGGCCGCGCGCCGTGCGCGTCGACGTAGTCGAAAAGATGTTGGCGGTGCCGCGCGACTCGCCGAGCCGCGAAACCGAAGCCCAGGGCACGTGGATCCAGCGGATTGGAGCGCTTTCGGGCGCGACCAAGCGAGACGCCGTCCGCATCGGGCGCGCCCTGGGGCGCCTCGATGCGGCACTCTGATCACTCGTGCTCGAGTGTCTCTCAAGGAAGCGGGACGACCGTCGCCGCACTCGGCGAGCGCCTAATTACATTCAGGTTTCTCCCACCGTGTGGACTAACGGCACCGGTGCAGCCACCGCGATGGCAACCGGATTCGCTGCCGATCTCATGGAACAGTTCTCTTTCCTTCGCGGCAGGCCAGTGGTTCTGGTGACGTAGTCATGGGACTCGTGGTTCGTTCGAGGTAAATACTATGAAGAAAATCTGGGGATTGCTTGGGTTGTTCTGTCGTTAGGCGCTTGTGACGGGAGCGTTGATGCCGACGGAGCTGGTGGAAACGATGGGACTGGTGGGAAGGTGCTGCTACGGCCTGAGCTGCGGCGACACTGTGGCCGGCGCCCGATAGCGATGCGGCAGCAGCTCGTTGGGTCCGTCCCCACGGCAAAAGCCGTACGAACAGCTGGCGAGAGCGCGCTTTCCGCACCGCCAGATGCTCGGGAGCTCCGATCTTTCCAGCTCTCTTCACCTCGCGCTCAATCGCGTAGATCTCTCCTATCAGCTCGAGCGCGGCCTTCGTCTCAGGGTGCTCCTTTTGCTCGAAGATCTTCCTGCGCGCGTGCGCCATGCAGCCAGCTCGAACGCGCCGACCGGGCTTGGTGACCGAGATGTAGCCAGTGTGCTGGTCAACCACGAGACGCCCAGCGGAGTCTCCGAGCACTTTCGCGGGGACCGAGCCACTGCGCGTATGAGCGAAAACGTAGACGACGAATTCTGGAATACGCAGATTGCTGCGGACGCTGGCTGAGCGCATCACCGTCGCTGAGAAATCCGACCTGCCGCTGGAAGACTTCTTGCTCGGCATGTTCCACGACGAAGCGAGTCGGCGCCGTGACGCGTCAACATCACGACAGCTTGCGACGATCGTGCGGGGGCCTGCGGGAACGGGCCCAATCTCTGGGTGAACGGCCCGGGTTCAGCTCAGGCGGACTTCACCCGGTTCGACGCGCTTTTGGAGAACCAACGACAAGTACCGGAGCACTGATGGCGAGAGGGGCCCTGCGCGTACCCTTTCACTGCGCAGGCTCGAGCGCGACGACCTCGAACGTCAGGAGGACCGGCGTCTGTCCCGAGACCCGGTGCGCGTGCACCGTGCCGAGGAGCCGAGCTGGATGGCCCTCCGGGCAGCCCCAGTCGGACATGTTGTGGCGACTTGAGCATTTGATGCCACCGTTCGCCGCGAATACGTCGCCCCTGCTCGACTCCATCGGGATGAAACTCTTGGTATCGAGCGGCAGCATCGCGCCTGGGAATCCGCAAGGCAACGACTTGCAGCGTTGCTTCCTGTCGTAGAGTTCAATCCGTGGCGCCTCGACGATGACGAGGTGATCCCAATTGGCCTCTTCGTCGAGCGCTGCTTGCGGAACGACTGGCGCGCACGTTTGCGTTCGATCCCTGGGGCCGTCCACGCAGACGGCGCCCGTAGCACACGCCTCCGCAGGCGCCGTCGCACAGGGCGCGAACGTCGCTCGTGACGCGGCTTCGGAACTCACGGTGTCGGCCTCCGCAGCTGGACTCTCGGTGGGTGCAGGCCCGCCTGCCGGGGCTACACCGATTGTTGGCTGCGGAGCGTGAGTCGACGTTGCCGAAGGTCCGCCGCAAGCGACCGTTCCGAGGAGTGCAGCGACGGCCGCAGAAAGCAACAAGCAGTGATTGATTCGCTTCATAGGAGTCTTCCCCAGGAACGTGAATCCGCGTTCACTCCGGTCCCATACCAAAGAATGTCGGCGGCCGTGTCACCGTTGAAGTCGCCGACGACCGGCTTGTAGGAGCCCGAGACGGTGAGCACGGTCGAGCGATACCGGCCCTTGCTGTCAGTACGAAACCACCAGACGTAGTCGCTGATCGCACCCGACGCGTAGTAGAGGATGTCGGCCGCCCCGTTGCCATCATAGTCCGCGATGTACAGACGATGGCTCGTCCCGATTGTGCTCGGGATCGCCTGAGTCGTCGAAGTGAAGCTCTTGCCCGTCGTGTGCCTCCACATCGATCCGCTAGCAGCCCCCGGCCGGAACCAGAAGATATCTGCTTTGCCGTCTGCGTTGAAGTCACCCGCAACGGGGTAATATGCGGTGCCACCGATATTCTGAGCCTGGCTCGAGAAGCTTGGCGTAGTTCCGGCCGCGGGCTGCCCGTTCCGATTCTTGTTAGACCACCAAATCTTCTCCGCAGGCGCGCTTGCCCCGCGACCGTACCAAAAGATATCTGTGCCCCCGTTGCCTCGAAATCACCCAAAAAAGGTGAGTACCCCGCTCCGTCCTCCTTCATATTCCTCACGACGGTACCGAAGCTCGAACGTGTGGCTTGACCCCACCAAATGCGGTCTTGCCCCGTTCCCGACTTATACCAAAAAATATCCGTACGCTTGTCACCGTCGAAATCCCCGACGAGAGGTACGCCGTAGGCATCCGGAATCGTGACCGCCACCGAGTCCACAGTCTTGTCAAACTTACCGTACCAGATTCGGTCCGACGCCCCATCAGCGCCTTGGAACAGGACGTCCTGTCGCCCATCGCCGTCGAAGTCACCAGCCGCGACTCGCGAATAGCTCGCATCCAAAGTGAGCGAAGCGGTGCTGAATGCTCGGGGAGATTGATCCGGGACGAGTGCCCCGAGAGAGGCGGTACGCGCCATGATTTCGAACGTTCCGCCGCATCCGGTCTCGGGATGGATAGCCAGCTGGGTAGTCGACCACGTAGTCATCGTTGCCCGACGATACGATCCCTTCGACGAGCCCAGTTTGCTCACTGAAGATCGGGCCGCCGCTGTTGCCGTGAAATGCATCCGTGGTCCCCTCGAAAAAATCCGGATCCGTGTTCGTCTTGACTGTGGCACCAGCCGCGAGCTTGAGTGGGGTACGCGTCCGGATGTCCGACGAGTAGAAGCGGAGTGCTGCTCGGGAGCACCCCGGCGCGGCGAAAAGGAACGCGTGTCCTGCCCGTGACGGCGCGGTCGAGGCGGATGAGCGACACGTCCTTGGTGGTATCGTGGAGCAGGATGCTGTAGGCGGTGGAGAACAAGGCAATCGCGACGATTGCCAAACGCGGAGACTTTAATGGACGGGGCATTTTTGGTGGGCTCGTTGGTTCGCGAAGGTCGAGGTCTCGGTTGGGCAGGGTTGGAGACAGGTCTGGGCGCTTTCGAGGTCGTCCCGTCCCGTCCCGCCTACCCCCGGCCATGCGTCGAGCCACGTGCGGCAGTTTCGGCCTCGTACCGGGGTCGATGTGCGGGTCCGGGCGTCGCAGCGTTGTCGCGACAATGACCAGCCGTTGCAACGAGATCGGGACCGACGAGAAACGAGGAGCAGAACCCGGCACGCTGTTGGGTCGCGAATTTTTCGCCCACGCACATGGGGTAGAAGTGTCCACTTCCAAGGGGAAACTCGATGGACGGAGAAGCGTCCATTGGTGGAGGCAACCCGATGAAGCACGACGCTCCTACACAAGCTATTTGCGAGGTCGGAACCAATTGACCAACGCTGTTGGCCCAGCCTCGTTGACGGCTCGTTGCGTTTGCGTACTCGACCCGATCATCA
>Ga0105046_10000186_pt1 | contig 76668 bp, 40 predicted proteins | sample MAT03_FD_78385 | JGI IMG/M metagenome (GOLD analysis project Ga0105046, IMG submission 78385) | Freshwater microbial communities from Lake Fryxell liftoff mats and glacier meltwater in Antarctica - MAT-03 (megahit assembly) | ecosystem: Environmental > Aquatic > Freshwater > Ice > Liftoff...
GTTCATCCGTAGCTGCCCACCAGATCAATTCCCAGTTGCTCCCGGGCACGATATGGTACTCGAAAGGATCTTTATCTATTTTCGGCTTCATACGCGGTTATCCAGGTGTTGAGTTGTGTGGAGAATTTTTTCGGATCATAGTGCGCCAGCGCCTTGCGCAGCAGGAAATCGAGTCTTTGCGCTGTTTGGGCGCAATCGCGGACACTTTGTCTTAGCGCTGCGCGGTGCATAGCCGTTAGCGCCGGGCAATAGCGGCGGATTTCTGCTTCTATTTCCTTGTCGTGCAGGTCGCGTATTTCCAACTGATACAGATCCAGAATGGAGGTTTCATTCTGGAACACCACTTTTTTTAACCATATTCGGCTGGCGCAGGCCAAATGGATATGACTTTGATTTTTCAGGTTGTTCAGGCTGCTGACGAAATGGGCGTCGTAACGGCGATCATTGCTGTTGTATTCATTCAGCACTTCCAGGCTGTTGATCAGGATCATACAATTATCGTGCAGGGCTGCGTGAAGGGCGTCTAACAGGTCTTCAAAGCGTTGGAAATAAGGGCTTGGCAACCTGAGTTGCATGGCCATACTTCTTAGAAAACCTTCGTAATCTAATCGAAAATCTTTGAGATTGAGCAGCACCACGGGCATGCCTAAGGAGGTTTCCATGCGTTTCACGTCTTCCAGCAGGCGTGATTTTCCCTGTCCGGTGTCGCCGGTAAGGTTGAGGCTGTTTCTTCGAATGAGGAGTTCATTCAGGAAGGTTTTTGCGAAAGCCGGTCGCAGGCAAGCGCTAAAATCCAGGATTTCCAGTTCAATGTGTGGGCGCATATTTTGGGGATTAGGCGTAACCGGGTAGCCGGGCACGGTTACGCCGGGGTCTTTTTTTTAAGTAAGGCTTTCCACAGGTCTTTCCAGTTCTTGACCGGCTCTTTGGCCGTAAAGGCCAGCAGATCCTGCTCGTATTGAAAAATGCCCAGCTTGATGACCATTTTCAGTTTCGCGCCGGTGGATAGTTCGCCGTTGAGGTTTTCGCCGATTTCGCGCTTTTTTTCAGGCGCCAATTGTTCCAGACGCGCCAAAATGCTTTGCAGCAAGGCTTCTGCCTGTTGCTTTTCTTCAGGATTTTTCTCAATTTCTTTTTCGTTGATGCTCAGCAAAATGGGCGTAAGGTGCTGATCCAACAGGTCTATGCGGGCGATTACGCTGTTTTTAACGTCCTCAATGGCACTCAGAAGTTCATCTTTGGAAATTTGTTTATCCTGTTTTTGCATTTTTTCCAAAACCTCCGCTTCAATTTCTTCGATATTGGTCTGCCGAAGTGCTATTTCCTCGGCATAACCAGTGCGTTTGCCCGGATCTATGGCATCGTTTTTCAGTTTCCGGTAACGGACAATTTCCTGGTATTGCTCCTCAATTTGCTGTTCCAAAGCTGATCTGAATAAAAATGGGATCTGTTTCATATTTTTGTCTTTTCGAGGCTTAATATTACTATTTTCCTTAGTTTTTTTTCGAGGAAAATAGTATTGCTGACATTTTGGGGTCTCCAAAGAAGAAATTGTGCTCGAGACGGGATTGACAAAAGAAGCGATCAAGGCGCTATCTGATTGGCGGGCAATCTGTATGAATAACAGCGGGCAGCCCTGCTCGCGCCACGTCTTGTTTACTGTTCTTGCTGCCAAAACAGCATTATTTAAAGGAATCCCCTACCTTCGCGCAAAATTTTCCATGCGCGTTTTCCACACTCCCAGCCGGATCATCGTCACCTGCAACAGCCGCCTGTCGCCTTATTTAGAACAGGAGTTGCGGGATTTGGACTGTCCTATTGTCCGCACCTTCGCGACCGGCGTGGAACTCAGGGGGAACGTGCGGCAATGCATCCGCCTCAACCTCCGCCTGCGCTGCGCCAGCCAAGTCTTGTATTCCCTCAAATCCTTTCCCTGCAACAGCCCTGATGAGTTGTACAGCGCGCTGATTTCCGTGCCCTGGGAAACCTTTATCGCCGCTGACGGCTATTTTTCCGTCACCGGAAACGTGTACCACCCTACCATTCGCACGGTGATGTACGCCAATGTGAAGGTTAAGGATGCCATTGTGGATCGGATCCGCTTGAAAACTGGCCGGCGCCCGGATACCGGCTCGGAATTGAGGGGCGTGGTCGTGTATTTGTATTGGAAAGACGAGCAGGCGGAAATTTTTATAGACACATCAGGAGAAACGCTGGCCAAACACGGCTACCGGAAAATTCCGGGCAAAGCGCCCATGCTTGAAGCCCTGTGTTCGGCGGTAGTACTCGCGTCTAAATGGGATCAAAAATCGCCTTTTGTGAACCCCATGTGCGGTTCGGGCACCTTGGCCATCGAAGCGGCGCTGATTGCTACCGGACGCTATCCGGGCCTGCTGCGCAACAATTATGCGTTCATGCACCTCACGGGTTACGAAGATTCGATGTATGAAAAAGAGTGGCGACTGCTCCCTGAATTGATCAAAAAATTGCCTGACTTGCGCATCATCGCTACGGATATTAGCACCGACGCCATTCACATCTCAAAAATCAACGCCGCCCAGGCTGGCGTGGAGGAATACCTGGATTTTGAGGTTTGCGATTTTGCCGCTACGGAAGTCCCCGAAGGTGCTGGCGGCGTGGTCGTTTTTAACCCCGAATACGGCGAACGCCTCGGCGAAGAGCAGGAGCTGGAAGCCACGTACGCCCGAATCGGCGATTTTATGAAGCAGCAATGCAAAGGCTATACTGGCTATATTTTCACCGGAAATGCCGACCTCGCCAAAAAAATAGGGCTGAAAGCAAGCCGCCGCATTGAGTTTTATACCGGAAAAATTGATTGCCGCCTGCTGGAGTATGAATTGTATGCGGGCACAAAAAAGGAATCGCCGGCAGAGGATTGAAAAGTGATCTTTTGAATGCAGAATGACAAAAGAAATCGAAAACAGGGTGAGGAGCGTGACCTAAATAGGAGAACACGTATATTTACCCTTGGAGTAGCTATTTACCATCTGTCAGAGGAAATAAGTATAGCCAGGGATTAGGCAGACTAAAGCCCGCGAAACAAAGTGCTGACGAGACGTAGCGTGTGCATTGCTTCGTTTCGCGGGCTTTAGTCCGCTTCCTGTATCGTCAAACTTATGCTCACAACTACTCCGTTGCGCGGGACAAGTTATGCTAAATAGTTATCCTTTGGAAAGAATTCATTTTGGATATTCACTGAATTTATTAATGCCAAGCCATGATTAAACCTCTATTCCTTACGCTGGTTACCTGCATTGTTTTCACCTCGCAGATTTCTGCACAAAACGAATCCGTTGCCCGAAAATGGAACGAAGCGCTGCTGCAATCCATTCGCGAAGATTTTGCGCGTCCGCCGGTTCACGCCAGAAACCTGCATCATACCTCTATGGCCATGTACGATGCTTGGGCGGCTTATGACACCGTCGCAAAACCTTACCTGCTTGGAAACACGGTGAGTGGCTACACCTGTCCATTTGAAGGAATTCCGGTACCCGCAGATATCGAAGCAGCCCGAGAACAAGCCATCAGTTTTGCTATGTTTCGGGTTTTGATGCAGCGGTTTTCGCTGTCTCCCAATTTTTTTCAGGCCTACGTAAGATTTACCGGGCTGATGAACGAATTGGGCTATGATTTCGATATTGCTTCCATCAATTACCAGTCGGGTTCGCCTGCCGCGCTCGGCAATTACATTGCAAATTGTGTCTTGCAAATGGGCCTTCAGGACGGTGCCAACGAACAAAATAACTATGCCATTCAATATTACCAGACTGTAAATACGCCTTTGGTGATGGCAGACCAGGGCAATCCAAATATCCTGGATCCCAATCGCTGGCAACGCCTGACCCTTGTGGGAGCCATAGATCAAAGTGGGAACTCAGTGCCGGCAACGCAATCCTTTCAAAGTCCGGAATGGGGAAATGTGACGCCTTTTGCAATGACGGCGGAAGATGTGACGGTTTACGAGCGCGACAACAATGAATATTTAGTCTACAACGATCCCGGACCTTTCCCCACGATTGATACGCTGAATGGTGGTGCCATGTCAGATGAATACAAATGGAATTTTGCGCTGGTAACCGCCTGGGGCGCTCACCACGACCCCAACGACGGCGTTTTATGGGATATTTCTCCGCGCTCGATCGGGAACGTTCAAACCTACCCGGAAACTGTAGCGGAATACCACGATTTTTACAATTTTGAAAATGGCGGCGATACGGGCACTGGCCGGGACATCAATCCGAAAACCGGGCAACCTTATGAACCGCAAATCGTGCCGCGCGGCGATTATACCCGCGTATTGGCTCAGTATTGGGCAGACGGCCCTACTTCCGAAACCCCACCTGGACATTGGTACACCATCATGAATTACGTCGCAGATCATCCTGATTTTATCAAAAAATACAACGGCAAAGGCCCGGTACTCGACGACCTGGAATGGGATGTCAAAGCCTATTTCACACTGGGCGGCGCGGTGCACGACGCTGCCGTTTCAGCCTGGGGCATCAAGGGCTGGTACGATGGCGTGCGGCCGGTTTCGGCTTTGCGTTATATGGCTGACCGCGGGCAAAGTTCGGATCCAAGTCAACCTTCCTACCACATCGCCGGCGTGCCTTTGATTCCGGAATTCATCGAGCTGGTAGGGGAGGGGGATCCACTTGCCGGTGCTAATAATGAACACGTCGGGAAAATCAAGTTTTATTCCTGGCGCGGACCGGATTATATTGCAAATCCCTTGACCGATATTGGCGGAGTAGGTTGGATTTTGGCTGAAGAATGGTGGCCCTACCAACGCAAAACATTCGTGACACCGCCTTTTGGCGGATATATTTCCGGGCATTCTACCTATTCGCGGGCGGCCGCAGAAGTGCTGACCCTGCTCAGCGGCGATGAATATTTCCCGGGCGGCATGGGTGAATTTCACATTGCGGCCAACAGCAATTTCCTTGGCTTAGAAAAAGGGCCAACCGTGGATATGACCCTTCAATGGGCAACCTATCGCGACGCTTCTGACCAAACCAGCTTGTCGCGTATCTGGGGCGGCATTCATCCGCCAATGGACGATATTCCCGGGCGTGTGATCGGAGCCAAAGCGGGCACCAGCGCCTTCAACTTAGCAAAAACGTATTTTTACACCGATGCGGATCAGGATGGCTTTTTCAGTTTCGAAGATTGTAACGACGAGAACGCTGCGTTGAATCCTGACGCAACCGAAGTTTGTGATGGTTTGGACAACGACTGCAACGGCGAGACGGACGAGCTCCCTTTCTTTACGTATTATGCAGATGCCGACGGCGACGGATTCGGGGATGCTGCGGTCGCGCTGGATACCTGTCTGAACGAACTGCCGGGCTACGTTTCCAACAACTCAGATTGCAATGACTCGGCTGCTGCGTTGAATCCTGACGCAACCGAAGTTTGTGATGGTTTGGACAACGACTGCAACGGCGAGACGGACGAGCTCCCTTTCTTTACGTATTATGCAGATGTGGATGGCGATGGATTCGGCGATGCTGCGGTCGCGCTGGATACCTGTCTGAACGAACTGCCGGGCTACGTTTCCAACAATACAGATTGCGATGACTCGGCTGCTGGATTGAATCCTGACGCAACAGAAGTTTGCGACGGTTTGGACAACGACTGCAACGGCGAGACGGACGAGCTGCCGTTCTTTACGTATTACGCCGATGTGGATGGCGATGGATTCGGCGATGCCGCTTCGGCATTAGATACCTGCCTGAGCGAAGTACCTGGTTATGTTTCCAACAATACAGATTGCGATGACTCGGCTGCTGGATTGAATCCTGACGCAACCGAAGTTTGTGATGGTTTGGACAACGACTGCAACGGCGAGACGGACGAGCTGCCGTTCTTTACCTTATACGCAGACGCAGACGGCGATGGATTTGGGGATGCCTCCACCGCGCTGGACACCTGTTTGAATGAACTGCCGGGCTATGTTTCTAATGACATGGATTGCGATGACGCCAATCTGGAAGTCAACCCGGAAGGAATCGAAGTATTGGACGGTCTGGATAACGACTGCAATGGTGTGGTAGACGATGTAGTCGGCACGATTGATTTATTTCGCGAAACAAAATTGTTCCCGAACCCTGTATCTGGTGTGCTGACGGTTTATCACACCGGGTCTGCCGTGCTGGAGATCCGGATTTTCAATAGCTCCGGGCAGGTGGTGAGGCAAGAACCCCTGTACATAGAAAGCAATGCAGCGCGCATTGATTTTTCTACTTTTGCGACGGGGTTATATTTTGTACACTTATACGAAGGCAGTACTGGGAAAGAGAAAGTGGCGAAAGTGGCGAAAGTAAATTGATTACTCTTTTTTTCGTTCGTACACCTTCAATTCCTTTTAGGTAGTTTGCGGGGTCACTACGCTGCGAAATTGCAGGGTAGTGGCCTCACCGATGACGATTTCGGCGGTTGTAAAATTTAGATAGCGCGAAAATTAAGCAGCCTTTAAGTTTACATTAACTATGCGTATAGTGGGGGAGAGTAGCCGTTGCTTCCTTACCTTTGGCAAAAGAAGTATAGCCTGTTTTCAAGTGCTGGTAAGCGTTGCATATATTCAGGCTATGTTAAAAAAATGCCATACAAGATGAAACGCATTTTCCTCCCGTTCCTGTATTTCAGTTGTTTTCAATGCCTGCTGTTTGCACAGGAAGAACCAGGCAAGTCGTTAAATGACAACACGGTGAGTGTTGTGGATTTGCAACGCCGGAAAGTCGTAGAAATTTTGGTGGCCACTTTATACCCCGACGCACCAAATGGTTCCACTTCAAACAGTGTGGCGCTTTCTCCTGACGAAAAAACACTTTATGTCGCCAATGCCGATAACAATTGTCTGGCCGTTTTCGACGTATCGGAACCGGGTCGGGGGCATTCGCTGGGGTTTATTCCGACAGGCTGGTATCCGACGACCGTGCGCACAGCCGGGCGAAAAATTTTTGTGTCAAACGGGAAAGGGTTTTCTTCTTTTCCCAATCCGGCAGGTCCTGATCCGACCAGCATGGAACAGCGGGTAGCCTATCAGAAAGGAGATCGGGAAACGACCTCGAAAATCCAGTATATTGGCGGCTTGATGAAAGGCACGCTAAGCATCATCGCAGCGCCTGAAGCGCAGCGCCTTGAGGCTTATACCCGGCAGGTTTACCGCAATTCGCCCTATTCCAAAGATCGGGAAAAATTAGCAGAAGGGGTGCCGGGCAATCCCATTCCACGGCAGGTTGGCGATCCTTCTCCCATTAAATACGTATTTTACATCATTAAAGAAAACCGAACCTACGATCAGGTACTTGGAGATATGCCGGAAGGCAATGGAGACACGTCCTTGTGTTTGTTTCCTGAAAAAATTACGCCCAATCACCACGCCTTAGCGCGCGAATTTGTGCTCCTCGATAATTTTTACGTGAGTGCAGAAGTAAGCGCGGATGGCCACAATTGGAGCACAGCCGGATATGCCAATGACTATACCGAAAAGTCTTGGGTAACGAGTTACGGCGGTCGGGGTGGCAATTACGTGTATGAAGGCCAAAATCCCATTGCATGGCCTAAAGGGGGCTTTATCTGGGATCATTGCAAGCGGGCGGGGGTGAGCTACCGAACCTACGGCGAGTTTGCCGATGATTACAACCCCAATATACCTGCGCTTGAGGGACACTTCTGCCCTTATTTTACCTCCTGGGACACGGAGGTAAAAGATACGATGCGGGTCACGCAGTGGAAGCGGGATTTCGATTCGTTGGTTGTAGCTGGCACTTTGCCCCGCCTGAATACCCTGCGGTTGATTAATGACCACACCGAAGGTTTGCGCCTCGGCAAACCAACGCCTTACGCACAAATGGCTGATAATGACCTGGCCTTTGGCTTATTCATTGAACACTTGTCCCATAGCCCTGTCTGGAAAGAATCAGCTGTATTTGTTCTGGAAGACGATGCTCAAAACGGTGCCGACCACGTGGATGCTCATCGCTCCATTGCTTTTGTGATCAGCCCTTACACCCGCCGCAAGCAGGTAGACCACACGATGTACAGCACCAATTCCATGTTGCGAACCATTGAACTGATTTTGGGTTTGGCTCCGATGAGTCAACAGAATGCCGCTGCAACTCCGATGTGGCGCTGTTTCACTGCCAGCGCCGATTTGTCTCCTTACAAGGCGCGTCCTTCCAATGTCAATTTAGACGAACGCAACACTGCGGTGAGCGCATTGAGTCGTCGCTCCGAAGCATTTGATTTGTCGAAAGAAGACCGTGTCCTCGATTTGGAATTTAACGAAGTGCTTTGGAAGGCGATTAAAGGAGAACATTCGGAAATGCCTGCCCCGCGAAGAGCCGCTTTTCTAAACTATGAAACGGAAGAAGAGTGAGGGAAATGCGGCGTGAAACACGATTCAAAATTAATGTCTCGTTACTTAAAATAAAAAAGATGCACTTTTTTACAAAGTCTACCTTCCCCTTAGCCGGGATATTAGTTTTGCTATATGCCTGTGGCACGCCTAAAGTATCTGGAAGCTGGCTGGTAGAACCTCCTGCGGGGGATCGTTACTGCCAGATTAAGGTTGACGGAGAAACCATTATCCCCAATGGCCGGATCGTGGCACCGATGGGCGAAACTGTGCGCATTGCCCCGCACCCTTTTGGACTGGCACTTTCGCCCGACGGTTCTGTAGCAGTAACCGCCAATTCAGGAAACCGGCCGTTTTCCATTACGATCCTGGAAAATCCTGCATCGGGCCGACCGACTATTCGTCAGGTACCTGAAGGCGCGATGAATGACAAAAATCTGCTCGAAGACGTCTTTATGGGCCTCGCGGTCACGCCTGACAACAAGAAGGTCTGGGTTGCTGGCGGGCAATCCAACAAACTTTATTTGTTTGATCTGAATACCGGCGCCAAGCTCGATTCTATTGTCTGTGCTCAACCCGGACATGCTGACGGATACCTTGGCGATCTTGTATTGACCCGCGACGGCAACACCTTGTATGTCTGCGATCAAAGCAATTTCAGGCTCGTGATCGCTGATACCCGCTCGCGAAAAGTAGTGCACCATCAGCCGGTTGGGCGCTATCCTTTCGGTGTGGCGTTGTCGCCCGACGAAAAAATAGTGTATGTCGCCAACGTCGGAATGTTTGAATACCAGCCCATCAACAACGGGGATACAAATAAATTAACACCAACTGGCGCCGACTTTGCTCCTTTTGCCTACGGTTCAAAAGAAATGCGCGACGGCTATATGGATACTAAAATAACCGTGCCCGGACTTGGGGATCCGAATGCCCCAGAGTCTTTTTCAGTTTGGGCGGTTGACGTTTCCGGGGCTTCTCCTAAAGTCATTCACCGCATAAAAACCGGGTTTTTGGTAGGCGAAAAAATAGAAGGCATCCCGGCGGTTGGCGGGGCTGGCCCCAATTCTTTAGTCGCCAGTGATCAATATGTGTTTGTCACCAATGGCAACAACGACTGCATTTCCGTCATAGAACCGGCACAAGGGCGGGTATTGAAAAATATATTTTTAAAGCCGCTACCCCAATTGAGCCGATTCCGGGGGGTAATCCCTTTTGGCCTGGCGCTTTCGCCCGACAAAAAACGCCTTTATGTGGCAGAATCGGGACTGAATGCGGTGGCAGTGGTAGATGTGCCTGCACTTGAAGTCATTGGCCATTTGCCGGTTGGCTGGTTCCCGTCTAAGTTAGCGGTATCGCCCGACGGGAAAAAACTCTATGTCGCCAATGCCAAAGGCTACGGCAGCGGTCCGAATGGCGGCTATACCTTTAAAGAGGGACTGGAAGGCAGCTATGTCGGGCACCTCATGCACGGTTCTGTAACCATGCTCGATATTCCACAGGACAAAGACCTGCCCCTTTTTACCCGCCAGGTTTTGGACAATAATTTTGATTTAACAAAGGCGAACGATCCTGCGTTAGTGGCTCGCAAAAACAATCCGGTTCCTTTGTTTCCCGGAGAGAAACAAAGTCCAATCAAATACATCGTGTATATTTCAAAAGAAAACCGGACGTATGATGAAGTCTTTGGTCAGGTGAAACAAGGCAAAGGCGACCCTGAAATTGCCCGCTACGGCTACAACCGAACTTTTTCCAACCGAAACCAAACCACGACGGTGGAAGGTGCTACCATCATGCCCAACCACCTTGCTTTAGCACAGCGCTTCAGCATTGCTGATAATTTTTATGTGGATGCAGATCACTCTGCCGACGGGCACCGTTGGTTGGTCAATACCTATCCCAATCAGTGGGTGGAAACGAATGTTCCGGCTGGTTATGGCGGTACCCGCGAGGTGAAAGCCGAAAGCAAAGAACCCGGAAAATTCGGCTGGACCGGATCTGCGGGGGCAATTTTTCCGGAAGACTACAACGAAGCAGGTTCGATGTGGGAACACTTGGAACGCAATGGGATCTCCTTTTACAACTGGGGATTCGGTACAGAAATGCCCGCTAATTTTGCAGACTCCACCATGAAATATTATGGACAGAAAGTGTTGGTCAACTACCCCGTTCCAGCGCCGTTGTTCGTCAATACCTCCCTGCGCTACCCGACGTACAATATGGCGATTCCGGATCAGTTCCGCGCGGATTTGTTCATAGATGAATTCAAGGAAAAATGGCTGGATACTGCTGAAAAAATGCCCCAAATGCTGACCATTCTTTTGCCAAATGACCACGGAGCAGGGGAACGTCCGGCAGCGGGTTATCCTTTTCGGGAGAGTTACATGGCTGATAATGACCTCGCGCTGGGGCGAATTGTCGAGTTTTTATCCCATACCCCTTACTGGAAAGAAATGGCTATCTTAGTTACAGAAGACGATGCTCAGGATGGCCGCGACCACGTGGACGCGCATCGCAGCCTGTTGATGGTCTATTCTCCCTGGGCCAAGCGCAACTTTGTAAGTCACAAGCATTTCAGTTTTGGCAGCATCTTCAAAACCTTCTGGAATATCCTCGGCGCCCCTTACCTGAATCAATACGACGCAGCCGCTTCAGATATGGCCGATTTTTTTACCAATCAACCGGATTTCACCCCATATCAGGCACTTCCGGAAGACCCGCGTGTACTCGATCCACAAAAATTGCTTACGCCTTTCGATGAAAAATTTGATTGGAAAAGCCTGCTGGAATCTCCGGAATTGGACAATGTAGAAGATTTTATCAAAGAGAAACGCGGTGGAAATTAGGGCCTGCAACAAACCCAGGTTCAATATAAATCATTTTCTAATGAAGACCTTTTTTGCTTTACTGATTAGCTGTTGTTCAGCCTGTTTAGTAAACGCCCAACGGGTAATGGATCAGGATACGACCCTACTTATAGACACCACTATTTTGTTTCAACGAGAAGTGGTGGTTACGGCTCAGCGTCAGCCACAAAATAGTTTCAAATTACCCGTAGTCACAACGGTTCTGGATGCTTCGTATTTGCAGGTACGGGTGCCCCGGAGTTTGCCCGAAGCCTTGTTTGGTGCGCCCGGCATTTTTTTACAAAAAACCAATCACGGCGGCGGGTCGCTTTTTTTGCGTGGTTTGACGGGGCAACAAACCCTGTTATTGGTGGACGGCATCCGCCTGAACAATGCCACCTTTCGATCCGGCCCCAATCAATACCTGAATACGCTCGATCCAAGCTGGTTGTCGCGCGTGGAAATCCTCCAAAGCAGTGGCGCTGTGGCTTACGGCAGCGATGCCATTGGAGGTGTTGTAAATGTCCTAACCCGAACGCCGGGGTTTTCTGAAAAAAGTAAACTCCATCCTGAAGCCGGTTTTAAATGGATCTCAGACGGAATGGAATTAAGCGGGCAAGGTGCGGTGGAAGCCTCCGGACAAAAATGGGCCTTCCGAGCCGGGGGCGCTTATCGCAATTTTGGAGACCTGATAGCCGGGGAAGGGATTGGTCGGCAAGCCCCAAACGCTTACCGCCAGTGGAGTGTCGAATTTAAGGGCTTGCTGAAACTAAACGAGCGCATTCAGTTAATCGCTGCATACCAGGATTTGGAGCAGCAGGATGTTCCCGTGTTTCACAAAGTGCAATTGGAAAATTTCAAATACAACAGTTTCGACCCACAACGCAGGCAGTTGGTCTACGCACGCTTGCAGGGCGTTTTCGACAACAAGTGGTGGCAAAAAACAGAATTCACCGTTTCGCGGCAACGCAGCTTGGAAGTTCGGAAAAATCAAAAAAACGGACAACCCTTACAACTTACCGAAACCGACGAAGATGTAACCAATGGATTGCAATTCAATGCTTTGTCCAATATTTTACACAACTGGACAATGATTACCGGGGCAGAATGGTATGCGGACGGTGTGCGCAGTAAAAAGGAAGAGTACCATGAAATGACCCATGCCGCCCTCGAAAAACGGGGTTTGTATCCGGATCACTCCAGCATGCACAGCTTGGCTATTTACAACATGCATACCTTCCATTGGAAGCGCCTAACACTGAGTGGGGGATTGCGGTACAATGCTTTTCGAATCCGGGTACCCGATGAAAATATTGGTGTTTCCGAAATCACACCTGCCGCCCTTGTCGGGAATTTGGGTGTCTCCTGGCAATTTGTGAACAACTGGCGGGTGTATGCTAATGCAGCTTCGGCTTTTCGGGCCCCGAATATTGACGACCTCGGCACCCTTGGCATCGTGGATTTTCGGTACGAACTACCGAATAGTAGTTTAAAACCTGAAAAAAGCAGGAGCATCGAAGCCGGTGTAAAGGTCAAAACAGAAAGCTTTTCAGCCAATTTTTCGGCCTATTACCTGCAACTCAGCGACCTGATTGGGCGTGTCCGCACAGCAGATACCCTGCAAGGCTATGCCGTTTATCGCAAAGAAAATATTACGGAAGCCTTTGTAAAAGGAGTAGAAGCGCAGTTCGAATGGCGTTACTCCCCCCGCTGGCTCATTGCCGGGCACACGGCCTACACTTTTGGACACAACGTTTCTTCCGATGAACCCCTGCGGCGGATACCACCTTTTAACGGTCGGCTTTATCTTGAATTTTATCCGGGCAAACATTTGAGCCTGCGGGCAGAAAGCATCTTTGCAAGTGGGCAGCGCCGCTTATCACAGGGCGATATAGACGATAACCGGATTGCAGACGAGGGCACACCCGGATGGCAGATTTTTAATTTTGGTGCCAGTTACCAATTTCAACGATTTGCACTTTCCGGAGAATTTCATAACCTGCTGAATGAGGCTTACCGAACCCACGGTTCCGGAGTTGACGGGGTAGGCCGGAGTTTTTGGGTTAGTCTAAATGCGCGATTCTAAATACCCTAAAGAACAGACACTGACTATAAAGACAGACACTATTATAGTCGGTGTCTGTTCTTTAGAGTTCGAGTACAACGCAGCTATTGCACTATAAAGACAGACACTATTATAGTCGGTGTCTGTTCTTTAGAGTTCGAGAGCAAGGCGTGCGAAGACCCCAAAAACGGGAGTTTACTCGCGTAAATGACCGATTTTAGAGTTCGAGTACAACGCAGCTATTGCACTATAAAGACAGACACTATTACAGTCGGTGTCTGTTCTTTAGAGTTCGAGAGCAAGGCGTGCGAAGACCCCAAAAACGGGAGTTTACTCGCGTAAATGACCGATTTTGGGGTCAAGTACAACGCAGCTATTGCACTATAAAGACAGACACTAATTTATATGGATCAACACTACGACTTATTGATTATAGGCGGCGGAATTCTCGGCACCTTCCACGCTTATCATGCTTTGCAGCGGGGGTTGCAAGTTGCAATTCTCGAAAAAAACAACCTCCCGCAGGGGTCTTCCGTGCAAAATTTCGGCCAGATCGTTCCTTCGGGCATGGATGCCAAATGGCAGCAGTATGGCCGTAAAAGTCTGGATATTTATAAATCTATTCAGGCGCAATTCGATATTTCCCTTCGGCAAAACGGTTCTGTATACCTTGCTTCTGATGAAGAAGAAATGGTGCTGTTAGAAGAATTGGCAGCCATCAACCGTGCCAATGATTACCCTTCGCAATTGCTCACGGCTAAGGAGTGTTTGCAGCGCTATGATGGCCTGCGCGCCGATTATTGTCGCGGCGCACTGTTCTTTCCGGAAGAAATAACGCTGGAGCCCAGGTTCGCCCTACACCGTATTCTGTCTTATTTGATTGAACAAAAAGGACTTCATTACTACCCTCAAACCCTGGCAGTAGTTGTTGAAGGATCAGGTGCAAGTTGCCGGGTTATTGCAAGTGACAAGCGCATTTTTCAAGCCGACCAGGTATTGGTTTGCAATGGGTATGAGTTTCAGACTCTTTTTCCGGAGGTCTACCGCCAGAGCGATTTACAGGCAGTTAAACTGCAAATGATTCTGTTGGAGCAACAGCCTTCCCAGCTTATTCCGGGTTCCATTCTCACGGGGTTGAGTATCCGGCGCTACGAAAGTTTTAGGGAATGCCCTTCTTATGCGGCCATAAAAGCCAAAGAAGCCCAGGATAGCCTGTCCAAAAAATGGAGCATTCATATCCTGTTCAAACAAACAACGGATGGTTCCATCATTCTGGGCGACTCGCACGAATACGCAGACATCAACGACCAGGAATCCTTGCGCATTGAAACCCAATCAGCTATTAACCAATATATGCTGGAAGAGGCAGCCCGGATCTTTGATTTGCAAAACTGGAACATCCGCGAAACCTGGGTTGGGATGTACACGCAATGCAAAACCAAAGATGTTTTTCAGTACCAAGTTGATGACCGAATTCACCTGCTTACCGGGATCGGCGGCAAAGGAATGACCGGAAGCGCCGGTTTTGCATCGGAAAATATTGATTTTATTTTGGGCAAATAAAAAGTATAAAATGGATATTGAATTAGTTGTCTTTGACATGGCTGGCACTACGGTTGATGAACAAAATGTGGTTTACAAAACGGTTCACCAGGCGATTCTGCGCGCAGGGGTTGAGGTTTCGCTTGAAGCGGTTTTGCTGCATGCTGCCGGGAAAGAGAAGTTTCAGGCCATTTTGGATGTACTGGAAGCAACGACAGGCGCACCTTTTGAGGTAGAAAAGGCAAAATTGATTTTTCAGGATTTTGAAACTCTGCTTGACAAAGCGTATAATGAATTGCTACCCAAAGCAATGCCGGGTGCGGAGCAGGTTTTTGGAATTTTACAGGAACGGGGCATCGCGGTGGCGCTAAATACGGGGTATAAACGCACCGTTGCGGAAGGACTATTGCAAAAATTAGCCTGGAAAGAAGGGCATACTTTCGGCTTGTTGGTCACCGCTAATGACGCCCCCCGCAGCCGTCCGCATCCCGATATGATTCATGTTGCCATGCGTCATTTTGGGGTCAAAGACCCAAAAAAAGTTGCCAAAATTGGAGATTCTATTGTGGATATTGAAGAAGGAATCAACGCAGGATGCGGTATCTGTGCTGGAATTACTACTGGCGCACAAACCGCAGCGCAACTCTGGACAGCGCATCCCAGCCAAGTTTTTGATTCGCTGGAAGAATTGCTTTACCTTGTCTGAAAATCAACGAACACCTTTGCCATGCTAAAATCCGCCATGCTCCAGCGCCGGTTAGCCAATTCCGGTTCCCTCGCGTTCATTCTCGTTGCCGGGCTGGTCGCTTTTGTGACGTATGGCTGTATTTACGCTTTCCGCAAGCCTTTTACTGCCGCCACTTTTTCCGGTATGGAAATCTGGGGGGTACAGTATAAAATAACCCTGGTTATTTCGCAGGTAGCGGGTTATGCGCTTTCCAAATTCATTGGCATCCGGCTGATTTCTTCGCTGAGTGCTGCGCGTCGGGCTACATCGGTGTTGATTATGATTGGCATTGCGGGGGTTTCGCTGTTGGGATTCGCACTTACGCCGCCTTCGTGGGGGCCATTTTGGTTGTTTATGAACGGATTGCCGCTCGGAATGGGTTGGGGACTGATCTTTAGCTACATAGAAGGGCGGCGTGTCACGGAAGCGCTGGCGGCCTTTCTGTGTATCAATTTCATCTTGTCTTCCGGCTTCGTAAAAACGTTGGGAAAATGGATCATGATGGATTGGGGCGTGTCAGAATTCTGGATGCCTTTAAGCATTGCGATGTTGCTGTTGCCTTTGCTGTTGCTGGGGTTGTGGGTCATGGAACATTTGCCGGCACCGTCGGCGGAGGACATTGCGCAACGCACCCAGCGCCAGCCTATGAACCGGGAAACCCGGAAAGCTTTGTTCCGGAAATATGCGCCGGGACTCCTCGTTTTGGTAGCCATTTACCTGGCGTTAACCATCCTGCGCGATGTACGCGACAATTTTACGGTTGAAATCTGGGCAGAACTGGGCTACGGCGGCCAACCTTCCGTGCTCACGATCGCCGAAATTCCAGTCGCCCTGCTTGTACTGGCATTTGTTGCCGCGCTCGCCCTGATCAAAAAAAACGACAGAGCGCTGTGGATCAACCATGCCATCGTTGTGGGTGGCGCATTGGTCATGATCGTCACCACCGTGATGTTCCAGTCCGGGCATCTATCTCCTGTAGTCTGGATGATTTTTTCAGGCGTTGGTATTTTCCTGCCATATATTCTTTTCAACGGGGTGATTTTTGACCGCTTACTGGCCGTTTTCCGGGAAACCGGGAATGTCGGCTTCCTGATTTACATTGCAGATTCCATTGGCTACCTGGGGAGTGTTCTTGTTTTGCTGTGGCGAAATTTTGGCAAGGCCGATTTGAGTTGGGTACAGTTTTTTACAGCGCTCTGCCTTTATGGTGCCATTTTTATCCTCCTGCTGGGTTTAGTTTCCTGGGCGTATTTTCGGCGAAAACATAAACAGTTCTTTCCTGCCTGACGCTTGTTTGTCTTTACACTGAGTTGTTTTTTATTTTGCGATGTATTAACATTTATTACTGTTTTTAATATTTTAATTAACAGTAAATTAAATGCGAATTAATATCAATTTTCTACCTTCCTGATACCTTCATTCTACCTTTGCTGGCAAGTTTTAAACCTGTAGATGGTTTTGATAAAAACTGCGCTGTATCTGAATTCCATCTCAGGCTTCTTTTTAAAAATTCCACATTCGATCCGAATAATCACACTTAACAATCACACTTAAAATCAGAGTTTATGAAGGTACTTAGTTACACCTTCAAGGGTTTGTTTATTGCCCTTGTTGTTTCATTGCTTTCTTTAATTGACGCCGGGGCACAGACTGTCAGCGGTGCCATTACAGATGCGGACAGCAAAGAGCCTTTAATCGGCGCGAACATCGCTGTAAAGGACGCTAACCGCGGCACCGTTTCCGACATTCAGGGAAATTTCACCCTGGAGGCCAGGCCTGGAGAAAAACTGGTGGTTTCCTATATTGGATATGCCACGCAGGAAATTGCGCTGGGGACGGGGTAGATGAAAACTGGGGACCCGCTATGGAGGGACAAATGACTCGTCAGTTCGAATCGCCCACGGCCAATGGCTTTCGCGGTGGCGATGTTGGAAACCTGTTTAATTCCATCGGCCCGGTGAATCTGGATGCTCAATTGGCAGCGCGCGGGGAAATCACAGCGACCCCGTTCACCGCAAGACCAGACAACATCCGCGATTTTTTTGAAACGGGCGTGACGCAAACACACAATGTAGCCGTCGCAGGCAGTAATGAAAAGAGCGATTTTCGCCTTTCTTACACTTGGTTAGACCAAACAGGAACAGTTCCGAATACAGACCTCAAGCGCAATTCCATTGCTTTTGCAGGAGGGTATAGCTTGTCGCCCAAATTAAAGGTTCGCACCAGCATTAACTATGTGAACAACATCAGCAACAACCGCCCTAACCTCAGCTACGGTACGGAAAACATCATGTACCTGTTCAATTGCTGGCTGGGTCGCAGCGTTGATGTTTCTGCCATGCGGGATTATTGGATGGCGAGGCGCGAAGACCTTAACCAGTTCAATTTCAATTACAACTACCACGATAATCCTTATTTTGGTTTGTACGAAAATACCAATAGCCAAAATATTGACCGTATTTTCGGAAACATAGCGCTAACCTATGACATCACGAACAACCTGAGCCTGATGTTGCGCAGCGGTACGGATGTGAATAACGAATTCCGCGCACGCCGCCGCGCCTACAGCACCCAGCGTTTCCAGCGGGGCAGCTACCGGGAAGAACGCATTGCCTCCACGGAAATCAATACCGACTTCCTATTGAGCTATAAAAAGAACCTGAGTTCCAAGCTGGGGCTGAATTTCAGCGTTGGTGGGAATGCCATGCAGCAAAAAGGCCGCGTTTCCGACGTAATTGCGCCAGAACTGGCGGTTCCGGGCATTTTCACCCTGTCTAATTCCCGGGTAGCTATTCAGAACCTGGCCTCTCAGCCATTCCGCGAAAAGCAGATCCATAGCGTGTATGCTTCTGCTCAACTGGATTTCAACAATTACCTGTACCTCGATTTGTCTGCCCGCAACGACTGGTCGAGCACCCTGCCTGCTGATTCGCGCAGCTACCTTTATTATGCGGCTAACCTGAGCGCTGTGCTCACGGATGCCTTCAAAATAAACAGCAATACCCTGTCTTTTGCAAAAGTGCGTGTGGGCTTTGCACAAGTCGGCAACGACACCGATCCTTACCAGTTGAGCGCGGTGTACAATGCGCAAACGGCTGTACAAGGCCAGCCAGCTTACAGCGAGTCCAGCATTTTGGTGAACCCGAACCTGAAGCCGGAAATCAGTACGTCCATCGAAACGGGCCTCGACCTGCGCTTTTTTGGCAACCGGCTCGGTCTTGACCTTACTTACTACAATACAGAAAGCCGCAACCAACTTTTGCCCCTCGAATTGTCCATCTCAACGGGTTATGCCCGCCGTTTTATCAATGCTGGCTTAATCCGCAACCAAGGCTTTGAAGCTACGCTAAACATTACGCCTTTGAAAAGCCGCAACTTTTCCTGGGATGTTGCTTTCAATTTTTCTACCAACCGCAGCAAAGTTGTAGAACTGTTTACTGACCCAATCAGCGGGCAGGAGGTAACCCGCTACATCATGGCTTCCCGCTATGTGTCTGTGGAAGCGCGCGTTGGAGAGCAGATGGGAGACATGTACGGCATTGGATTTCAGCGGGTCAGCAATGATCCAAACAGCGCTTATTACGACCCGACGGGTGAGCATGTAGGCAGGATCGTTTATAACAATCAAGGCAAACCTGTAGCCACCGCAAACCTGGTCAAACTTGGAAATTATAATCCTGACTGGTTGGGAGGCATTAGCAATACATTTTCTTATAAGGGCTTGACTTTGAGTTTTTTATTCGATGTCCGCGTTGGGGGCGAAATTTATTCGCACACCCAAACGGTAGGTCGCGAAGGCGGCACCATTGTCGAAACGCTGGAAGGCCGGGCCGATGGCTGATCGAAGGGGTGATCTATGACACTTCTTTTGCAAAACTGCGGGAAGTGCGTCTGGGCTATACGTTTCCGGACAGGATTTGGGGCAAAACACCAATCCGCGACCTGAGCATCAGTGTAGTAGGCCGCAACCTTGCGCTGTGGACGAATGTACCGCACATTGATCCGGAAACTTCTTCTACTTCAGGGGGCACGGTTATTCCTGGTGTGGAATCGGTGGCGTTGCCTTCGACGCGCAGCATTGGCTTGAATTTAAACTGCCGCTTCTGATTTTTTTAACATTAAATACAATTGACAATGAAACATACAGTCTTAAAATCATGGGTACTCCTCGCGCTGCTCGCTATGGCGTTTGGGTGTACAAAAGACTTTGACGAAATCAATACCAACCCGAATGCGCCAACGCTGGTAAATTCAGGTCTGCTGCTGCCTCAAATTCAACGCGATGTCATCAACAGCCTGTTGAGCGAAACCTGGGGCATTGGCAATATCGTGATTCAACATACCGCAAAAAACCAATTCGTAAACGAAGACCGCTACCTTTGGGGCGAACTCAATGGCATCTGGAACAGCGTATACGACAACATGCGGGATGTCAACAACATCATTGCGCAAAGCGACGCCAACAATGAACAGAATTACAAAGGCATCGCATTGGTCTTGCGCGCATGGATGTTTTCTTTGGCTACAGATGCATACGGCGATATTCCTTATGCTGAAGCCATTCGGGCGAAAGAAGGCATCAACTACACGAACTACGATTCGCAGGAAGCGGTATACGACGGAATCCTGGAGGACCTGGAAACAGCCAACAGCATTCTGGGCACGACCGGCGAAGTCGTGGCCGGCGACCTCATTTTCAAAGGCGATCCGTCAAAATGGAAAAAATTGGCCAATTCGCTGCGCATCCGCTATTTGCTGCGCATTTCCAATAAGCGCAATGTTGGCGCCGACCTGTCGGCTATTGTGAACAATCCCGCTGCCAATCCTGTTTTTACCGGCGTGTCGGACAACGCTGTCTACACTTTTCTGAGCAATTCTCCCGACCAATTCCCGCTTCACACCTCGCGCATAGGCTCTTTTAATGAGTTTCGCGCTTCAAAAACGCTATTAGACACCCTCCAGACCCTGGAAGACACCCGCATGCCCATCTTTTTCCGCCCGACTCCTGAAACGGAAACTTCCGCAAACCCTGTATTTGCCGGACTTCCCAACGGTTTGGGCGACGTAGAAGCCCTCCAGTACAATGGCGGCCCGCAATTCCAATCCAGGATTGGTTCGCTTTATTTTGAAAATGCCGTTTCTACACAAGGGCTTTCTATTACAAAAGGCGTGATCATGACCTATGCCGAATTGCAATTCCTGCTGGCAGAGGCCGCCGAAAAAGGGTTAATTGGCGGTGATGCACTGACTTTCTACCAAAATGGAGTGAACGCTTCTTTTCAATTCTACGGATTAACCCCGTCAGTGGATTACTTCCTTCAGGATCAGGTCGCTTACACAGGCTCTCAGGTTGAAAAGCTGAATAAAATCGGTTTTCAAAAATGGATCTCCTTGTATTTTCAAGGGCTGGAAGCGTGGTTTGATTGGCGTCGTACTCAAATCCCCACCCTGATCCCCGGCCCGACCAATCAGAATAATGACAAAATTCCGGTTCGTTTCCGCTACCCGATTATTGAACAATCGCTAAACGCCGAAGGCTACCAGGCGGCGATTCAACGTCAGGGACCCGATGATTTGAACTCGAAAATGTGGTATTTGAAATAAATTCCCTATCCCAAAAACTGGTTTATCTCCCTTCATACAATCGTTTTGTAAGGTGGAAAATGGGTTTGTCCTGTTTTCCACCATTTTTTATATACAAAAACGAAACATTGGCGGCGGTTTCTTTACCATATCTTAATTCATAATTTAAGCCAGCTTAATATAGAACCCGGATTTTTGAGGATTCTTAAATTCACAAAAAACGGAGTCTATGAACTTATTTCTACACGCGTTCTGGCGGTGTAGTGTCCTGTGTTTACTGCTAATTGGGCAGCTCAGGGCACAATCGTTGGTGCATTATTGGAATTTCAACAATTCGGCAGATGAAGCAACGCTTCTGACGCCCACAAGTCTGATAAACGGTGCTTCCATCGTACACCAACAGGAAGGCATCAGCGCCATTCAAACAACAAGCAATACAGGCCAAGGCTTCGACGCTGCCAATCTGAACGCCCGCAATGGCGATCCGGCTGCTACCCACTTGCGGTTTAATGATCCCATTGGCGGAGCGCTTGTTTGGGTCTTACCCACAACAGGCTTTCAACAGATTGTGGTTCGGTATGCAACCCGCCGGTCAGGTTCAGGAGCAGGCATACAAAAAATTGAATATTCCGTAAATGGCATTGATTTCGACAGCCTCACGGTGGTAGTGCCTGCAAACGGCGACCCTACTTTGCAAACCCTGGATTTTTCGGGTATACCAGCAGTAAATGACAATCCGGATTTTCAAATCCGCATCACTTTTTTACAAGGCTCCGGCGGTACAGTCGGGAACAACCGGTTTGACAATTTTACCTTAGATGGCGCAACGTCTGGCGCGGATGTGCTACCGCCAACAGTCGTTTTTAAACCCTTAGCCGGGGAGATAAATATTGCTACTGATGTTCAGCCAACGTTAACTTTTAGTGAAGATATACGCCTGATTTCCAACGCAGCTATTCTCAATGAGGAAATCAGCAATGTCGTTGAATTGCGACTTGGCGATGCCCTTGGCGACCCCGTAGCATTCTCCGGAACGATCAACGGTCGCGTCATTGCGGTGACACCGGAAACTGCGCTTGAAAATGGACAGACCTATTACTTCGCGCTCAAAGCAAACGTGGTAGAAGATACTTCGGACAACGCGATTGCCGATATACTGGCCGTTTCTTTCACAACCATCGTACCTCAGACTGCTTTCCAACCCGGGGACATCGTGCCGGTCGCTTACCGCATGAACGCCAGCGGCGGCCAGGATGAAGTAGCTTTTTTGACCTTTGTCAATATCTTGCCAGGCACTAAAATCCGCCTGACGGATACCAAATACACCGACAATGCCCAGCCGCAGTGCCCCGGTGGATTGATCTGGACTTCCCCCGGCCAGATCGTTTCCGCAGGTACCGTTTTTGTTATCCAGAACGATGCAGGAGCAGCCAGCATTGGTACCGTAACTGGCTCAACGTTTGGACTTAGCTCAGGTGGTGACCAGATTATTGTATATACCGGTACTCCGGAGTCTCCTGCTTACCTCACCGCACTCAGCTCCAATGCCTGGGTGGCTTCGCTTGCAGCTTGCAGCGGTAGTTTTTCCAAAATACCTGCCAATCTTCAAGACTCCATTACCGCGATCAATTTGAGTACCGCCCCCGGCAATATCGCAGGTAATACGGTCAATGCCTATTACAATGGTTCGCAGACCGGATCGGTGGCCGGGCTACGGGCTGCTATCCTGAACCCCGGTAACTGGAATGGCATCGGCGGGGGCACACCTCCCCAAGCATGGCCGCAATGGAATTTCCCGGGTGCGCCGCAAGTCGTCAAAGCGACTGTTACCTCCGGCGCAACCATTGAACTGGTTTTCAACAACGACCTCAACGCCACATCTGCCACAGATCTGTTGAACTACCAGGGAATTGCCGGCTTGTCAACGGTCGTGCGCACCGACAATGGCACCCTGAGCGACACGATTACCCTGACCTATTCGACCCCTTTTGTGCTCGGAAACACCTACACGCTAACCGTTTCCGGCGTGGTAGACTCGGAAGGCAGGACGATGGTAGATGTTTACAACTTCACCTTTGAGTACGTTACCCGTGTTTCATTTGTAAGCCGCTTTGTTTCTGTTTCCGAGGATGGCGGTAGTGCCAGAATCAAGTTGAAGATTGAAAATCCGTCTTCGGGCGCCAGCGCAGATTTGGTTTATAAAACTGGCGTTTTCAGCACAGCGGGTATAGAGGACTTTTCATCTACGGCGGCAACAACGCCCTTGGATTTTAGCAATGCGACGACCCTGGAAGTGGAAATTCCGATTTCGGATGATCAGGTAGCGGAGCAGGACGAGTATTTGGTATTTGCCCTGGAAAACATAAACGGCGTCACCGTACAAGGCAATCCCTACTTTACTTTGTACATCCGTGATAATGACCGCCAGGCACCGTCAGCAACCAAAGCGGTTGAACTTGAATTTGTCGGAAGATACACCGTAGCGAACCCGAACGGAGCAGAAGGATTGGCTGAGATTGTTGCCTACGACCCCGGCTCGAAGCGCTTGTTTACCATCAACACGGGCCTCAAAGCTTTTGATATTGTGGATTTTTCCAATCCTTCAACACCTGCTTTGATTCAGCAAATAGACGTTTCCGCCTATGGTGGAGGCATCACAAGTATTGCCGTCAAAAACGGGATTGTTGCGGTATGTGTACCCGGCATTTCCAACGAGCAGGAAAATGGCTCAGTACTTTTTTATGATGTGGACGGCGTTTTCCAAAACGCGGTAACCGTTGGCGCTCTGCCAGACATGATTATTTTCACGCCGAACGGCCAATTGGTACTCACCGCGAACGAAGGACAACCCAATGATGCGTATTCCATTGATCCGGAAGGTTCAGTTAGTATCATTGATCTTGCGAATGGCATTTCCGGACTAACACAAGATCAGGTCGTTACGGCAGATTTTACAGCGTTCAATAGCCAGGAAACGGAACTTCGGGCTGCCGGGGTTCGTAAATTATTTACGGGCAGTACCTTCGCTCAGGATTTTGAACCAGAATACATAACCATAGCCGCCGATGGACAAAAAGCCTGGGTTACTTTACAGGAAAATAACGCCATTGCAGAGTTGGACCTGCTTGCGAAATCCTTCACGGCTATACGTCCGTTGGGCACTAAAGACTACAGCGCATTTGGCAATGGCCTGGATGTGTCCGACCAAAGCGGCATCATTCATATCGCCAATTATCCGTTGAACGGGTTTTACCTTCCGGATGCCCTGGCGAACTATACCGTGGGGAATACGACTTATCTCGTTACGGCCAACGAAGGCGATGAGAAAGAATACGCAGTCCTCAACGAACGATCTACGGTTGCATCTTTGGTGCTGGATTCCATTGCTTTCCCAAATGCACGGGTATTGCAGGAAAACCATAACCTCGGACGTTTCCGGGTATCCAACCTTCAGGGCGATACGGATGGCGACGGAGATTTTGATGAATTGTACTGCGTGGGCGCCCGTTCCTTTTCGATCTGGAATGCAGCCACCGGCACTTTGGTCTATGACAGCGGCGATAATTTTGAAAAAATTACGGCAGCAGACCCCTACACCGCGCCCATTTTTAATGCAGACAACGAAGGCAACGGTTTCAAAGGACGTAGCCGCGCCAAAGGCCCGGAACCGGAAGGATTGACCATAACAACCATTCGCGGCCGCACCTATGCGTTTGTAGCACTGGAGCGCATTGGTGGGGTGATGGTTTACGACATCACTGATCCGGCCAACGTAACGTTTGTTGATTATAAAAACTCGCGCGACAACACGATGTATGCCGGCGATAACGGCCCGGAAGGCATCATCTACATTGCTCCGGCAGACAGCCCCGACGGAAACTCCTATGTGATCACTGCAAACGAATTGAGCGGTACGCTGGCTATTTTCAACCTGAATACTGCGCCAACTGTAACTTTCCTGGATGACGTTGTTGCCTACACGGAAGGCGACGGCGAGGTCACTGTTCAAATAGCTGTGGAAAAAGCAGGCCCTGCCGGATCGGTAACGCTACAAGTATTGGATGCCTCAACCGCAACAGAAAGCGACGACTACGTCCTAGCAACTGCTACTGTAAACATTCCGGCCAATGCTTTGGATACCTTTTCGCTCGTGCTGAACTTACCTGAAAATAGCAGCCTCACGGGCGGGAAATACCTTGTCCTGGCCATTGCAGACAACCAGAACGCTGTTCCGGGAAGCATCCGGGAGCAGGTTGTACTGATTCAGGACAACGACATCGAAGCGCCGGAAGCCCAGGTAAATCCATTCGTCAGCCTGCGCCATTTGGGTAGTTTTTCAGGGAATCCTGCGGGAGGCTCCACAGAAATTTCTGCTTATGATGCCGGCTCCAAGCGGCTGTTTGTTACGAACATTACGAATAACACCTTAGATATTCTCAATTTCAGCAACCCTGTCGCAGCAACTCCGGTCTCCAGCATTGACATGACGCCCTATGGCAGCGGCATCAACTCGGTGGCTGTGAAAAACGGCTTTGTGGCCGCTGCCGTTCAGGGCAATACGACTGCCGAAGACGGCAAGGTGGTGTTTTTTGACACAGATGGCAATTTCCTGAACAGCGTGCCTGTGGGCAATTTGCCGGATATGGTCATCTTTAGCAACGACGGGATTCGCGTGCTTACCGCAAATGAAGGCGAACCGAACAGCGATTACACCATTGACCCATTGGGATCAATCAGCATCATCAACTTGTTGCCTGGGATTCCCAATATAACTGCTGATAACGTTACAACGCTAACTTTTGAGTCTTTTAATGCCGAAATCGAAAGCCTGCGCACTGCCGGGGTTCGTATTTTTGGGCCGAATGCCACAGTCGCTTCCGACCTGGAGCCGGAATACATTTGCATCAGCGCCGACGATAAAACAGCCCTGGTAACTTTGCAGGAAAACAATGCGATTGCCATCGTGAATTTGGAGACGTTGCAAATCGAAGAAATTCGTCCACTTGGTTACAAAGACCACGCTCAAGCAGCCAACATGTTGGATGCTTCGGATCGGGGCGGACGGGTTTTTCTCGCGCCATGGAACATCAAAGGTGCCTATATGCCTGATGCGATCGAGTGCTTTGAAGCCGGCGGCATTACCTATGCCATGACTGCTAACGAAGGCGATGCCCGGGAATACAGTCCCCTGATTGAATCGGTGCGCTTGAAAGACCTTACCCTGGATTCTCTTGCTTTTCCGGATGCGCGGTTCCTGCAAAAAGACGAACTGCTGGGGCGTTTGAATGTGACCAGCGCAACCGGCGATACCGATGGCGATGGTGATTTGGACGAGATCTACGCTTTTGGCGGGCGCTCCGTAACCATCTGGAACACAAGCACTGGCGAACCGGTTTGGGATAGCGGCAGCGATCTGGAACGCATCACGGCCAACGATCCAACCTGGGGAAGTATTTTTAATGCCAGCAATGGCGCTTCAGCATCGTTCAAAAACCGGAGCGACGACAAGGGGCCTGAGCCGGAAGCTGTGCTGGTCGCCAATATCGAAGGCCGGCAATTTGCCTTCATTGGCCTGGAACGCATCGGCGGTGTTGTTTTGTACGAAGTGAGCAACCCATCCAACCCTGAATTTATTCAATACATCAATACCCGAAATCTCGGCGATTTAGGCCCGGAAGGCATGTTCTTTATCCCAAAAGAAGAAAGCCCGAACGGACGCAACCTGCTGGTGTTGTCGAATGAAATCAGCGGTACACTCAGCGTATTCCAGATCGAGCTTGACCGCACCAATACCGATGAATTTTCCCTCGAAACTTTCGATTACAATTCCACAGCACCGATTGTGGATTTTCAGGGGAACACAATTTTTGAAGGCGGTATTTCCGGACTGCACTACATCGCGGGCACAGACAAGGAGTTTTACGCGATTGGCGACCGGGGGCCGAATGCGGTCGCTACTTTGCATCCGAACGCTACGGGTACAACCTTGTTATTCCCTGCACCCGACTATGCGCCAAAAGTAACGCGGTTCAAGGCCGAAAACGGTACCTGGAACATCCAAAGTATTGAACCACTTCGACGCCCTGGTGGCGCTGTTGCCAGCGGATTGCCGTTACCCGGTGGCGCTGGTTCGACCGGTGAAACTGCGTGGGCGGATACAACACCTGTCGTATTGACCCCCGATGTCTGGGGCATGGACAGCGAAGGCATCGTGGAAGACAACCAGGGCAATCTCTGGTTTTGTGATGAATACGGCGCTTCGGTTTGGAAAGTGAACAAAACAACGCTCGAAGTCATCAAACGCTACACGCCTTTCCCAACCCAGGCTGAAGATGCTGCCCTACCTGCGGTCATTGGTACCCGCCGCGCCAATCGGGGCTTTGAAGGAGTTGCTTATACGCCAAATGGCAAAATTTACGCCTTCATACAAAGCCCGGCAGACAATCCGAACACTGCTGCGGGCAATAACGGGCGCTTGCTGCGCATGGTGGAAATTGACCCGGAAACGGATGTTGTGCGGCAGTTCGCTTACGAAATAAACCCGCAAACCGGACAGATTCGCACCCGCGACTGGAAAATCGGCGACCTGGTCGCTGTGAACAACAATGAATTCCTGTTGGTAGAACACGCGGAACGCAATGGTTGGAATGTGAAAAATATTTATAAAATAAACATTGCCAACGCTACCCCGCTGAGCACGGAGGACTACGCCGGACAAACCCTGGAACAAGTGGGAACGGCCTCCAATCTCGCTGCTTTTGGCGTGAATGTCATTGAAAAAGAATTGGCGCTCGACCTGCTTGAAGCCGCTTGGGATCTTACGCATGATAAGCCCGAAGGTCTGACCATCCTCAATGACAGCACGATTGCAGTTGTGAATGACAACGACTTTGGTATTAACAGCCCTGCGGGAGACGGTTCGATTGTTTATACCGGAAAAACAACCCGCTTGTACATTTTCGGCTTGCGAAATAAATTAGATTATCAATCGCCATACTGTAGCTACGATTTCCCGCAAACCTCGGTTGAAGATTGCGCAGGTGAAACCGTAGTGCTGGATGCCGGGGCAGATTTCGGCGCCTATCAGTGGAGCGACAATTCTACGAATCAGATGCTGGAAGTGATAAGCGCCGGAACTTACTCCGTGACCGTAACCAATGCAGTTGGATGCAAATCGGACGATGCAGTGAATGTGGTTTTTAACCCACTTTCGGCTTCTGAACTCAGCTTTGGGGTATGCCCGGGCGGTGAAGTCGTTTACAATGGCATCACCTTGATGGCTGGAGATACGCAACAGTTTACATTTGCCAACAGTTTCGGTTGCGATTCCATCCTGACGGTCTCTGCTTTTGGATTTACTCCGGTACAAGTAACGCTTGGCGAAGACATCATCGTCACCGAACCAGAAACAGTAACACTCGACGCTGGTGCGGGCTTCAGTTCCTACCTGTGGAGCGATGGTTCAACTGGTCAAACCCTGACCGTGTCCGCAACCGGGACTTACAGCGTGGTCACAACGGATGTCAATGGCTGCGAAACTACAGATGAAATTGTGGTAACGGTGATTACAGGTACTGGAGAAACTGCCCTGGAAGGCAGCCTTGCGCTATTCCCGAATCCTTCTTCCGGATTGGTCAAATTGAGTTTTGAAGATTTCCGGAATGGCGAATATCGCATAGAATTATACGATGTGTTGGGTCGGGTCATTTTGGTACAGGCGTTTGAAATTCAAGCTTCAGTGGTGACCCGCCAATTAGATTTAAGCCATTTACCGAAAGGTGCCTACGCCGTACACATTGCTTCTGAAAGCGGAATGGCAGTCCGAAAGTTAATCCTTGAGTAGTGTGTTTATGATATTCCCATTATTCATTTTTAGGGAGGCTGTCTCAAAAGGCAGCCTCCTTTTTTCTTATTTTCTAAAGAAACACAGGCGAATTAAGGACGGAAATCCAAAAATAAACCTATCTTAACCGCCCAATCCTAATCAAGTTGAGCCGGTAACCGAACCCCGGGTGCTCGTTGCTGTTGGCAGTGCGGTTGCGCAATCCGGGGGCTAAAGTTCGAACAACATGACACCATCCGTCACACGTTTTCGTAAATTATTAGTCGCCAATCGCGGCGAAATCGCCATCCGGGTATTGCGCGCCGCTTCCGAGCTGGAATTGCGCACCGTCGCCATTTTTACCTACGAAGATCGCTACAGCCTGCATCGTTACAAAGCGGACGAAGCGTACCAGATTGGCGCGGACAACGATCCGCTGAAGCCTTATTTGGACATTGAAGCCATCATAGAGGTAGCAAAAGAAAATGACGTAGACGCCATCCATCCGGGATACGGATTTCTCAGCGAAAATGTAGCTTTTGCGCGCCGCTGCCGGGAAGAAGGCATTGCTTTCGTCGGCCCGGAGCCGGAAGTGATGGAACAACTCGGCGATAAAATTGCCGCCAAAATATTGGCTAAAAAAGTCGGGGCACCTTTGATCGAAGGCAGTGAAGAACCGTTGATTGACGAACAGGTAGCCCTTCGGGAAGCCCAACGCATCGGCTATCCGCTGATCATCAAAGCCGCAGCGGGCGGGGGCGGTCGCGGCATGCGCGTGGTGCGCAGCGACGAAGACCTGGCCCGGGAGTTCAACGAAGCGAAAGGCGAAGCGCGCACTGCTTTTGGAGACGACACTGTTTTTCTGGAAAAATTCATCGAAGACCCTAAACACATCGAAGTGCAGATTTTGGGCGACCGGCACGGCAACATCATCCACCTGTTTGAACGCGATTGCTCCGTGCAACGCCGCTTTCAAAAAGTAGTAGAAATAGCGCCGTGTGTGACCATTTCTGCCGCCACAAAAGCCAAATTATACGACTATGCCCTGCGCTTAGCGCGCGCCGTCAACTATTCCTGTGCTGGAACGGTGGAATTTCTGGTAGATAAAGCAGAAAACATCTATTTCATTGAAGTGAACCCCCGAATTCAGGTAGAGCACACCATCACCGAAGAAATCACCGGCATTGACTTGGTTCGAACCCAAATTTTAGTGACGCAGGGTTATCCTTTCCATCATCCAATGATTTTTATTCAGGGGCAGGAGGATGTGCAGATCAGTGGTTACGCCATCCAGTGCCGCGTCACTACAGAAATGCCGCAAAACGACTTCAAACCGGATTACGGCACCCTCGTCGCCTACCGCTCGGCTTCCGGTTTCGGTATCCGCCTCGATGCAGGTAGCGCTTTTCCCGGGGCAAAAATATCGCCTTATTTCGATTCCCTGTTAGTCAAAGTGACCGCTTGGGGACGCACACTTAAAGGGGCCAGTCAACGCTTGCACCGGGCGTTGCGCGAGTTTAGAATCCGGGGCGTCAACACCAATATCGGCTTTTTGCTCAACCTCCTGGAAAACGAAACTTTCCAGAACGGCGAAGCCACAGTCAATTTTATCAAAAACCACCCCGAATTGTTGAAGGCTCCTGACTGGCAGGACCGGGGCACCAAAATGTTGCGCTATTTAGCCGACGTGATCGTAAACGGGAACCCCGACGTAAAACACCGCGACCCGCACCGCGCTTTTATGAAGCCGCAACTGCCCGCTTTCGACCGGCATGCACCTTTGCCGAAAGGCACCCGCGACCGCCTGCACGAGCTGGGGCGCGAGGGGTTTATCGCCTGGCTCAAGGCCGAAAACGCCATCCAATACACCGATACGACCTTGCGGGATGCCCACCAGAGTTTGCTGGCCACCCGGATGCGCACCTACGACATGCAGGCTTTCGCCGAAAGTTTTGCCCGTCATCACGGCGGGGAAGTGTTCAGTATGGAAGTCTGGGGCGGTGCTACGTTCGACGTGTCCCTGCGTTTTCTCAAAGAAGACCCGTGGGAGCGGCTCCGGCTGTTGCGGCAAGCGGCTCCGAATATTTTGTTTCAGATGCTGCTGCGCGGTTCCAATGCCGTCGGATACACCGCCTATCCGAATAATTTGATTGAAAAATTCATCGAAGAAGCGGCAAAAACGGGCATTGACCTGTTTCGAATTTTTGATTCCCTCAATTGGGTGGAAAGCATGGTGGTCAGCATACGCGCCGTGCGCGAACGCACTGACAGTTTGGCGGAAGCCTGCCTGTGTTATACCGGCGATGTCCTGCAACCCCGCAATGGCAAATACGGCCTTGATTACTATTTGGATATGGCCCGGCGCTTAGAGGATGCCGGCGCACACCTGATTGCCATCAAAGACATGGCCGGGTTGCTGAAACCCTTAGCTGCCGAAATGCTCATCGGGCGCTTACGCGAAACCGTCAGCCTGCCCATCCATTTGCACACCCACGACACCAGTTCCATACAGGCAGCCACGTACCTCAAAGCGGTGGATGCGGGCGTTGATGTGATTGACGTGGCTTTGGGCGCTTTGTCGGGCCTGACCTCCCAACCCAATTTCAACAGCGTGGCGGCCATGTTGGAGGGGCATCCGCGCGAGCAAAAGATCAACCTGCCGTCGCTGAATGCGTTCAGCAATTATTGGGAAACCGTGCGCAATTTTTATTATCCTTTCGAGACGGAATTGCGCGCCGGCACGGCAGAAGTGTATGATCACGAAATTCCGGGCGGACAATACTCCAATTTGCGGCCACAGGCGCGTTCCTTGGGCTTGGAGGATCAATTCGATTTAGTGAAACAAAACTACCGCATCGCCAATGAGTTGTTCGGAGACATTGTGAAAGTCACCCCCTCCTCTAAAGTCGTGGGCGACATGGCTCTGTTCATGACCGCCAATGGGCTTACCAAAGCGGACGTCCTCGATCCAAACGGCACGCTGGCTTTCCCCGACAGCGTTAGAGCTTTGATGCGCGGAGATCTCGGCCAAACGCCGGGCGGTTTTCCTTCGGGAATTCAAAACCTTATTTTGAAAGGAGAAAAACCGTATACCGAAAGCCCAAATGCCCACCTGACGCCGGTAGATTTTGAAGTAGAATTGAAAGCATTCCAAGAGGAGTTCGGGCAAAAATTGGGCGTGACAGACTGGCTCAGTTACCGGCTCTACCCCAAGGTTTATCAGGAGTACCATGCGTTTCAGAAAACCTACGGCGAAGTGCGCGCTTTGCCCACGCCTGCTTTTTTTTATGGCTTAAAGCCAAATGAAGAAATCATGGTGACCATCGGAAAGGGCAAAAGCATTATGATCAAATACTTGAACATGACCGAGCCGGATGAATTGGGCAATCGGTTGGTTTTCTTTAGTTTAAATGGCCAAACCCGCTCCGTTCAACTGCGCGACATCCACCTGCATATCGAAGTAATTGCCCATCGAAAGGCGGATGCCGCCAACGAGGTCGGCGCGCCACTTCAGGGCAACCTGAGTAAAATATTTGTGAAAGAAGGGGATGAAGTGGAAGCGAATGCCCCGCTTTTTGTGATCGAAGCGATGAAGATGGAAAGCACGATTACGGCACCGGTTGCGGGCAAAGTGAAAAAGATCCATTTGAAAGAAAAAACGCTGGTGGATCAGCAGGATTTGGTGGTGGAGATGGGGTAGTTCGGGGTAGGGTAGTAGTATTTAAAATGAAGCTGTTGGAAGGTAACAAGCTTTGGCGCGAGGGGGTAAAAAAAATGTTCAACTTTTATCAAGTTGATGGTCTGTATCCATGTAAACCGATGTTAAAATATCATTGTCGAAATTATAGTAGTGCCAAACTCATAGCAAAGCGGAAATAAATTCAATTACTTTTACATTTTGAATTTCCTCCGGCTTTATTTGATTGGTAAATCTGCCAATAAAATCCGTTTTTGTAAAGCCAACCCTAACTTGATTTTTCAAAATTACTTCACGGTCAATTATTTTTGCTGCAATTAGCTCAAATCGCTTTTTTTCTTCATCGTAGAAAAATTTGTAACTATCCAGCCTCCCCTAAATACTTATGATTTCCGACCTCTCTGAGGTCGTATGGCAAAAAGCATTTCAAAGCGGCTGGATAGTTACTTTTCTTTTCATCGCAACACAAATTTAAGCGTGTTTTGTGTCCGGAAAAACTAGACCATCCCAGTTGCGCAAAGGCCGTTTTCATCTAAAATTATGGGATAGTTCCTCTCGCCTAATCACGGAAGAGGAGCGGCGACGTTGTACCGCCGAACTCCGATTCGGCGTTGTTGTTTACGGCAGTGTGATTTTCCGCTGAACTGGAGTTCAACGGTACAATGCTGGAACGTGCTGACGAAAGCCAGCCCGCTTGTGACCAACCTCCGCATCATCTATGTCAGAGGAGTACTGTGGGGGGTGTGAGGTTTGGTGCCAGTTGGAAAAAATATCCCTACGATATTAGCAAAGAAAGTTAAAAGTCACAGCTTTCCCCGTGTGCCTTCAACCACTTCACCACCTGTTTATAATCCGGAATCGCCTTAGCCACCACCGCCCAGAAATTTGCAGAATGGTTGAATTCAACCAAATGGGCCAGCTCGTGAACGATGACATAATCTATCACCTGCGGCGGCGTAAACAGCAAGCGGGTGGACAACCGGATGAAACCGGTGCGGCTGCAACTGCCCCAGTTCGACTGGTTGTAGCGCATTTGCACGCCGCTGATTTCTTTTTGAAAAAAACGGTCGTTCCACTCGTCAACCCGGCGCTCGATTTCGGGCAAAAAATCCTGCGCTACTACCCGGCTCAGCAATTGTTTGATGGATTTCTCTAAATCTATGCCGCTTTCTATCGGACTAAGCCGCAGGTGGATGACCCCGTTTTGTAGCCGCGCCGTATGCGTTTTGCGATCTTCGTAAACGACTTTTAGGGTGTAATTGCGTTCGCCTACTTGCAACGCCTCCCCGTCGGAGAATGTTTTTGGCGTAAAGCGCTGTGCTAATGGTGCCCGCTGGGCCAGCCGTTCGTGTAGCCACTCGTGCAGCCACTTCAGGTGTTTCCGTTCTTCAGAAATAGAAGTCAGCGTCGGCATCCGCAGCGTTGCTCCGGTTTTCCCGATGGCTGCGCGCACGTTCGGTCTTCGTTCCCGGATGATTTTCACCGGAACGATGGCATGGTGGACGGAGAGCGTGGTATGTTGCGTTTGTTTTTTCATCCCGGATGAGTAGGAATTCGCTGCTTTTTTCGGTCACAAAGATCAGAAAAAAACGACAAGAGCCATCCCAATTCTTTTCGGGATGGCTCTTATCTTTTAGACTTATGCTGAATGATTAGTTGTCCGACTCGAATGCGCCAAAATCAAACAACAACGAGAACCGCAGCGTGTTATCGAGCGGGTTGCGCTGGTTAGTAGTTGGTACTAAGTAAGAGAAGTTCATCCCGAAGATGTTGTATTTCAGGCCCAAACCAACCGTAAAAAACTTGCGGTTGCCTTTTTGTACGTGCTCGTAAAAATACCCGGCGCGCACCGCAAACTGCTTGTCGTACCAGTATTCAACGCCTAAAGAGAACTGCATCTCGCGAAGCTCTTCGTTGAATCCTTCCGGCGCATCGCTGAAAGAAGAAAAGATGCCGGAAACCGAAGATTGCTGTTTGTAGTCCAAGCGACCATCCTGGTCAACGTCGCAATTCGTGCCGGTAGGGCAGGGGGTCGGTACCATCAGTTTGTTGAGGTCGCCGGCGAACGTAAGGGTATTGAAATCGTCGAGGTTCAATGTCCACGCAGCGCCGAGTCCGAAGTTGGCCGGAATGAAATCCCGGTCAATAGATTTGGTATACGTGATTTTCGAACCAATATTTGTGAATGCCACACCAATGGTCAGATCAGAGTCGCCATTTCGCGTTTTGATGGGCGTTTTGTAGGTGAAGGAGATGTCCGCTGCACCGCCAACGCCGGCTTCGATGGTTTCGCCGCCTTCCAACTGCTGACCCGCAGCGAGGTTGGAGTAGATGAATTTACCGGTGATGCCTGCCGAGAGTTTGTCGCTCAGTTTCCGCGCATAAGCGAAAGCGACTTCAAATTCATTGGGACGTCCCATCAGCAATTCCTGGCCTTCCGTATCCGTAAACTGGATGCTGCCCAGCGAAAAATACCGCAGGCTCATGCCCAGCGTTTGAAACTCGTCTAATTTAACATAGCCAGTCAGGTACGCCAAATAGACGTCCGAAAGGCCGAGCGAACGCAGCCACGGCGTGTAGGTAGCCGAAACGCCGACTTCCTGCTCGGCAAAAACCAATTTGGAAGCATTGAAATGCATAGCGTTGGGATCGGCGGACACACCGATGCCGACATCGCCCATCGCGCCTGAACGCGCGTCAGAGACTATGCGCAGGAATGGAACTGCCGTTACGACCGTATTGGTACACGGAGTGCCATCCAAATTATATAAATTGCCATCCGGGCCTTCATAACACTGCGCGTAGGAAGCTATTGAAAACGCTCCTGCGAATACTGCTGATATAGCAACTTTGAGTAACCAGCTCTTCATGAGATATACTTTGTGAGTTTAGACAAAAAATTACAAGATGGTACGCGCTTAGCGCTGAAATGTTTCAGTGAATGGGGTCAAACGACCTTTCTGATCAAAAAACATGCCGCATTCTTTACGTCGAAAGTAGTTGATTTATTTCAGGGGGATCAAAATTTTGCTTATTTGTTATTTTAGGATCACCAATTTTTCAAAGTCACTTTCGCCGTTTAGGGTGTTGTTCGCCGTCAAACGGCTGCGCACCTTCACCTTATAGAGGTAGACGCCACGCGCAAGCCGGTCGCCATAATCGTCCCGACCATCCCATTCAATACAGTCGCCGAGTCGCATGGCACCATCCGAGATCATCGTTTGTTCAAGGCTTTTGATGAGCCTTCCGGAAATGGTATAAATCTGAATCAGTACGTCTAATTCCTGGCCAGCCATATTGTGGTCGAACTGGAAACAGGTGCGGTCGGTGAACGGATTAGGGTAGTTCAGAACGTGTTCCAATGCAATTTTTTCAGAATTGGCTACAATGAATTCAGTATACCCCTCTGCCGAATTATTGGCGACATCCCAGGCTTTAACCCGCATGGTATGGCGACCTTCGGCTAATTTTGCGAGAGGGTAGCGGACTGTTCCACGGGTATAATCGTCGAGTTCGGCTTCGTAGAAATCGTTAAGCAGGTAAGTATTTTGAGTATTGTTGTCCAAAACACCATCCAGATCGTGGCCAATGCTGTTGCCAACGACATTGATGCCGTTGTCGTCCTGGAGTTTGGCTAAAAGCACCGGTTTGTCGTTGGTAATGCCGCCGAATACAAAATCTTCGGTATTCATAAATACTTCAACAACCGGTCCCTGATCATCTGCAAGCGCGCCGGGGGAAGTGCCGCCGATAACGATGCGGTCGTAAAAACCACTGGCGTCCTTTTGCGCGTCGGTATCCGCTGCATAATAGCTGATCCGACCCCGGCCATACTGGTAATTGATGTCTTTCGGAACCACAAAGGTGAACATAAATTGCCCGTTCAGCACCGTAGCCCGACCTTTGAAAAGCACATTTTTTTGAAGGCTGAAAGCGCGCACGATACTCCCGGCATCCTGGCCAAGCGTCGTAATGTTCTGCGCTTTGTCGTAAACAGTAGGAAAAACCGTGCCATTAAAATCCGGAAGCACTTGTCCCGCTGCATCCGTCACCACGCCTTTAACGGTAACCCTTTGCAGAGCCCTGAGCGTATCCAATTGGTTGTCTGATACATCGTGTTCGTCAATAAAAGTCGTGGCAACCTGAAATTCAGGCAGCGCGATCTGCTGGGCGGGGTCGCCCAACAAGGCAAATTTTCGGGCATTGACTACGCTACTCTCTCCGGTGAAGGTGTTTTTGGAAAGGCGCATGGCTTCTCCCAAAGAAGCCGTGTGGCCATCCACCGGCTGGAATAGCCGGAACAGGGCTTTTTCGGTGAGGTCGGCATTGGAATTGGCAAACACAGCGCGGGTCGTCGTCATTAAAGCCATAGCGCCACCTTTCGGATTCAAAATGACTTCTTCGCCCGCCGTAACAAAAGCCGGGTCGTCGAAACCTGCAAAAGTACAGGTCGCCGTCACCAGCAACGGCGTTCTTTGGTCGTTATCCCAGGCGGTAATGTCCGAAATGCTTAGGATGCGTTCCTGTGCCCAACCTTTCGGACCGCCGTGCCCGAGGTAAGTCATCACTAAGGCACCTTTAAAAATGGCCTTATTGATGGCTTCTGTCAACGCGGGAACGCGGTTGCCGCCAAGCGTATTGACCTGTGGGAAAGCATCTAAATACAGTTTATTGATGTTGAAATAAGGAAAGCTGTTTTTGATTTTATTGGCAATTTCATCCGCATCGCCCATGTGTTGATTGCTGTCCTCGTCGTCGCCGATGAAGACTAATTGGTTGCGCCAGTCGCCAAAAGCAGCAGGGTTGATGTCGTATTGAATAATTTTGGAAACGACAGCCTGGGCTTCCTCCGGCGTTTTAACGGGCAACCTGCCCAACCCGACGTTGAGGGAACCCAAAACTAAGTTATCGCGGTTCGTTCCATAAAAAATGGCGTAATAATCGTCTGTTGGAAACGCAGACAGGGCATCAAGCGCTTCCCGCTCGAACACCGGGATGAAATTTCCACCCAGTTCGTAGACATTACGCGCGTCAAAAGAGCCGTCGCCGACCAGCAACAAATAGCGAAAGTTTTCGTCGCGTTCGTAGATCAGTTTAGCAAAATCGCGAATTGCTGCCAGGTCGCGGGCACCGGAAGAAAACTCGTTGTATACCTGCTCAACTGGTGCCATCGCTACGGTCAGGTTGCTGTGACTGTTGCGGTGCTGTGCCAATTGCTGTGCTGCCGCCTCGAAATCAGGATGATAAATGATGAGCATATCTGCCCGGGTAATGCCGTGCAGGTTTTGGTTGAGAATTTTACCCACTGCTTCCGGGGTGAGGAAACCGGCGCTGGTATTAAAACCGATGAATTCCCGCAAAGTTGGTGTCGCGACGCCAAAACTCAGCTGGGTGCCACTGATGACCGTTTCCTGAAGCTTGGGCCGTAACGGATCGGTGATGTCCCAGATTGCAATCGTGTTGCCTGCGTTCGACAACGTGAAGGTGGCATCCGGAAAGCCCGTCGTTTGCACATCGCGGAACAGCATTTGGTTGCCATTCATGCTCAGTGCCCGGCGCACATTGAGTTGAATATAATCCAACCAGGCTTCGCTCTGATCATCCTGATTTTGCGGATGGGGGTAACTCACTAAAGCGTCAAAATCACTTTGGGTGAAAGTCGCTGTAGTATTAATGGTTGCGATATTCGCATAGCGGTTCAGGTTAAAATTGATTCCTGAAAAGGAACTGGAAACGCTGTTGGCAAGGGAGCTTTGAAAGCTTTGGCTATTGATTATCAACGTAAACCGCGAACTTGCTCTGGCCCGAAGCGCCATTTCTGCCCTGATTTTTACAGGCGTTGCAGCATCTATATTTGGAAAAGAGAAAAGCTTGTCGTAGCGCAGTTCGCGCGATACCTTCAGTTTGTCTCCATACCATTTCTGACCGGAGCCTTGCGCCTGGTTGGTCCACTCATGAAGCAGGTTGCGTTTGTCTTCTTCCAGACGGGCATAATCGTCAAAGGATGTAGAGGTGTAAGCGGTGCTGCCGAGCGAACTTTGGCTGGCAATGCGCAGGCCGTTTCCTGCACTGATTTTCAGAAAATAAGATATTTGGGTGTCGTACAGGTGTTTTTCCCTAGTGAATTCACCGGCAGTGGCTTCGTATCGCCACTTGTTCAGGCCATCCGAATAAATCAGGATGTAATCGCCGGAATTAAATTTACCGTCTTCCTCACCAACAACCTGGATATGGTTTTCGACCAAGTCGTCTTGCCTGTCGTCTTGGGAATACGCCGGCACCATCCCGGCGCCATTGCCATAGATCTTTATGGTTCGGGGATCAATATTGTCGAGGTTGGCGATTTTGAGCGAATTCTTCAAAAAGTCATAGGTAAGTCTGAAAAGTCCCCGGTTTGCAACCGTAAACTGATAAATATCCCCGTCGCTCAGTGCTGAAGTTTCCGTTCCGGTTGGGCCCCGCCACGCAAGATTATCAACGGAAGGGACATGCACCACCCGCAATTGCACAGCGGTCAGGCGTTCATAGCGGTCGCCGTTTTTGATGATGGGAACAAAGCTGAGCCTTCCGGAAAATTTATTCCGGTCGCGTTCTACAACGGTTTCAAAATTGAGCTGCGCGCCCAAAAAAACATCGTCCGGGGAAGGCCTGCGCTCGAAGGGTTCAAAAGAGGCACTAACGACCTCTACGCGCAAGGTGCCGTTGGAGGGTACCGGGAATGTGCGCACTAAAAAAGGCAGACTTGGCCGCTCATCACTGTTAGATCCGCCTTCGAAACGCCAGCGTTCGTAGGTGTCTTCGCCAACCTGGAAAACGATGGGTTCTATTTTCCAGACAAATTGTTCGCGGAGGATAGTTTGCGCATTTCCTGTCAGGGTGAATAGACCGGCGCATAACAGGAGTGCCGTAGTAAGTTGTTGCTTCATAATGTTGTGGCATTTATAAAATCGAGAGGATGTCTCCGAATTTTGCTTAACCGTTAGCAAAACGATATGGTTTTTGCAGTATTGCCTTGTTAACAGATGCAATGAACGTTGATAAGTCGTGTGGCAGACTTTCTTTGTGATTCGTATGGATCGCAAGGTCTCTGTAGATTGAAAATTGCTCCGCCATCATTTCTAAAATTGCTTAATTTTGTAGGAAACGATCGTTTATGTTTGAATCTTCTGTGGAAGAAAATTTATTGGAAATGCCTTCGCTGCCACTTTTGCTGGATCGTTTACACGCCCGGTTAAATGACGAGCAAAAACGGCGCACGGAGTTCCGCTCCTGGCTTTCAGGGGATGTGAAAGCCGAGTTTATCAACGGCAGCATTCTCATGCATTCGCCAGCGGCTGACGATCACAACGAAGCAACAGGGCAATTGTATCGCATTATTAGCCTTCATGCCGATCTGTATAAACTTGGCAAAGTGCGTGTAGAAAAAGCCTTAGTCGGTATGAGCCGCAATGATTATGAACCGGACATCGCCTTTTGGAGAAAAGAGGTGGCTGATCGCTTTGAACCGGGCATGAATGTTTACCCTATTCCAGATATGGTTGTGGAAGTATTGTCGCCGGGAAAAGAAAACCACAAGTGTGATACTGAAACCAAATTTGCCGACTATGCTGCGCATCGGGTACCAGAATACTGGATTGTAGACCCGAAGAAAAAAACGGTGGAGCAGTACCTGTTGTCTGCCACCGAGCCGGATCAATATGAACTTTACAAAAAAGCCACAATTACCGATGCTATCGAGAGCGTTTCGTTGCGGGGGTTTGCTATTTCGGTAAAGGCTATATTTGATGCGCAAACCAATGCCGAAGTGATGCAGGCGTTTTTGAAAAATACGCGCTGAAAATTGAAGTGTAATGTGCTCATTTGACGTCGCTTTCCTGAGCCACTCCCAGAGCGGAGTCGGAGGGATGCGTACGTTAAGAAAACAATCTTTCACAATGTCTGAAACCATACAAACGTCTCATAATTTCCAGGGTTTGGATGCCGGACTGTGAAAGTTCTCTATATTCGCTGATGCGTACACCATTATTAAAGGCTATGATAAAACGACTACCTCTGTTTTTGCTAAGCGCACTGGCCATTTTTACGAGCCTGCATGCGCAGGATCCCGTTTTTAGTCAGTTCTTTGCAGCGCCTCTGCACGTCAACCCGGCGTTTGCGGGCGTAACCGAAGCGCCACGGTTTACCCTTAACTACCGCAACCAATGGTCGGCGTGGCCAAATGCTTATTCCACCTATGCGGCAACGTATGAACAAACCCTCGAATCGCTCAACAGCGGAATCGGGGTTATCGTCATGGCCGATAATGCCGGAGACGGAATATATAAGACCAACCGCTTTAGTGCGGTTTACGGATACCGCCTTCAGGCATCGGACAACCTGTTTTTTAAATTTGGCGTGGAAGCCGGGCTCATTCAGACCTCGATCAACTGGGACAAATTGGTTTTTGGCGACCAACTTGACCCCATCAACGGCCCAACGGATCCAACCAACGAAGATCGCCCGGAATCGCTAAGCAGAACGGCTGTGGATATTTCTGCGGGTTTGCTGATCTATGCTAAAAATATGTATGGCGGGATTTCTTTAAAACACCTGAACTCGCCGAACGAAAATTTTCTTCAATTGAACGAAAATCTGAATGCCGGCGCGCCGATGCGCCTGACGGTTCACGCAGGGATGGAATTTGAGTTAGGGCAGGGCAATAATCAAAATGAAGGCGCGTTTATATCCCCGAATGTCATGTTTATCAAGCAAGGGCCGTTCGGACAATTGAATGTTGGTTCCTATGCAGGCTTCGGCAAATTCTATGGCGGCCTCTGGTATCGCCATGCGCTTAGCAATGCCGATGCTGCCATCATGATGCTGGGTTTCCGCCACGGCATTTTGCGCATGGGTTACAGTTACGACATCACCCTTTCCGAATTGGCTTCTGCTCCCGGTGGCACGGGAGGAACCCACGAAATAGCCCTTACCATTAACTTGGATGATAGCCGTGCCTTGCAGCGCAAAAAGCGCGCGGCTCGTTACAGCAACTGTTTCAAAATGTTCAATTGAAGGGTTCCAAATGTTAAAGTACCCGAAAAAAGTGCCTGAAACCGTTTAGCGTTATTAGAGAATCAGTTTTTCACTATATTTGTCGGTCATTTCTCGAAACCAAATCTATTCAGGGTAATGAAAAATCTGTTGAAGTCAGGAGTCATCCTTTTGGGATTCGCCCTTGTTGTATTGAGCTCATGCAGTAAAAAAGAGCGCTCATCTACTACGGGCTGGAAACTCAACGATCAAAAGTGGGGTGGTATTGAAAAGTTGGATTATGATGGTCAGATCACCGGGCCTAACCTCGTATTAGTCGAGGGTGGTACATTTACCATGGGTGATACCGAGCAGGATGTAACCTACGATTGGAACAACGTCCCTCGCCGCATTACAGTTTCTTCCTTTTATATGGATGAAACGGAAATTACCAATTTCGAGTATCGGGAATACCTTTATTGGATTACCCGGGTTTTCGGAGAATCCTATCCGGAAGTTTTCCTCAAGGCACTGCCGGATACGCTGGTTTGGCGTGAAGAACTTGCGTTCAACGAACCGCTGGTAGAAACGTACTTCCGCCACCCTTCCTATGAAAATTATCCGGTGGTCGGCGTGAACTGGCTTCAGGCCAACGATTACGCCAAGTGGCGTACCGACCGCGTAAATGAGATGATCCTGATTGAAAAGGGCATCCTCAATACGAATACGGAGCAAAAGGACGACGACAACTTCAATTCGGAAGCCTACCTCTACGGCCAGTATCAGGGCAGCGTTCGCAAAAACCTGAAAGACCTGCGCACCGGCGGTGAACGCCCTGTGCGTTTTGAGGATGGTATTCTGCTGCCGGAGTACCGCTTGCCGACCGAAGCCGAGTGGGAGTATGCTGCTTTAGGCCTTCAGGGTAATCAAGTGAGCGAAAAGGATGAATTGATTTCCGATCGCCGCCTTTATCCCTGGGACGGCAATACCGTGCGCTACCAGAAACGCGACAAGTACCAGGGTCAGATTCTGGCTAACTTCAAACGCGGCGCGGGTGACTATATGGGTATGGCTGGCAAGCTCAATGACAATGCTTGTCCCACAGCGCCGGTGCGTTCATACATTCCAAATGATTTCGGCCTTTATAATATGGCTGGAAACGTGAGCGAGTGGACTCTTGACCTGTATCGTCCGTTGACGAGCATTACGCTGTCGGATGCTGAAAACCACGATTTGAACTCTTATCGCGGTAGCAAATTCCAGAAAAAGATATTGGACGAAAACGGTCGTCCGATTGAAAAAGACAGCCTTGGTCGCGTGCGCTACGAGTATGTTACGGATGAAGAAGCTTCCACCCGCGACAACTATAAGCGTGGCCAGGTTTATAACTATCAGGACGGCGATAAAGAATCACAGGCGCTTTACGACTTCGGCGTTCACACCTTAGTGAGCGATAAAGCCCGTGTTCACAAAGGCGGTTCCTGGGCGGATCGCGCTTACTGGCTGTCGCCGGGCGCACGCCGCTTCAAAGAAGAAGACAAAGGCGACCGCACCATCGGTTTCCGTTGCGCCATGATTCGCATGGGCGCTCCAACGGGCAACGAAGGTAAAGGCGCTAACGAATTTAAGCAGAAACGCAAGCAAAAAACTTCTCGTTTCAGATAAGCCATCAGGCTGAACCGACAATTATCGCAACAAAGCGATTCATCAAAACCTTCATATAGGGAAACCTTTATGAAGGTTTTGTTTTTTGAGAATGTATCGCTTATTTTACGAGTATTCAAAACTGTTTTAAAACGCAAACCAATTATGGCCAAGATAAATCTGACTCAAAGTCAATATGAAGATCATTTGAAACTGCTGGTTGCTAAAATGCGCTACCGGTTGGATAAAATCAACCTGGGAGGCGGCGCAAAAAAAATTGAAAAACTGCACGGCGAAGGCAAGTTGAGCGCAAGAGAACGCATTGAAGGTTTGCTGGACAAAGGCAGCCCGCTTATCGAAATCGGCGCTTTTGCAGGGTTCGAGTTGTACGAAGAACACGGAGGCTGCCCAGCTGGCGGCGTGGTGGTGGTGATTGGTTATGTGAAAGGACGGCAATGTGTGGTAGTTGCCAATGACGCCACCGTAAAAGCAGGCGCCTGGTTTCCCATAACGGCGAAAAAAAACCTGCGCGCCCAGGAAATTGCGATGGAAAACCGCCTGCCCATTATTTATCTGGTAGATAGCGCCGGGGTTTACCTGCCACTGCAGGATGAAATTTTTCCGGATAAGGAGCATTTCGGACGCATTTTTCGCAACAACGCCCGAATGTCAAGCATGGGTGTGCCACAAATCGCTGCCATTATGGGCAGTTGCGTGGCGGGCGGCGCTTACCTGCCGATTATGTCTGACGAGGCGCTGATTGTTGAAAAAACGGGTTCCATTTTTTTAGCAGGCCCCTACCTTGTAAAAGCCGCTGTTGGCGAAGAGGTGGATAAAGAAACGCTCGGGGGCGCCACCACACACTCCGAAATTTCCGGCGTCATCGATTATAAAATGCCCGATGATCCGACCTGCTTAAGCACAATCCGCACCCTCGTGGATAAATTCGGGCATTTCGATAAGGCCGGGTTCGACCGCGCCGACCCCAAACCGCCCCAAGAAAATCCTGAAGAGATCCTCGGGATTATTCCGGATAGTCCAGCCAAACCTTACCGGACGGTGGATGTCCTTCGCCGCTTAGTGGATGATTCCGAACTTACTTATTACAAGCAAGACTACGGTAAAACCATCATCTGCGCGTATGCCCGCATAGACGGCTGGGCGGTCGGCATTGTGATCAACAACCGCGAAGTGGTGCGCAACGCCAAAGGCGAAATGCAACTTGGCGGCGTCATTTATTCCGATTCAGCAGACAAAGCCGCTCGATTTATCATGAATTGCAACCAGAAAAAGATTCCGCTGGTCTTTTTCCACGACGTTACCGGTTTTATGGTGGGTTCGCGCTCGGAACACGGCGGCATCATTAAAGACGGTGCAAAAATGGTGAATGCGGTGGCCAACTCCACCGTTCCTAAATTAACCATCGTGATCGGCAATTCCTACGGCGCCGGCAATTACGCCATGTGCGGCAAAGCCTACGACCCGCGCCTTATTGTGGCCTGGCCTACTGCCCGCATCGCGGTCATGGGTGGCGAACAAGCCGCAAAAACCCTGCTCCAGATACAGGTTTCCACCCTCAAGGCTCAAGGCAAAGTCATTGCGCCCGAAGACGAACAAAAACTCCTAAGCGAAATCAGCGAACGCTACGAAACCCAAACCGCCCCCTATTATGCTGCTGCCCGTCTATGGGTGGACGCCATCATTCATCCGCTTGATACCCGGAAGTGGATTTCTATGGGGATTGAAGCGGCAAATAATGCGCCGGTGGAACGGTTTAATCCAGGGGTGTTGCAGGTGTAAACAGTAGAAGAACTCGATAGCGGATTATTTTTCTAAAGTTTTCATTATGGAAAACTATATTTGCTGATCCTTCCCCAACACAGTATGCAGCGCTCTTCAACCAGACAGATAGGTGAGTGAATAAACAGTGGTTATTTTGAGATTGATTGGGTCGTTATCCAATTGTTCAACTGTATTCCTAAAACCGAAGTCCCTATGTTAGAGCATCCACTCCTCGTGGCTTTTGCCCGACTCATTGCAGATTTCATTGGCGTTCCCGGCAATGATCCGGAGTTCCTGAAATCGGTTTTTGCGCATTGCGCCCAGGCCCTGTTGGAAGGGCAAGAAGCGGCTTCCATGCGGGATACCTTCGAATATGAACGCATTCAACATTTCACAACGCAGTATTTAACGAGTGAAGACCGCGCGGAGCTGAACGACTTATTGGGCAACGTCGGGCTCGGAATACTTCCTGGTCAAAAAAGCTTTCAGCTCTTCTTTCGGGAAATGCCCAACCGGGCAACCTGGTTGCGCAGCAGCATCCCCAACTGGGCTTTTTCAGCAGAACTGTCACAGACGCTTGGTTCGCTGGTGAACAGAGACGGGCGGAGGTTTTGGGTAGATTTGTACAAAACAGCTCCCGACACTAAAAGAGAGGTATGGATGGATGGGTCAAACCGCCCCGTACTTTACCTGGCACCAAATGAGCCTTTAACAAGCCAGGTCATCGCTTTTCCATTGGGTTTTCCGATTATTGGCGTCGAAATGGGCGAAGGTTTCATTTGGGTGCAGTCAAAACTGTTTTCGCCGGGCACTGCCGAAGATTTGTACTGCGGACTGCGGGTATTGGGGGTTTCTTTGACGTTTCCTGGGATGAGTCCCAATAATTTTCGGGTTATTCATCATCCTCGTAACCAATTTATTAAATCAGTCCTGACGATCAAGCTGGCGCCCCCGTTGCCGGCGGCTGCAAACGAAACGCCTTTCGGCGCCGATGCCCGCAATGCCGTAGTGCAGTTTCCGGAAGCCATAAAAATTAGTTTTACGCCATCCAACACTTCGTTTGATGAAGTGATGGGAGCGCCCGAGTGGACGCTTTATGGCGATCATAAAAAATTTGAATGGACGGGTACACAGCCGACGTACAATCAAACCTTTAATGCCGTCGCTGTTCCGATGACCTTGGATTCGGACAAGTTTGTTGTGGAAGAAGGCGTGCAATCACCTGTTTTAGGATTAAACGGAAAGGCGAAAGCCACTGCTGCTGCGTGGTTGCTGCCGGCAGCAAAATTAGCGACGCCACTCCGGGCAGAAGGTACCGGGATGCTGATGATAGATACGGAAGCAGCATTAAACGCCACCTTTCCCGGCTTATTGGATGTGAATCAGGAAACTGTCGCGCTTTTGCGGCCTGAAAAAAGTTTGATCACGGTTCAGCCAGGGTTGATTCAACTGATGGCGTTGCAAACCGCAACCGAATACGCCACACAAACCTTTCAGCTTTGGCAAGACTCCGGGAAGCGCTGGAATACCCTGCGCCTGCATTATAAACAACAAATTCCTTTTGTTTATCAAAGCAGCGCTGACGGAGTGGAGACTTTTGCGACCGTCGGGAATTGCGAAGGCAACCTCAACCGCCCCGTAGCAGCCGACGGGCAGCCGTTTGCCCTTCAGACCAAAAATTCGCTTTGCGTACGCACGTACAGCGCCTTGAAAGATGATGTTGTCATTTATGATGAAAATATCCTTCGGGACAACCTTTCTACGCCCGCATTAGCTGGCGCTGCGTCCACTTTTCAGAGCAAAGCAATTGCTTTAAATAATGCGCTGCTGACTATTTCGCCGATCAACGCTTTTCTACTGTCGGGGCAATTACAGCCCCAGGCGAATACTTTTGATACAGCCAGTCTGACGTACGCTTTTGGATTGTTAGGTTATTTGCCAACCCTCCCCGACCCCTACGCGGCCAATACGGGTGTTTTTAAATGGATGGTGGAGCAGCGACAGGGGAATAACGGCGCTTACACGCTTGACCAGATCGGCCACCTATTGGTGGGTGCCATGCAATGGCAAGCTGCCGAAGCGCCTGCCGTTCGGTTTATTTTTGGAGATTTGGAAAGAATGGCAGATAATTTACCCCTGAGTCTGAATATTTTGCAAAACTTAGATCTGGCGACAAGAAGGGCAGCCGATGACTATACCGAGCGTTCGCGGAAAGCAGCCGCACTTGTCCGCAGGCGGACGGGGCAGGAACTCAACAGTTGGAACCATGAATATGATATCAACATCCATATCAATGACACTTACCAAAATCGGCATTTCTTTAGTTTGCTGGATGTGAGCACCGCCGCCGACTGGATGGGGGTAAATTTGGGGGCCATGGACGAGCGGTTGATTTTCGAGCGCACGTTTGAAGTTGTACCCGACCAAAATCCCCTCTCTGCCAAAGGCATGGACGTGGTGGCTACCGGGCGTTTTGTGCGGCTTTTCACTGCGCCCCAAATAAGTTGGGAACCGTTGATTAATATCACGCCGGTGGTAAACGCCAATAATGACCCTCCGGCAGGCGTCCTGATGTTTAAAGACGATGGCCCGCCAACCCTCATCGGCAATACAGGCAGAGATACGGTGCCCATCGCCCCTTTGCCTTTAGCGCATTACCTCGAAGAAAATTACCGCAAGAACGCCGATTTTAAGGCGTGGAGCTTCTTTACGCTGCCTTTTGGCATCCTCGGCGTAGCGAGATACGACCAAAAAGGGATGGGTGCCGGGGCGCCTCCGGGCGCTGCGATTGAATTGGTGCAACACCAATTTGAAGGCGGCGCTCAGACGAGTTTGCAAATCAGCACAACGGGCTACCTGAACCCGATTCAGAGCAACCGGAATTTTGAAGGCGCTACCGAGCAATTGTATAACCTGCATGGCGCAGATGGCAGTCCGCTGAATCGAAGCATCCTCACAAAAACGGTCACCGAAATTTTCAACGGAGAATTTGGAACGAATGGAAACGATGGAAAACTTCGGCAACGCGGCGTACCCGTAGAACGCTATGATTTCAGCGGCTATGGCGCCAATATTTTTAGCAACTGGCTCAATGCACAGGCAAAAATAGGGCAAACTTCCCAGGCAAAATTCGACGTATGGCGCGGGCGTACGGCACACGAAGTCATTCAAGTGCGAAGCATCGTTTATCCGTGGGGGATTCGCGTCGTGCGCACGATCACGATGTTCAGGGAAAGTACCGGTTTGGTTTATCGCGTAGACAGCGGCTGGCGGGCGGAAAGCGACGGGGTCTACAATTTTAGAACCGAATTAATTACTGGTAAAAACGCGCAGGGCCAAGATATTGTGGTTTTGGAAACAGACGGGTTTGAATTTCATTCCGGCGTCGTAAAAGGCGTGTTTGAAGTACGCAATATTGTTGAAAGTGAAGATATTAGCCCTTTCCTGAAAGCCTGGAACAAAATAACCGGTTACTATATTGACCCCAACGACGGCCTTCCCAAGTCAGTAGGGGCGGGCAAACCCCTTTCGGTAAATTTGATCCCGGTCTATTTTGATGCAGACGTGCAGATAGAAGGCGTCGTACAAGGCGGCACCAACGGCAGGGTTCCTTCCAAACGGATGCTCGGCTTTTTGCAGATAGGGCCGCAGGGGATTCCGATTTCACCGGAAGATTTCGCGCGGTTGTTACAGGAAAACAAGGGATTAGGTGGCCCGGTGGATTGTTTGGTCAATATTGCGGAAAGCAATCAAACGATGCGCATCAATCGGGTGGAAGTGCAACCCAGCCGCGATGCGGCAAACAAACTCGTTTTTGTTACGGCCGCTAAAGGCGCTCCGGTATTGCCGAAAGACGGCAGTTGGAGTGTGGTGATGCATAAAAAAGCCAGCGGAGAAGTATTGCCACTGATTAGCAGTGGCGTGCCTTTGATCCGGCGCGGCATACACGGCGTTGCGAGCAATAGTCCATTTGAACTGGCTGATCCGGTTGATTTGTTTAACCTCAATCTGGAAGATCGGGCTACGCAGTTCGCGTTTTTGCAAAACACCGACACGCAAAAAGTGCTGTTCCGCAACCCATTTTTTGAATTGGGCAAAACCATCCTGCAAAGCTCTCCGCCGGATTTAGCAGATGCGTACCGCCTGCTCGACAGCAAGGGTATTTTTCCGAAAGTGGTTGGTTTACCTTCCATCAATCTCACCAACTTTAATTTAAATATTGTAGAAGAAGGCTATAAGCTGGCGCATGAAACCTTGCCCGAAACTATATTGGAGCATGTTTTGCCGGAAGGCCCAATCTATTTTGTCAATGAAAAAGACGTCAAAATCTACGTTGAATACGCCAAAAAAGACATCCTGGGCAATAAATTGGGGGAAGGCAAACTGAGTTTTGGCCTTGATAGCAGCGCCGGAACCTGGGCCAATAAACTCAATGACGTCACGATGGTGGTGGATTTGCTCGATATGAAGCGCCTGTTCCTCATTCGTGGCAAATTTGACACCGAAAAAGGCAAAGCGCCGTCTTTTACCGGACCTGTATTAGAATTTGGAGAAAAGCTGCAACCGGTCTATGAGATTCTTCAAATTCTATCACTGCTCAATGGCGGCAATTATGCGGCGGCACTTACAAAAGGGCTGAAAATCGCCATGAGCAACAGCCCAAACAATTGGGAATACAAGTTTCAGGCCGACAAAGAAATTCCTACCCTGCGCTTTCCTCCGCCCGCCGTAGATAGCGCTATTGCGCCCCTACGCTTGGAGTGTTACCTGAAATTGGGTTGTTATTTCAATGTCGGAATGCCCTTGCCACCCGGTGAGGGACTACCGGCGCCAAGTGCCGGCGGGTACGTCGAATTTGGTGCCAAACTCAGCGTCATGTGCCTTTCGGTAGCCGCTGCAACCGTGTACGCTGTGGGCACTTGTGCGCTGCGCATTGGCGCGGATACAGTCAACGGCCCGAATCTGTACATGAAAATGGGCTTTGGCGTTGAACTCATGGTGGGGCTTCCCGTAATCGGCAGTGTGAGCGTGTATTTCGGTGCCGGCATCGAAATCTTCATTGACAAGCGCTTGGTCACGGTGAGTGCTTTTATTCTATTTCGGGGAAGAGCCGAACTCATTGGCGGCTTGGTTACCATTCAAATTCAGATAGAAGCTAAAGGCACCATAGCGGCGAGAATTGGCGAACGAACGGATTGCGTTGCTCAGGTGACCTTCAGCCTCGACATCAGTATTTTTTTAGTGATCAACATCAGTTTCACGGAAAGTTTTCAGGAAAACCGCCAAATCGCATAAGATCATGGAAGCAAGAATCAGCATCTTAGTTTTTCCACAAAAAATAGAAGGCAATCGCCTTTACCTTAATGTACTCACAATTCCCCGGAATTTTAGTCCGTTGGAACCGCATTTCGATCTGGCACCTTTTCCGGCTTGGGCAGAAGCAACGCTGAGCTTGCAGGTGAATATCCAAGCCTCGCTCGATCAATACCCGGAACTGGGTTTACCCACAGATTTTAGTGAAACCTTGCCTGCTACGCCTATTGGCGCTGACGCAAAAGCAATTTTTGAAACGCTGGATCAGCAATTTGAAATTACAAAGCAGGATGCTGCCGGAAAACCGGAAAAGCAGCACTATGCCCGCAAATACTTGCCGGGAAGCTACCGGCAGGCGTTCAATTTCACAAAACCACGCACCAAACATGCTGCTATTGACGACAGCTATGCCTGTGCGCTGAGCGATCAGGAACCGCCCGCCGCGCCATTTGAACCCAGCGATGATACCGTAAGCTGGGGGAAGGTTTTTGCTTATTGCTTGCGGCAACCTGCTATTGCCAAAAAATGCGGCTTTATACACGAAGTTTTTGTTGACCTGACGGACGGCTTTTTGCAAAATGGCGGCTGGTTATACGTAGATTTTGCCGCGGGTGCCGATTATGTTTTTGCAGATACGACCTTAGTCAAACGCTACGCAGCCCGGCTGCCGAAAATTCCTCCCGGAACCGACCGCCGTTTATTTGCTGCGGTGCTTTTTCCCCTGACCGACCCGCTTGAACTGCCTTCCACCTACGATGAACTGTTGCTCGAAGCGAGTATTTATGACGATGGTTTTGCCAAAATTGTCCACGCCGAACAGCCCCTAAGTGATCATTTGCTCAAAGAAACGCGCGACCCCGAATTTCCGGTCACGAGTGATTCCGGCATTCGCCTGGCCTGGGACGACGAACAACTGCTCATCTGGATGAACCGCCAATTGGAAGAAGACCCAAACAAACCGGGAACCGGACAGCGTGTAGATGCCCCGATGGGCGTGATCGGCTATCGGCTGGATGTACGGGAAAAAAGCGCCGATCCGGACAATCCGAATGCCTGGACTTCGCTGTGCCAAGTGCAGAACAAAGCAGAACTGATGTTGGGCGCGACGACTGTCGGCGCCATTGGCGAAGCCACTGAACTGAACGTGGAAGTCTATCCCTCCATTCCCGATGGCGACAAAAACAAGCATTTTTGGCTGCCTGCTTATTTCGCGTACTGGATCGGCAAAAGTTTGGTCTTGCAGGACGAGGACGCGATTGATTTATTTCAAAAAGACCAAAACGAATTGCAAAAAGCGGGTAAGCCGCAACAAGCAACCAAAAACACGGTTTACGAAGCCGCCGGGTTAGCCGCAGTGTCTTTGCGTTATGGTGGAAACTACGAATTTCGGGTGCGCTTGGCCGACATTACCGGTGGTGGTCCCCTCCCTCAGGATCAACGCCAATACGATGCAGCAGCGCCGGAAGCGTCTTGGCTTTTCAGAAGACACGCCATCCCGCAGACTCTACACGTGGAAAATGAACTGGCACAGGGCGATGACGCTTATTTTACGGATCCCGAATTAAGGGTTAAAAGACCCCGATTAGGCTACCCAAGCGTGTTGTTTACAGGAGCTTATCCAAATGGGTTGGACTTGCTCAAAACAGATTTTGAGGAAGTTACCGCAAGGTTCCGGATTGACTTCAAAGACCCGGAAGGCAACCGCCCCATTGGTCTTCCCGACCCGGACGTGGATCGCCTCGAAATTGAAGTGGCGGTGCGCGCTTTGGATATGGATACCACCGTCAGCAAACATCAGGCGCAGGATAATTTTGCTATTCTTTACACCACAAACAGGGCATTTTCCGCCGATTTGGAAGGAACACTCATCGTTCCGATCACTTTTCAGGACTGCCCGGTCATCCATTTCAATGGTTCTAAAAACCTGTTGTTGCTTGGCCTGTCTCCCAACGGAGATTCCATTGACGAGGTGTTGGATCTCATGCTGCCTACCGGACGCGATATTCAAATTACCATACGCGCAGTTTGCGCTGAAAAACCAGATTATTACGCGGATAACAAACCCCTGAGTGGCATGATTACCCGCTTTTTAATCCGTAAGGCTGCTTCCAACGAACAAGCTTTTTTCAAAGCGACCAGCGAACAAACCATGATCCGGGGCATTTACCTGCGCCGTCCGGCAGAAAAAAAATCGCCGGGGGTTAAATACAATGATATCCTGATCCACGGCGAATTTGCTGCCTTAAAGAAAACGCTGCTTACCAGAAATGCCGCCCCGGATCAACAGCCTGAACTGGTTGAGCGTTTGTCGAAAGTCATAGATGTAGAAGCCAGAGGATTGTCCCTTACCGGTAAGGCAGGGCAACGCTGGCAGTTTAGTGCGGCAAGAGCCATTCGCCACACATTGTCGCCCGATAATACCAGCCTGACTTTTGCCACGGAAGATGAATTGGCCAACCACTGGTTAGTCCCAATTACGCTGCTCGTAGACCGCGATTGGTCTTGGGATGGCATCAAGCCGACGAGCATTGATGTGTTTCGGAAAAAGAAATTTATGATGGATGCTGACTGGGGAGAACCGACGCTTGTTGGCAGCATTGAATTGAAAAAAGCAATTAATATCCAGGCACTTGTCAAAGCGGACCGCAGTCAGACTTTCCTGTGTTTTATAGATGCGGTTGAACCAAAATCTTCCGAGGCGGCGCAGCACCCGGACGAAATTCTGTTGGAATATACCATACAACCCAATTTTAAGGAAGAAAACCCCGATTTAGCATTCGACGCACCTTTGACGCTTTCCCTCCACCTGCCGATCACCACTCCGCCGGCACAAATGCCGAAAGTGGTGAGTGCTGGCATGGCGATGAGCCGCTACGAGCGCGATGAGACTTACGCCAACACGGAAGTGCGCAAGCGATACCTCTGGATAGAATTTGACCGGCCCGTAGACAATCCCCGCGATGCCTATTTTGGGCGCATCACGGCGTATGCGCCCGATCCTTTGCTGGCAGAATGGATACCGGAATGGATGGAGCCGCGCAACCCGCCGCCAGCTTTAGCGATAGAACCTGAGCCGATCCGGTTGATCAGCCCGGGCCATAGCGACGATAAAACGGGCCTGAACGCCATGCAACAACTCTTGCCTGCAACAGACAGCAAACGGCATTTTCTTGTGCCATTGCCCCCTGGTTTGCACCCCGAATCGCCGGAATTATTTGGCTTTTTTACTTACGAATTTCGGGTCGGACACCTTGAAGGCTGGAGCACCGCCCAGGGACGTTTTGGCCGGGCTTTAGATTGCCAAGGCGTACAACATCCGGCCCCGCAATTGTATGGTCAACCTGACCGCGACGAAAAGCGCATCCGGGTATCCAGCATTCACGCTGAAGCCGTATTCGACGGCAGGCGGGTGACCAGCAAGCCCGTGCGCACGCAGCTTTGGGCTTTGCTTTACGCGCAGGTACGCATGGCCGACGATAGCGACAACCGCAATATTTTGCTCAATGATCGCCTCATGAAACCGGCACCCGAAAACATCCTCGACCCGCTTACCGGGGCTGTTCTTTTTTCTTCCGAAAACACCGATGCTGCCAAACGCGCCCAGACCCAGTGGACCAATGCCGAAATCAGCACGTTGTTGAAAAACTACGGGCTGCCCGCCGAGAGCGAATTGAGTGTGCTTTGTGTGGAAATGATGCCAACGGCTGACCATTTCACCATGGCCACGGATTGGCATCGGGTTGACGTACTTGGTCACGCGCTGAATCAAAACAACCAGGGAGACCTTTCGTTCCTCTCAGCAGATCGGGCGCGGCTGTTTTTGAACCTTACGGCTCATAACCTGAAAACGACCCAAATCAGAGCCGGGCATACCCCGGAAGAGCTGTCTGCCCGACCGCTTTCTGACGATTTGGGGTACTATCGAATTTTGCGCACTTCGACGTTGACGGCGGTACCGGAGGTGTGTTGTGTGGATTGTTAGGGGGGATTGTTACCGCAGCAACGTCACACTTCCTGTGAAAACTTTACTCGTACCATCCACAAATGTGATGTCGGCGCGCCAGCTATATGCCCCTTGAGGAAGTATGTCCCCTGTGTTATGTTTGCCCCCGTTCCAGCTTTCTACCGGGCGGTTGGCTTCCAAGAGTTCAGAAAACCAAACTTGCTCGCCCCAGGGCGAATAAACTGCAATTTTATACTTAGCTATGCCAATGCCAACGGGTTTAAAAACCTGTACCTCCTCCGGGCCATAGCCGGGCGAAAGGGCATTCGGTGAAAAAAAAGTCGTAATCCATTCCGGTTCAACGGGATGTGTAATGCTGTCTGCACATACAAAAGCGCCGTTGTTGTCGTTATACGCGACCAATAACACCTCAATGGCTCGATTGATATCGTACTCGTGAGCAGGATTTTCGTCGGTCGTCGTCGTACCGTCGCCCAAATCCCAGAAGTAGCGGTCTGCTAATTGCGACAAATTGGTAAATTCTACATCGCCAATGATATTTTCCAACCGGTTGGCTGTATAAGAAAAAGCGGCGACGGGCGACTGGTAGATGCGAATGTAGTCGTTCAAGGTTAACGTATCCCGACACTGTTCATTGTAAATAGCAATGAGCTGTACATCATAAGCGCCGGGTTCCGTAAAAAGCAAAGTGGGGGAAGTAGAATCTATTGGTTCGTTAAAAGGCTGAATCAGCCACTGATAGCTTAGTGCTTCCGTGCTTTGATTGGAAAAAGTTATGCTGGCGTCTTCACAAGCAACTGTATTTGTCGCAGTAAAACTTGCATCCGGTTGGCCAAAAATATCTACAACCTGGTCAATTGTGTCCTTACAAAAATTGACGGTTGTCACGATCAACTGCACAGGGTACATGCCAGGATTCGTGTAGATATAGACTGGATTGGTTACTGTACTGGTGTTCCCGTTACCAAAATTCCAGTCGCTCGCCTCAAATGCTGCCGACAAATTGGTAAATGAAGCAACTGCCGGCACACCACAAGTTTCGGGTTTTTCCACAGCAAAATCGGCAATAGGCTTCATCCAGACGCTGATGAGTTGAGTCAGCGTATCATTCGGACAACCGTTATTGGCCCCGGCGATGAGGGTGACGGTAAAGTCGCCAGCTTCGGTAAAAAGATAGCTCACCGAAGGGCCAATATCACTGTCTGCGTTTCCAAAATTCCAAAAATGGGTGTCGGTTGCCACCGCGTTGCTGTTGAATTGAACCAGCAAATCTTCGCACCCTGTTGTATCGCTTACCGCCATAGCGGCAATAGGGGAGGGGAGAATAGTGACGTTTTGCACCAACGTATCCCGGCATTGAAACAAGTTTTGAACAACCAATTGTAAAGGAAAAGTGCCGGCCTGTTGCGGCGTAATAACTGGCGCGGCTTCTGTAAAAATTGCAGTTTGCCACAACCATTCGTAAGCAACCGCATCTACGGAAAGGTTGGCGGGTTGTAGTTGGGAATAGCCCAGGCAATAATTTTGTGAGGGGATTGAAAAATTAGCCACCGGGTCGGGGTGGACAAAAATATTGGCAACAGACGAAGCGGTGAAACAACTATCTGCATCGTAAACGGTGAGGCGCACGATGTAGTTTCCAGGCGACAAAAAGATATGGGAAGGATTTGCTTCAAAAGAAGCGGAGGAATTGTCCCCAAAATCCCAAAAATGGTGGATCGCCCCCGAGCTGGTATTGGTAAAATTAATCGTCAACGGCCCGCAACCTTGCGTGGTGGAAGGCTCAAATGAAGCAACGGGGTTGCCAATCACCTCGATGATACTGGTAATGGTTGTCGGGCAGTTGTTGAGCAAAGAGTAACCGGTAAGGGTAACGGTATAAATGCCCGCCGTGTCATAAATATGTGTTGGCGAAAAAACAGTAGCGGTATTGTTGTCTCCAAAATCCCATTCGCTGCCGCTGATATTTAAAGAGGTATTTTCAAAAGTAATGGGCTGTCCAACACAAATAAATGGGCGGTGCGTAAAATCAACTTCCGGCGCAGGAAGTACCTGAATATAAGCCGTATCGGCATCCGTTCCGCATCGGGTAGCATACAAAATAACGGTATGCCAGCCCGGCGTGTCCAAAATGATTTGAGGGTTTGGCTGGTTGCTGCCTTGCTGGTTGCCATTTTCATCAATAATGAGCCAACTGATGATGGCACCGGGCGTAGAAAAACTTGCTAAGTTTACTATAAAAGGTTGGCAGCCCATGAGGGTGTCAATTTCCATGAATGCTTGAACGTCAGGAGGATAAACCACTATTTCTTTTGACAACGTATCTGATCCACACTCGTTGAAAGCCATGAGGGTAATGGTATAAGTAGAAACGATGTCGTCCGGAGTTGTATAAGTTGGGAAAGGAGGCAGGCTGTCGGTAGAGGTCGGTTGGCCGTTTCCAAAATTCCATACAAAGCTATCCGGATTCCCAACAGTCGGATTGGCTAATTCAACGGTTAGCGGCGAACACCCTTCATTGGGAAAGGCACCAAACCGGACGATGGGGTAGGGGTGTACCAATACCGGTGCTTCTGCAAAACGATCCCCGCATAAATTAGTAGCCATCAGGCGAATAACCAACGTGGAATCCTGGGTGATGCTGTCTAACAGAATGCCGGTGGGTGGCGCGCCTATCGTCGTATCCCCCGCTACATACCAGGTTAAGGTGACCTCAAAACCGCTGCTGTTGTCCTGAATCACTAAGGGGAAAGGGGCGCATCCTTCGTCGTCGGCTAACGTGAAGGCAGCAACCGGCGGGGTGGTCACAAAAAGCGGCAGGATAGTCGTGTCTTTGCAGGTTGTTGTTGTGTTGGTGGCGATCAACTCAATGGTATAGTTGCCAGCCATAGCGTATTCATGCAGTGGATTGGACAATGTGCTGGTTGTGTTGTCATCAAAATCCCAGTGATAAGCATTGGCACCGCTGCTGTTGTTTTGAACGCTAAAAGTCTCGCCAATGCAAGCCGTGCCATCTAACTCAAATGCTGCGACCGGGTTGGAATAAATGACAAAAGTGCGGCTGTCGCAGGCGCTACAACCAGCTACCGATTGGCTTTCGATGCAATATTGAAAAACATAAACCGAATCGGGTTCAAATGCGCTGATATCTAACGCTCCCGTTTGATCATTTATCAAGCCATGTCCCACCCAGGTGCCCGGTGCGGGCGAGGCGCCGGTCAGGGTAAAAGTGGCTGGCCCTGCGCAAAAGGCAATATCTGGTCCAGCGTTCACTTGCGAGCTTAAGTCAATGATTTCGATAGCTACCGAGGCCGATTGCTCGCAGCTTGTATTTAATTGAAAATCATAATTATAGGAATGTATTTGATTGCCGCCTGCCAATTCCAGGTCAATCACACCATTCGAATTTATTCCGGCGCCACTCCACATCCCGCCGGGCAGGTTGGCTGCTAACTGCAAAAACTGATCGCTGATGCAAACCGTTGTATCGGGACTGATCAGCAACGGCTGAGCCTGCGTGAGTGCAACCACCAAGCTGTCCTGTACCTTGCAATCGTTGCGCTCATATTCGACATGGAGGGTATAATTACCCGTCGCAAGTCCTGTGCTGTTAAAACTGCCCTGTGGTGTAGTCACTCCCGGCCCGCTCCAGGTGCTTGTTCCCCCTGTAGGTTGAGCAGTATAACCCGAAGTCGCAGGGAGGTTGACCGTGAAGCTGGAAAGGCACAAGGCCAGCGTATCGGGCAGGTTCAGCAGCGGAAGCCCTTCCACAAAGACGGTAGCTGCACCATTGACGTTGCAACCATTCGCGTCGGTGAAGGCATAAGCAACGGGCGCTGGTCCGGTGCCGGCTACTCCCGGATCGAAGATGCCCGTTGCATCAACGCCCGTTCCGGAAAAAGCGCCCCCGGGTGGATTAATTATCAATTGTCGCGGGTCGCTGTCAATACAAAAAGTATCAGCCGGAAACGTGAGATTGGCCGAGCCGACGGTTAGGAGCGAAACGCTGGTCATCGCATTGCAAGCGCCGCTACCCAGCGAATAAGTGATGAGGTGGGGCATCCCCGGCGCGACGATGCCAGGGTCAAAAATCCCGGCGGTGGCATCTGTAATGCCATTTCCCGACCAGACGCCCCCCGGTTCGTTGGCCTGTAGGGTGATGGGTGAAGACCCCGAACAAAGTGGCCCTGTGGGCGGCGTAATCGCCAATTGAACATTGGCCTGAATAACAATTTCCACGGTGTCGGTGGCCGTACCGCAGGTGCCAACGACGCTCAGGGTGGCGAAATAATTGCCGGGCATATTGTATTGAATACCAGTCGGATTTGCCTGGGCAGATGCGCTGGGTGCAGCACCTGGGAAATTCCACGCATAGTTACCTATCGCACCCGTATAGCTAACCTGTGGCGCATAAACCAGCGATTCACAGGCAGGAGAAACGGGAGCAATATCGGCATTGACCGCCGGTATAATTTCGAGGGTTAGTTCGGCGGAGTTCGGGCAGTTTGCTGCGCCGATGGAATAAGTAAAAGTATGAAAACCAACAGAAAGTGTTGTCGGATCTACAATCCCGCCCGGCACAGACCACTGCCCATTGGCGGGCATGGCTTGTAACGTATCCGGAGCGCCATTGGCGCACAACTGCGAGGGGTTGCCGTTGAAGGTAATGGTTTCCGTCGTTGCTACAATGACGGGCACGCTTTGCGTTTGGTTCCCGCAGGGGCTTGTTATCATCAGGGTAATTGCGCCCGGTTGGGTGAAAGTAACGTTGTTGAAAATCGGCCCGGTCGCAGTAGGAGGGCTGCCATTGGTGAACGTCCAATTGAAAGCGGTGATTTCTCCGCTTTGGGTAAAGTTGAGATCAGCGGAGGATAGCGTCACTTCATCGCAGGAAGGATCAGGAGCGGTAAGGTTGATAACCGGGGGAGCGTAAATGTGAACGGTATCCGTTTTTATGTCTTGGCCGCAGGCATTACAAGCTCGCTGCGTGACGAGGTAAGTCCCGGTCTGCATAAAATTCACTTCGATGTTGTTGGTAGAAGAATCCATCAACGTATCGGTAAAATCCCATCGGGTTGTATCATTTGGCAGGATGCTCCAAACCGTGTTGCTCCAGATGTTGGCTTGGTCGGTGAATGCGATGGTCGTTGGGCCGCAACCAAAACTCGCGCTTTGCGCAAAATTCGCTTCAGGAGGCGCAACGACGCGCACCGTTCTGGTTTCCGTATCGGAGCCGCAGCCGTTTGTGACGGTTAGGCTGACGGTGTAGTTGCCGGGAGTAGCATACTGGTGAAAAGGGTTCGATTCAATAGAGGTAATGCCGTCGCCGAAGTTCCAGAAGTAGCTTGTTTCATTACAGCTTAAGTTGACAAAAACAACGGGCGATTCGATGCAAACTTCTTCCGGCACACGAAAATTAGCGCCAGGTCGGTTGTTTACAGTGAGTGTTGTGGCTGCGCTTCGACAGGTGATTTGGTTTCCACAGTTTTTTACCCCAACCACCCAAATGGTGTAATTGCTTACTGAATTCAGGCACAATACCGAATCAGGAACGATATAGGTGTGCATGCCGGGTTGATCCTGAAAGTTGATGGTATCCACCGTGCCGTCGCACCAGTAATAAATGAGGTAATCAAAGTCGAGCGATTCGTTTTGGTCTATTTCCAGCATGATGGTCGCGCCATCACAAAATTCATTGTTTCCATCTACTGACAAGGTCAGGTTGACATTGGGGAACCCGCACTGGTTTTGATTGCACAATATTGGAGCAGGCGTACACTGCTGTCCGTGTAACAAAGAAATGGAACTTACCCCTGCAAACAGGATCAGGAAACCTGTAAATAGGTTTTTAATCGTATTCATATTCAGGCTTTTATCGGTTAATCGTTCTATACCATATCCCTTCATACATCTTTCTGCGCCAGGGCGAACGGGCGGAAGTCGGGCATTCCGGGGTTGAGGTGGCCAAATCGCTATCCTGACCCATAAGGGCACACGACGGGCTTTTTCCAAAATGGTAAGCAATGGAAACTTCAAGCGTCGGGCCAAATTGATTACGAAGGCCGCTGAAATTTGTGGAGTAAGCCAATCCAAGGTCAATTCTGTTGTTTTTGGAGACGACCTCTCCCAACTCCAGGTTAAAGGTAAGCCAATTCGTATTTTGATCTTCAGGCGGTGCCTCATTGAAGTGGGCATAAATCCCAAAAGCAATCAGGCGGTTGGCAGAAATACGCGCACCGGCTTCCCAATAACTCAAGCCTCCTTGTTGTTGGTAAAGCACCAAAGGCCGCAGGCTGATGAAGAAGTTGCTTTTGCTTTCCCAATAGGGAATAAATTCAATCGTGCCGAAAAAGGTATAACGGCTGGGGATCCGGGTGCCGGTGTTCAGGATGGATTCTTCCTGGCCGGTTTCCGAACTTTTAAACATGGAATAGGCATTGTGAATTGCTGCGCCGTAGTGAATCGTTGGGGATCGTTTGTTCTTCGTATTCAACAAGATGCGGTGCGTGACGCCGACGGATGGCGTAAAAAACCAAAGCGAACGGCCATCGTTTGGGATGATGAATCCGGTGGGGTCAATATTGCCGTATTTTGGATCCAACTGATCGGAAAAAATGAGCTTGTTGTAATCAATCGTTTTAAAAGACCAGTTTAAACCCAGCCCGATCCTGAAATTATGCTGCGACTTACCAATGTCTAAAGGCACTACTCCCGCCAATTTGCCCCCAAATTCATACGTCTGTAAAATGCCCTGCCCTTCCTGATCAAAAGCAGCCGTCAGGCCGTAATCGAAAATGCTGCAAGGCAAACTCTCCTCTAAGCTTGCTACGCCCGACTGATACGCCGGAATGCCCGCAGCCGCCCATTGACTTTTGTATTTTGTAGAAAAACTAAATGCCCCGCGATAACCCACTAATGCGGGATTGTAACTGGATTCGTTGTTGTAAAAATGGGTAAAAAAGGCATCCTGGGCGTGGGTGGCGGATAGAAAAAAAAGGCAGCAGAGGATAGAAAATGTTGTCTTAGGCATAAGGGATTGGGTTGAAAGGTTGCCTAAAGATAAGAATATAATTTTTTTATTTTGATTTTAGGGTGTTATAGTTCTGTATCCGGAGTTGGGTAAAGAGGCAAAATGGAATGCCGCTCTACACAACCCCGGTACGACCTCCCCCTACTTGATGTCCGTGCATTTAGTCGGTGTCTGTTCTTTCGCGTTCGAGAGCAAGGCGCTATGCGAACAGGAGACCTCCCGAATTTTCATCAGGTCGGTTCTGTAGCTTTTTCTACCGACATTTTGCCCCGATGGGGCGTGAGCTTGTCGAAGGATGGGGTGTGAAAAATTCGAGAACAAGGCGTGTTTCGACCCAAAAACGGGAGTTTGGTGCGGTTAGTGAGGGTGTCACGCTAAATGTAATGTCGTCAACTTAGCAAACGATTACCACGAAGTGGTTGAAGGTGTAGGTCATAAACGAAAGGTAACGCGCAACCCCGAATGGAGTTGAATCTTAATCCGCCACATTCCATTGTCAATATTCAACCCCATTCGGGGTTGGTTCACCCTACTACCTATTCACATTTGACCCTTGCAGGGTCGTTCGCGTCGTAAATAAGTTATGGGATTTGGGTGAGAGGATTTTTTCATCAGGCAAGGCGCGAGAAGGGAGCATAGCCTAAGCTACGCGACCGACGATCAACGCAGCCTGATGGAAAAAGCCACCGCACAAACCGGTAAGTTATTTACGACACGCTCCTAAGTGACGCCCTCACTTGCCCCCAGCTATCGGACTATAAAGGCAGGCACTACCTACACCCCTCCACCAAGACCTTCAGCGTCTCCCGAAACTGCTTCCCTTCGGCCACGCTGCTGACCCCGAAAAGCACTTTTTCTACAAAAGAAGGTTTGCCGTCTTTGTAGAAGTTGATGAGTTTTTGTTTTCCCTTGGTGGGGAGTTCCACGAAGACGTTTTTGCCAACGATTTTTAACTCAATTTTCGAGGCTTCCATGTCTTTGAGGCTGAATTCACTGAGTTCTTCCTGAATGCTTTTGCTGGTGGTGGTTTTTACGCTGAAGCTGTATTTGCAAGCCGCGCCGCCGTCTTGTTGGGTAAACTCCTGGGCAACTTCCGGTACGATGGTGTTAAACGCCACGACTTGTTTGGCCAACCAGGCAAAATCCTGGGGCACAACGGGTTGTTTACACGCCTTGATGGCATAAGCTAAATCGCTCTCTAACTGGCGGGCGGTTTCCAGGTCGGGTACTTCCAGGTCGAAACTTTTGGCATAGTTACCCTGCTCGCCATCTTTCATGACCCGGACGAATTTTTCATTGCCCAGCGTTTGCAGACCGATGGAAATATCCATGCCCTTCACCGCCAATTTGACTTCGCGTTCGTCAAAATCTCCAAAATCGAACGCATACTCGGAGGCCACCTGTTTTTTCTCCGCAGCGAGGGTCGTTGCGAGCGTGGTCTGGCATTCAGAGCCAATGGTTTGGGTGATGTCGCCCTTGCTGTTGCGGAAAGACTTGGTGTTGGCCGCAATCAATTTCAGCGCCTCGGCTTTGGTGGCTGGCTCCTTGATTGTTTGCTTCAAACTTTCCCTGGCCAGCGGAACCGCTTTTTGCAACACATAAACCAACCGTTGTGCGTCGTCGGGGTCGGCGCAATGGAGCTGGATGCTTTTTTCGTAGTTTTCCTGCTGACCATTCTTGTCTACCCGGATCAGGCTCAGGTTGTGCCGGGTTTCCGCTTCTACTATAATTTTGACGCCCTGCACTTTGTAGGAAATACGTTGTTCGAGGAGGTCAGCCAGACTGAATCGAAAGACCTCCGTGGCAGCACCTTTGCTGGAGGTTGTTTCCACCTGCAATTTCACCAGATCGCTCCGGCCATCGCCGGAAAAAGCCTGATTGTAGGTCGTTTCGCCAACGGAAGCGGGTTTAACAGCCTTTTCCAACCAGGTCGTCACGGCTTTCAGGTCTTTCAGGTCAATTTTCAGGCTTTCTTCCCAAAGCACTTCAGCTTGCGGGACGGCTTGTTTCAGCAGGCGCTCGATGGCGGCCAGGTTGTCGCTGTCTTTGGCCCGGAGGTTCAGTTCGTTTTGGTAATTTTCCTGGACGTCGTTCTGGAAATAGCGGATCGAATTCACCGACCGCTTCGTTTTGACCGAAATTGCCAGCATTTTGGAATTGGCCACGCGCCGAACGAGGTTTTTATCCACCTCGGCAAGGTTCAGTTCATAGCGGAATTGTTTGCTTTTACCATCTTTTTGGGCGGTTTCTGTTTGAGTAATGACCACCCGGTAAGGCTTGTCCGGATCGAAGGTCAATTGCTGGGCGTAGGTATTTTTATCATCGGTGACCTCCGGGAGGGCAGCCGATAATTCCTGAAGGGTTGCTTTCAGGGTTTGCGCTTGACTGCTGATTGTCAAGAAAATGAAAAGACTAAATAAGCTAATTGATTTGTGAAGAATCATAGGTATGGTATGTTGATGAAGAATTTAAGCAAAGCTCTAAAAAGGAGCTGGAATCCGGAAAAAATATTGCCAATAATATCAACGCATAGACGGAGGGAAAGAAATCTTCTTTCGACTTGGTCTGTTAAGCATCTTCTCCACATTGCATTTTTTTCTCAACTTTGCATCTGTTTGTTTGAGGTTTTGGCTCTGTCTGACAAAGGTCAGGCACCTCTTTATACGACAACATTCAATAAATTGACAATCATTTTTTTAAAAAAATTTGCAAAACAATTGAACCTGTCTTGAAAAAAAACATGAAAATGATACTCACGCTGTTAGCAATTACATTGTTGGCAATCTATATGTTTTTGAAATTCAGAAACAATTCCAGTGTTGCCGAAAAAGATATCCCTTATGGCCCGTTTACCGTGCGGGTGACAACAACAACAGGCAAAACGTTCAACATGAACTATGGGATGGTCAGTTATACCAATTCGGCCTATTCCATTTTATACGATGGCAAGCCCTTAGCCTTTCCTGGTGCGCTGCAAAACAACACGGGGCTGCCATTTTTGTGGAGGGTGTATGCCCTGTCTGGAGCGCCCGATCCAACGCTTGTTGCTGGCAGTCAGAGTTTATATCTGGTTTACCTGAAAAACGGCGCGCCTGTCGTTGAGCCGCTTTTGGAACAAGGATACGACTTTGCTTCTTTGCAATTTTTGGACACTAACAACGAACAGCCCGGCGTTTATTTCGAGGTTTTTATGAGCAACGGCAGCGACGATAAGCAATTGGATACGCTGGAAGGCGGACGCTTCCTAATGATCAGTGAGCATGCTGTGCTCAATGTGCAGACCCGGCAATGCCAGCAATTCAATGTCAGCAACAACGATGTGGAGAACTATTCCTTTCCTGCTCCTCACGGCGCGCTGGCTTTTTCCCCCGATCAGAAAAGCATCGTTTTTATGGGGGAATTCCAAAGCTGGAATACCGAAACCGAGCACTTACCTGACTCTGAGCACGCGCTGATCGTTTTTAATTTTGAAAAGGACAGCGGTTATGCCGTCAAATTTGACGATACAGAATTGCGCCTCATCAATGTACAGGAAGCGGATCAAGCCTGGGTGGATGCGTTTTTTGAATGGAAAAAATCCCCGCAAGGCGATCAATTGCAGGCCAGGAAACTCGAAAAATCGCCTGACTGGACGGGACGTTACGACCCCAAAGACAACTATTATACGCTTTATCCGGTAAAACCGGGAATGCTGCCGGTATTTCTGGATTTTGTTCTCAACCAGATGGGCTGGACAAAAGCCAACATTGTGCACGACGAAACGGGCGAATACACGGGGCGTCGCCTCTTGCTGGAATCCGGAGGAGTGAAATTGGACATCGGTTTCGCAAAAGACGACCAAAAACTGACTTTTAGTAAAAACCTTTATACCGATGACAGTCAGGAATACCACGTGTTGGTGAAAAAAATTGCCGACGCTTTCGACGCAACACTTGCTGCCGGCGAGCATCAGGAGCACTTCGGACGAATTTTGAGCGAAACAAAGCTGATCCGGGGCGGCTATTGAAAGATAAATAAAGACAAAATCCCTGCGTTCAACTAAAGGCGTCGCCTGATTGTTGTGCCTACATCAATTAACAAACAAGGAGCTTTTTATGCATACCTTCAAATCAATAGCCGTTACCGCCAAAGCCTCGCCGGCTCAGGTAGGCGATGGTTTTTTCATCCGCAGAGCCATGCCCGGCGGCGGCGTGGGATTGGGCGAACTGAGTCCGTTCTTAGTGCTGGATCACGCCGGTCCGACCCCTTTTGCGCCAAGCAACCACCCAAAAGGGGTGGACGAGCACCCGCATCGGGGTTTTGAGACGGTCACCATTGTCTATCAGGGTGAATTGGAGCACCGCGACAGCGCCGGCAACAGCGGCCGCATCGGTGCCGGCGACGTGCAGTGGATGACGGCCGCCAGCGGGCTGGTACACGAAGAAAAACACAGCAAGGCTTTTACACAGCAAGGTGGCACGCTGGAAATCATTCAGTTGTGGGTGAACTTGCCCGCGGCGCATAAAATGATTGCGCCGCGCTACCAGGAGATTCTGGCAAGCGATATTCCCGCAGTACCGATCGAATCAGAACACAGCTACGTTCGCGTCATCGCAGGCGAATTTGACGGCAAAAAAGGCCCTGCAAAGACCTTCACGCCGCTTGATGTGCTGGATATCCGCCTGAAAGCAGGGCAGGCTTTAGAACTTGCGCTGCGCGACGGCGACAATACGGCGGTCTATGCCCTCAAAGGCAAAGTGCGCGTCAACGATTCGGATACGGTTTCGGAAGCTGAAATTGTGCGTTTCGATCAAACAGGAAATGCCGTCAAGCTGGAAGCATTGGAAGACAGCACCTTGCTGGTGTTGAGTGGCACGCCGATTAACGAACCCATCGCAAGCTACGGCCCCTTCGTGATGAATACCTCGGAAGAAATCCGTCAGGCCATTCAGGATTATCATACGGGGAAGATGGGGGTTTTGGAAGCGGTGGGTTAAAGTAGAGGGTAGACAGCAGAAAGTAGGGCACGTGCATACTTTCTACCCTCTCTCCCTCTCTCCCTCTCTCCCTCTCTCTCCCTCTCTCCCTCCCTCTCCCCCTCCCTCTCCCCCTCCCTTCTTCGGCACCGGATCATACCCATGCGGCCCCCAGGGGTGGCATTTTCCAAGGCGTTTCATCCCCAGCCAGATGCCTTTAAAAACGCCCCATTCTTCGATGGCTTCTACCGTATAGTGCGAGCAGGTTGGCTGAAAACGACACTTCGGCCCCAGCAAAGGCGAAATAGCCATCTGGTAGAACCGGATGGGCAGGATGAACAGTTTTTTTATCCAGCGGGTCATGGCAGCGTGATTACATCAAATAAGTAAATGTTCCGTGTCTGGACTTTAGCGTTCGAGAGCAAGGCATGAGAAGTCCCAAAAACGGGAGCCTACTCGCGTAAGTGACCGTTTTTGGGCCGAGCATAACGCAGCTATCGGACGCTAAAGACAGATACCACATCAAAACACAAAAGCAAAACGAATACCAGAGCCATCCGGTTGAAACTCCAGCTTAAAATTCGTAGCGCCCTGGGCTTGGAAAGACTTCGTGACCGCTCGATTGTAGCTTTTGGCAGCTCTTTTTTTATAAGCGGAAGCGAGCAACTGAAAGGCAATGCCCAAGCCGATCCCTCCGGCGCCAATTTTGAGCATATCCCCGCCAATGCGTTCATTTTGCTGATAAAGAAACAGGCCACTCAGTCCGAACAGGCCGCCAACGCTGAAACCGGTCAGACTAACCTGGCTGCTAAGTGCCGAGATTCTGATTTCGTCATTCGCCTCGGGATAATCAGACATAAACCACTGCATCACCGGCAAGGTCAGTTTTTTACCGTTCAGCAGGTAGGTGGTACTCAGGAATTCCGATTTGGCCACCATCGTATCGCGGGTCAGAGAACTAAGTGTGGGCTGGCTGTGCAAAATCTGATTGCACAACGCAAACGCAAACGCAAACAAAAAGGGGAAGAGTTTTACATACATAGTCCTTTGCTTTCACGCTGAGTGATTAGATATTATTTCTTCACCTCCGGTTTTGGCGCTTTTTCGGTCGCGTTATTTCCGATGGTATGTCCGAAAAAAATCGAATTGGCAAACAGGCGATTGGTGCCATACCAGAAACCTCTGAAATTGGGATTGTCTGCAAAACAAATTACCCGGCCGCTGCCCTGACCGCTTACCACTACAACTGCCGAATTTTTGATCCGCTGCAAATTTTGTTCATTCACATAGCCGCTCAAAAGGGGAGCAGCGGGATGGATCAACGGCGTGGCATACGGATTTTGGGCGGGTTCCATAAAAAAAGCGCCGCGTCGGAAAACGGCAAGTTTGTTCCGCCTGAATCCGTAAAGCAGGGGATGCGACAAATCGCCCTCCGCTTCGAATATGGCACCGCTGATGCTGCTGACGCCCGATTCCAGCGATATTTGGTCGTATGCTTTCCGCACGGACTTTTTATCGGCCTCTGGTTTTTCCTCCCACCATTTCACATGCGCCAGCCCCGCATTCTTCAGCCATTGCACGGCACCTTCCATGGCAATCAGGGTGCCGCCTTCGCTGATCCATTGTTTTAGTTTTTCAATACCCGCCGCATTGATCGTATTATAGCTGCCATCCACCATAACGAGGACATTGTATTTGTCTAAGGTGTAACGGCCAATATTAACAGCTTCTACTTTGGTCACTGTCATGCCGTAGCGCTGATCGAGCAAGTGCCAGACTTCCCCGGCGTCGTAGCTGCTGACGCCGTCGCCGATGACCAGCATAACTTTGGGTAAATGCAGCGGGCGGAAACGGTTGCTCCCCAAATCGGAGCCTTCGGGCGTGAGGCCGGTTTGTGCGCTGTGGATTGTGATGCCGGATGCAGCAGCGGCTTTTTCCATCAACTGAAACACGGTCTGCGGATCTTTATCCTGGCCCTTGGCCGGAATCAGGATGGTGGCTCTTGAATAGTTACGCCCATCGCTGACAAACGCGTCTGTGCTGACTTTGGCCCGCAGGCCATTCTGCAACAGGTAGTTCAGTGCGCGTGGTGCAAAGTAGTCATCCCACTCGAAAAGGTAAGCATACTCGCTTTTGCTGACGGCAGGCGTGGGCCTTTCCTGCGGATCCGCTTTTGCGCCAAGCAAATTGCCGGCAGCCGTTTTGCGGTCTACCGCTGCGGAAGGGATATTATAAGCTAAGGGCAGCGTCCAACTGGAAATGTCGTAAAAAAGACTGTCCCTGAAAGCTGTATTGGTCTCAAAAATACCCCGGATCAGCCGGTATTGGCTTTGCTCCAACGGCACCACGTAGCTGTGTTGCGGTTCAAAGCGTTGGCCGCCTGCGTTGACGCTGCTGCCGAGGCGATAGACTTCGATTTGGTGGCGGCGCAGCAATTCTACAAACATCGCCGTGCGGGTTTCGTCGTAAGGGTCGCCAAAAACGAAAGCACGACGACCGTCGGCCCGCGCTTCGTCCATTGCCGTTTTGTAAAAATCGCGCTGGAAACTGAGCAGGTCGGTGCGCAAGGCAACGGAGGCTCGCTGGGTGGACAAGGCCGTCGTTACCTGATTCCTGATGGTGAACGGAAAAGTCAGCAGGCCGTTTTCGCTTTGCTGAACGTGACCCCGGGAACTGGCTTGTTCAAACAAGATGCCGACACAACCATTTACATCAGGGTAGGTGGAGCCTTTGCCGATGAAAAAATCGTCAAACCCTTCGCGGGTATAGTACAGCGAGCCGATTTTATCCAACGCTTCGGCGTGAAATTCGGCGAATTTTGAAGTAAAATCCTGGTTGCGCTGCGGTGTCAGGGAATTGACGCGCTGCGGCTCGCCCGGCATGAAAAAATACGTGGCGTTGGTTCCCATTTCGTGGTGGTCGGTCAACACATTGGGTTTCCATTCGTGGAACAGCTTCAGGCGACCCTGGGATTCCGGGTGGATCGCCGGCAACCAGTCGCGGTTCAGGTCGAACCAGTAGTGGTTGGTGCGCCCGCCTGGCCAGGTTTCGCTGTATTCCCGATCCTGCGGATCGGGGGTCATGTTTTTATTTTTATGCACATTGACCCAGGAGGCGAAACGATTGAAGCCATCCGGGTTAAAACAAGGATCAAAAAGAATGACGGTTTCATCGAGCAATTTGAGGACTTCTGCACCCTGCCCGGCAGCCAGGTAATAGGCGACCAATGCTGCCGCATTTCCTCCGCTGGGTTCATTGCCGTGGATGCTGAAACCCTGATACACAACCGCCGGCATACCGGAAATATCCAGTTCGGCAGATTGAGCGGGGTTATTCAGTCGCTGGTGCTGCGCTTTAATTTCGGTCAGCCTGCCGTGGTTTTTTTCGGAAGTAATGGTCAGGTAGATCAGCGGACGACTTTCGTGCGAACGGGCATATTCCGTCAGCATGATTCGCGGGGAAGCAGCGGCTAAGACTTTCATATAAGCCACCAGTAAATCATGGCTGATGTGCCATTCGCCCACCTGATAACCCAGAAAAGCTTCCGGGGTTGGAATGGCCGGGTCGTAAGCAATATCCGGCAGATAGTAGGTCAGCGGTTGCTTTTGTGCCCACAGGGGCGTTGTCGTCGGCTGGATGGCAAATACAAGAAAAAAGGAAAAGGCAAGCAGGCGATTCATAAAGTGGTTGCGTTTATTGGTTTAGGGGCTGAAAATTTTCAGCCCGTACGGCCCGAAGATTTTCAGCCCGTACGGCCCGAAGATTTTCAGCCCCGTGCGGGCTGAAGATTTTCAGCCCGTACGGTCAAAAATACAAATGTTTGTCAGTCTGGTGAATTTTAGCGAAGGCTTTTCGGGTTGGCGAAAGGAATTGGCTACTTTTGCGCCGCTAATAAACCGGAGAAAGAAATGTATGTTTTGCTCATTACAATTGTCCTTTCGCTGTTTGCGGCGATGGTGTTTCTGAATGTCTATTTCAGGGTGAAAGTGCTGAAAGCCTATAAAAAGTTGGTGCAAAACCGGGTGGAATTCGGCGCTGCGCACTTGTTCAACCGAAAAAAGATGGAAGCCGAAATTTACCCGAAATACCCGCACATGCAGGCGGATATTGAAGTTTTTGTACAACACCTGCGCTATTCCATCCGCATGGCAACCGTGCTCATCGCACTCATAACCCTGTTTGGCGGCATTCTGATGTATTTTCGATAAAAAACAGACCACTCATTCAATCTCAAAACAATGCTGAAAATTGGCGTTCTCGGTGCCGGGCACCTTGGCAAAATACACCTGAAATGCATTCAATTAGCTGCTGAAACTTATGAGCTTGCCGGTTTCTACGATCCGGATCCACAAGTGGCAAAGCAGGTTTCTGAAAGCTTAGGCATCCCTTGTTTTCAAAGTGCCGAAGCCCTGATGGATGCTGTGGATGTGGTGGACATTGTGACTCCAACGATTTACCATTACGAAATGGCCGCCCTGGCGATCCGCAAAGGGAAACACTTGTTTATTGAAAAACCGCTGACGCACACGCTGGCGGAGGCGGATGCTTTAGTGCAGCTGAGCAACGAACGGGGCATTCAGGTTCAGGTGGGGCACGTAGAGCGCTTCAATCCGGCCTTGCTGGCTCTGGAAGACATGACATTGCAACCCATGTTCATCGAAGCCCACCGATTGGCTGCGTTTAATCCTCGGGGCACGGACGTGTCGGTTATCCTCGACCTGATGATTCACGACATTGACATCATTCTCAGCATGGTGCGTTCGGAAGTGAAATCCGTCAGCGCCAGCGGGGTGGCTGTAGTGAGTGAAACCCCCGACATTGCCAACGCCCGGATTGAATTTAAAAACGGTTGTGTAGCCAACCTTACCGCCAGTCGCATCTCTCTTAAACAAATGCGGAAAGTTCGCCTTTTTCAGAAGGATGCTTATGTGAGCCTTGATTTTCTTGAAAAGAAAGCGCAGGTGGTGCGGTTGTACGAAAAAGGGGCAGCGAATTTGCCGGTGGATGCTAATTTGCTGGAATTGTCAACGCCGGTTGGTGAAAAACTATTACATATTCACGCGCCGGAAATCGAACAGGTGAATGCCATCCGCATGGAGCTGGAAACGTTTGCCCGCAGCATCGAAGCCGGCACGACGCCCAAAGTGAGCATCATGGACGGCTATGAAGCCTTGAAATTGGCGTACCGGATTATTGAGGAGATTGAAAAGACAGCATAACGCAGCTATCGGACTCTAAAAACAGACACTAAATAAAGCTTTGAAAATCATAAACTTAACACGATGAAAAAAAACATCAAATTGTGGATCGTAGGCAGTTTCGCGGCAATAGCGCTCTGGAGTGGTTGCGACCTGATCAATCCGGACGAAGAAACGCCTGCTTATGTGTATGTCACCGGTTTTGAACTGACCACCGATGCGGCACTTGAAGGTTCGAGCTCCCATAAAATTACGGACGTCTGGTTGAGCGTGGACGGCAATTTTTTGGGTGTATACAGCCTGCCTGCGTTGATTCCGGTGCTGGAAAGCGGCGAGCACGTGCTAACGCTCGATGCCGGCATGAAAGACAACGGCATCAATGCCACCCCGGAAATCTATCCATTTTATGAATCCTATGAAATTACCGTTGACCTGAAAGCGAATGAAACGGATACCATTCGTCCGACGACGCAGTATCGGTCAAATACCAAGTTCGCGTTCATCGAGCCGTTTGAGACAACGGATCATCATTTTCGCGATGTGCGCCGACCGGAAGGAGCGACGGGCTTACAGATTTCTATAGAAGACGTTTTTGAAGGGCAATCTTCCGCATTGATTACGCTCGATACGGCAAAACAGTTTTTAGAATTAGCCACACTCGATGAATACCGGGATTTGTTAAAAACAGGAGCCTACGTGTACTTAGAAGTGAATTATAAATCGGAAGTGCCGGTCATTTTTGGCGTGATTGGCCATTTAGATGGAGGAGGTCTTGGCAGCACGTCAACCCTGTTCGACCCCGGTTTTTTGCCGAAAGATGAATGGAATAAAATTTATTTCAACCTTACAGAAATGATTTTCGACGGAGATTTTGACTCTTATCAAATTGTTTTTCAAGCATTTATTCCATCTGAAAACGGTAAGCCAACCTTGAACACTGCAAAAGTTTGGTTAGATAATATTAAGTTGGTATATTTCTAAGCAACTATTCATATACTTTGCGCTGCCGACAAGCATACGTGACCTGACGAGCGGATTTAGCAGTGCTCAGTATGAAAAAAATCAGCTCGGCGTCCTGGCTGCTGTCGGGAAAGGCAAAGCATAAAAAAAATGGACATGACCAGCAGGCGCCGTTTGGCGGATAGCTTTTTTTACAAGGTCGCAGACTTCCTGATGGCGATGACTGCCTGGGCGTGTTTTTTCTTTTACCGAAAACGGTTGGAAGACCAGCCATTGGGCTGGGAAGAGTTGTACGATCCCAACTTTTGGTACGGCGTATTGATCATTCCTACAGGCTGGGTTTTGTTTTATTCCATTTTTGATCACTACAAAGATATTTACCGCTTGTCGCGGTTAGCTACCCTGACCCGCACCTTGTTTCTCAGCTTTTTCGGGGTCATTTTTTTGTTTTTCACCCTCATTTTAGACGATTTTGTCACCAATTACCGCACCTACTACACTTCCTTTTTTGCGCTGTTTCTACTGCATTTTTTCTTCACGGCTACCATGCGCATGGTGCTCCTCACGCGTGCCAGCCGCAGGTTGAAAGCAGGATTGGTGACTTATAATACCCTGATTATCGGGGGCAACCAAAACGCGCTGGATCTGTATCGGGAAATCACCGGGCGAAAAAAAGGGCTGGGCTATCGGTTTGTTGGATTCATTGATGCCAATGGCCGCAATACCAATGAGTTGTCGGTTCACCTCCCCAAAGTTGGCAAAATTGAAAACATCGCAGACATCGTCCGTCAGCATGAGGTAGAGGAAGTGATCATTGCGATAGAAACGTCCGAACACAACCGCCTGAGCGAAATCCTGAATATCCTGTTTGATTTTGACGACCAGTTTTTGGTCAAAATCATACCCGATATGTACGACATCATCCTCGGTACGGTAAAAATGAACCACGTTTTCGGTGCTGTGTTGATCGAAATTCGCCGCGATCTGATGCCCAAGTGGCAACGTTTGGTCAAGCGCCTGATTGACGTTTCGGCCTCTTTGTTCCTGCTATTGTTGTTGCTGCCCTTGTATTTATACGTGGCCATTCGGGTGAAATTGTCATCGCCGGGGCCGATTTTGTTTAAACAGGAGCGCATCGGGTTGAACAGCCATCCATTTTATATTTACAAATTCCGCTCCATGCACACCAATGCGGAAGCTGATGGCCCACAGCTTTCGCACGACGACGACAACCGCTGCACACTCTGGGGCGCCGTGATGCGCAAGTGGCGGTTGGATGAATTGCCCCAATTTGCCAATGTACTGCTGGGCGATATGTCGCTCGTGGGGCCGCGCCCGGAACGGCAGTACTATATTGACCTCATTTTGCAACGGGCACCGCACTATAAACACCTGCTGAAGGTGCGTCCCGGGATTACTTCCTGGGGACAGGTGAAATATGGTTACGCCTCAAACGTTGATCAAATGATCCAGCGTTTAAAATTCGATATTCTCTACATCGAGAACATGTCTCTGGCGCTCGATTTTAAAATTTTGTTTTATACGGTGCTGGTGCTGTTGCAGGGGAAAGGGAAGTAGACAGGTTAAATGATAAAACGCTCACAATAGACATGAAGGAATCTTCTACCAAAACATGGCTCAAACGCCTCGGCGTTGCAGGCTTTTTATTCTTTTTTATCAAAGGCTTGGTTTGGATTGCCATTTTTATTGGTATAGGAAAATGCGCGCTTTGATGTGTCTGGCTTTATCTGCCCACAGACCGGGAGTCCAATAGTTACGCGGAGTCACGCGGAGGAGAGGGAGTTTCACGGAGTAAGGCTCAGGTACGAGACTAAATGGATATCTATGAAGGCATATTCAATCCTAAGGGCTAATTTCACCTTGCTGGCAATGGCACTGTCCTTTGCCTGTATGGCTCAGCAGCCTGTTCCTTTCCAAAATCCTTCTTTTGAAGACCAGCCTGATTTTGGCAAACCGCCAGTCGGGTGGTTTTATTGTGGCAATTTTGGTGAAACGCCTCCGGATATTCACCCCGGCGGTTTTTATGGCGTCGTCACACCACCCAAAGACGGCCAAACCTACGTGGGCATGGTCGCCCGCGACAATGGCACGGAAGAACAACTCGGGCAGCGACTCGCCGCGCCCCTCGTACGCGGACAATGTTATGCTTTCCGGATTTTTGCTGCCCGCTCGGAGCAATATGCCAGCTTTAGCCGCATCACCGGACAGCCCGCTCCGTTTACGCTTCCTCTGAAAGTGACGGTATTGGGCGCACACCGGCACTGCGAACCCGTTGCGGTGTTGGCATACTCCAAAACCATCTTAGAAACGGAATGGCAACAACTGGATTTTTTATTGCAGCCTAAAGCAGCGTTCGAATACCTTATCCTCGCTGCCACTTCTGCCAATGGCGAATTCTACAACGGTAATCTCCTCCTTGACGCCGCTTCTCCGCTCGTACCTTGCGATTGCAATTCGGGGATGCCTGTACTGGAGCGTTTCGATTTGCCCCAGCCTGGTGCATCAACGGTCTGGAAGGATTGGCTGGCCGAACTAAATACAGACCTGGAAGACGGCGTGTTGGTTCAGCATTTGTTTGAAACAGCAGACGGCGTTGTGCATTACCAAAATAGGTATCTCCTTGGTCTGGCTCGGTTTGTGCAATATTCTGCCGGGGCTAAACTGCGCATTACCTTTAATCCGGAACACTGCCCGGCCCAATTTGAAGAAAAATTGAAACAGGAAATAGAGCGGTGTGGCCTTATAAAAAAGCGGTATGTGTTTAAAGAAAGCAAAACCGGAAACGGGTGTGCGATGATTGCGGGTATTTATTAATATGACCTGGGAATGTTGAAATTTACTCCTGCTTCACCCCGTCGCCCAATTTTCCCTCCATCCGCTCCACTTCCTGCGTTTCGCCGAGGCGCAACTTAAGCGGGAATTTAATGACTTTTTCCATGCGGACTTCCAATTTGCAAAACAGCGCCAGATCGCAATAGCGCCAGGCTTTTGGTGGCGTGCTGATGGTGAGACTTTCCCGCAGGGTAGGGTAGGAAGGTGCAGCAGCGGGTGCAAAGCGGTGCATCCCGGTTTTTGACAAACTTAGATTGGGAAGCAGAATCTCCTGCGATTCTATCCGCAATTGGGAAATGGATTTCCCGGACAGCTTCAGGGCGCTTTGCCCATTTGCGAAAAGCGAAAAAAATAAACCGGCAGTGAGAAATATCCAGTGTTTCATTGTTACCCTTCTACTAGCGTCCCAACCCGCTCCCCATTCACAATGCGCTTCAAATTGCCGTCGGCATTGATGTCGAAAACGATGATGGGCAGGTTATTTTCCTGGCAAAGGGTGAAAGCGGTCATGTCCATCACGGCAAGCCCCATGCTGATCACTTTTGCAAAAGAAATATGGTCGAATTTAACGGCGGAAGGGTCTTTTTCCGGATCGGCAGAATAGACGCCGTCTACGCGGGTGCCTTTAAGAATCACATCGGCGTTGATTTCATTCGCGCGCAAGGCTGCGGCGGAATCTGTCGTAAAGTACGGACTGCCCGTACCCGCAGAAAAGAGCACCACGCGGCCTTTTTCCAAGTGGCGGATGGCACGGCGCCGGATATAAGGCTCCGCGATTTGTTTCATTTCAATGGCCGAGATGAGCCGGGTGTAAATGCCCAGCCCTTCGAGCGAACTTTGCAGTGCCATGCCGTTGATGACGGTGGCGAGCATCCCCATGTAGTCGCCCTGAACCCGTTCGATGCCGGACGCTTCTGCCTGCAGGCCCCGGAAAATATTTCCACCCCCGATAACGACAGCAACCTGAACGCCGAGGTCAACCAATCCTTTGATTTCGGCGGCATAGTGATGCACCATTTTGGCAGAGATTCCAAAGGGTTGATCTCCCATGAGGGATTCGCCACTAAGTTTGAGTACCACTCTTTTGAATTTCAACGCCATTGCCAGAGAGTTTAAAAATCGCTAAAGAGGTGACACCTTTCTAAAAAGTTGTTACCTCTATATTTTCAACCAAAAGGTTGAACCACGTTTACTAAACTTTTGAAGTTTAGTAAAGGTAGTAACTCAACCAAGAGGTTGAACCACGTTTACTAAACTTTTGAAGTTTAGTAAACGTAGTAACTCAACCAAGAGGTTGA
>Ga0105046_10000188_pt1 | contig 76547 bp, 60 predicted proteins | sample MAT03_FD_78385 | JGI IMG/M metagenome (GOLD analysis project Ga0105046, IMG submission 78385) | Freshwater microbial communities from Lake Fryxell liftoff mats and glacier meltwater in Antarctica - MAT-03 (megahit assembly) | ecosystem: Environmental > Aquatic > Freshwater > Ice > Liftoff...
GGCGAACGCCCCAATGGATACGACGCCAAGCGCATGCACGATGTCGTCGAACTGGTCGCAGAAAAAGCCGGTTGGGGCAAAAAGCTGCCGAAAGGACAGGGTCAGGGCATCGCCTTTCATTTCAGCCATCGCGGCTACTTTGCCAACGTGGCCGACGTCACGGTCACCAAAGATGGCACGCTCAAAGTCGATCGCGTCGTCGTGGTCGGCGACGTCGGCTCCCAGATCGTCAATCCCAGCGGCGCCGAAAACCAGGTGGCAGGTTCGATCGTCGACGGATTGAGCGCCGCCGGCCTGCAGGAGATCGGGATCGAACGGGGTCGCGCCGTGCAGGGAAATTTTCACGAATATCCCCTCCTCCGAATCGCCGACTCCCCCAACGTGGAAGTCCATTTCAACCTGACCGACAACCAACCCACGGGATTGGGCGAACCTGCCCTCCCTCCTCTCGCCCCGGCAGTCTGCAACGCCGTTTTTGCCGCGACCGGCAAACGGATTCGCACGCTCCCGTTCGCCAAGACCGACCTCAGTTGGAGCTGACGTCGACCGGCGCGGGACGCGCGCTTAATCTAAAGCCAGTTCGTCCTGCACGACCGCCGGTTTGACGCCGAAAAACGTTCCGTAACGCTCAAGCCAGTCGTCCAATTTCTTCAGATAGTAGTCGGAGTCGTACGGTGCCTGTTGCGGATCGAACAGCGCTACGGGTCGCGCCCTTTGCCAGTCGCTCTGCTTCCCTTTCTGCTTTTGCGCGATGTAATAGGACACCCGGTCCCCCATTCGCGGACGCGGCGTGAGCTGCAGCGCCGCCTCGGCACTGGCGCGCCGGGGCTTGCCCCCGCCCGCGACGAACCGTTCGTACGCGTCGACGCTTTGACTGAGATTCTCCGTCTTGGCCAGCGTTGCCACCGGCACCGCCCGAGCCAAAATCCGCTGACGTAGCTCGCTCACTGCCGCTACCGGCGAGGTCGGGGCGAGACCGACGAGAAACCGGATCATCCGGTCCGTGAGGTCCTTGAGAAAGGGTTCGATCCCGCGCGAACGGAGGGCACTTCCACGCAACGTCACCGTGTCGCCGTCCCGCAAAGCGTAGTTCTTCGCCTTGTAGCAAAACATCGCCTCGTACTTTCCGTCATATTCCAGCTCGATCCCTGCCGGCAGGATCGGCGTGATCTCCCCCAAAAGCGCGTCCGGCGCGGAGTAGTAGCGTTCCGAGGAGAGATAGATGCCATCGGTGTCCGCCTCCAGAATCGTGCAATCGTGCTTCTGGAACTCCGCGATCAAGGTTTGGAGCAGCTCCCGCCCGCGACGGGTGACCTCGGCCGCGAGTTCCCCGTCGCCAAAACGCGCTCCGGAGAAACCGAGGTACCCATAGAACGAATTGACGAGAATCTTGAAATTGGCCTGCCTCGCATTCGCTTCCGCCCTTTCGGCCTCGGTCGGAGCCGACCGCGCCAGGAGCTTAAAACGCAGCCGATACGCGCGCAGTCGCGTCAGCAACGGAATGAACGTTCCCAGCGTATCCGAAACGGGGTTACGACCGATCGCGAGAAGCAGGCTGGGGTACAGCGAGGCCACGTCGAAGTGCAACACATGCCGGAAAACGCCCTCCTGAAAGCTGCGGGTGTAGCCGCCTTCGAAGGGTTGCACTTCGGGCGGGACCGGGCAGGACTGGCGCGCGTGGTAATACTCCTCCTGAAAGAGCAGATCGATCTTCGAGGTGCTTCCCCGGAGCATCGATTCCTGCAGAAGGATCGGAAAGGTCTTGGTCTGCTCGAAATAGGTCGGCAGCAACCGGTCGGCGATCCCTCGTATCTCGCGTAAATCGTCTGCCAGGTAAGCGAGGAACCGTTCTCGCTCATGGAGGTAGGCGTTCTGGATCGAACCACCGTCGATGTAGGTCCGACTGCCCTTTTCTTCGGCATCCTCGGAGGTGACGCCGAAGGCAATCGCGACCTCCTTCAAACCGAAAGACGTCAGGTCGCGCGCGCCGATATCGTAGAGATGGACCAACAAAAGGGTATCCACGACACTCCGCCCTGGAAGGTCGCAGCGAGGAAAATCGATCCATCGCTCCGCCACCTTTAAACGGCTGCTGCGCCAGGTGGCTTTCTGTCCGAACCGACCCCAGTCGCAGGGGACTTTGAAGCGTCGACAGCGCAGCCGAAGATAATCGAGGTCGAACTTGAAGAGATTGTGCCCTTCGACGACGTCCGGGTCTTCCTGGGCAAAAACGACGTTGAGCCGCTCCAACATCGCTTTCTCGGCAGCATCGGTGAGTTCGTCGAGAACCAAAGTCCTCGACGTCGAACCGCACTGCAGTCCGATCGCCAGGACCCGATCGTCCGCGCGCGTCGCGTCGCTGAAGGAGCCATCGGTCGAACCGGTTTCGATGTCCAACTGGCACCGGCGCAACTGGCCGTACGGCAAATCGTCGAACAGCCGGTTGCGGGTCCGCAGCAAGTACTGACTCTCCAAAGGGCGAATGGCGTCGACCGTCAGCGCGTTCTCCTTGGCGAAAGCCAGCCAGCGCTCATACGCATCGAGCGACTCGGTCTGGACCAGAAACGGGAAAGCGGCCTCCCCCGTAAGGCGCTCGACCGTAATTCCCGGCGGCAACGAACCTGCCGGCTCCTGCGCCAACCACGCGAAAGGACGGAGGCCTTCTTTGCGCACTTCGCGCCCACCCAACGGTGTGGCCACCGCGAGATGGACCTCTCCCTCCTCGGAAACCCAGACACCGCAGAGCGTATCCATGCGGTGAAGGTGCTGCGCGCAGCGCGAAGACGCAACCTGGCGCTAAAAGGGCTTCACGTACACCATCGCCACGGCGATTGTCATCAGCAGAAGCGAAGTCCAGAGGAGCACTCCGACTTTCTCGCGCTTCCTGAAAGCGATCCCGGCGATTCCCGCCAACCCCAGCCACGCGATAATTTTGACGATGACCCAACCGCCGGAGAAAGCGTAAAGCCCCTGCCACATGCGAATGCCCGTCAAAAGGATCAAAACGTTCGCAATACCGGTCCAGATCATCACCTTCTTACGAGACTCGGCGGGGGCGGCAAACGCCAAAAAGGTGAAGCCGACCAAGATCATGGCCGCCACCACGTGAAGCAGATGAAGAACGGCGGACTCGTGTGGATTCATGGAAAAAAGGAGACACCCCGCTTGTGCCGTATGCTCAAAGGCTCAGGACCTTTTTAAGCTAAGGTGGGCGCCACTCGTCGATTTATTGCTTTCCGATTTACGGCCTAGCAGCCACCGACGTTTTAGCGGCTCCCGGTATAATTCAAAGGCAAAGAGCGTGGATTGAAAGCACCTCGAACACGGCAGGGTGTCGTTTTCGAACGTGCCGCTCCCGGGGAGATCCGTCAAATGCGAAGGCGAGTTCTCCGCATCTTTTCTTTCGATACCGACGACGCTTAGCCTTCGAGAATGGAGGAATCCAGGTGCTGGATGATCAGTTCCTGAATGGTCGCGAGGAAGAGATAGCACATGAAGGCCTTGCGCGACGGCTCCGGCAACCCTTCCAGTTCGATATCCCCGCTTTCCAAAAGATCTTCGTCCAATCCGGCGAGAAAGCGCTGACGCAGGCGCAAGCGCACCGCCGCGCACGCTCGCACCACCGGCTCCGCGTTGTCGCCATCGAAGGCAATCACCCCGCTCGAAAAAAACTCGTTGTCGAACAGGGCCAGCAGCTGCGCCACTTCGGAGTTCTGGGCCTGAACCAACTCGTCGTGCCAACCTTGGCGCAACTCCGGCTCGATCTCGGCGAGCGTATTGGGCGCCGCCAGCTCCGCACTCAGCGAGTCCCCCGTCGCTTTGATGACATCCAACAAGGGCGCGACCACCGGCAGACTCAACCTCACTTCAATGCGTTTCATCGGACTCGAGAACAGCCGTGAGATGCCAATGCTGCAAGGTGAACGCATAGTGCTCGGCTCGCTCGCGCACTCCGCTCCAGACCACGGAACGACCGTCCTCGTGCACTTCCATCATGTGCTTCCTCGCCTTCGTTTCGTCGTATCCGAAGACCTTCTTAAAAACGAGGACCACGTACGACATGAGATTCACCGGATCGTTGAGCACGACCACGTTCCAACGCCCTTGCAGTTCCGTCTCTGCGAGGACTTCGGTCTCGGGAGCCGTTTGTGTCTTCGAACGGGTGGGCATGAGGAAGGAGTCTTAACGTAAAAGCGCGATCGACGCAGCTAGGCACGCACGCGGCCGGAGAGCTCGCCGACGATCGTTTCGAGCCGGGATTCGACCTCCGCCAACGGAATCTTGACCGCCTCCTTGACCGTACGCGGTTTCAATTCGACCACGCCATCCTTGAGTCCCTTGCTGCCGATCACGAGGCGCAGCGGAATTCCGATCAGGTCGGCGTCCTTGAATTTTACACCGGGACGTTCCGCGCGGTCGTCGATCAACACTTCGGCACCCAACCGCTCCGCGGTCGCCGCCAGTTTTTTCGCCAATTCCATCGCTTCCGGCACGAGCGGATCGAGCACGCAGATCAAAACGTGAAACGGTGCCGCTGCCCAGGGCCATACGATCCCGTCGGCGTCATGACTCTGCTCGATAATCGCTTGGAGGGTCCGGCTGATGCCGATGCCGTAACAGCCCATCACCATGAAGTGGGACTGCTTTTGGTCGTCGGTGAAAACGGCTCCGAATTTCTCGGAGTACTTCGTTCCCAACTTGAAAATGTGGCCGACTTCGATCCCGCGCCGGCTCTTCAGAGGATGTCCCGACTTCGGACACGGTTCCCCTGCGCGCACGCGCCGAAAATCGCCGAAGCGGCCGATCGCGAGATCGCGCACCACGTTGACATTGCGAAGATGCACGCCATCGCGATTCGCACCCGTCGTCCCGTTGCCGATTAAACGGATGGCGTGATCGCCAAAGATGCCCGCGAGCGCGGCGGAATTCGCCACCGTGCCATTGACCGCGCCGAGACTCCCGGGTTTGGCGCCCAACACCGGAACGATTTCCTCGGCAGTCGCCGGACGCACGAGACCAAAACCGAGCTGCCCCAACTTGGCCTCCTCCAACTCGTCGTTACCGCGCAGGACCACTAGGAACGGCTTGCCGTCGCCGATGTACACCAGGGTCTTGAATTGCCGCTCGGCCGCGACCGAATACGGCGCGGCCGCGAGGGCCGCGATCGTGACCACTCCGGGCGTGTCGAAAGACTCGACCGCCGCACCCGGTGCCGCATCGACAAAATCGGCCGGCACAAGCGCGCTGGTCGCTTTTTCGCGGTTCGCGGCGTAGCCGCCCTCTTCACCGTAGATGATGTCGTCGTCGCCGATCTCGGCCGGCACCATGAATTCGTGCGAATAACTGCCGCCCATCACGCCCGTGTCGGCCTCGACGGCTATGGCAAGCGTTCCGAGCCGACGGAAAAAGCGTTCATACGCCGATTTCATCGCGAAGTAGCTCTTCACCGCTCCCTCGTCGGTGGCGTCGAACGAATACGCATCCATCATCACGAATTCGCGCGCGCGCATCAGTCCATAACGAGGACGGATCTCGTTCCGGAATTTGGTGGCGATCTGGTAAAAATTCTTCGGCAGATCGCGATAACTCGTGATCTCCGCTTTGACCAAAGGCGTGATGATTTCCTCGTGCGTCGGTCCCAGCACGAACTCCGGCTCGCGGCCCGAACGTTTGCCGTCGCCGGCACTGTCGACCCGAAACATGATTTCCCGTGCCGCCGCCCAGCGCGGACCGTCCTGCCAGTTTTCGACTGGATGGACGTGCGGCATCCAAAGCTCGATCGCGGCCGCCGCGTTCATCTCCTCGCGGCAAATCTGGGTGAGCTTCTGCATCACGCGCAGGCCGAGGGGCATGTACGTGTAAAGACCGCCGCTCAATTTCCGGACCAAGCCAGCTCGGACGAGCAGCTTATGGGATGCTATTTCCGCATCGGCAGGGCTTTCCTTGAGCGTGGGAATGAAAAACTGCGACCAAAGTGTCATGGAATCAGACAACCAAACGCCGCCTTCCGCACGGGGCAAACGTATAGTGGATTGCCCGCAAAGAGGTAAATACCAAGGAAGAGTTGCCCCGAAACAAGCCGAATGCGTTGCTCGGGACCCATGTCCGCTCGACGAACTTTCAAGCCTTGGCCAATGCGGTGGATCGTTCTGTCAATCGTCGTGGTCGTGATTCCCTACACCTGGTTCAACCTGCACTACCGCAAACCGGGTCGCGCGTTTGAGCCCTACCGAGACCTCAAACGACAAGCCAATGTGCAGAGCCTCCTTTCGGCCGGGTTTCGCCGGACCACACTGATCGCCGAGCAACCGGCAGATTCCCTCGAGACGGGCCGCTGGGGGGAAACTCCCGCCACGGTAGTCGCAGTGCCCGGGGGAATTCCGCCGCAATTGAAGGAATCGCTCATCGAGGTTCCCACCCTCCCGCTTTCGATCGACTCGGTGCGCGCCGCCGCAACCGCCAGCACGCTCCTGCCCTATACGATCGAGCTGACCTGCACTTTTCCCAACCAACGGCAATCGCTGGGCAGAGCTTACCTTTATTGGAAGGAGTCAGAGCTGATCCTCATCGTCCATTGCGAAGAATTACAAGGCGAGCTCACGGCTCGGTCCGCTGGTGCGACTCTTCGCCTCACCGCGCCGGGTGGATCGATTCAACCCGGGTCTTATACGGTCAGCGCAGTCGGAGTCACCACGACTCAACAGTGGACCGTCACGGTGAAATAGCCGGTCAACGGTTCGGCCAACTTGGCGGACACCAATCGCAAGCAAATCTCTAAATTGGTTAAAAGTCGCTCGGTTGTTCGCCATTAAAACACGTTAATTGCTTTAATTGGCGCTCGAAAGCGCGGTATGCGCAATTCTGCCACCTCATGCGCGGTCGGTTTCCCTTGGGGGAGGTGCCCAGTGTGCCGATTGAAAAAATTGCATGGCATTGCCGCGGTCCCTGCATTTCTTCATGTGCCCCCCCCTCTCGTTCTGGAGACTACCGTCGCTTGGAACCTTGGCCTTCGCTGCCGTGCTTCCCTCGCTTCGAGCCGAGGACAATCTCGAAGGCGAGGCGGCGTCCTCTCCTCATTGGTTCGATCTCGTTCTCGACTCCACCGACATCGCTCCTCTGATCTTTCCGCTCTGGGTTGCCCTTGGAGGGGCGTTAGTGGCATTGGCCTGGCAGCGACGGTCGGTCTCCCGCCTCAATCGCCAAACCGCGGATCTCCACGCGAGCCAGCTTCAACTCTCCTTGGTCTTCGATGCGAGCCAGGATGGATTCTGGGATCTGGACCTCAGGACCGGACACGTCCTACGAAGCCCGCGTTGGCTTGAGATGCTCGGTTTTACGGCGGACGAGTTTCCAGCCACACTGGACGGGTTTCTCGCATTGATCCACCCGGAGGATGCGAAGTCGGTCACCGCAGCGATGGAAGCGATTAGCGATCCCGCTCACCCCACATTCGGCCGGGTCGAATACCGGATCAAAGACCGCAAGGGGAGCTGGCGCTGGCTGCTCGATCGCGCCAAAATCGTCTCTCGAGACGCTCATCGCCGTCCCTTGAGGATCGTCGGCACCGGCAGCGATATCACCGTGCGCAAGCGGATGGAGGAGTCGCTGAGAAGAAGCGAAACGCTCTTTCGTCAGAGCCAGGAAGTCTCCGGGGTGGGTGGCTGGGAACTGGACGTCGCCACCGAGACGTTATTCTGGACGCACGAGACGTTTCGTATCCACGACCTGGATCCGAGCGGCGAGAGCCCGCCGCTGGAGGAGGCGGTGAGATTCTACCCACCCGCGAGCCAGATCGTCCTGCGAGCGGCGCTGGAACGCGCCCGTTCCTCCGGCGACTCCTTCGATCTCGAGCTCGAACTGAAAACGGCACGACAACGCACGGTGTGGGTGCGCACGATCGGACGGACGGAACGCGATGCGGTGGGAAGGATCGGCAAGGTCTACGGCTCCTTTCAGGACATCTCGGCGCGCAAGACCGACGACGCCTCCAAAGAAGATTTTCAAAACAAGTTACTCGAAACTCAGAAACTCGAGAGCCTCGGCGTGCTGGCCGGCGGCGTCGCGCACGACTTCAACAATCTCCTCACCGCAATTCTCGCTAATGCACAGCTCTGCCGCCTCTCGTCGGTCGAAGGCGGCGAAGTCGACGAGCGTCTGGCGTCGATCGAAAAAGCCTCGTTCAAGGCGGCGGACCTCTGCCATCAGCTGCTCGCATACGCAGGCAGAAACCCGATGCTGCGCAGGAAATCGGAGCTGAACGAACTCGTGCGCGAAACGGTGCAGCTCCTGGAGCTATCGGTGGGAAAGAACGCGCAACTCGAACTCGAACTCTCGCCGCATTCGCCGGAGATCGAGGCCGATCGCGCGCAGATGAGCCAGGTCATGATGAATCTGGTGATCAATGCGGCGGAAGCGCTGCCGGCGCATGGAGGAACGATCCGAATTCGCACCGGTTCGGCCTGGATGACGGAAGACATGCTTTCGCGCGCGTGCATCGGTCAAAAGCTCCCCCCCAGCCGGTACGCCTTTCTCGAAGTTACCGACACCGGTTGCGGAATGACGCCGGAAACGATGGCGCGGATTTTCGACCCGTTCTTCACCACGAAATTCACCGGACGGGGATTGGGCCTCGCGGCCGTCCTTGGAATCGTGCGAGGCCACAAAGGCGGTTTCTTCGTCGAAAGCGTCCTGGGCGAGGGCTCCACGTTTCGCATGTGCCTGCCGATGCTCGATCTTCCGGCACAGACTGCGGTGAGCTTCGAGCCTCCCGCTTCAGGGGAGACGCTTCTGCAGTGGAATTCGACCCGAGCGCTGGTCGTGGACGACGAAGCGTCCGTTCGCAACGTGACCGCCGAAATGCTCCGTCGGGCGGGTTGCACCGTCGAGACGGCCTGCGATGGCATCGAGGCCGTCGAAACCTTCCGCAGCCGCACCACCGAATTCGATATTGTCGTCCTCGACCTGACCATGCCGGGGATGGACGGCGTGACCGCCATGCGACTCATTCGCGAACTCCGGGCCGACATGCCGATCCTCCTGATGAGCGGATACACCGAGCAAGAGCCCGCGCTCGCCGGGTTGCTTACCGATGCGAACATGTTCATGCGGAAACCATTCACCCGCGAGAATCTCCTCGAAAAAATCAACCATTTGATAACGAACGAATCCACGGTGTAAGCGCCACGTCGCTCACAGTTCTGGCTGGGCGGTACGAAATCTGCGTGTGGCACCCTCGCAAATGGCCGCATCCGCCCGCCCGACGACGCACGACCCCTACCTCGCCCTGCGGATGCCCACCTACCGCAACTACATGACCGGGAGCTTCGCTGCTCTGGTCGGGTGCCAGGCGGTCAGCGTAGCGGCGATGTGGGAGATTTATCGATGGACCGGTTCCGCCACGGCCCTCGGACTGGTCGGATTCATCAACCTGCTTCCGCTGCTGGCGCTGTCTCTTCCTGCCGGAGCCCTCGCGGATCGATCGGATCGTCGTGCGATCATCGAACGAAGCCAGGTCGTCCTGGTATTCCTGTCGCTCGGCTTGATGGCGCTTTCCTTTGGCCAGGCGCACATCCCCTATGTCGCGCCGCTCCGCTGGGCCAATGCAGGACTCCGTCAAGTCGCTCTGTTTTTCGAACGATACGTCAGTCCCGATACGCTTCGATTCGAGGAGCCTGCCCTGCCCCCGATCTTACTGCCGCTCGGAGCGATCTCCTGCCTGCGTATCGTCGGGTGGCCCTCCCGTGCCACGATCGTTCCTCTTCTCCTTCCCACCTCCCGCATCGGCACGCTCCTGGTGGTCTCGATCGTCGCCCGCACGGTGCCGGCTCTCGGGCGGCCGAAGCCATTGCACACCTTGAATGCGGACGATTGAGCCTCAGCGGGAAATCGCCGACGAGCTCGAAAGCAATCAGTCAGAATTCGTCTCAAAATGGTGTAAACTACTACATCCAAACGTGCGGAGCCGGATTTTCGTTAGACTTCGATGCCCGCTTCGCCCATCAAACCGCGGTGATCACCGTGCTCGCCAGCCAGCGTAAAACGGCTCTAATTTTCAGTTTGGTCTTCGCTTTGGCCACAGCCTTGGCCGCATTGATTTTCCAGGAATCGATGCAAGAGCGCCTCGGAACTACGTTCTACATCGCGGGCCTCTCGATCCTCGGGTGCATTCTCCTTGTCCTCGCCGGCTATGTCTGGGACCGCGCCCTTTTTCAACGCCTGCGAGACATCGGTGTACAGGTTTCGCATTCGTCCGAGGCGCTCGCCGAGAGCAAGAACGATCGGGACGGTACCGCCTACGAGGAAGATATCGGGCTGGCGCGACAGATCGAACGGATGGCGCAGTCGCTTCAAAAAGCGGAACCCAGCTATCGCGCGATCGTCCAGGACCAAGTCGACTTGATCTGTCGGTACGATGCGGGCGGAAAACTCACCTTCGTTAACGAAGCGTACGCCCGATTCTTCGGACGCGGACGGCACGACTTCATCGGACACGACTTTCCGCCCCATGCACTCGGTTATCCCGGATTACTTTCCCCGGCCACGTCGAGCGAGTCGAACTCGTTCGAGATGGAGCTGGAAGGAATCGAAGGAAGGAAAACGGCATTTCATTGGACATGCCGTACGATCGTCGAAACGAACCGCGACCGGCCCGAATATCAGGCGGTAGGGCACGACATCACCGCACGCAAAGAGTCCGAATCTACGCTCCTTCGCTCCAAACTTGCCGCCGAAACGGCAAGCCGCGCCAAAGGGGAATTCCTCGCCGTCGTCAGTCACGAACTCCGCACGCCGATCAATGGCATGCTCGGATTCGCGCGCTTGCTGCAAGGCTCTTCGCTCGATCCCTCGCAGCAGGAACACGTAGAGATGATCGTCTCGGCCGGACGGATGATGGAACGGCTGGTCGGCGACATCCTCGATCTGTCCAGGATCGAGGCGGGACACATCCAATTGGATCACGAACTCTTCGACGTGCGCGAGTGTGTCGACAACGTCGTCGCTTTTTTTGCGCCGAAAGCGCATTCGTCCGGCTTGACGCTTAACGTCTCGATTCACCCAAACGTGCCGCGTGCGATCGTGGGCGATTGCAATCGCTTGCGTCAGATCCTGATCAATCTCGTGGGCAATGCGCTGAAGTTCACCGAACGCGGGAGCGTCCGCCTCGACGTCGAGCGCGCTTCGCTCGACGGCGAAGACACCGACACGCGCGCTCCGGTGCAACTGGCGTTCTCGATTGTGGATACCGGCATCGGAATTCCATCGGAGAAAATCCCCCGACTCTTCCTCCCCTTCAGCCAAGTCGATGCCTCCGCCCGCGTCCGCGGCGGCGGCACGGGTCTCGGGCTCGTCATCTCAAAACGCCTTTGCGAAATCATGGGAGGAACGATCTCGGTGCAAAGCCGTCCGGGCGAAGGCTCCACCTTCCGCTTCACCTTAAAAGCGGAGTCCGAGCCTACCGATTGCCCCCGCGACGTCCCCCTCCGGCTCGAACCGGCCACCGCCTGAGCCCGCCCGCTGCTGCCCGAACGTCGGCGCTCGCAGATCCTGGTTTCCCCCAATTGTCTTGCCGCAAGGAAGGCCCTGCCTCTTGCAAACAACGTCGAACCCGCGCCACCGCGCCGCTGGTTGAACTTTCCGTTGACGTGCCCGCCGAAGCCCGCGTAGTAACTCCCCTTCTGACATTGGAAAGTCAGGACAAGCGTAAGGCGCGGTAGCCAAGTGGTAAGGCCGAGCTCTGCAAAAGCTCTATGCGACGGTTCGATTCCGTCCCGCGCCTCCAATCTCTATTCTGTGTGGATGAGAGAATTACGAGTCTATGGAAGGGCCACGGTCAAGGGAAGTGTCCACCGGGTTGTTTGGATCGTCGTGGCCGCCGAGTTGGAGAACTCCCACCCTTTGGGGAAGCGACACTGGCGCGCCTTTAGCGTCAATTTCACGACGACGGTAGAGAAAAATAAAAAAGAGGTTCCGATCGGTGCGTCAACGGACGCGCACAACTCGAGCCAGATCTCTACGAGAAAGTGCCGCCTTTTCGCCGTAAATGCTCAGATCAATCGATAGGCCGCGATGATCGTTCGTTTAAAAGCCCGGCGGCGTTCGGCGCCCACCGTTCCGATCGATCGGGTGATGGCGTCTTTCTCGACCGTGTAGAAATAGCTGCAATCCACCGCGGTAATGCAATCCAATCCCTCCGCCGAGTCGATCGAAGATTGATGGGGCCGGGCGGGATTGCCAGGCGAGGTCTTGGTTCCGTAGAGAAGATTGAGACGCGTCAACCGGGTATCGCTACAGTGCTCGTCGTTCGAAACAATGACGGCCGGGTGCTCGTCGCGATCGGTGGGGCGGAAACGAACCTTGACCACGCTCCACTGACGCAGGTCGACGCCGTGCTTGTTCTTCATCGGCGCAGCGGCGAGGAATCCCTAGGCGCAGAATTGATCAAGGCGACCTCCTCGTCGGTGTGGCGAAAGACGCCAACCGGGTAGACGGGGGACGGATCCGAAACGGCGCAGGGCACGAGCTGCATGTAGTCGTTCCCGTTTTGAAGGATGATGGTTTCGCCGCGTTTGGCCCGGGCAAAGATGCGCGTGAAGTTCCGCTTCGCCTCCGAAATCTTGATTGTCTTCATGAGTCTCCACTGAGTCTTGATCGAGACTCGAGTCAAACCGGAACGATACGGGGATCGACCCTAACCAAGCCTTTCCGGATAAACCTCAGAGACGAGCGGAGCCGGACGGACCACGATTTCATTCGAATCCACTCCTCGTGCCTGTAGCACCGACAAACAGGTTGGTAAAAAACCATCGTAATTGTGTGAGTTCGTCCGGCCTCGTCGTTTGGATTGGGACCCTGGTTCCTTACCCAAGAAAATCTGGCGCGGAGGCGCGGATCGTTGCTGCCCTTGGAACCTTTTCGGAAATGTTCCAAATCCTCAGGTGACCGAGCCCGGCGGGTGTCTCGTCACTTCGGGCGCTGGATCGGCTAAAAATCGACCGTCCTGCGCGATGCCCGTGACCTTGCCTCTGCCGGAGAACTCGTTAATCGGCATTCCCTTCGGCCACCTCCCCTTCCCCGTCGTCCAGCAACCATGCTTTGAAATCCCGGAGATTGTCCGGCGAGCCCAGAGCGAGGAGTTCGTCGCCGGCCTTGACCACTTCGTCGGCTCCAGGGGTGAGGATACGGACGCCGGCACGCTGGATGCCCGCGATGTGGACGCGATGAACGCTCGCGGGAGAGAGCTGCAGCAAACTCAACTCCGCCGCCCGGCTTTCGGTCGGGACCGTCAGCAGTTCCATCCGGATGTCGTCGAACTCCGAAAACGGCGTGGGCAGCTCGGCGACGGTCGCCAAAAACGCCTTGCCGGCGGCGACCTGCTCCGAGGTGCCGAGCAGCAGTACCTTGTCTCCTGGATACAAGACAGCATCGGGCCCGGGCAGGGCGATAATAAATCCCTGCCGTTCGATTCCAACCAGCGTACAGCCGATGCGCGCCCGCAGGTCCAGTTCCGCGATGCGTTTGCCCTGGCAGTCCGCTAGGTCGGGAAGCGTGCATTCCCCGAGGTTGAGGTTCCAGCCGAGATGCGGACGCAGCCACGCCGAGTGCGCATCGGTCGGCGCGGTATCGCCGCTTGCGAGCATTTCGCGCAGTTCCACTTCCAGTTCGCTGTGCCAATAGATCAACTTGCGGCGCAGGACGAGCAAGGCAAGGAGCGCGGCCGCGGCACTCACCGCCACGAGCCATCGACCCGCTCCGCCGCTCGGAAGAAGACTCGACAACCAGACGAAGATCGCCGCGCCCCCCACCGTTTTCAGGGCGGTCTCCAACAATGGCCGGACACGGGCCTTGTTCGGCATGCCGTGCGTCGCCACCTGCGCATAAAGCAGCGCCATCGCCGAGAGGTTTCTCCAGATCGCCACGAGCGGAGCGAGTGCGACGAGACCGAGCAGGACCCAAAACACGATCGTGAGCCCGTCCGGCGCCAGGAAATCGCGGCCGAGCCAGCTCGTATAAGCCTCAAGTATTCGCTCGGAAAACACCAGAAGACCGGAAACCAGAAGTACTCCGACCGACACCTGCACCACCCGTTTCTTGCTCAGCTGCCAGAGCAGATTCCGCTTCTCTTGCGCCTGGACCCGACCAATCCACCCATGATAATGCACCACCCAATCGTTTAGCCATCCGGGCACGCTTCGGACAATGCCTTCGGCGATCGGCCCGGACGAACGGGTCAGCCAGGGGGCCATGAGGGTCGTCGCCAGGCACACGCCCACTGCCAGCGGGAAAAAATAGGACGGAACGAAAAGCGCGTTCACCCCGATTTGCGCGATAATCAATGAAAACTCGCCGATCGGCGTCACGCTCAATCCCGCCCTCCACGCGTCCTTCAGGGGGGTGCCCACCAGCACCAAACCTATCGCACTCCCACCCATCCGCACGACCAGGGTAAAGAGCGAAACGCCCACTATCGTTCCCGCGTAATCGACCAGCGCGCGCACCTCGATCTGCATTCCGATCGCGACGAAAAAGAGGGCGCTGAAGACGTCCCTCAGTCCCTCGAACTTGCGCTCGACTTGATTGCGATGGGGCGTCTCGGCGACGATCGCACCGAGCAGGAAGGCACCGAGCGCCAGCGAATAGCCCGCATAACGCGCAAGGATCGCCAGCGTAAAAAGCAGACCGACCATGCTCACCGTCTTCAACTCCTCGCCGATGAGCGTGGTCATGCGACGCAGCAGCCACGGTACGAGGAGAAGGCCGCCAATTCCCGCTAAAATCACGAAGGCGGTGAACTGCCCGAAAATTTCCCCGAGGGGCGCACGGACGAAGCCGCCGCCAAACTGCATGTAAGAATTGAGCAGGGTAAGCGCGAGGACCCCGACGATCCCTTCGAGAACGGTCACACCCATCGCAATCTGGCCTGCCCGTTCATGGGTCATCCCGACCTCCTGGAGGATCTTCGAAACGATCGTGGACGACGAGATCATGATCATCGCGGCGAAGAATGTGGTCTGCATGCCGATCAATCCGAAGGAGGTCCCCACAAGCCGGGAGAGGTAATAGATGAGTAACGCTCCGCCTAAAACCGCCCCGAAAATCCCGAACCCCATGCGTCGCACTTTCCTCAGTCTCAACCGCAAGCCGACCGCAAACATGACGAAGACCAGCCCTACTTGGGAGAATGTCTGAATCCGCCCGAGATCCCGCACGAACCCCCATTCGGGGAGGCCGGGACCGATTGCGATGCCCGCGACCAAATAACCGAAGACCACAGGAATCCGCAGGCGATGACACCCCCACCCGACAAGGGCTGCGACAATCAAAACCACCGTAAAATCCCGGATAAAATCGATACCGATCATGGCTGGCTGGAGAGCGTTAGCGCGGAGTGGGCAAAACCGGCGTTCCCCAAATCGCCTAGCACGGTGCAACCGTCAAGCCTACCCTCGAGCGGCTCCCTGCGAACACCCGAAAAACGTAAATTCTTCACCCTCCGACTGTCCGCGCGAAGGTCCTCAAGATTTTATCTCCTGTGTCGATCCCTCGACACTGGCCGACTCTGCGGTGGAGCCAGCGCACACGTTCATGAAAGTCCTATTTTTCCTGTTTCTTTTTTTGGGCTCGGTCAGCCAAGCTCGTGCTCGAAATGACTTGATTGCAATCGCTTACAACGGTCGCGTCGAGCACTATTGGATCTTGTACACGTCGTCCAACGGACGGCATACGAAGATCACCAACTATCACTCTGCCATCGGTTTTTTCGTCGACACCAAGTACCTGACGTCGATCACCCTCGGTCGTTCGGCCCAACAGCAGCGGCAGTACCGGGTGGTCCGTTCCTTGAGGTAAACGCCGTCACCGCCAGTCCGACGACCAGGATGATCGCGGTACCCAGGACGATCACAAGCAGGCCGTGGAACGGGCTACGCCAAGCGGCCAGCGAGCCCGTCCAGCGCGGTGACAGGCTCATCCAGAGAATCAGCAGCACGCCGGCGGCCACGGCAATCGCCGCGGCGCGGGCGTGAGCGCGAGCGGACATGAAGCCGAGGAGGAAAAGCCCGAGCATGCCACCGCCAAAAATTCCCGCGAGTTCCCACCAAACATCGAGCGCGCTTTTGATTTCGATCATGGCCCACGCGGCGCCCACGGAAATCGCTCCGAAGACCAGCGTCGAAAGATGGAGCACGCGCATCGCTTCGCGCTCGGTCGCTCGCGGGCGGAAATACCGCTGGTAAATATCCTTGAGAAACAAGGTGCTCATGCAGTTGAGGTTGGAATCCATCGCGGCCGCACACAGGCCTGCAATGACCAATCCCGCCAACCCGGCCGGAAGCTGAGTGCTGATGTAATGAGGGAAAACCTGGTCCGCTCCGGTCCCTGCGGGAAGCAACTCGGGCGACACCCGATAAAACGCGTAGAGGGCCGTCCCGATGAAAAAGAAAGCAGCGCCGATCGGGAGATAAAGGAGTGCACCCACCCACACACTACGCTGTGCCGCACGATCCGATTTGGCGGTGATGTAACGCTGCACGTAACTCTGATCGATCCCGAAATTCTGAAGGTTGATCGCCAATCCGTAAACAAGAACCACCCAAAACGTCGCCTGCCCTACTCCTCCGCCAAAATCGCCCAGGCTGAACTTTCGATCGGCCTCCGCGATTTCGAAGACGCGGGCCGCCCCGCCTGGGATTCCCATCAGCAGCGTGACCACGCACGCCAAGGCTCCGCCGACCAAAACGACCGCCTGCACCACCCCCGTCCAAATCACGGCCTCGGTCCCGCCGAGCAGCGGATAAACGACGATCGCAATACCCGCGACCACGATGATCGTGCGAATGTCCCACCCCGTCAGCGGCACCAAAGCCAATGCCAGCAGATACAAAATCGTCCCCAGCCGCGCGATCTGCGTGAGCTGGTAACAAACGACTGCATACGTGCGCGCCCATGCGCCGAAGCGCCTTTCGAGATGGTGGTAGGCGGACACCTCGCCGCTTCGCCGATAGAACGGCACAAACCACTTGACTGCGACGAAGGCAGCCACCGGCAAGGTCAGGGCAAAGACGAAGGCATTCCAATTTCCGGCAAACGACTTTCCCGGATTCGCCAGAAAACTGATACTGCTGACATACGAGCCAAAGATGGACAGGCCGACCGCCCAACCCGGTAACGACCGTCCCGCCGACATGTACTGCTCGCTACTGCGGTTCCTCCAGTAAAACCAGCAACCGAAACCCGTCACTCCGACGAAGTACGCCAGCAGTACGGCCAGATCGAGGAATCCGAGAGTTTTGGTCACAGGCGAGAAAGGCAGGAAGGCGACTCAAGCCGGTGACATTCCCCAATCGGAAAGACGTGCGCGCAGCTCGATCGCAATCTTGCGATAGAGACCTGCGGAATGCTCGGACACCACCATCTTGGGCACGCCGGGACGCAGCCCCCTCGCCTCCAGGCCCGCCGCGACATTGAGCGGAAAAGTAAGTTGGTCCACGATGCGACCCACCTCGACCATCCGCTGGGAGATCTCCAAGGCAGCGGGCGACGAGCTCTCGGCACGATTCCGGTAAAGCGAGACCATCAGGTCAGGGACGATATTGACCAATCCCCCGATCGCTCCCGCCGCACCCAGCGCGAAAACTTCCGACAAACGTGTATCCGCTCCGGACATCACAACGAAGCCCTTTTCGCGGCCGAGGGCGATCAACTCGCGATGATACCCGAAATCGCCCCCACTCTGCTTGATCGCACACATGGGCGCTCGATCCGCAAAAGCGGCGACCGTCGCCAAATCGATCTTTTTCCCCGTAAGTTCGGGAAAATTATAAAGCATGACCGGAAGGTCCACCGCCCCGGCGACGTGAAGAAAATAAGCCAGCTGATCCGCCGGCGAGACCGGGAAAAACATCGGCGGCATCAAACCGATCGCCGAATAGCCCAGAGCCTTCGCCGCCCGGCCAACCTCGATCGCAGCACGCGGACGAATGTCCGAAACGTTGGCGATGAACGACAAATCCGGTCCTGCAGCCTCCCGCGCGGCGGACAAAATTTCGATGCGCTGCGCTGTGTCGAACTGCGGAAACTCGCCCGTGCTACCCAACGCAAGGATACCCTGGATCCCACACCGCCTCTCGAATGCGAGGTGCGCGGTCAGCGCGGTCCGGTCGAGCCGTCCCTCGGCATCGGTTGGAATCCATTGTGCGGAGTAGATGCCTTGCGGCTTGAATGCGGTGGACATGAAGAATGAAGGGAAATGAAACGGCGAACCGACTTCAGGGAGTGCGCGGTTGCGAAACGACATAGAAAAATCCGTCTTCTGCCGCGACGAGCAGCTCGGCGCGTCCGTCTCCGTTCAGATCGAGCGACGTGGGTTTCGTGGCGTGCCCGGCCAGCACATGCGTGCCGATGGGTCCTCGGTCTGTAAAGACCCACTGGCCCGCTACGTTCTTTCCGCTTCCTTTGAAGAAGTTAACGTTGGGGACACTGTTGAGCATCAGATCGAGTTCGCCGTCTCCGTCCCAGTCGACGAAGCAGAAGGTGCGACGGCCGCTCCGGCCGATTGACCCGTCATTGAGGCGCAACAAACCGGACTCCTTGTTCTGGGGAACGCCATTGCTGGTGAACGCGCTTGCGCCTTCGCTCCAAAAAACCCGTTTACCGGGCAAGAGCTCGAGTTTGCCTTCGGCTCCGCGTTTGCGCTCGAACCACGCCAGGTAGCCTTCCGCATCGGACATCACCAAATCGTTAAGACCGTCCTTGTTCCAATCGATCGCCTGAGGAGTCGTCCGCCATTGGGTGACCAGTTCGTTTCCGCGCGGATTCCACCAAAACCACACCGGTTTCGACGAGGTGTGACCCGCTGCGATTTCGACCGGTCGGCCCGCTGCGAGTTTTGGCGCCGTGCGCGTCCCGACGTTCTTGTACCAGACGATTTTTCCCCAGATGCCGTTCGTGACGATATCCGGCAAGCCGTCGTGATCCCAATCCGCGACGCTCAGAATCGAGTAGCCCCATTTCGCTTCGGCGGGCCCCTGGATCGAACCGTTCGGACCGGCTTGTTCGCGAATCAAAACCCCGCCCGCGCTCAGATAACGGGGCGCGCTCCAACGCAAGGGGTTTCCCCCGAGGTTCTCGATCCACGCCACATAACCGGCGGAGTTTCCGGTAATCAGATCGTCGTCGCCGTCGCCGTCCCAATCGAACGCGTACGGCGTGGCCAGCGCTCCGAATTTCACGTTGTCCGCGAACTGGCGGAAATAGCGGGGCGACAAGAATTGCGGCATCCCTCCGACCGTTTTGCCGGTGTGCTCGACGAAAGCGACGCGACCGTCCTCGTCACCGACAACGAGATCCAGATCCCCGTCGGCATCGAAATCGACCGCGGTCGGCGTAATCATGCAGAGGTCCATCGTAAGAGGAATGCCCGCCGTGGTAAGTGTCCTTCCCGCGGCGTAGACGGGGCGCGTGCGCGTACCGGCGTTCTCGAAATAGGTGAAACCGTCGCGAAACTCGCCGCAGAGCAGATCGAGATCTCCATCGCCGTCGAAATCTCCCCAGCTGGGAGACGGCATGCCATAAGTGTCCACCGGCTTTCCGCCCGCGAGCACTTGCACCGCTTTCGCGTAGCGGGGGTTTTCGGTCGACCCCTCGTTGCGCATCAGAAAAACGTAGCCCCGCAGCGGCCCTCGCGTCCAATTGCCTTTGGCATCGAAAGCGTCGTCGCCCCCGTTCAACGGCCCGAAATCGCCCCAGAAGTCGATTCCGATCGTGACGTCCAACGCACCGTCGCCGTCGTAGTCCACGACCTTCCACTGGTTCTGGCGGATATTGCCCGGCTGAGTCAGAATCGATTCGGGGACCGGCAGCTCTTGCGGTTTCGAAAACCGATTTGAGCTAAAATCGGGGTGAAGATTTCCGCGAAACTGGTAGATCTCTCCCTTCTTTTGCGATGCGGTGCTCGTGACATAAGGGCGACCGTCGACATACGAAATTCCCGAGGATGGAGCGGAATTGCCAATACGCACCGCCGCTTTGAAAACCGGAAGCTTCAACTGCGGATCGACCTGGCCCGAATTCTCGAAGAACCACGTGCCATTGTGCGGCTTGTCCGTACAGACCACGACGAGATCCATCAACCCGTCAGCATTGTAGTCCATCGGCAACGGCCAGGCCCAAAGGCCCACGCCGAGATCGACGAGCTGACCGGGCTGGTTGTACTTTAGGCGCGGCAGCTCCTGGCCGGGGAGTGTACCCGCCAAAGCCAGGATGGCACACGAAAAGGCGGTGAAGTAATGTTTGAAGATCATGGTCGTGGGGAGAACGCAGTCCGCAGGCCGTTCGAAGAACCGCGGGGCAAGGAGGGTAGATTGCTAAAACGTTTTTTCTATTTCGTTGAACGACCTCGTGTCAACAGTCAAAAAACGTTTAGGTCGAAATACCCAGCAGACCGCGGGTGAGCTGGAAGTGGGTCATCCCGAGCGCTCGCGACGCGGGAGTGTACTCACCCCGGAAGAGGCGGTCCATCCGATCCACAATCAAGGCGAGGTCGGGAGCCGCATCGCCCGTCAAGGTCCCATCGGTGTTTTCTCGCGAGAGCGTGCCCGTCCTGGCCCCTTCGCCGAACTGCAGGACAGGGATGAGCGGATGCCCTTCTCGCGGATGAATCGCTATGGCCGATACCACCAAATGAGCGCCGCACGCGCCCAAGCCGGCAAGGTTTTCGGACCATTCCGTCGTCTCGGTCGAAACAAGATGCAGGCCGGGTTCTTGCGCCATCTGACCGTAGTCCAGGCTGGACGGCACGTCTTCGAGTGGGAGCACGGTTCGCAATCCGCCTCGCTCGAGCAGGAGAGGATCGGAGTCGGCGATGAGAACGGTTCCCCCGGCCGCGATCGCGTTGAGGATAAACGTAACGAGGCTCTGCCGGGTCGTCTCGAGAAGTCCCGAGACGGTTTGAATCCCGATGGACAATGCTTCGAAGCCCGCCGTTTCCGTGGCCGACTCCGGCAGCGTGGGAGTCCGGCCCTCGAACCACGTTTCGATTTTCTGGAGGGACTTGTCGATGCCGCCATCCAACTGGACGCTCGCCCAGCCAAAACGGTCCAACGGCACCCCCGCTTTTTCGAATTGCCGTTTCATCACGTCGTTGGGGACCTTCTCGCAGCCGTGCTCCAAGAGCAGCGCCACCGCCACATTGGGATGAGTGGCGTATCCGCGATAGGTACGAAGCAGCAGTTTGTACATCGAATCGCCGCCGAAACCGCAGCCCTCCGTATGGATCAGCGCCACGTAACGCGAGATTCCCCGGTCGCGTCCTACACCATGCGTAGTGAGTCGCTCGGCCGCCAATCGGGCGATCTGGGTGGCGCAAAGGCTGGTCGGCAAGACCAGTCCGATCCGCTCCGTCGCCCACCGCTCTTCGCCAAGGGGAACGACCGAAAACGTTGCGGTCGCTTCTGCAAGCCCGTGTTTCCGAATCGAGTCGCGTGCAGCCACCGCGCCGAGCGCCGGGATCCCGTCGGGCGTGCGGCGCGCGCGCAGACGAGGCAGTTGCGAACGATCGGTCTGCCTCCAGTTGCGCCAGAGCGAGACTTGCGAATGCCCCGCGTGCTCTCCCTGGGTGCGACGGCCCGACGCCGTCGCCAAGACGAGTTCGAAGGTCTCGGCCGTGAGACTTTCCATGCTTTCGCCATCGAGATAGCGGCCCGCATTCACGTCCATTTCGTGAATGAGCAATTCGTGGCGCCGCGTCGTGGTCGTGACCTTGAGGGTCGGTACGAAAGGAAAATTGGTGATTGAGCCGTTGCCGGTCACGAAGAGGAACAAATTGCATCCGGAGGCCACCTGTCCGGCGATCCCCTCGAGATCGTTGCCCGGGCTATCCATGAAGAAAAACCCGGGGGCCTTCATGCGCACGCCGTAGTCGATCACCCAGTCGACCCGGGTACGGGGATCCTTTTTGTGCGCAGCTCCCAAGGATTTAAGGACGATGTTGTAGAGTCCGCGGAGTTTATTTCCCGCCGACGGATTTGCCTCGGGCGTGAGGTCGTGCCAGGAAAGACGCTCGGTAAACGCCGCGATTTTTTCGAGCAACGCGCGCGCCGTCGGCAGATCGCGGACCTTGCGCAGCATATAGCTTTCGGCGCCGACCAATTCGTCCGTTTCGCAGAGACTGGCCGAGCCGCCATGACGGATGACCTCGTGGACGACGGATCCGGCCAAGGGATTTCCCGACACGCCGGAAAACGCGTCCGAGCCCCCGCACTGCAGAGCGACGCGCAAACCGGAGATCGGCTCGGGCGTCCGGCGAAACGCGGCAACCGTGGAAAGGCAGCTGCGGACCCAAGCCTCCGCTTTCGCCATCTCCACGGCGAGCGAGCCGCTCAGGGTATGAAAGCGATGGAGAACGTGATTCAACTCGTACCCCTCGCTGCGCATGAAAGACTCCAGCAAACGGTTGTCGATCGGCTCCACCCCGTAGTCGAGCGCCAGAATCGCTCCGACGTTCGGGTGAACCATGAATCCCGACAACGCCCGCAGCACTTCGCGGACATTATTCGGCACCTCAGGACCGCCGCCTTCGGTGTGCGCGATCGCCACGACCCCGTCGATGCCCGGGTAAAGCCGGACCAGCGGCTGAAATCGCTTGGCAAGTTCGCGAGCGACGCTCGCCGTGCGCGACGTCGTTCCCAGAATGACCACGAAATTGCGAGTGCCGACACCTCGCCCTCCCGCCCGGCGAAAACCGTCGAAGGTGCGCGGCCGCTCGAACAGTTCTACAGGCGGAGCGGGCACGAACGTGACCTCGTCCAACTGGAACGGAGCGATCCGATCTTCAAAATTAGCCTTGGAAGGCAACGAGAGCTGATGGTCCCGCACCATCATCGCTTCGAGCATCGACGGGTTAGAGACGTAATCTCCCGGAGCGATCGCACGCGTGGCGCGACCGAAAGGCAACGCCCAAGACAGGAGCAGATCGCCCGAAGCCATCGACTTGACGGCAAAACGGTGCCCTTCGAGCACCGTATGGGGACAAGTCAACGTCTGGCCCTCCATCGGCACGACCGTGCCGGCTTCAATCCGAGCGATGGCAATCGCGACGTTGTCCGAGGGAGCCGCCAGCCGGGCGACCGTCTGAAAGGGAACGGTGATCGGGGTCAAGACCTCAGAGTAGGCGGGCGCGTTTCCCCTGTCGAGCGGTAGCTGGAGAATAGGGGTACGAACGACGCACCCGCACTGCCCCTGCTCGGTCGGAAGTGAAGCAAAGACGACGATCGACGGAGCGTTTTTACCGGAGCTAGGAAGAGGGAGCGGAGGACGGACGACGGAAGAGGTTAGAGTTCAGCGGTCAGTGTCCGGAATTTTTTGGCTCCTGACCTCCGATCTCTTCCGACCTCTGCGAGCTCCTGTGAAATCGGATCGATGTCTGAGAATACCTCGGAGGTTTTAACAGGAGGTCGGAAAAGGTAGCAGAGGTCGGACGACGGAAGAGATCAGAAGTCAGCGGTCAGTGTGTTTTGAAACCGATCGCCGATCCCTGACCGCTGACCTCTCTTCTGCGTCCGATCTCTTCCGACCTCAGCGAACTCCTGTAAAACGGGTTCGGAGGCTCGATCGTTCGGGGCCAGTCTCTCGCAAAAGGCTGGCCTCGACATCCCTTCGTCCAACCCGTTTCACTGCTCTTGCTACCCATGAAAATGACCGCCGACTTTCGAAACCGCGTTCTCGCTGGCGAGTTTTTGGCAGGGACGTTTCTCAATCTTGGCTCGCCCCTGACGGTCGAAATGGCCGGGCTCGCCGGGTACGACTGGCTCCTCCTCGACCACGAACACGGCGCAGGCAGCGACACGACCCTGCTGCATCAATTGCAGGCGGTTTCCGCAACGCCGGCGATGGGGGTCGTCCGGATCGCGGCCAACGAGCCCCCGCGATTCAAACGCGCGCTGGATGCCGGTGCCCACGGCATCATGATTCCGTACGTCAGCTCCGCAGCGGAAATGAAAGCCGTGGCGTCGTCCCTTCGTTATCCACCGCACGGACAGCGGGGCGTGGCAAAATTGAACCGGGCGGCCGCGTTCGGAACGGATTTCGAGGCCTATTTTGCGCACGCGCACGAATGCATCGTGGCCATGCCGCAAATCGAAACGCTCGAGGCAGTCCGGGAGGTGGACGAAATCGCCGCGATCGACGGTGCCGATGTCCTCTTTGTCGGCCCACTCGACCTGACCTCGAACATGGGCATGAGCGGAAACTACACCCACCCCGATTTTGTGGAGATTCTCAAAAAAGTCGCAAAGGCGGCAAAACGTGCGGGAAAGGCCGCCGGAATTCTCGCGCTCGATCCTGCCCACGTCGCACCGTGGCGCGAACTCGGATACACCGTGATGGCACTGGGATCGGACGGTGGAGGCGTGAACGCCGCGCTGCGCACGAATCTGACCGTGCTCAAGAAAAAGTAAGGACGGCCCTAATCGCGTTTTCGACCCTCGCCGGTCGAAGCGCGGAGGTGCTCCTCGAAGTTCAACTCGATCCGGTCGTCGCTCTGCCCGACATTCCTCAAGCGACGCATCAAGAGCTGAGCCGCGACGCGGCCCAATTCGCTGTGAGCGACGCCGACACACGAAAGGGGCGGGCTAAAGAAGCGCGAAATGGCGTAATCGCCCACGCCGATCACCGCGATATCCGCGGGGATCGACAAACCGGACTCTTCGATCGCATGGTAGGCACCGAGCGCCTTTCCATCCGTGACCGCATAAAGTCCATCGATCGCTCGCTCTTTTTTCAGGGCCAGCGCCACCGCCGCAGCGGCCGCCTCCTCCGAAAGATGCGAGGCGACGATTTCCGTGGGCGCAACTCCCGTCATGCGCAGCGCGGCCTCGATGAACTCGTCCACCCGCGCACGCGTGATTTGGGTCAGCGGGCTGCCATGCACCACCGCGAGCTTTCGACGTTTCATTTTGACGAGGATTTCGGCGGCACGCGCTCCGCCACCGGCCCGTTCCACCACGCCGGGATACCCGGGAATACGGCGATTCACGATCACCGACGGATACGGCAGCTGGGTGCGTGCCAGGAAGTCGTCGTCCTCGGTCGTCGTATTCGTGATAATTGCGGCATTGAAGTGATCGCCGCTAAGTAAACCCGGAAGTTCCCGCAGCTTTCCCGCCGCGAACATTTCGATCAATAGCTTGTACGAAACGCCTTCCGTGCCCTCGGGCGCGCTGCCGGCAGCCTCGCGCAGCCCCGTTACGAAGTGGTTCACCAGGGAAAGGGGCGCCTCATAGCTGGTGATCAGCGCCAGCACGATCGTGGGGCGGGCGGAGGCACCCGTTCGGAGACGACGCGCGCCGATATTCGGCAAGTACCCCAGGCGAGCCGCCGCCGCCTTCACTTTCTCGACCGTTTCCTCGGAAATGCGCCGCTCTACGTGCCGGTTATTCAGAACGGACGAGACCGCACCGATGGACACGCCGGCTGCCTCCGCCAGATTTCGAACGGTGATCTGACCGGTGGGCGTTCGTGGAGGAATGGATTGGGGTCGAGGCATGTCGGCTACCGAATCCCTTTGGCTTGGCGCGGAAGAAACGCCGGCGCGAGCAGCAAACGACACCGCCCTGGGTTAGACCGTCTTGGCGAGGATATGATAATTTGCCATCGAGATCCCGCTCAGCATCGCCCCAACGATTCCCAGAAATCCCTGATCCGTGCCGCAGAGATACAAATTCGAATACGCCGTCCGCCCGGTCTTCGTTTTGACCGGCGCGCCATAAATCGCGCCCTCCGCATGTCCGGTAAATTTCGCCACCGTACGCGGCGTGAACATGTCGCTGGTCACCGTGACCGTCGACAACGGTCGGATCGACGGTTCGGGAAGGAACCGGAGCGCGCTTTCCTGCATCGCTGCGAACCACTGCGCCTTATCTTCCCGATAACGCTCCTCCGGCAGCGACGCCCACCCCGCGTAGTTGGCCAGACAGGTCACTCTGAAGATGCCCTCCGGGAGGGTCTGGCCGGACGGGTAATCGAAGTTGTTGGGAAAACAAATAACGCCGCTGTGCACATCGACCTGCCCAGCCGGCCGGCGGTAATCGAACCGCAGGGAGTCGTTGAAGAAGACGATCGTGTCGTCTGCCCAGCCGAGTTGCGCAGGCGCGCGATCCAGGATTGCGATCGTTTCCACAAACGAGAGTCGGCCGTCCGTCGTCTCCGACGGCGTGGCCACGAGCGAAGGTTCGCTTTCCGTCGTTTTCAGAAGCGTTTCCGTTTCGCGCGAGCCGATCGAGCTCAGCACGTGGTCGGCGGTGATCTCTTCTCCAGTATCGAGAATCAAAGCGATCACCCGATCGCTCTTCGCGACGATTTTTTTCACGCCGCATTTCATACGCCGCTCTCCCCCCGCCTGACGGTACTTCTCCAGGAGAACCCGTAGAATCACCCGTACCCCGTCTAAAGGCCGGGCGAAACCTTCGAAAAAGAGCGCCTTGAACATGATGACGAACTGGCCGAACTCCATATCCCCTGGCTGTGCGCTTCCATAATACATCAGGGGGCAAAAGAGCATGTCCTCGAGCAGCGGATCTCGAATGAATTCGCGCACAGTTTCGCGTGCCGAGCGCGGCACCGCTTCCAGGGAAAGGTCGTCGTAGGTACGCACCAGACCGACGAGCGTGCGGAACCCGTCGATCTGCGAAGGAAAACGGTTCGCGACTTCTGCCTCCAACACCGAGAAATCGTTGGTGAACCGCAGGGAGACCTCCCCATTCGCGCCGAACGCCACCCGCGATTGCTTCTGCTCCGAGAGGGCAAACTCATCCCGATCGATCCGGAGCTGACGAAGCAGCTTGCCCAAAGGCGTACCCTTCACTCCCGGCTTCACGAAATTCGTCAGCGCATGAAGGCCCACATCGTACTTCCGGCCGGCGAGACTGTAGAATCCGTTGAGACCGCCGACCGCATTGTGACGCTCGAAAATGCAGACGCGCTTGCCGAAATGCGCCAAGCGGATGCCGGCGGCAAGGCCGGACATGCCTGCGCCGATGATCGCGGCATCGTAGTGCGACTGGCTGTTCACGACGGCGGAGAGGTGTAGGCGCGGTCCATGTACATTCTGTCCAAGCAAAAGGCCGGGAAAGGCTCCCGGCCCACAGGCTCATTCAGGCGTCGGCACCGCTCACTCCTTGGAGGCAAGCGCGTTGAACTTCGGCATCAGATAGTCGCCGCAGCTCTCGAGGCTCGCGAGATAAGGATAGTCCTTCTCTGGGACCTCGATTCCGTGACGTTTTCTCAACTCCATGACGATATCGAGGAAGTCCATCGAATCCAACTGCATCTGGTCCCGCAGACGAACCTCGGGTTTTAGCACCGAGAGATCCTCGTCGGGGGCGATATCTGCAATGATGTCGAGGACTACCTGTTTTACTTCGTCTTTGGTCATGGCGTGAAAGCGAACACTATCCCTCAAAACGCTTCACAATCAACGTGGAATTTATCCCCAACATTCCAAACGAGTTATTGAGGATCGTATCCACACGGGCGACGGCTCTCGGCTGGTTGAGCACGAGTCCGGGCAAAGCGCATAAAGGATCGAGATCGTCCACGTTGATCGTGGGATGCACGATCCGGTCATGAAACGACGGGAGATTGCCCGCCAGTTCGAGCGCCCCGGCCGCGCCCATCGCATGACCGATGAAGCTCTTCGTATTGTTGATCGACGTCTCCGGACACCCTTCGCCGAAGACCGCACGGATCGCCTCGCACTCCTGGATATCTCCCATCGGCGTGGCCGTGGCGTGAGTATTGACGATATGGATATCCCGAGGCTGCATGCCCGCCCGGCCGACCGCGGCGCGAACGCATTCGGCCTGGCGTCCGGGATTGGGTAGGACGTAGTCGCTGGCGTCGCTATTGACACAGTAGCCGGCGATTTCTCCGTAGATCTTGGCTCCCCGTCTCACCGCGTCGTCGAGACGCTCCAAGGTGTACAGCGCACCTCCCTCGGAAATGACGATGCCATTGCGACCCTTGTCGAAAGGGCGGGAAGCCCGGTTCGGGTCGACGTGGTGAGCCAGCGCATTCTGCGATTTGAAGCCCGCGTAGATCCCGAACGTGTGGATGCTTTCGCTGACACCGCCGCAGATCGCGAAATCCACCTCGCCCAGACGCAGCATCTGGGTCGCATGAATCAATCCGAGATTCCCCGCCGCGCACGCGGCACCGATCGTGTAAGCCGGTCCGGTCGAGCCCAGATTGAGAGAGATCTCGCCAGCCGGGTTGTTCGCGACCGTGCGCGGATTGTGGTGATGAGACCAGAACTTGGTGTCGTAACCGAACTTCGAAATCGCATAGATCTCGTTTTCGGTTTCCACATTACCGTGTTCGGTGATCCCGACGAAAACGCCGGTGCGGTCCTTGGTCAGAGCGTCGGCGGTCAGTCCGGCATCTGCCAGGGCTTCGCGGGCGCAATAAATTCCGATCGAACCCGCCCTCGTACCGACCCGGAGTTCCTTCTTCTTCTGATGCCGCAGCGCGTCGTAGGTGCAAATTCCAGCCAACAATGGCCCCATGTAACGAATCTCCGTGCGACCGATCCGTGCCACTCCCGCCAGTAGATTGCCACGGAATTCCGCAAGACTGTTGCCATTGGGTGCGGTCAGACCGAGCCCGGTGATCACGATACGGGAGAGACTCATCGAAGGTTGTAAGATAAACGGCTAGCCAACTACGGCCCGGGCGCAATACAAGCCTAGCTCCTCGCTTTCCAAAAATCTATGAACGTACTCGTCGTCGGAGGGGCCGGCTACATCGGGAGCCACTGTGTTCGTCAACTGGTTGCGGCCGGCCATCGACCGATCGTCCTGGATAATCTGGTGTTCGGGCACCCGGGTGCGCTCGCGCCGACGGTTAAACTTTACCGGGACAATCTCGGAGACGAGGCCGCGGTCGGGAAAATCCTGCGCGAGGAGAAAATCGACGTCGTCATGCACTTCGCGGCGTACGCCTTCGTCGGTGAGTCGGTCAACGATCCGTTGAAATACTATTTCAATAATGTCGTCGCCACCTTGGCGCTTCTCCGTGCGATGCTGGCCGCGAACGTGACCCAATTCGTGTTCTCGTCGACCTGCGCGACGTTCGGAGTGCCCATCGCCATGCCGATCGTGGAGACGACCCCACAGGCTCCGATCAATCCCTACGGCCAGACGAAACTGGATATCGAAAACGCTCTCAAGGCCGTCGCTCACGCGCACGGTCTGAGTTTTGCGGCCTTCCGGTATTTCAATGCGGCCGGTGCCGCCGAGGACGGATCGATCGGCGAATCCCATTCTCCCGAAACGCATCTCATTCCCTTGGCGATCGATGCCGCCACCGGCCGCAGACCACCGCTGCAAATTTTCGGAACCGACTACCCCACACCCGATGGCACCTGTCTCCGCGACTACGTCCACGTCGACGATCTCAGCCGTGCGCACATCGCGGTGTTCGAGAAACTTCGAACTCCCGGTGCGGCTCTCTTCTACAATCTCGGCACGGGTAAGCCCACCTCGGTTTATGAGGTGATCCACGCGGTCGAAAAAGCCACGGGAAAGAAAGTCCCCTACACGCTCGCACCGCGACGCGCCGGCGACCCCTCCGCTCTCTACGCCGACTCGAGCAAAGCGGTCCGCGAGCTGGGCTGGAAAATCGAGTTCGCCGAGATCGACAGCATCGTCGCGACCGCCTGGCGCTGGCATGCCGCGGCGACGTTTTGAAAGCCGGGCTCGACCTCGCGCCCCACTTCAGGGCTTCAGGCCCCACTCCTCGATCCGTTTGCGTAAAGTGGCTCGGGTGATGCCGAGTTTCTCCGCGGCGCGGAGCTGATTGCCCTCTTCGGCACGAAGGACGCGCTCCACCATCTCCCGCTCGAGTCGTTCCAAAATCGGATCCGGCCCTTTCGAGAGTTCCGTGTGCAGGAAGTCGAGCGCGCGCTCGACCGTCAACGCCGGCTCGCCCAGGGCAATGCTCTCCGCCACCACTTTCGCCGTGGCAAGTGCGGCGTTCTCGGAAATCTTCGTCTGAATCGCTTCGAAAACCGGCCCGCCCGGGCCGATGTTCGAGCCGACCGCAATCCCCGGACTCGGCGGCGATACTCCGACCGCATCGCGAATTTCCGCCGGAAGATCCTTGAGTAAAATCGTGTCGCCCTGAGCGATGACGGCGCTGCGATAAATGACGTTCTCCAATTCGCGGACATTGCCCGGCCAGCGGTACGGCACGAGCACCGCCATCGCTTCGGGCGAAAGCTTGCTCGTCCGCGCCTTCTTCTGTTTGACCAAATTCTGGAGACAAAAATCGACGATCTGCGGGATATCTTCGCCGCGGTCGCGGAGCGCCGGCATCCGGATCCGCACGACGTTCAAACGATAGTAAAGATCCTCGCGGAACGCCTTCGCTTTCACCATCTCCTCGAGGTCCTTATTGGTGGCGGCCAGAATGCGCACATCCACCTTGATCGTGTCGGTACCGCCGACGCGTTGGATTTCTCCCTGCTGGAGGACGCGCAGGATCTTCGTCTGGGTGGCCAGCGCCATATCGCCGATTTCATCGAGAAAGATCGTCCCGCCGTCGCAAAGCTCGAACTTACCCAAACGCTGACCCGTTGCGCCCGTAAACGAGCCTTTTTCGTGACCGAAGAGCTCGCTCTCGATCAAATTGTCGGGAATCGCCGCACAGTTGACCGCGATGAAGGGCTTGGCCGCCCGATGGCTGTGTTTCCAAATGGAACGCGCGACCAACTCTTTTCCGGTGCCGCTCTCGCCGGTGATCATCACCGTGACGTCGCTCGCGGTGACCTGACCGATTATTTTAAAAACGTCCTGCATAACCGGGGAGGACCCGACGATGCCCTCCTTGTAATCCTCGCTGTTCAACATCGACTTGTACCCGCTCGCCGCGCGCATGTCGGCATAGGCCTGAAGCGCCGTATCCGCGATCGTCAGCACCTTCTGCGGATCGAACGGCTTCATGATGTAGTCGAATGCCCCGTACTTCATCGCCTCGATCGCGGTCTGGGCCGTGCCAAACGCTGTCATCAGAACGACCATCTGCTTCGGATTGGCCGAACGGATGTGCTGCAACGCCTCGATCCCGCTCATCCCACCCATCCGGATATCCAGAAAAACCAAGTCGGGAGGCGATTTCTTGACAACCGCGATCCCCTGTTCCCCGCTGGCCGCCTCCACAACCTGCCATTTGCGGGACGAAAGCACACGAGTCAGGGAATAACGGATCTCCGCGTCGTCGTCGATAATCAGAATGACCGGAGTTTTAACGGGAACGGCTGGTTCGGACATGGGAGGTTAAGATGGCTTTCATGCCTGATTTAAGCGATTGCGAGGCTGCGCTGGCAATCTCCGGCGCACCGTGCATCCGTTAAAGGACATGCTCGGTTGGTCAATGCCCTTGTTCCGCGTCAGCGGAATTCAGATTTCGCTGCACTTCACGTTTTTCCTCTTCATCGGCTATTTTGGATGGGAGGGATGGCGGGCAGCGGGCTTGCATGGCCTCGTTTGGACAGTGGCCTATCTCGTGATGCTGTTTGTCTGCATCACCCTCCACGAGTTCGGCCACGGACTCACGGCACGCCGCTACCGCGTACAGGTCCCTCGCATTCTCCTCACCCCGATCGGCGGCATCATCGAATTGGGGTCGCTTCCGCGGCAACCACGCAGGGAACTGGCGATTATTGCCGCGGGTCCGGCCGTCAATTTCGTGCTCGCCGCCTTCCTCGCACTCTGGGTGCCCTGGCCGCGCCTCTTCATCGCCGACGGCACCATTCCCGACACCGTTCAATCGTTCGTCCAAGAGCTCCTCCGCTTCAATATTGTCATGGGCTTGTTCAACCTGATCCCGGTTTTCCCCATGGACGGGGGCCGCATGCTTAGGGCCGGACTGGCGACGCGGATGCCGTACTTGCGCGCTACGGCGATCGCCGCACGCGTGGGCCAACTCTTCGCCGCATTCTTGGTGGTCGTCGTCCTGACCGTGCCTTCGCGGCCCAACTACTTGGTCGCAGCCCTCTTCACCTTCATCTATTTTGCCGCGGAGAACGAGTATCGCTGGATCCGTCGGCAGGAGTCCGCATCTCCAGCCCAAGCGCCCGCGCTCGGTTCGATTTCCACCAAATCCTCTCAGTTCGACTCACGATGACCTCGCTACCTTCTCGCACAATGGTCCCGGTCAATGCGGACGCTGCAGTCACCGTCGTGGCGAGCGGGCTGTGGAAAAACTACGGAGAACGGCCGGTTCTCCATGACGTCTCGCTCCAAGTCTCCGCCGGCGAACGGCTCGCGCTGACGGGTCCTTCGGGCAGCGGAAAGACCACCCTGCTGAACTGTCTAGGCGGAGTCGATCGTGCCGACCGCGGCTCGATTGTGTTCCAAGGGGAACCGATTCACTCGCTCTCCAGCAACGGCCTCGCGCGGCTTCGTCGCCGCCACGTCGGGACGATTTTTCAATTCTTTCATCTTCTCCCCACCCTCACGGCCTTCGAAAACGTCGAGCTTCCGTTGCAACTGCTAGGCGTCCCCGCCTCCGAAAGAAACCAGCGGGTCACCGCCGCCTTGACCCGAATCGGTTTGGCCCCCCGCGCTCGGGCGCTCCCGAGCCAACTCTCCGGCGGCGAGCAGCAACGCATTGCAATCGCCCGCGCCCTGATCCACCGCCCCGCCCTGCTGCTCGCCGACGAACCCACGGGCAATCTCGACTCCACCAACGGAGAAAACGTCTTGCAGCTTCTGATCGAACTCACTGACGAAACCCAAACCGCTCTGGTGTTGGTGACTCATAGCGAAGAGGCCGCTGCCATCTGCCACCGCCAGATCCACCTCCGCGATGGCAAAGTCGTTCATGCCCGCTGACGAAAATTCTGCAACGCGTTCGCCAGACCGAGGTTCGGCCACACAGGTGCTTCCGCTGCTCCTGAGCCGGTTCACGCTGCGCCATTGGCGGATGGCACCCGGTCAAACGGCGCTGCTCGTTCTGATTCTCGCGCTCGGAGTGGCGGTCTTCGTCTCGGTGCGTCTCGCGAACCGCGCAGCCGTCGCGAGTTTCGCACATTTTACGGAAACGCTCACCGGACAGAGCGACTGGACGGTCCAACCGGCGGCCGGCGGCTTACCCGAATCCGTCCTCCCGGAGATTCGTGCCGCGCTGGGCACGCTTCCCGTCCACCTGATCCCCCTGATCGAAACCACCGCGAGCCTGAGTTCGACCCAGGCCACCGACGACCGTTTGGCTCGAAAGACGTTCACGGTTCTCGGCTTGGATCTCGTGGGTCTGGCCAATCTCGCGCGTCCCCAGGATCGATCGTTTTTCGGGCGAGCGGGTGACGGACCGAAAGAGGATTCCGAAAACTCCACTGCATTCTGGTCGACCCTCGGCGGTCGCCCTAGCGTTTGGATCAGTCGCGATTTTGGATCTGCCCCACCGTCATCCGTAAATCTGAGTTTCGACGAGCGCCCCGTCGAGGTACCCGTCGCGGGATCGATTCCGACCGCGCCCGGCGCTCCGGCCCCCCCGGCGAATCTCCTCATCTTCGATCTTCCTCACCTGCAAACGCTCCTCGATCGCAGACGGTCGATCGATCGGATCGAGGTGCTTGTAGAGACGGGGCCTCAAGCCGAGGCGGTGAGGGAACGTACCCGCGTCATCCTCACCGCATTAGGCCAGGACGGTCAGCGGTGGTCGGTCACGCCTCCCGGCACCAAACGCGAAACCGCAGAAACGATGACACGCGCGTTTCGTTTGAATCTGACGATCCTCTCGTTGATTGCCCTTCTCGTGGGACTGTACCTCATTTTTCAGGGTTTGGATGGGGCCGTTGTCCGCCGTCGTACCGAAATCGCGGTGCTCCGTTCGCTCGGAGTCGAAGCGGGCTCGTTGCGAGCGGCTTGGCTCTTGGAGTCGGCGCTGTTGGGCGTCGTCGGCGGCGCACTCGGCCTCTTCCTCGGATGGGCAGGCGCGCAAATTTCGGTCCGAGCGGTCGGCCGCACGGTCAACGCTCTCTACTACGCCACGACCGTGGATTCCGCCCATCTCACGTGGGCGGAAGTCGGCGTGGGTCTCCTCGTCGGCGTGGGCGCAGCGCTGATCGCGGGAGGCTGGCCTGCCCATCTCGCGAGTCTGACGCCACCGGCGCAGCTGCTGCATCGCAACGCGCCTCTGCCCACGGGCCGTCGGGGGCGAAACCTCGCGATCGGCCTCGCGCTTCTGTTTGCCGGCGGGCTGCTTGCACGTGCGCCGGCCTACACCCTCCCGGGCGGTGTGTCCTTTCCGATCGCCGGCTATGCGACCGCGCTCGTTTGGATCGTCGGGGCCGGTTGGATTTGTGCCTACCTCCTTCCGGTGTTCGCTCGTCTCGCCCGCGGGCTGGGAAGCGGTTCCGTGTCCGTACGGTTCGCATTGAGTCATCTGCGCCTCCCCACCGGACGGCATCGTTTGGCGGTGGCTGCGCTGCTCTGCGCGATCGGCATGACCGCGGGAATGGCGATTCTCGTCGCCAGTTTCGAACTCACCGTGCGCGGCTGGATCGAACGCGCGCTGCACGCCGATCTGTATCTGTCGAGTCGCGGTGCCGCGAGCGCATCCGCGCAAAACCGGATCTCCGCAACCGCCGCCCGGGCGCTGGGCAACCACCCCGGTGTCGCCCTCGCCAACACGCTCGCCGCCTATCCGATCACCTTGAACGGACTGCCGACCACCCTCTCGGGCACCGATGTCGCCTTCTGGCGCAAACATGTAGATCAGCCGTGGGTGAGACCTCCGCTCGACGAGGACGTCTTCGATCCGCGCCGAAATGCCTCCTTGGTCGTCGTGAGCGAAAGCTTTAGCGAACGTTATAAAAAACGCATGGGGGACAAGCTGGACCTGCCGACACCGTCGGGACCGCAGCGGGTGACCGTCGCCGGGATTTTCGCCGACTACGGAAACGAGCGCGGTTCCGTCGTGGCCGATCGGGTTCATGTGGAAAAATGGTTTTCCGACGAAACCGTCACGCACCTGTCGCTCTACGTTCGGCCCGGGGTGAATCCGGATGCACTGCGAGCCGAGTTGCAGGCGAGTTTTCCCGGGCTCTCCATTCTGACCAATTCGACGTTACGCGCCGAGATCCTGCGCATCTTTCGGCAGACTTTCGCCATCACCTACGCCTTGGAGGCGATCGGCGTGCTCGTCGCGATCGTCGGTCTCGGCCTGACGCTGGCGAGCGTCCTGCTCGATCGACGCGACGAACTCACGACCTTGCGCGCATTGGGGTTTGCACGCGCCGAAATTGCATCGGCCACCGCGATCGAAGGTCTCGCGGTTTCGGTTTGCGCGACACTTGGCGGTCTCCTCCTCAGCCTCGGACTGGGATGGCTCTTGATCTACGTCATCAACAAACAGTCCTTTGGCTGGACCCTCGGTTTCGCGCTGCCCTGGGCTCAGTTGGCCGGTCTTGCTTTCGGTATCTGCCTGACCGGCACCGTGGTCAGCTATTTCGTCGGACGCTGGGGTGCCGCGCTCCCCGCCGATCGCGAGGAATGACGCCATGAGACTACGCTCAAAACAATTCCACCTGCTCCTCACCTTTGCCTTGACGCTGAGCGGCCTCGCTGCGGTTGCGGCTCCGCCGAGTCCGACGAGAGAAACCCAGGCCACTCCCGCCTTCGTCTTTGCCGTTCCGCAACCCGGGTACACGTTCGCATTTCCAAGAGATCATGGCAGTCATCCCGCGTTCAAGCTCGAGTGGTGGTATGTCACCGGCCACCTCTTCGACGCGGAGCGGCGACGCTTCGGCTTTCAGGCGACGTTTTTTCGCCAAGCGGCCCCCGACGGCCAATCCCAGATCTATCTCGCGCACATGGCGCTGGTCGACCCCGCCAAGGGAACCTTTCTGCATCAGGAACGATTGAACCGGGCGGGCTGGGATGCGGACGCGGCCGAGGGAACCCTTGCCGTAAGGAACGGACCGTGGTCTCTGGGGATTTCCTCCGATGCACCGCTCGCACTCACGCTGAAGGGCGGCATTCGAAACGACGCGCGATTCACCCTGACGATGCGCCCCCAAAAGCCCCTTACGATTTTCGGCGAGAATAGCGTTTCCCGTAAAGGCGCCGATTCGACCGCCGCCAGCTATTATCTCACCTTCACTCGCCTCGCCGTGGAAGGAGAACTCACCGTGGGTGCGGAGCCCACGGCAAAAGTCACCGGCGAGGCCTGGATGGATCATGAAATCAGCAGCAGTCAGCTTTCCCCGCAACAGGTCGGGTGGGACTGGCTCAGCGTCCAACTCAAGGACGAACCCCGCGAGCTCATGCTTTATCGGCTACGTCTCGCGGACGGAACCGCCGATCCAGCGTCGACGTTGCAATGGGTCGACCGCGCCGGGCGGGCGCAAAAGAGCGGATTCACCTGGAAAGTCCTCGGCGAATGGACTAGCCCGGCCACCGGTGCCACCTACCCCGCTCGCGTCGAGTTGACCACTCCAGACCCGCAGACAGGAAAAACCAGAACCTTCCTGATCGAACCGCTTCTGCCGAATCAGGAATTGACCGGAGAGCTCTCCGGCATTCCGTATTGGGAGGGTGCCTGCCGCGTCAGCGATCTCGACGGGAAAGAAATCGGGTCCGCCTACATGGAGCTGACCGGCTATGCGGAGGCGTTGAAACTGTAATCGCTCGGGCGGTCAGGTGCGGATAAAAATGCCCTTCAGGTTCATCTCCAGCTGAGCCGGATTCGGAGAGAATTTGAGGGCGTCGGACCTGGCAATCTTTCCGGCTTTCACGAGCCGCAAGAGATCCTTGTTAAACGCAAAGGTCCCGGCTTCCGCGCCGCTATCGAGGAGGACCTGGATTTTTTCGAACTGCCCTTCGAGAATTAAATTCCGGACGGTGGCATCGGCGTTGAGGATCTCGTTCGCAGGGAACCGACCGCCGCCTTCGATCGCAGGAATCAGCTTTTGGCAGATAAAGCCTCGAAGCGAACCGGCAATCTGACGGCGGGCCTGAAGCTGCTGCTCGGGTGGAAAGAACTCGAACAAGCGAGTCAGCGATTGCGCGACGGTGGCCGCATGCATCGTCGAAAATACCAAATGGCCGGTTTCGGCCGCACCGATCGCCGTCTCGAACGTTTCACGATCGCGCATTTCGCCGATCAGAATGATGTCGGGATTCTGCCGCAGGACCGACTTGATCGCAAGCTGGAAGCTTTGCACGTCGAGGCCGATCTCGCGTTGCTGAAACACGGATTTGTCGTCTTGGAAAGTGTATTCGATCGGGTCCTCGATCGTGACGATGTGACGGTCGTGGTTGTGATTGATCCAATCCAACAACGCGGCCATCGTAGAACTCTTGCCGGAGCCGGTCGCTCCGCAGACCAGCAAAATTCCGTCCTTGGCTTGGGCCAGCTTTAAAAGGGGCCCCGGATCCAAATGGAGATCCTCGAGCGTGGGAACCCGGCTCTTGATATGACGGAAAACGATGCTCACCAATCCCCGTTGATGAAAGCCATTGACGCGAAACCGGCCGATTTCGTCGACCGAGTAGGCGAAGTCAATCTGCCCTTCGTCCTCCCAACGCTGTTTGAAGACCTTGGGGACGTTTTCGTCGACAAACGCTTGCGCTTCCGTCGCGCTAATCGGGTCCATATCCACCGGTTTCAACCGTCCGGAAAGTCGCACGTAGCCGGGTTTATTGGACTTAACGACAACGTCGCTAGCCCCACTTTCGACGGCCAGCCTAAGCAGATCGGTGAAAATTTCCGTATTGGGTGACATAGAAGGCGGACAAAATAACGTTGCGCTCTCGGTATAGTGCTCTGCTTTGCTGGGCAAGGCATCTCTCCATGAAGCTCCGACCATTCACAGGCGCAATCACAGCGTTGATCACACCCTTCAAGGACCAGCAGGTCTCCGACGTCGACCTCAAGAAACTCGTGGAGTTTCAAATCAAAGGCGGAATCGATGGGTTGGTTCCCGTGGGAACGACGGGGGAATCGCCCACCTTGGACCATGAAGAACACCTAGACGTGATCCGCAAGGTGATCGCGTTCGGCCGCGGACGGGTGCCCATCATCGCCGGAACCGGTTCGAACTCGACGAAAGAGGCGGTCGAATTGACAGGACTTTCACATGAAGCGGGCGCCGACGCGATGCTCGTCGTCGCGCCCTACTACAACAAGCCCAGCCAGGAAGGCCTCTTTCGTCACTATTGCGCGATCGCCGACTCGACGGACCGTCCGATCATCCTTTATTCGATCCCCTCCCGCTGCGGCATCGAGATTAGCGTCGGGGTCGTCGAACGCCTTGCAAAGAAGTACCGCCACGTGCGTTGGATCAAAGAAGCCGGCGGCTCGGTCGAACGCGTCGATCTGCTCAAGCAGGCCATGGGCAAGGATCTCACCGTTCTCAGCGGAGACGACAGCCTCACACTCCCCTTCATGGCAGTAGGCGCAGAAGGCGTGATCAGCGTCGCGTCGAACCTGCTCCCGCGAGAGGTGGTCCGATTGACGCGAGCCGCCCTCGAGAACGACTTTGCACGCGCCGGGAAACTGCATCGAAAGCTGTTCCCGACTTTTAAGGCGCTCTTCCTCGAGCCGAATCCGGTGCCGGTCAAGGTGGCGATGGCCCGTGCCGGCATCATTAGTTCCGCCGAAGTGCGCGCACCACTCAGCGACATCACTCCGTCGAGCGAAAAGGCCCTGTTCGAGGCGCTGCGCGGGCTGGGCAAATAATCCGTCATGAGTCCCACTATCGGTGTGATCGGCTCCCGCGGTCGGATGGGTCACGCCATCGTCGCAGCGGCCCGCGAGAATGGCGTCGCGGTGGGTGCGCAGGGAGATGCGGGCGACGATCTCGCAGCGGTGTTTGCGGCCGTCGACATCGTCATCGACTTCTCCGCCCACGGTGCCACCGCCGACGTCATCCGTCTCGCAACCCTGCATCGGAAACCGCTGGTGATCGGTACTACCGGACATGCCGCCGACGAGAAGAAGCGCCTGCTCGCGTTGGCCGCGGCGATCCCATGCGTCTGGTCGGGAAACTATTCGGTCGGCGTGAATTTGCTTTTTGCGCTGACCCAACGCGCCGCCGCCGTCCTCGGCTCCGACTACGATGCGGAAGTGATCGAGATGCACCATCGCTTCAAGAAAGACGCCCCCAGCGGAACCGCCGAACGCTTGTTGGAAATCATTTTGAAGGAGCGGAAACTCGAAGCGAACGCGCTGCGTCAAGGCCGCCACGGTATCACCGGCGAGCGCACCTCCACCGAGGTCGGCATCCACGCGGTGCGCGGCGGCGACGTTGTCGGGGACCACACCGTGCTCTTCGCTGCGCTGGGCGAACGCGTCGAGCTCACGCACAAGGCGTCCGACCGCGGGATCTTCGCGCGCGGTGCCCTCCGGGCGGCGGCCTGGGTCGCGGAAAAACCGCAGGGCGTCTACGATATGCAGGACGTCCTGGGACTTCGCTAGCCGCGGAGAACGGAACGTCGGCGGACAGCCCATCTTATGATTACATCGATTCAAGGGATGCTCGCGGCAGCCACTCCCTTGACCGCTATCGTCGAGCTCAACGGGCTCGCCTACGAAGCGAACATTCCCGTCACTACCGCGGAGAAACTGCCGCCGGTAGGCAGTGTCGTCAAACTTCACACCGTGGTGATCTACCGGGAAGATGCCCAAACGCTCTATGGCTTCGCTTCCACGGCGGACCGCGATTTTTTCAAACTGATGATCGAGCACGTCACGGGCGTCGGTCCGAAAATGGCGCTCTCGATCATGAGCAAGCTTTCGCTGGCCTCGCTCGAAGCGGCCATCAGTCAGGGCGACGTTGCGCTTCTCGCGAAGTGTCCCGGTATCGGCAAAAAAACTGCGGAGCGTCTCGTCGTCGAACTGCGAAGCAAAGTCGGCGGATCGTCCGCCAGCGGCGGGATCTCGCCCGTGGCCGGTCCTGCCACCGCAACCTCGGCAGCCTCCGGTTCCCGCGTCGCCGACGCCGTCAAAGCGCTGGTCGCCTTGGGTTACCGCGCTCCCGATGCCGACGAGGCCGTCCGTCGAGCGGCACTCGCGCTCGGTTCCAAAGCGACCACTGAAGAGCTGATCAAAAAAGCCTTCGTCTAAACCTAAATCCCGCGCACGGAACTTGAGGATCGCAGAGGCACCGACCGCACGGACGAGACCTCGGCTAAAATCGCGGCAGCTTGGGATGACTACCCGTCATTACACATCGGCGAGAATGCCTGCACTCACTTCCGCTACCCGCGCCTCAGCGCTGGAATTGGAAGGAAATCATCTCTGCATTACCTTGGAAGGGTTGGCGGCTTCGGTAGACACCGCGCGTTTCGGGCTGTTTAAGCGAAGGACGCGCTTCAAAGGCTAAGTCTTCCTCCGGCAGCGTGCGGACGGAGGGAAGCTTCACTTCGTTTAACCAAGCGAGATCGACACCCGAAGCGCTCGCGGAATCGGCGTCCGACAAGCGACTCAAGACTAAGGTGGTTCCCACCAGCACGGAGTGAAATTGGGAACGCACCGACGCCGGCACTCGAATCGATGCCGTTTCCACAACGGGTGCGACCGCAGCGGGCAGTGCCGACGCCACGACGACCGTCCTCGCCGGAGAAGAACTTGCGACGACCTGCTCCACGGACGCCACCGAAGAAGAGGACGCCACGCCCTGATCCAACGCGGGCGAGGAGGTGAGGAATCGTACGCCAAAAATGCCGGCACAGGCGAGCGCCGCGGCCAAACCCGCAACGCGCAAACCACCGTTGCGCCAAAATGACTGACTTTCGGACGGAAGCCGGCCGTACGAATCGAATGCCACCACCGCCGCCGCCGTCTTAGGAGCCAGCGAGCGCTCGGCCTCGAACAAAAGCGCACACGCCTTCTGCATGCGGCAGTACTGACCGTAGATACGACGTCGGCCGGGATTGCTCTGCACCTCCGACTCCAACTCGGTCGCTTCGGCAGGCGTCAGTTGATGGTCGACGTAGAGATTGAGTAGTTCGATGTAGCGAGACTCTTTCATTTGAAATCCTCCCCAATGCGCTCGCGCAAACTTTCGCGCGCACGGGCAATACGGCTTTTTACGGTTCCTACGGAAATTTTGAGTATCCCGGCAATCTCCTCATACGAAAGATTCTTGATATTTCGTAATACCAAGATCTCACGGTGTTTAGGAGAGAGCTTCTCCATTCCGACAGCGATCCGATCAATCAGTTCCTGGGTCACCGTGACATCGTCCGGAGTCTCCTGTTCTGCAGCGAAAACCTCGCCAAGCGGAGTGGCATTGTCAGGACCGACAGGTTGGTCGAACGAAACGGTTTGATCGCGTTTGCGGCGCCACCAGTACCAGTAGCGATTGCGCGCTAGATTTGTGGCGATCTGGTAAAGCCAGGTCGAAAACGCGGAGTCCCCGCGAAAATTGACGAGTCCCCGATGCGCACGGATAAATGCATCCTGCGTCACTTCTTCCGCATCCTGCTGATTCCGAAGAAGCTGATGGACCATCGCGTAAATCCTGTCCCAGTGCCGACGAACCATTTCGTCGAAGGCAGCTTGGTCGCCGGATTTAAACCGGTCTACCAACACACGGTCGAGGGCGACGTCCTGCGCTTTGGTTGTCATACGCTCAGCAGCAGTGTGATGGATATATTTTTGAATTGTTCCCACTGATTGACGTCAGGTAACCGAAACTTCAGGTCCGACCTATCTCAAGGGCCATAACGCGTCTTTCCGGCGACACGGACCAGACTATTCAATCGAGCAATCGGATAAGAGCAAAAAATCCTTGCCAACTCCGAAGGCAAACACCTATTCCACGCGGCTTGTCTCGATCACGGCGGATTCCTCGAAATGAGTTGATCGTTCGCGGTCAGAGTTATCCGTGAGAAAGCTGAACAATTCCTGAAGGCACGACCAGGCTGAGTTCGCGCTCGCGCCACATGAAAAGAGCGGGCCCGCCATTTTCCCGGGCGATCCCAATCACAGCCCCCTGGTCAATCGAATTGAAACCACGGTCGAGAAAGAGCGCATGCCTCCGATCGAGTCTCACCGAACGCTGACCCCCGCTCAGCGCCTTGCTCCGTCGCTGGGTCGCGGAGGGCGCGGAGTATCAGGAGCATTGGGCCTTTATTCCTCCCGTCCGCGAGACGCTGCCGGCGGTCAAGCGCGCCGATTGGCCGCGCAACGCGATCGATCGCTTCGTCCTGGAGCGACTCGATCGCGAAGGCCTCCAACCCTCGCCCGAAGCCGATCGCCGCGCCCTCCTCCGCCGCGTCTATCTCGATCTCACCGGCCTGCCGCCTTCGCCCGAAGAGGTCGCGGCGTTCGTCGCCGACGCGTCGCCGGATGCCTACGAAAAGGCGGTCGAGGCCCTGCTCACCCGTCCCGCCTATGGCGAGCATCGCGCGCGCTATTGGCTCGACGCCGCGCGCTACGCCGACAGTCACGGCCTGCACACCGACGTCTTTCGCAGCGTCTGGCCGTATCGCGACTACGTCATCGCGTCCCTCAATCAAAACAAACGCTTTGACCAGTTCACGCGCGAGAAGCTCGCCGGCGACCTGTATCCCGCCGAAAGCGCGGATCAGGTGATCGCCACCGCCTTCATCCGTCTCGGCATCGCCAATTCGGAAAGCGGCGCGATCGAGGAGGAACAACGCAACATTCTGATGACCGAGCGCGTGAAGGCTTTCAGCTCCGTCTTCCTCGGCCTCACCACGGGCTGCGCCGCGTGTCACGACCACAAGTTCGATCCCACCTCGCAAAAGGATTTCTACCAGCTCGGCGCATTTTTCAACAATCTGACCGAGTTTCACAGCACGCGCGCCAAACCGGATTGGCCGCCGTCGATCAAGCTGCCGAAACCGGAAAACAAAGCCGAGTTCGACGCCGCCTTCGCGCGCCGCGCCGAGCTTCAGCGCCAGCTCGACGCGCTCAACCGCCAGGCGCGACCGGTCGTCGCCAATTGGCTGGCGCGGAAGAGCTCGCCGCCGCAGGCCGTTTCCACCGACGGCCTGGCGATACGCCTACGCTTCGACGAAAACCACGGCACGACCCTGGCGAATTCCGCGCCCGCCGCCCGCTTCGCCCAAACCACGACGAAGGGAGGCGCGCCCGAATGGAACGAGGACACCTGGCTCTGGCCTTCCTTCCGCATGACCAGCACCACCCGCCTGGATCTGCCCGCCGACGCCGGTGATGTCTCCGCCGAACAACCTTTCAGCGTTGGTTCCTGGATCCTCCCGCGAGGCAACGGCGGCGCTGAAACCCGTCCGCCCACCGGCGCGATCGTGACAAAAGTCGACAGCGCCCAGGCCTTCCGCGGCTGGGGCGTGTATTTTGAAAGCGCCTGGGGACCCGACGAAAAAATTCCGGCCGAGCCCAAGCTGACGGACAAGGGCAAGCTCAGCTTCCGACTCGTGGAGCGCTGGCCGGATCACGCGATCGTCGTGGAAACCGCGAAGCCGGTCTTCGCTCGCGGCTTTGGCCTGCGCTGGACGCATTTCATGGCCACCTACGACGGATCACGACGAGCGGCCGGCGTCACGCTGTACATCGACGGCCAACCGCAGGACGTCGTGGTGGTCAAAGACACGCTCGAGGGCGACATTCGCAACACGGTTCCGGTTGAATTCGGACGCGAGCATCCCGACTCGAAACCGTTCATCGAAACGCGCTATCAGGATTTCCGTTGGTACCAACGCCAGCTTTCAACAGAAGAAGCGCGACGCGTTCCGCTCGAAGACCTCGTCGCGGAGATTGTCGCGCGCGATCCGTCGCGCTGGACCGAGGACGAGTTCAAGGCGGTGAGCGACCTGTACTTCGCCACGCGCGACGAAACCGCGCCACGCATCGCGGCCCAGCTCCAGACGGCGAATGCCGAGTTGGAGCGCCTGGCCAGCGGCGGCACGGTTTGTCTGGTCGCGGCGGATCGTCCCCGGCTGGCTTACGCCGACGTGCTTCGACGCGGCGTTTATTCGCAGCGCGCCGAACGCGTTCGCCCCGGCCTGCCGCACTTTCTGCCACAGCTCCCTGCGGACGCGCCCTTCACCCGCCGCGGACTGGCCGAATGGATCGTCAGCCCGGAAAATCCCCTGACCGCGCGCGTGACCGTCAACCGATTCTGGCAGGAAATTTTCGGCAAGGGCCTGGTGGAAACGACCTCCGATTTCGGTTTGGTCGGTGAACGTCCCTCGCACCGCGCACTGCTCGATTGGCTGGCGGTCGACTTTCGCGAGAGCGGATGGGACGTGAAGGCGTTCTTTAAACAAGTCGTGATGTCGGCCACTTACCGTCAATCCGCGGCCGCGTCGCCCGAGCTGATCGCGCGCGACCCCGGCAACCGCCTCCTCGCGCGCGGGCCGCGTTTCCGCATGGACGCGGAGATGGTGCGCGACACCGCGCTCGCGGCCAGCGGGCTGCTGGTGGAAAAAGTCGGCGGCCCCAGCGCGAAGCCGTACCAGCCGGCGGGACTTTGGGACGCGCTGACCTACCCGGAATCGGACGAGTACAAACCCGAAAAATACGTGGTGGACAAGGGCGGTGGCCTGTATCGGCGCAGCCTCTACACGTACATCAAGCGCCAGGCGTTGATTCCCAACATGGAGGTGTTCGATCAGACGGCGCGCGACGAGCCCTGCACGCAGCGCCTGCGCTCGAACACTCCGCTGCAGGCGCTGGTGCTGATGAATGACCCGCAGTGGCTCGAAGCCTCGCGCCGCATGGCCGAGCGCGCGCTGCTCCACGCATCCGCGCCCGACGCCCGCCTTGATCACCTGGGCCAATTGCTTCTCGCGCGTCCTTGGACGGCGCAGGAGCGGAAGATTCTCAGGGAAGCGTTGGACCATTTTCGCGCATCCTACGACAGCGACCCGTCCGCCGCCGCGCTCCTGATCGGCGTGGGCTCTTCCGTGCCAGATCCCCGCCTTGCCGCCACCGAGCTTGCGCCGTGGACGCTCGTCGCCAGCGCCGCGCTCAATCTCGACGCCACGTTGAACAAATAGAAATTCCCGCCATGTCCTGCGATCACTCGTTCCCGCAGCTTTGCTCCGATCATGGCGGAGAAGGCCCGACCGTCTTCGATCTGCCCGTGCCGCTGGGCTTGCGCGAGGAATGGCGGCAATTGGAGACGCGCCGCCGCTTCCTGGGTCGCGCGGGCAAAGTTCTGGGCTGGGCCGCGCTCGGCTCGCTGCTCGGATCCAAGAGAATGTCCGCAGCCACGGGCGAGTCCAAAGTCGCGCCGGCGCCCGGCGCGTTCATGCGGCTGCCCAATTTCGCGCCCAAGGCCAAGCGCTGCATCTATCTCTTCATGGGCGGCGGTCCGCCGCAATTGGACTTGTGGGACTATAAACCCGGGCTGGTGTTCGACCAAGACCTGCCCGATTCGGTGCGCGGCAGCCAGGTCCTGACCGGCATGACCGCCGGCCAGACGCGTTTTCCCGTCGCGCCGACGCCGTGGAAATTTTCGCGCCAGGGAAAATCCCAGATCTTGATCAGCGAATTACTGCCATGGACCGGCAAGGTGATCGACGAGATGACGGTGATCAATTCGTTGCACACCGATGCGATCAACCACGAGCCGGCCGGATTGCTGATGTGCACCGGCGATATGGTTCCCGGCAAGCCGTCCCTGGGCGCCTGGCTCGCCTACGGGCTCGGCAGCATGAACGAAAATCTGCCGGCGTTCGTGGTCTTGAATTCCAAGCTCGTCAAAGGCGTGCCGAGCTTTCCGCTGACTCCGCGCCTATGGGGAAGCGGCTTTCTCTCCAGCCAATACACAGGCGTGACCTTCCGCACCGAGGGCGAATCGGTTCTTTATTTGAACGACCCGGCTGGCATGAAACGCGACGCTCGGCAGGCCCTGGTCAAAGCGGTCAACGCGATCAACCAACTCACGCACGACTAAATGGGCGACCCGGAAACCGTAGCGCGCATCCGTCAGCTCGAAATGGCGTTTCGCATGCAGACCGCGGTGCCTGAGCTCACCGATTTGAGCCGCGAGCCCGAGGCCACGTGGGAGCTCTACGGACCGGAAGCGCGGGAGCCCGGCTCGTTCGCCTACAATTGCCTCCTGGCCCGGCGCATGGCGGAACGTGGCGTGCGCTTCACCCAGATCAACCAACGCGGCTGGGACCTGCACGACAAAGCCGGCGAATACACGCCAATGATGTGCCGGGCGATCGACCGCGCCTGCTATGCGTTGATCACCGACTTGAAACGCCGTGGGCTGTTGGATGAAACGCTGGTGGTCTGGGGGGGATGAATTTGGGCGCACCGTTTATTGTCAGGGCCAGCTTACGAAGGATATTTTCGGACGCGATCATCATCCGCGTTGTTTCACCACCTGGATGGCCGGCGGCGGCGCCAAGCCCGGCGTCGCCTACGGCCAGACCGACGATTTCAGCTATAATATCGCGCGGGATCCGGTGCACGTGCGCGACTTCAACGCCACGATTCTCCACTTGTTGGGCATCGATCACCAACGGCTGACGTTCAAGTTCCAAGGCCTCGAGCAGAAGCTGACCGGCGTGGAAGAAGCCCACGTCATCGCCGGGTTGGTCGCGTGAGGTGGATTAAACGCGAATCCACTGGAGAAGAATTACGGCGGGAAATCCAGATTTCAGAACAAAAGACTTAAGGCACGGACAGCTCGGAGTTCGATCGAGATATTTTCTTGCGATTAGAAGCGCGTTCCGAGGAGGACGGTCATTGTGAATTCTGGAATCTGTATTCCCCTCCGTAGTTCTTCGGATTTGGCCTTTGTCTCTAAACCGTAACCTCGTGACCATCTGTTCGCGACTCAGTCGTGTATGTGCTAGGGTCGATCGGAAATCGCCAAACCGCCGACGACCCTACCTGTGAAAATCGCCCTCGTCACCGAGACCCTCCCTCCGGAGATCGATGGCGTGGCAATGACATTCGGGGTGATCGCGCGGGAATTGGCGCGGCGCGGGCGCGCCTTGCGCGTGTATCGGCCGCGCCGTGACGATTTGCCTCCGGTAGACGCGTCGTCGGACTATACCGTGGTCCCGGTGCCCGGCGTGCCCATTCCGCGCTATCCCAGGCTGCAATTGGGTTTGCCCGCCTATCGACGCCTCCGACGGGAATGGACTGCGGATCGTCCCGACTCGGTTCACGTGGCCACTAACCCTCCCGACCCAACCCCCTGAAGATCCAGTTTCATGCCAGCGTGATCGCTCCCTACAAAGCGCTCAATGATCCAGTGGAGCCTGATCGAGCACCGTACTTTAAAACTCAAATCGGCGCCAAAAATTCAGCCTCTCCGATGAATTTGGACATTCGAAAACTGCACCTGTACCACTTCTTCAACGGCGTCGCGATCAGCGCCGTGGGAAACTATCTCTTTCTCGATTCATTGTTTCTCCGGTACGGTCTCAACCTGCAGCAGTTTGGCGTCATCGAGGGAATCGCCACGTGGCTGCCGCTGGCGGTGGGGACCGATGCTCAGCCCGCTCATCAGCCGACTGCAGGCGGACAAACAGGTCATTGGCATCGTCTACCTGTTTCGGGTTGCGCTTCCCTTTCTGCTCTTTGTGACGGCCTCGGCCACCAGAGATCCAGGTGTGCTGACGATTGCCTTCGCGGCAATTCTCACCCTCACGTTCATCTTCCCCGTCATCGGCAACAACTCCATGCAGGTCGTTTTCAAGACGTATCTGCCTGAACAGCAACTCGGCAAACAGCTCGGGGGAATTACGATCTTCTGGTCGCTTTCGGCCAATCTGGCAGTTATCCCGTGCAGTAGGTACTTGGATCGGCACAGCCACGGCACGGACGAGGAGTTTGTTCGGGCGCTCTTTGCCATTTTCCTCACGACCACGGTCATGCAACTGCCGGCTTCGCTGCTGATCTGGAGACTCTCACCCCGAAAACAATCCGAGGCGTTCCTGCACCCGCGGTGGACCCAGATTTTCGAACCCTTCCGCGCATGCGGCGTTTCGTCCGATGCTCGTCCTGCTGACCGCGCTCAGCGCACTGGGAGCGATGGTCGACGCGTTCATCAACCCCAGGAAGATCCAGTTTCTTGAGGAGGAGGCCGAGGGCGAGAAAGGGGCGGCGAAGCATGTGGCACGGGCCGGTTGCCGTCTCAGGCGGCGGGGCAACCTCCGCGAGGATTGCGTCAGGCTGAAAAAGCGCCCGTATTTTTCCCCATGACGTTTCGCGAATGGCAGGAGCTTTCCCCGGCCGAAGCGGCGCGCGAGTTCCGTCGCCGGGCGGAATCGCGGCTGACTCCCGAGCAACAACGCGCTGTGTTCGCCGTGCGCCGTTCCGGTGACGAGCTGGGGGCGGCATTCGCGGCTGCTCCGGCGAGTGCGCCGCTGGCGCGGGTGCCGTACCTCGCAAAGGATCTCTTCGACGTCGCGGGGATGCCGACGCTGGCGGGCTCGACCTTCCTGCCGGAGGTGCGTCCCCCGCCCACGCGCGATGGGGCGATCGTGACGGCGCTCGCGAAAGCCGGAGCGGTGCTCGCCGGAAAAACGCATATGCACGAGTTCGCCTACGGGATCACCGGCGAGAACCCGCACTACGGCGACTGCGAACGGCCGGGCTTCCCCCTGCGCACCACCGGCGGATCCAGCAGCGGTTCGGCCGCGGCCGTGGCGGCGGGCATCGTGCCGCTCGCCCTTGGCAGCGATACCGGCGGATCGGTGCGCGTGCCGGCCGCCTTCTGCGGGCTCTATGGATTTCGCGTCACGCCGCGGGACGCCTGGATCAGCGACGCGGTGCCGCTATCGCGGAGCTACGACACCGCCGGGTGGTTCACGGCGAATGCCGCGGACCTGCGCACCACTATCCACGCGCTCGTCGGCTTCGACTGCTCCGCACGGCCGCTGCGCGGCTGTTATCTTGAAATGCCCGGTCTCGATCCCGAGGTTGCCGCAGCCTGCCAGCGGGCCGCCCTCGCCTTCGCGTCGCCCGCCGAAGCGGCGGTGCGCAAGGCCCTGCACCGGGGCTTTGAACGCAGCGCAGACACCTACAATACGGTCGTATCGCTCGAGGCCTGGGAGTTCCATCGTCCGTGGGCCGAGCGTTACCGGGATTGTTACAGCCCCGGCGTCTGGCAGCGCCTGAATCGGGCGCACAGCGTCACACCCGAGATGACACGCGTCGCCGCAACGCACACGGCCGCGATTCACGCGCTCTGGGCGGACTACTTCCACGGCCACGACTACCTGGTAATGGCGGCATCGCCCGCTGCGGCCTTCACGCGGGAGGAATTCACGCTCGAGAATCGCCTGCGCGTCCTCGGCCTGACTGCTCCCGCGAGCATCGGCGGACTTCCGGTGTTGACGATTCCCGTCCCGCTCGCCTCCGGCCTGACGACCGGCCTGCAGATCATTCTTCCGGAGGCCACCAGTCCGGTGGTCAACTGGATCCTGACCCGCGGCGATGCGGTAGGTTGAGCTTTTGGCCCGGCCGACTCAGATAGAACATCTCCCGCCCAACCCCCTGAAGATCCAGTTTCTTAGGAGGATAAGGAGGAGTAAATCTAAATGCCTAAAGACGCCATATGAGAGGCCTCTTCCACGCGCATCTTCTTAATACTATGATCCAGAATATCCTGAATATGCGACTCCATCGCCTGTATTGCGCTCGATACATTTCTTTCCGCGATCGCCCGATAAATCACCTTGTGCTCGGCCAAAGTCCGGTTATGCTCTTCAAGACTATCGAGCGAATCTACATAGAAGGGCGTGATCCCCGAAACAACGCGATTTATCAAACGCAACCGGATGATTTCGGATTTCAGAAGCGAATTATGGGCCCCGTTCATAACGGCAAAATGGAACCGTACGTCCACCGTTGCCATTTCTCGGCTGTAATTCTCATCGTGTTCCTTTCGTTTCGCAGGCAATAATAACTCCTGCATGCCCTCCACCGCCCCCTTTACCTCCTCCAAGTCGGCGTCGGTGCGCTCTAAGGCGGCGAGCCCTGCCGCGTTGCTTTCCAGAACTTTGCGCAGCCAGCAAAGCTCCCTGAAATCCTTCAAAGCCATGAACTTCACTGTCGCGCCTTGGCGGGGGCGAATAACAACCAGACCATCGGCCTCCAACTGTCGAAGTGCGTCATGGACCGGAGTCCGACTCACTCCTACTTCGATGGATAGTGCATTGGCACTCAACGACATTCCCGGAGCATATACGCCTCCGATAATCTTGTTGCGAATAAATGTGTAAACGTTGGTTGTGTGCTCGCTTCTCATCAGACGATAGGGTCGGTCAAACGGTGCCAAAGCAAGATGATTTACCGGATTGCATACACCTTCGCGCAACCTGACCATAAGGAAGGGCGCCAAGGCATTCAGGGTCCATGGGAGAAGGCAATCGTGTTCATCTATCGATGACGAGTTTCACATAGCGGATACTATAACCGGAAGATTGCATGCACCAAAACGCGATAAAGAAGGTGCCATCCGGCATGGGCCTGACACTTGGTTCTCCAAATGCGAAATCGGTCCAGTCAGAATGTTGCCCCGACGTGTTGCTCTGAGTCGCCACCTCCGCCGCCCAGACGCAATCGTTCAATTCTATACCGAATTCCTTCTCGGTGGGACGCGCGACGGCCAGCCAAACCCCAATTCTTCCTTGGCTACGTTGGTTATATATGAAAAGCGCGCGCTTGTCCGGCAAGGGCGCCAGGGCGGTGGATTGTCCGAGCGTGCCAGTCGCCAGCGTCGGACCCCACGAGGCTCCGCCATCGTCCGAAATCGCGTACGCGTTTGCTTCAACCGTGCCGGGATGAATATGCCAGCCCGTGCCCAGCAGGCGGCCGTCCGAGAGTTCGATGACCCACGCTTCCGCACCAACGGAATTCGAATGAGGAAATTGTAGCATGGGCCGCGAAGACCATGTCGCCCCCTTGTCGCAACTCATGAGCGACATCACCTGATTCTGCGCTACCGGCAAGTTCGGGTCAAACGTGTTGTAGGGCGCGTAGCAAACCACCCAAGATCCATTACGCGTGGCGCACAACGGGCCAGGCGCTTCCGCGCTTCCGGGTATGGGCATTGGAATAGTCGAAAACGCGCTCCACGTGCGTCCCTCGTCGCGGGATCGGCACCAGACCAATTCATTTTGTTTCAGCCCCTGTGTAGCCTGCGACCAGAAGGGCTCTCCCTTTACCTCGATCGCGGTGCGGGAACCGTAGAAATAGATCGTGCCGTCCGCGTCGCTGCTGATGGATCCAAATATCGAATAGGTGCTCAACAACTCGGGCCAAATCGCAGTGGCTTCGCCCCACGTCACCCCGCCATCGTTCGAACGCGCGAGGAGCGGCTGAAAGTCGTTTATGCCAAGCCCCGACTGCACCATAAAACTACACAACAGCTCCCCCCCCCGCGTTAGCACCGTTCGCGCCCCAGCGGCAGCGCTGGTTGCCGTGCCTTTCGGCCGTTGCGAAACAAAACCCTCCACGACTACGCGAAAATTCATAAAGTGGATTCCCTGATTACCATCGCGACCGCCACTTGCAAGCAACTTTGTTGGAATTTGCACTCGATAGCATTCAATCGAACGCAATATACTGCACAATCCTCTTGGTCAGTCAGTTATGCTCTCAAAAACCAGATGTACTTGACGGCATACATGCAGATACAAGATAATGAGTTACATCTTCGAAACGTCTAATTTAATTACCGATTGTTTTGCCGCTTTTGTGATGCATTCCCGAAGAGAGTTTCTTCGTCGTTCCGTCTTGGTTTTGGGTTATGGGGGGATTTCGCAGACTGCTGCGGCGGCAACGGGCACCGATTCCGTCGAGCCTATTGTCGATATTCATCAACATTTAAGCTACGCTGGCCGTACGAACGATGTTCTGATCGCGCACCAGGCCGCGATGGGAGTGACGACAACAGTCCTGATGCCGTCGGGAGATCGCGGCCCCGATCACCCCGGCGGATCGGGCGAACACGAAGCGGTGCTGGCGTTGAGCCGCGCCTTTCCGATGAAATTCGTTTTCTTTGCAAATGAGGTCCCTACACTCGCTGACGCGCGCCAGAGTCTCGAGCGGCAGCTCCGAAAAGGCGCGATCGGAATCGGCGAGCAAAAATTCCGAGTCGATTGCGATTCTCCCGAGATGGTCATGGTCGCCGAAGTAGCGCGGGAATTCGACGTGCCCATTCTGCTACATTTTTCCCACGGGCTGTACAATCGGCGGTTCGAACGATTTCATCGCATGCTCGAGCGATTTCCAACGGTCAATTTTATCGGACATTCCGGCGCGTGGTGGGCCAATATCGGCAAAGACTACGTCGAAGGAATCGATTCGCCGAGGGGTCCGGTCAACGCCGGTGGCCTCACTGACCGCTATCTCAGAGACTATCCAAATTGCTTCGCCGACCTTTCTGCCGAGACCGGTTATCGAGCCATCATCCGCGACGAGGCGCACTACCGTGAATTCATGCGCCGGCATCAGGACCAACTCGTTTTCGGCAGCGACTGCGATGACGGAGTAGGCCGCGCGCCACTTTGTACGGGCGCGCGGACGATCGCCGCCATCCGGCGCCTGGCCCCAAGCAAGGACATCGAACGCAAGATTCTCCACGGAAACTCCCGGCGCCTGCTCAAGCTTGCTCCTCTACGCGTCGGCTGATTCCCGACGCGTCTCAACCACCGACTCCACGAAAATGAATCGACTGCAAAAGTACATCCCGCTCATTGCTCTGGTTTTCGCCTGCGCACCCGCCCAAGCTTGGGAAGTTCCCGGGTCGGTGCTTCGCCCGGGAAATCGCCAGTTGTTTCTCGACGATTTCATCGTCGGAGACATCTACAATGTAACGCGCGTCATTCACCAACCGAAGAAATACGAAGGCAATCCCGTGATTCGTCCGGAACCGGATATCGACGGCACGTTCATCGAAATGCCCAGCGCACCCTCTTGGGACGAGATCGAGCAAGTGTGGAAGGCTTGGTACTGGACCTCAGGTGAAAAGGAGGAAAGCGGTTGCGGTTTCGCGCGATCCAAAGACGGGCTCACCTGGGAGAAACCAAGGCTCGGGCTGGTCGAACGAAACGGCAACCGAAACAACAATCTTGTCATGGTCAAAGGCGCGCCCGACGCCTTCGTGCAAAATGTGCTGATCGATCACACCGCACCGCCAAACAAGCGCTACAAAGCGCTGACCGGCCCCGGCCATCGTCGGCCCCTCGTTTCCGCAGACGGCTACGTCTTCACGTTGACCAACACTCCGCCGATCCCGAGTCAGGATACCTCCCATCTCACCTGGGACAGTGTGCAACGACAGTATCTCCTCACCGTGAAGCATAACGGTCCGTTCGGCCGTTCCGTCTTTCTCTCTTTAAGTAAAGATTTCGAGACCTGGACCGACCCCGCGTTGATCTACCACGCCGACCTAATCGACCAAAAGTTAGGCGAGCGTCACATCCGCGAGATCGAGGCCAATCCCCGCATGTGGCGGCCGACGATCGACACGCCGACCGAGTACAATACCGAGATCTATAACATGCCGATTTTCGTCTACGAGGGTCTCTATATCGGCATGCCGACCTATTTTGAATCGAGCGGCCGCGTCCCGCTGCCCATCGGCAACCAGGATGGCACCAACTCCGTGAAACTGACCTGCAGCCGCGACCTGCGCGCCTGGACTCGCGTGGGCGATCGACTGCACTTCATTCCCGTGGCCGAGATGGGCGCGAACAACACGGACACGGGCCAGGTCCTGGCGGCCGCCCAGCCCATCCTCAAAGGCGACGAGCTTTGGTTCTACTATACCGGCATCGACGTGCGTTTTCGTCCCGCGTCGAAGGAGAAGCGCGGCGCTTATCATGGCGGGATTAATCTGGCGAAACTGCGCCGCGATGGCTTTGTCTCGCTGCGAGCCGGGGCCGAAAGCGGCTTTGTCGACACGCGCCCGATACAAATCGAGGGCGGCAAGCTCTATATCAACGCGCAGGCGACCGGGCGGGTTCGCGCGGAAATCACCGACTCGCAGGGCCGCGCGGCATTGCCTGGTTGGGGTGTGGACGACTGCGCGATCGTGACCGGCGACACTCCGCGCGCCGAGTTGCGCTGGAAGGGCCGGACTCTCAAAGAGCTCGGATCGCAAAAAGTCAGGATTCGATTTCATCTCACGGACGCGGATCTTTATTCTTTCTGGCTCGAGCCCTAGGCCGCCTCCCCGCGAAACAAACGTTCACCGCAAAGTCGGGGAGAGCGTGGAGAAAAATTGTGTGTAGTTCGGTTCTTCTTTCGGATCACAGTTCGTCTCGAATTCATATTTCTAGATCGATCCCAGCATTCTCCGTGGATCCGAGGTGCATCCCGATCGACCGGTTTGCGGAGTGGTCTCATATCGAGAGTTAAGCTAAATGCGCAGGATACCCGCGGCTGTCCCGCCCATGAGTTTTCGCAAGTCATCCGCCGAGAGCAGGTCTCCGCAGTATTTTTCGAGGAACTGACGCGACTGCCGGTAGGTGCAGAATCGGTTTTGGAAGGGCATGTCGGTGCCCCACAATAAACGGTCGGCCCCAATGTGCATCAGCATCGCTTCCACGGCCGGACGGCATTCAAGGTAGGGAAAATCGAAGAGATCCCCAATGCGCACCGGCATGCAGACCTCCAACGAAAGACGGCAATCCCTGAAGGGCGCCCACATCCCATCGCTCAGGGCCAGCCGCCCGTCCTCGATGTAATCCCTCCATGGATACCCGTGGGTCACGCTCGCCACCACGTCCGGATAGCGATCGTGCCACCGGCGCAGCGTCCACAATTCCTGCTCGAAGCCGCGGCGCGGGTCGCTGGATCCAGGGCTCGGACCCAGCGTGAAAAAGATCGGAACACCCAACTGCGCCACCGCATCCCAAAACGGTCGCCACGAATCGTCATCGAAGCTCAGTGAGCGCCCTGCGCGATAAGCGTAGGCGGGAATGATCTTGAGCGCGTGGAATCCATGAACTCGAACCGCGTCGTGGGCCTGACCAATGGCGGCGTCCGGGTCGGCCGAAATGCGCCTTTCGTCAATCGGCGCCATCGAGCGAAGCCGATCGGGGTAAGCGCCAACGCAGGACGCGAGATACGCGGAGTCTTTGCCGAGGGTGGCGTCGACGTGGATCAGCCCCCAATCAACACCGGCGTAGTCCATCTCCGCAATGATCGCCCCCGCGCTGTACTCGATCACATTGGGCGGCAAAAATTGTTTGGTGCAGTCTTCACCTTCATGCGTCCACACCAGTCGATTGCTGGCCCGATCCACCCGAAACTGTCGATCGCCCGCGAGCCGCAACGGCTCACCCGGCGTCGGATCGAGCAGGACCCGTGAATTGGCCGGCCGCCGATCCCGCAGGCGATACGCAGGCTGGTGGTGAAGCGCGTAGCCGGTCTGCCAATACCCCAGATGCTCTGGCTCAGTCGCGTGACCGGCCGCCGTGTCCGGAGCCGTGAAACAGTAGACGTGGCAGTCGACGATCACGGGGACGCAGGTTGTTTAGGCCGCGGCCTCCGCCACCTTCCCTTGGCGCGAGGAATGGCCGAGATGAAAACCAGCGCCAGCACGGTCATGACGCCGCCAAAACCGAAGCTCGCCTTGAAGCCGATGTGATCTGTCAGCCCTCCATAGATCGCCGGCGCGACGCTCGCGACGGGCGTGGCCAGACTTAGAAAGGCCAAGTTTCGCGTCGTGACGGCCGGAGCGGACAGCCAGGCCAGAACGAGGGTGCGGTCGCGATAGTAACCGCGAAAGCTCTCCGCGAGATAGCGAAAAAACAAACTCCTAGGTTCATCCGGAACCGAGATGAGCTTGTACCGGCTGCTCAGAAACGAGCACACGACCATGCAGGGCAGCGCGATCAAATACAAAACTCCGAAATTGAACGGATACTGCAACGCCGCGAGGCGTCCCTCGAGCAGTGCCTGGGCTCCGAGAGAACCCAGCATCGCCGCGATTGGCCCGAGGCCGAAGGCGAATTTCAACGCCCGGGCGCGCCCTTTTTCCGTCGCGCCGCGCGACAGGCACTTGAACATGTAGACGTTGGTAATGGCATTGATGATGCCGATGATTAAACCCGGTCCGATAACCACCGAAATGCGCACCCAATCCGGGCAAGGCAGGAAAACCACCAGGCACACGAACAACATGGAGAACGCCACGATCGCGAAGGCGCCCTGCACCACCGCGCGCTCGAGACGAGCCGAAAACATCCACGCGCACACAATGGGCACAAACGAGCCCAGCAGATAGGTCGAGCTGGGCAGATTGGCGACGGTCGCGTTCGCGCCGAGGCGATCGCAAAACGCGGCCTGCACAACCCGCACATAGATCACCGGCGCTGAAAAATACATCAGCAACTGGGTGATCGTGAAGTAGAGCCCGTTGCGGCGACTCATCTCCTCCGTGATCGTTTCGGGAACGGCCGAATCCGGTGTAGGGCTAATAGGCGGGCGATTCGGGCGATGGTTTATTTTTCAGCGCGCGCGGCGATCGCGCGATAGACGTCCTGACCCTTGCGGAACAAGGCAATGACCTTCTCCTTGTCGGCCGGCTGCTTGAACACACCCGTTTTCTCCAGCTTGTCGAGGAGCGCGTCGATCTGCCCGACGAAATAAAGCGCGTCCTCTTTGTAGGCGACGGGCTGGTTCCCCAGCGAAATATAAACTGGCGAGGTGTGCGCGTAGATCTCGCGATCGTTCGGCGCCAGGCGATTGGCTTCGCCGCGCACGCGCAGTCCGAGCCAGCCGCTTTCTCGAATCTCAAACTCTTCGGAAAGCTCCAGCGTCGTCGGGTCCGCTCCCGCCTCCACGCGCCGAATGGTTCGCCCGTTGTGCACCAATTCCAGCGCCACCATCGGAAGAATCGAGCGCGCCTGGCCGCAAATTTTCACTATGGTGCCCGACCGCTCCGCTTTGATTTCATCTCCGGGACTGTGGCCATCCACGGTGAACGTGAGCAGCGGCGCGTTGGTCGCAAAGCTTCGTCCTTTGCGATAGCCGTCGATCCAACGATCATAGGTCAACTCCGGACCGGTTTGCACGTAAAGGCGACCCGCGCCCGCCACGAGGTGACTCGGAATGTTGAGAAAGGAATCGGTGCCCGCGGAGATCGGGATGCGAAATCCGCAATTCAACAACCGGTACCAATACCGTGTATTCACATTCTCATCACCCTGACACATCACATCCAAGGTGTCTGCCGCCCCCAGCGCCACGTCGACCGGCAGCTCGCTGGTCAAACCCGGATGCACGTAGGTGACGACCGCGCCCTGCGCTTTCGCCTTCATCGCCTGATAGTAATTCGGGGAATCGTCGTAGGGATAGCGCGAACCGGGAAAACCCGAGTACGCGGGCTCGACGAAGGACTTGAGATTCACGAAACCCACGTGGCCGTACAAATCGTTCCGCATTTCCTGATTCACCGAAAGGATGTACGTTTTGTCGGACATCGCGTTGGGTTTGCCTTCGAAATATTGAAAGTCGTTGATCTTGTCGGTCAGCGGATCGTTGCACGCCAGAATATTGGCCACGTTCAAATCCTCCGCCTTGGCTATGAGGAGAATGTCCGCGGGCTTGATGCGCGTTTGATAAAAGAGATTCATGTGGAGATGAATGTCTCCGGAATACCAGCCCGCCGTTCGCAGATTGGTCAAACGCTGCAGGCGCAATTCCAACGCGGCCGTCGACGATTTTTTCACGTCGACTGTCCGGTGGATCGGCCGATACTCCATCCCCTTGACCACGTCCAATTCCGCGCCGCCGACGGGCATCCGAACCTCGAATGAGCCTGGCGTGTAGAAGTAGAACTCGCCGGCATAGCGTTGCCCATAGTCACCGGTCACGTTGCGGTGCATCACTTTCTCAGGCGCATAGGCCCGCCCATCCGCGCCTGTGAGATAAATGCGAGCCGGAGTCGATTTTCCCGATTCATCGAGTACTTTGACTTTCACCACCTCGGTTTCCCAAGCGCGCAGCGGCAGCGTGAACACCTGCTTCGGACCATTCTCAACCGAGGCCTCCAGGCTCATCGGGGCCGAAGATGTCTTGATCGCGCTGGTGAGAAAAAATCCCAACGTCTGCCCCGGTCTGAGGGTGAGATCCGTCTGCAATTGGCGGGGATTCGACGCGTTGATGGCGGCCAGCCGAAAGCGAATTGGAGTGGAACGTGAGTTGGTGACGATGAACGGCACCTGTGCCTTGCCGCCCACGACGTCCACCGGCGGCACGGAACCGATATCGTATTTCGCCGACACGTCGATGCGGACGATCCGCGGGCTCTGCATCGACTGGTAGGCGCTGCTGATCCGCTCCACGATGGCGTCCGCGCCCAACGGAGTGGAGCGCAAGGGGGAATTGTGCTCCCGGATAAAAAGCATCAGCGCGGTCTTCGCGATCCCGCCCACAGTCACGGCCTGGGTTCGCGGCGTGTCGTTCCAGATCAGGAGCTGAGTGGAGAATTGCGAGAGGTCATTCAGCAAACGGGCCGACTCCGCGTCGTGCACGTAGGTCGCGACTTGAAAGGGCATAAGCGTCCACGGCTCCTCGGGACGATCTGCCGACTCCGCCGCGACCGGTCGCAAAATCAGGAAACCCAGCAGACAAGCCATGGTCATCCCGGCAAGTCTGAGCCGCCGCAACACGGAAATCGCCACTACGCGCGACAGCATTTCCCGTTCAAGCCACTCACGGCTCGATCCAGAACGAATAAAAGTCAGCATTTGAAAGATAAAATCGGATACGATAACTCTGCCCGGCGAGCTCCTTGAAATCCCGTCCCTTCCAACGCAACTCGGCCCTCATTTGATCGCCAGTGACGACGTTGCACTTATCCGCTTCCCAACCCGGGAGTACGTCACGGCCAGAACGGTCGGTGATTTCAGCTCGCAGCGAGCCCTTGATGTTGGCGTTCACGAACAAGCCACGGCCCTCGATCTGCACGGGTCGCGTGTCGATGAAACCGCCCTCGTCATCCGCTTGCAGGGAGACGAACCCATCCAGACGCAGCTTGGCCAGGTGGATACCACCGTGATAATCACCCCTCTTTTCTGTCGTGAAAGGGCGGTAGCGCACGTCGAGACCGGAATAATAGAACCACAATTCATCGCCTTTTCGGATGGGCGGCGAAGCGGCCAGGATCTGACCGGTGTCAATGCCAGGCCCTCCCATTTCCGACACGGGAATGAAATGCCGACGGTCGCCGATGCGCGTCCATTCCTTCAAATCACGGCTGCAGGTCAGCTTGACGGAATTTATGCCGTCCTGATTTCCGATCGGCAGCGGCACGCGACCGCTGGATTCGAAGTAGGTCGGCATGCCGATGTAGAGACCCTCGTAAACGAAGATCGGCATGTTGTAGATCTCGGTGTTGTACTCCGAAGGCGTATTGATCGTCGGTCGCCACATGCGCGGATTGTCCTCGATCTCCCTAATGTGCTGCTCGCCCAGCATCTGATCCGTGCTGTCGGCGTAGTAGATGAGCGTCGGCTCAGTCCATTTCTCGAAGTCCTTGCTGACGCACAGAAAAACCGAGCGCCCGAAGGGGCCGTTGTGTTTCACGGTCATCAGGTACTGCTTCTGCAACTCGTCCCACATCAGGTGGGACTCGTCCTGACTCGGCACCGTCGGAACATTTAGGCGCGTGAACACGAAGCCATCCGCCGAGACCACCGGATCACGATCGTCGGGCCCCGTCACGCCTTTGTAACGACGATCGGGCGAAGCCGTGGGATCGATGAAGACGTGTTGGAGGAACGTCTTCGGATCGCCTTTAATCGTGACCACATTGTTGTCACGATTGCCATTGATCTCGATCACGCCGACTTTCGGTTTCTCCCAAGCGATGCCGTCCTTCGAAGTGGCGTACCCTGCGCCGCCGCCATGATCGTCACCCAGACGGAAATACCACACCTTCCAGACCTTCTCCTTCTCATCCCAGCTCGGACCGGTCCGGACCTGAATCGATTTTCCGTCCGTGACGCGGTCCGCTTTGATGACCGGATTGCCCTTGTATTTGGTGACCGGATGAATGACCCGCGCCACGCGATAGACGTCTCCTAGGATATAATCGTCCAGAAACAGCTCCCGCTGTCCCGGCCTGAGCGTGACCGACGCGTAATAGGCGCGATCCAAGCCCCTCGTTTCCGAAACGACGGCTAGCGCGGCGCTCAGCATCAAGCCGAGGGCGAGGGATCGATTTTTCATTTCGAGCGCAGGGTCACGGCGTAGAGCCGGGGATTGGCGTTGGGTTGCGCTTCGAAATTCATCTTAAAGCGGACGGTTTTCTCCGCCAGTTCGGAGAGCTTGCCCCCACGCCACGAAACGGCGCAGTCGATGCCACCGGATTGGCCGGACTTGCCCGCGCGAGCGCCGGAATAATCGGGAAGCAGCTGGAACTTCGTGTCGGAAATCTCCACCGTCATATTTCCACAGTTGTCGGCATTCAGGAACAGCTCGCAGCCGGACGCCGGGATGCGCACGGGCGCAGACCACACCGAGCCGCGCTTCTGGTAGGTCTTGGCATCCTCCGGATAAAGTCCCAACGCGCCCCAACGATCCCGCGGCAGCGTAGCCAAACCAACTTCGCCGGAATATCCCTTGCCATATTCGGCATTCATCCAGCGCCCAAAATAGATGCGCGTCTCATCGCCGACGTTGAGGATGCCATTCCCCGACTGGGTGAGAATGGTCGGATAATCGTGACCGGGCACGGGGGTGGCCGGAGCGTCAAGACGGGAAATATAAACGCGGCCTTTATCGGGCTCGCGGAAATGCATGCCGTCGTTGCTGATCACCAGGCCGAGGTCGCACGAGATCTTCCCGTAGCCGAACCAGCCCCAGCGTTCCTGGTCGCGATTGTTGCCCGCCTGATTGTGCCACATGCCATACAGACCGATCACAACATTGCCGAAACTGGCCCCTCCCACACCCAGGTGCACTTGGTCGTAAGACTTAAGATGGCCGCGATCCGCGGGATTGACCGGCTCAACGATGTGAAAGCCCTCGGCGTCACCGGGAATCCAGGTGTCGAAATTCGTGGAAAGCAGAGTCTTTCCCTGCCGAGCGCCCAGGGCGCCTCCCTCACTCGGAGTGGTCCGCTGACCGCCGACAAAGTACATACCGTTGAATTTATACATACCGGCCGGTTCCAGAAATTGATCGATGGCGAAGTTCTTCGCGGCGGTCCAACGAATCCCGTCCGGGCTGGTGGCCGTGCGCAACACCCAGGTCGTTCCATTGTGCGGGTTGTAGAGCATCTTGTAGCGGCGATTCGGATCAGGGTCGCTCTCATCCTTGATCACGCTCACGGTCTCAATCTTTTCATCCGGTAGAAACACCGCGTTGTTCGCCGTGCTGCCCCGCACCTCCACTTGGTTGAGCTTGGGCTTGACCCATTTGATTCCGTCGTCGCTTTCGGCGTAACACACCGGGCCCTGCAGGAGCTGGGAGACATCCGCGTTATAGGCATCACCCGGCTCCTTCAGGGCGCAGGCGTAATACCACATGCGGAATTTGCCGTTATCGTTGATCACCGCGCCGTAAAAATGTGACGCCACCTGGTCCGGCGCCAACGGGTCGTCCTTGCTCGGCGCCAACACCGGCTCTTTGCGCGCCTTGGGCTTGGAGAGGTAAAGGCTGACGTTTTCGCGCAGCGGCAGCAGGTAGTTGTCGATGCCGAGCAGTAAAGCTTGTCCGCGCACGGTGACCCCGGTGGTGGGGAAATAAAATTCGTCCGCTTGGACGCTGACATCGAGCACGACAGGGCGAGCCTTTTGCTGCGCCGCCAGAGGCAACGCGAGGAGCAGGGCGCTGAGGGAGGCGATGAGAGAATGCGATTTCATACGATGGTCATGGGATCCAAGTGAGGTGGTGGTGTAGCGCAGGTTGCCAGCCTGCAGTCCGAAGAAGGCTCAAAAGCCCGACCTGCGCGTTTATCGTGAGCGTTGTGTGTAATTAATAGAATAAATTCGCCGCAATTCGAAGGATCAGGGCACCGTCGGCGAAATCGTCAGATTTCGGCTGCCCAGCAAAATATCGAAGCCGTAGTGAGGGTTCCTGGCATTTCGATCGTAAAAGATCTGGCCTTGCTTCGCCGTGTAATAGCGAAGGGAGCCGTCGGGATGCGTGCCGGCGAGAATCTGGACGACGGTGTTAACGCGCGCCAACTCGCCGATGCTCGAAAAGACCGCTGGATCGGCGCCAATGTCCTTCCAGCTCAAGCCCTCGTTTACGCTGGCGCCGACGACGATATAGTCCGTGCCCATTTCCGAGGTTTTCGCCCACACCGTCAGCGGCATGTCGAAAGGTGACGTGCTGTGGCCGTCGCTGATATTGATGAAATGAAATTTGGCCTTCAGCGCCTTGCCCTTGGCGAGCTCGTCCAATCCCACCGGCAATTTGCGCAAGGCCTCGGCCACCGGCGCCGGCACCGCGGCGCTTTCGTGCGTCAGGTGACGGTAGTGGTGATCGATGCTGAAGCGCGCCTGGGGACGGAGCGTCTTGAATATCTTTTCGGCAGTGCCGTGCTCCGACGTCGCGCAGCTCAAATGTCCGAATTCGAAAACTTCGAAGACGGGCGGTCGGGCGGTGCCCGACGCGGGGCTCATGTCATTGAATAGGCTCACCGGAAAAGCCGAGTTATCGGAGCCGGGAAAATGATACAGGCCATTGCTCACGACGCCGGCGTCGCCGATCACCGCGAGCTTGCCCTTGCCCACTTTGACGGAGAATCCGAAGACATCGCCCTCGAAGGTCAGCAGAGGCTGCGCTCCCACCGGCAGCGCCGCCGAGAGAACGCGGCCGCCACGCTGGAGAAAATTGACCACCGCGTCGATGCCCTGCGCGTCGATCCGATACGGCGAGGCTCCTTCGTACAGCGGATAGTCGGGATTGGGAGTCATCAGAATATCCGCCTCCGCCAGGCTCATTTCGCTGATCGGCGACTGCAAGAACTTGAAGTCGAAATTCGACAGCAGGTCCGAAAACAGCATCGAGCACCCATTGGGATGATAGGTATCGAAGGGGTAATACCGGCCATAATTGGTGCGCTATCCACCCGTGCCGATGTTTCGACCGAGTCGATGCCCTGGAGGGGCGTGAAAAAAGCTGTCGTAAACGATCCGTTTCATTTCAGAAATACCACCACCTTACTCATCTCGGCCGGTGAGCTCTTGTCATCCCCGCTGCCGGTGCCGGCCATGCCGAGAGTTCATGCACCACGGTTTCGATCAAGGACGAAACCGAAGGGAATAGAGATCCGCGTCGTTCATCACAAAACGAAGGCGCACGAGGTTGCCCGCGAGCGCGCTGAGATCGGACCCACCCTTCCATTTCACCACCCGCGCGATCTCGTCGCCAATGATCTCTCCGCAATCCGACAAGGCATAGCCCGCCATAGGCTCGCCCGACTCGTTTTGAATTTCCACCCGAAGCCCGCCGGCCGCGCTGGTCGCGAGGTTGATCTCGAGCTCCTTGCCGGTGAACCGGAAGGGCTTGGTCACCATCTCGCCGCCATCGAAGGGAGCGTTGACCGAGACGAAGCCGTCGGTCCGCAACGTGAGACGCTCCAAGTACGCGGAGCGCTCGCCGTAATTGCGTTGAACATACATCGACATTTCCGCCGGCCCGGTGGGAACGACCCCGAGAGCCGGGTAATTCGTGCGCGAAACCCAATGCGTGTAGCCGATGCCCGGCCTGACGAAGCTCTCCCGGAAGGAGAAATCGTAAAGCGCGGTGCCCGCCCGGCTGCTGAAGAGCACGCCATCGGAGATATCCTTCGCCGCCCCGCCCAGCTCGCCCACGTCGACCTGCTCGATCTGCTCGTCGGTCAACGCGCGCCGTCCCGCCTGAAACCGCGCCGCCAAGGCGATGTAGAGATGCGGCGCCCGGAAGTATGGAGACGTTTGGTTGGTGTAGAAGTGCTGCGAAGGCACGGTCGATTGAGTGTCGCTGTATGTCATCAAAACCTGCGGCGACCAGTTGCGGAAATCCGTCGACGTGGACCGCGCGGTCGCGCGCCTTCCACCCATCATGTGACGGGCGTAAAGCACGTAACACTGCTCCGCTTCCGACCAAAACATCACGTTCTGCGAATCGAAGTGATTCTTCAGGTAGAACGGCATGATGGGCTTTTCCTGGATCAATTTCCAATTACACCGTCCGCCGACACATAACCCATCAATCCCACTTTCGGCTCTTCAGTGTTCGCCTTGTACTTTTCCGACGCCGGCACTCCTGGGCGGATGTCGATGAATGGGCAGAATTGATTTCCCCTCCCCAGGATCACGTTGTTTTCGCGCGAGCCGTTGACTTCCACCAGGCCAAGCTTCGGCTTGACCCAGTGGATGCCATCGCGGCTTTCCGCGTAACAGGTGAGCGCCTTTTCCACCGCTTTGGCCCAGCTCTGACTATTGGCCCGGGCATCTTTATTCTCTTCTAAGAGATAACCGCGGTAGTACATCCGGTAGATATCGCCGTCTTTGAGGACGGTGGTATAAAACGAATACCGATTCTCGAGCGGCCCATCGTAGGCGATGGCCACTCCGCCTGGCCGCGGCTCGTGCAACTTGCGGCTCAACCCGGTGATCCTCTGAATGAGGAACCCATCGACAAACAGCTCCCGGCGAGAGCCGATGTCGATCGTCTCCCCCAACGAAGCGAGCGGAGATAGGATGACCGCAATGGCAAGAATACCGGAGCGAATGCGCGCGAAAGACATAAGGAATGCTCTAACGATTAGTCTCGGTTGCGACTCCTCAGAACTTATAACCGACGGAGAACTTGAAGCGACGACCTGGATCGGTGAAGATCCAGAAAGGCAATTCGGCGCCCTGCACGAAGATCTCGTCGGTGAGGTTGTCGACATTGAGTTGATAGCGGAAGCGGCCGTGGAGGTAGGTGGCAAAGATGTTGTACTCCGTGTAGGCGGGCAACCGGGTGAAATCGCTATTGGGCACCTGGGCGAACTTGCTGGCCAAGCGCGAGCCTTGGCTATTCATGCCGGCCCCGAAGGCGAAGTTCTTGAGCCGTCCGTCCACGATCCGGTACTTGGCCAAAAGGCTGCCGGTGTTGTTGGTCGCTCCGATTGCCTTGAGGTTGAACTGGTCCCTCACATTTCCGGTGAAGTAGGTCGCGATCAGGCTCACTTCGCCTGCTCCGACGACCTTGTTATACGAGCCGGTCAACTCGTAGCCCTTGTTCGATTGTTTGCCGCCCTGAAATACGCCCTGCGCTCCGGGGATCGGATCGTTCGGCCCCTGCACGAACAGCAGTCGCACGTTGGTCAGGGTGATATCGAAGTACGTCGCCGTCAGCGACATCTGCCCTTCGAACAGATCCGCCTTCACTCCGATCTCTTCCTGGTTGCCTAACGAGTGCAACAGCGGTCGATTCAAATAATCCAACCCTGTGTTGAAGATATACGCCTGCGAATTGTTATAGTGTACCGCGACGTCCTTGGTCACCTTGTACACCGCTCCGTACCGGCGCACCGTCTTATTCAAAGCGGTGGCCCGCGCCGCTGCGTTGGGATTGTCGGAAAGCGAGTCGTTGAATCTCAGTCCTCCCACCAGGTAGGCACGATCATTGAGAATGCTGATCGTGTCCTGAAGGTACGCGCTGCTTTGCCGGCTGCGCGAATTGGTGTACGCTCCGTAGATCGTGTGACCCGTTCCCGTCTTGCGCGACGCGGTGCCTCCGTTACCCGGGTTGCGCACGTCGAGGTCCGAGGTCTCGTAGGAGAAGTTCGAGGCGCTGCCCTTGTTGAAGGTATTGGCTCCTCCCAGCACAATCGTGTGTTTGAGGGGCCCGGTCACCCACTCCTTCGAAAAATCCAGATTGGTGATGTTGCTATGGCTGCTGGTGACGAAGTCCTCCGTCACCCGCTTCATGATCCCGGTCGCGATGCTGTAGTCGGTCGCGTAGGGCCGGAACCACGAGTTGTTGTTATTGATGTACGCCAAGAAGAAGCTCAGTCCCCAGCCCGAGCCCAGTTCGCTGCGCAGAGTCGAGGTCACGCGGAAGTTTTCCGTCGGGTACTTCGTGTCCGCATGGTCGATCGTAAAATTATCTGGCCCCGCGAACACCTTGAAGGTCGCCGGATCGATGAACGTCACCGACCGGTTGTAATTTATCTTCGAATACGCGATGTCCAAATTGAACTGCGTGCGATCCGATAAGTCGTAGACAAATCCCGCCCCCAGGAAGCTGTCCTTGTAGTACGCGAACTTTCTGTCGCTGTAATCCGAGTCGGTCGCCCCCAAGTCCACTCGGTACCTGAACGCCTGGTTCACCGGCTGCGAGTGGTGCAGTTCCCCCCGGTAGTAATTGAAACTGGCGATCGTGCCGATCACCTCCGTCGTGCGTTTCTTCGCCGGTACCCGCGTTACGTAGTTGATCGCTCCGCCGATAAACCCGGCATTGCCGAAGGTCATCGCGACCGGTCCCTTAAGCACTTCCACCCGGTCCACGTCATACATTGCTCCTACCGCGTTACTGCCCAGCGTCACTCCGTCCTTCAGCGATGAACCCGATCGGAACCCCCAGATGTACTGGTCGTCTCCGGGATTAAAGCTGCGTCTCACGATCCCCCCCGCCACCATCTGCACCGCACCGAGCATCGCGTCCGCGCTCAAGTCCTCGATCAGCTCCCGGTTCACGATTTGGATCACCTGCGGGGTGTCCAACAACCGCGTCGAGATTTTTCCCGCCGACGACAACGTGTTCTTCGACGAATATCCTCGGTCCATTGTCGTGTCCACTATGTACTTTTCCAAGACTACAGCTTCCTCCTTTTTCTTCTCTTCGGAGGCGTCGGACCTGGTACTTGTCGTACCCTGCCCCTTCACCCCCGCCGTCAGTGTCATTCCTAGAATCGCGCATGCCAATCCTTTCAAGATCGCATGGTGTGTTTTTCCGGTTCGTTTGGTTTTCATTGGTGTGCTTCAGCGCTCTGGCATTGTTGTTACTCTAGCCAAAAGGAATAGATGTCGGCGTTCTCCAGCCGAGAACGGATCACACGTTCTGCCCCTTGAGCTCCCGCAGATCGCGGTTCTTCCATCGTAGCTCGGCTTCCAGGTGATCGCCCTTCACTTCCACCCAGTCGTCCAATCCCCAGCCCGGCAGCGTGGTCCGTCCCGTGCGCTCCGCGACCTCCGCGCGGATGCGGCCCCTGGCGGTCGCGTTGATAAAGAGTCGGCTGGCGTCGAATCGCACCGGGCGCGTGTCGACGAAACCCTCCTCGTCGCCGCCGTGCATGGAGACAAATCCATCCAGACGCAGCTTCGCCAGATGAATGCCGCCTCGAAACTCTTCGCCGACCGTGGGCATGTTGGCGCGGTACCGCACGTCGACTCCAGCATAGTAAAACCACAGCTCATCGCCCATGCGAATGGGGCGCGACCCAGCCAGGATCTGACCCGTGTCGAGAACGCCCTCGCTCATTTCGGAAAGCGGAATGAAGTGACTCCGATCCCCTACCCGCGTCCACGCCCTCAAGTCGCGGCTGCACGCCAGCTTCACGGAATTGGTGCCGTCCTGATTGCCTCGCGGCATCGGGATGCGTCCGCTCGATTCGAAATACGTGGGCAGGCCGATATACAAACCCTCATATAGAAACACGGGCATGTTGCAAATTTCCGTGTTGTACTCTTTCGGTTTATCGACCGGAGGACGCCACATCCGCGGATTGGCCTCCACCTCACGAATATATTTTTCACCCAGCTGCTGATCGAAGAAGTCGGCGTAGTAAATCAGCACCGGATCGGACCACTCGCGGTAGTCTTTGCTGAGCGACAGAAAAACCGAGCGGCCAAAGGGTCCGTTATGCTTTCCGGTCAAGACATACTGCTTTTGTAGATCGTCAAAAAAGATATGCGATTCATCCTGGCTCGGAATCATCGGCACATCCAGCGGCGTGAACACCAAGCCATCCGAGGAAATGGCGGGACGCCGATCGTGCGGTCCGATGATCGCCTTGTATCGGCTCTCGGGCGGCGCCGACGAGTCAAGGAAAACATGCTGGGTGAACGCCTTGGGTTCGCCATTCACCAGCACGATATTATTATTTCGGTTGCCGTGACTTTCCACCAGGCCGAGGTTCGGCTTCTCCCAGTGGACGCCGTCCATGGAACGTGCGTATCCCGAGCCGCCGGAGCCTTCCTGACCGTCGTCGGTGCCGAAGTACCACAGCTTCCACACGCCTTCGCGCTCGTCCCAGCTGGGGGCCGTGCGCAGCTCGATGGTGCGCCCATCGGTGGGACGATCGGGGCGGATGACCGGGTTGTCTTTGTATTTGACCGGTTGATGAATGACGCGCTTCACGCGATAGACATCACCGAGAATAAAATCGTCCAAGAAAAGCTGACGTTGCCCCACCGCGAGAGGCTGGGACGCAAGGGACTGGCGGTCCGCGGCACGTGTTTCGACACACGCGACGCTCACGAGCGCGGCGAGCCAAAGTGAAAGCGGTCTGGAACGACGATGCATCCGCGGAAATTTTATCGGGCCGGACCCTCGTTGCGCCACCAGCGCACTTCCATGGAGCCGTCCTCGGCGCTCGCAATGATATCGGGACGCCCATCCTTATCGATATCCTCGACGATCACTTGGACGGCACGCGGCCAGTTCTGCTTGATCGGGTGAGTCGTCCAGCGATTTCCCCCGAGGTTCTCGAACCACGCCAAGGCCAGCCCATCGGCCTTGTGCCACGCAGTCGCCACGACATCCAGATCGCGGTCACCATCAAGGTCTTTGACCACGGCCTCGAACGCGGCAGGAAACGGATCCTGAATGATGTGCTTTTTCCAGGCGGCACCTGTGCCGAGATTTTCATACCACGCGACTTTGGGCGCGATGGGCAGCACTTCCGACGGCACTTGATCGGAAGCCATGCCATTGGCCATGACCAGATCGGGATCACCGTCCCCATCCATGTCGATCACCTGACCGTGACTGGGACGCCCGATTTTATCGATGACGTGCTGTGTCCACGGCAACGTCGTCGGACGGTTCGGATTCTCAAACCACAACACGAGACCCGCGCGCGCGGCGGTCCCTACGACATCGAGGTCGCCGTCGCCATCGATATCGAAAAGTTTCACGAAACGCGTTTCGGCGAGATCGGCAGCAATGGTGAATGTCGGCCATTCCGCCCACTTGTTGGCGGTCGAGGCGGTCGAGAAATAGTCTTTGTTTTTCCCCTCCAGATCGCCTGGGTTCTTGTGCCACATGAACATATTGCCCATGCGCCAGCTCGAGGTCGCGACATCGGGCCATCCATCGTTGTCGATATCGCCCACATCGAGATCGTACGCGCCCGGAACTCGTCCGGATTGCGTGATAAAATGAGGCTTCCACGGCTCGCGGATGGATTTGAGTCCGGGATTCTGCAGCCACCGAACGTCATTGGTCGAGTTCTCCACAATCGCGACATCGGGCAGTCCGTCGCGATTGATGTCCGCTATCACGTGACGCTCCAACTTCCACGCGGGCGCCGGCTGATGATGTAACAAGTGGCGAACGAACTTTTCCCCGCCCGTATTCTCGAACCAGAAAACTGAATTGACCTTGCGTGCATCCGCCACCGTCACGTCGATATCGCCATCGCCGTCGAGATCCGCGACGTTGATACCATAAGGATATTGGAGATCGCCGGTGATTAGCGTCTCAGCGAACTTAAGCGGCGCAGCCATAGCGGCTCCGCCAAGTGAAAACCATAGAAACAGTGTCGGCGCATTCTTTATAAAATTCATTGCGAAGGGGGTGTTAAACGCGGGCGGATCTGCGGCTCGCCTTCAAATTCAGCGCCTAGAAATTCATATGCGGAACGAATAATGCCATGTAAGTAAAGCCGCAAAGGAATCCTGCGTCCACTTAGCTTTATCCAAGTGTGCGTAGTTGAATGCTAGTCTTAGTCTAAGCAAGAAAATCTGTTGCCTCGATTCGTAACAATTTATTCATTTGTTGTTTAAGAGATTTTTAGTTCCGGACATTTCGATGAATTTCTTGACTCTGCTTAAATTATCATTCTCTTGTGTGCAACTCGATACAACCAGCCTTGGACGCTCTTTCCCGCTATCGCACTCAACCCCTATTCCGATGAAGTTCAGCGAAACTCGTGCCATCGACGCCCACGGCCATTATGGCACCTATCCCCAATCCGACGAACTCGTGAATCGTTTCATGACCGGCTCCGCCGAGGAAGTGGTGGAGCGTGCTCTCGCATGCGGGGTGGACACCACAATCGTCTCGCCGCTCTCCGGCCTCATGCCCCGCGGCCACGCAGACGCGGTGGCGGGAAACGATGAGGCGTTTCGCGTGGTTCCCAAAACGCCCGGTCTCTTGCAGTATGTAATTGTAAACCCACTGCAACCGAGAACATACGACCAGGCTCGGGAGATGCTACAGGCTCCTTGGTGCGTGGGCATCAAAGTTCATCCGGAGGAGCACCGGTACCTGATCGCGGATCGAGGCGAAGAGCTTTTCAGCTTCTTCGAATCGGTGAATGCGCCGGTGATGAGCCACACCGGGTGTCCCAACAGCCTGCCGGAAGCATTCGTGCCGTTCGCGGATCGCCATCCGGGCGCCCAGGTTCTTCTCGCCCACCTCGGCAATGGCGCAGGCGACAAGAACAAAGCCCATCTGCAAGTCCGGGCCGTGCAGGCAGCGAAGCACCGCAATCTCTGGGTCGACAGCTCGAGCGCTCGCAGTATCTTGCCCGGCTTGATCGAATGGGCGGTGAAAGAAATTGGCGCCGAGCGCATTCTTTTCGGCTCCGACACGCCGCTCTATCACGTTGCCCTGCAACGCGCCCGCATCGAAGTGGCCGGTCTCACGCCGCAGCAAGAGCGGCTTATTCTGCGAGAAAACGCGCGAACGTTTTTCCGGCTGGACGAAACCCTTCGCGCCAAAGCGAAGAAAAACTAGGTCCCGCATGCGCCAGAGCGCTTCTTCCCTCTCGGTCGCGTTCCGACCAGCGGGAATCGCACATGCTTTTCCCCCGATTCAAACCCTATGAAGATCCGTATCGCACCGCTTACTCGCAAAACTCTTTCGGGAGTCTGGCACGCCCTGATTCTTCCGTGGAATGCCCGCGACGAGTTGGATAGCCGCCGCTTTGCGAAGGACATTCGAGCTTTCGCCAACGTGGGTCTGAGCGGCGTCTACACGGGAGGCACGACGGGAGAGTTTTATGCGCAAGACGACGCAACGTTCGAGCGCGTGACAAAGATCGCCATTGAAGAGGCTCATGCCATGGGCCTGCCCGTCCAGATCGGAGCCACGGGCCTGAGCACGCGCACCACACGCCTGCGCATTCGCACAGCGTTGAAAGCCAAGGCCGACGCCGTCCAACTCGCGCTACCCTTCTGGCTTCAGCTCAAGGACGACGAGGTGAAGCGCTACGTGCGGGAAGTGGCCGAGGAGGCCGGCAAGATGCCGATCATCCTCTATCTGACCGGGCGCTCCAAACGCACTCTTTCTCCCGAGATGGTCAGCGAGCTCGCCGCGGAAGTGCCGACCTTCATCGGCACCAAAGACACCGACGGCGATTTGAAGAGGATCCGGAAAATCCTCAAGACCACGCCCGACCTGGCCATTTTTGGCGGCGAGGATTTTTACGAGCGCGCGCCCGCGGGCGGACGCGGCGGCTACTGCTCCGTCACGGGTTTCAACGCGCGCAAGGTGGTTGAGCTCTATCAACTCTGCGCGGCGGGCAAAATGGCCGAAGCCAAGCCTCTGGCCCACGCCATCCACCGATTGCTCTTCGAAGCGCTCGTGCCCTTGGTGAAGACGGATGGCCTTTTCGATTCCGCCATCGATCGCATTCAGCGCGTCGCCGGCGGTGGTGACGTCGGCATCGCGTGCCAGTCACCCTACCGGAGCGGAACCGAGGAGAACGTGAAACGCATGATTGCATGGTGCCGCAAAAACACGCCTGAATTGCTTCCTCCTCATGTGGCTTAGTCTCTCCACGTGAAAATCACTGACGTTCGCACCACCCTCCTCACCGGGCCTTGCACCGATGACCCCTTCCTCAGCGAAGCGCGCAAACGCCGCAGCGCCGCGTTTATCGAAATCCACACGGATTCGGGGCACATCGGCATCGGCGAAACTTACGCCGGGTAATTTTGCCCGGAGAATATCCCCTCGATCGTCGACCTGTTTCGGCCGGTTCTCCTGGGCCAAAACGTCGACAATATCGCGGAGCTTTGGAACCGGATGTACATCTGCCACAACTTCTGGTGCCGCGTCGGCTTGGGCGTCATCGTGCTCAACGGTATCGAAGCCGCGCTCTGGGACCTGAAGGGCAAGTTGCTCGGCTTGCCGGTCTACGAGCTTCTCGGCGGCCGCAAATTCGACCGCCTCCCCTGCTACGCCACCGGCGGTCCGAGCAATTACCCGAAGGCGCGGCTTGCGGAGAAAATGGATTTTTATCTCTCGCTCGGTTTCCGCGGCTTCAAGCTCGGCGCCGGGTCTTATTCGGTCGCGGACGGCTGGTACATGTCCGCGCAGGCGACGGAAGCGGCGGACTTCGAGGCGGACAAAATGCAATTCGTCCGCGGCCATGTGGGCAAGGACGTGAATGTCATGATGGACGCCCACATGGGCAACAATCCTTCACTCGTCTGGGACACCGGCACCGCCATCGCGGTGGCCAAGGCCCTCGAGCCGTTCGGTCTCTTCTTCTTCGAGGAGCCTCTCCACTACACCGATCCCTGGGGCTACTCCGAGTTGTGCCGCGCCACATCGCTGCCGATCGCGGGCGGAGAGTGCCTCACCGCCAGCTATGAGTGGCGAGTCTTCGCCGAGTGCGACGCCTTCGATATCGCGCAGCCCGACGCTTCGTTCCTGGGCGGCATGGGCGAATTCATGAAGGTTGCCATGATGTTCGCCAGCCGCGGCAAGGGTATCGCCACCCACGCCTGGGGCGCGGGCGCTTCGCTGATGCAGAATGTCCATTGCGGATTCGCGGCCCCCAACACGCGCATTCTCGAAATCGCCCCAGCCTACGGTGGATTGCACCGCGACATCATCAATGGCTCCCTCACTATCAAGGACGGCTACGTGCTGCCTCCCGATCGTCCCGGACTCGGCGTGGTGCTCACCGATGAAATCAAGCGCCGCTATCCCTCCGTTCCTGGTAGCGGAGAATTCAACAGCGTGCCCGGCCACATTTTGAAGGACTGACCATGCCTATCGTTCTCATCGACATTCCCGTTCACGCCCCTTCGCTGGCCCGCCTGAAGGCCCTCGACAATATCGAGGTTCGACTGGTGGACAAACCCGAAGAGGCGAAGCGGCCGCTGCCTGCCGATTTGATTCGTGACGTCGACATCCTGATGTGTACGTTTCCGCCGGAAAATTTCGAGGACATGAAGCGGCTGAAATGGCTGCAAATCACGTCCGTCGGCTACAGCCAGCTCTATGGCCTCGGCATGATGGAAAAAGGCATTCGCGCCGCCAACGGGCGCGGCAATACCAACATCGCGATTGGCGAATGGAGCGTGGCGATGATGGTCAACCTGGGACGCAACCTCCGGAAGATGATTCAGAATCAGGACGCCGGCATCTGGGATCGTTCCGCGGAATTTCAAAAGGAACTGCGCGGCGCGACGGTCGGCATCTGGGGTTACGGCGGCATCGGCCGTGAGACCGCTCGCCTGGCGAAAGCCATGGGCATGACGGTTCACGTGATGTCCCGAGGCGGCGTGCAACCCGCCGGGGACACTTATTACGTTCCAGGCACCGCGGATCCCGATGGCACATTGCCCGACCGCGTTTTTCTGGCCGGCCAGGAGTTGGAGTTTCTCTCCAATCTCGACTTCCTCGTTCTCAGCATGCCCCTCACGCAGGCAACCCAGGGCATCATTGGAGAACGGGAATTGCGGGCCCTGCCGAAGACCGCCTACATCCTAAACCCCGCGCGCGGGCCGTTGATCCAGGAACAGCCATTGCTCCGCGCTCTGAGCGAAGGCTGGATCGCCGGCGCCGCGCTCGACACGCATTATCACTATCCCATGCCCTCGGATCATCCGCTCTGGCGGATGCCGAACGTGATCATGACGCCTCACATTTCCGGGTCCTCGCTCAGCCCGCACTACGTCACGCGCACCTGGGATATTCTGATCATCAACGTCGAACGTGACCTCGTGGGCAAACCGTTGATCAACCAGCTCAGCAACGCGCAACTCCAAGGAGGCTAGTATGAGAAAACTCCTGCTTATTCTCCCACTCGTCCTCGGCGCGGCCGCGGCCGTCGCCGCGGATCCCGTGGTGAACTCTGGCGTCACCAAAGACGGCCTTCGCTTCGGCTGGATCGGCGACAAGCCGACCCGTCCGATGCCCACGGTGCTGTTCATCGGCGGCGCAGTCGAAGACAGCTTAGTCGGTCCCGAGTACACCGAGGCGATGAGAACGCTCGGCCCGCGTTTCCTCTTCGCGACTCTGGACATTCCCGGATTTGGCGGAGACCGCCGTGAAGGCGAGCCGGGTGGAATCGCGACCTGGCGATATCGCCTCGATCGCAATGAAGACTTCATCGGCGGTTTCGTGCGGCGCGCGTCAACGGTGTTGGATCACTTGATCGCCGAGCGGTTCACCGATCCGACGCACGTCGCCGCGTTTGGAACCTCTCGCGGCAGTTTTCTGTCGCTGCATTTTTCAGCGGCGGACCCGCGAGTAACCCACGTGGCAGGCTACGCGCCGGTGACCGATTTGTTTGCGCTCAGCGAGTTCGCCAAAATGGTCAACGAGCAGCCGGCCCGGCTGATTTGCGCGTCACGCATCGCCGACCGCCTGACCGAGCGGAAAATCTGGCTCATCATCGGTAGCACGGATTTCCGGGTCAGCACCGAGCGCACGATGGATTTCACCGAGCGCGTCGTCGAATCCGCATTGGCCCAAGGCCGCATTCCTGCCATCGAGCTGCACGTCCAGACCTCCGAAGGTCACCGCGTTCCGCCCTTCTCCTACGAGTCGGGCGCGCGCTGGCTGATACGGCAGTGGGCGTCTGATCTCAAGTAAACGCAAGGCGCCGCGCGACTGTCGCGCGGCGCCTTTGTCGTCTAGCGGAATCGCAGCGAGTAGACGTCCGCGTCCTTCATCACAAAACGCAGGCGCACCGGCTGTCCGCTCAGCGCGCTGAGCGAGGAGCCAAGCTTCCACTTCACGGTGGCCTCGATGCTGTCGCCCACGAATTCCTCGGATTCGTTGAGCGTGAAACCAGGCAGCGGATCGCCCGCGGGAGTTTGAATCTCCACCTTCACCCCACCCGGCGCGGACGTGGAGCAATTGAGCACGAGCTCGCCACCACTCACGACCAAGGGTTTGGTGATCATCTCGCCACCCGCGTAGGGCGCGTTGACCGAGGCGAATCCATCCAGCCGCAAAGTGAAACGCGCCATGTAGGCGGTCGGCTGCGCGTAGTGTTGGGCCACATACACCGACATCTCCGCCGGCCCAGTCTGAATCATGCCGGTGGCGGGGATCCCATTGCGCGAAACCCAGTTCCCCGCCGACAGGCCCGGCCGCACGAACGCTTCCATGAAGGTGCGATCATAACGCGCGCCGCCGCGACTCGTAAGGAGCACCGTGTCGGACACCTCCAACGGAATGTTGTGAGGGGTTTGATTGATGTTAAGATAGTTCGGCGCGACCTTGAGCTCGACCAGCTGCTCGTCCGTAAGAAACCGCCGACCCGGCACAAAACGCATCGGCATCGCCGTGTAAATGTGCGGCGCGCGGAAATAAGGCCGGGTGTGATTCGTATAAAATTGCTCGATCGGCGTCGGTCCGAAGCTCATGCGATGGGGCTCGCTCCAGTTGATCAGGTCGGGCGACGTCGTCCGCGAGATGGTGCGATAGCCGGAAATGCCCCATTTCTTCTGGCCGATGTAGTCGGTCGTCCCGGTGAACACGCGAAAATAGAGCACGTAGCATTTCTCCGACTCCGACCAAAAAGCCACGTTCTGCGTGTCGAACGCCCCGTTCGCGAACACCGGCGCTTCCCGCCATTTTTTCCAGCGCATGCCGTCCTCCGACACCAGCACGAACATGCCCTTGGGCCAGCTTCCGCCGACGGCCTTATAACGCTCGGACGCCGGCACCCCTGGACGCGTGTCGATGAACGGACTGAAATTCAGAGCGAACGGCTCCTCCTTGTTCGGCAGGAAAAGGATGTTGTTCTTTTTCGAGCCGCGATACTCGACCATGCCGAGATTCGGCTTGGTCCATTTGATGCCGTCGGAGCTTTCGACGTAGCACACGAAGGAACCGGCGGCCTCGTCCGTGTCGTCCATCGGCAAGCCGACATAGTACATGCGATAAATTCCCTTGTCCTGCAGGATCGTTGCATAACCCGAGCAGGCACCATCCCACGGATCGCTGAAGGGAATGGCGACTCCGGCGTCCTTCGGCTCGCTCAACTTGAGGCGCGTCCCCTCCATTCGATCGATCAGGAATCGATCGATGAACATTTCCAGTCGCGTGCCGATATTCAGCGGGGCGTCAGATTCAGCGGCGCCAAGACGAACGCTGGAAAGCAAAGCGACCGCGAAGATCGATGCCAGCCCAACCAGGCGGGCCGA
>Ga0105046_10000189_pt1 | contig 76449 bp, 61 predicted proteins | sample MAT03_FD_78385 | JGI IMG/M metagenome (GOLD analysis project Ga0105046, IMG submission 78385) | Freshwater microbial communities from Lake Fryxell liftoff mats and glacier meltwater in Antarctica - MAT-03 (megahit assembly) | ecosystem: Environmental > Aquatic > Freshwater > Ice > Liftoff...
CGCCCGGCACTGCGCGGATAACGGCGACACCGTCTTCCGATAATTTTTCCCAACCGCCCTCGCCGGACTCGGCTTCGAGCAACGCGATGCCTAAGCGGAACTCATGGGTCGGCGCGGCGGAGACGGGTGCCGCATGGGGCGGGGGTGGAGCGGAGTTGGGCGCGGCGAAGAGCGGGCTGGCGAGAACGAGGGCGATCCCGAGGACAGACGGGGCGGGGAGGGTTGTTTTCATGGAGGAGGAATCAGTGCTGTGGTTGTGAATACGATTCGTCGCCAGGGGCCACGCGCAAAGCCGACGGGGCGCTCACGGGACGGCTGTGGCAGGCGTGATGCTAAGGGATCGCCAGCGGCCCCTGGCCCATGCCGTACCGCCACGTTCGGGGATCTTGCCGTTGGTCGCGCCAGCAAAGACGATTTGGATGCGGTCTCCGGGCTCGAGGGCAAGTGGCCCCCAACGGTGATTCACCGGAACTCGTTTTTCCAGGACGGGCGGGTTCTGACGTCGTTCGAGGGCGCGCCCATTGACGACGAGTCGGTAAGTGCTTTCGCCGTCTTCCTCGGCGACGGCGGTGAGTTGAAGGATGAAACGCCCAGCTGTTCCCTTGAAGACCATCTCCGCGGCGGCAGGATGGCCGGCGTGGCGCACGGTATCGATTGCCACGCCGTGCTCGCTCGATTGCGGGGATGATTGCTCGCGGTAGAACGGCGCAAACTGGGAATCGGTCGCGGCCTGAAACGACTCCACCGCACGAAATGTCTCGGCGAGCGATGCTAGTGGAAGTGCGGCCAGCGCAGCGATGAAGCAGGTTATTGCGCACCGGATGGCAGGGCCGGGAAGGCGCGAGGTGAGCACGTTGAGACTGAACGCAGAAAGGGGTGATTTCACGTGGAAGGTTGGTTTTTTGGCGGGCTGAAGAAGCGAGGTGGTTAGTGAGAAGGATCGTGACCAAGGAAACGCCGGCAATCAGAGCGGGATGGAATCACGGGCTTCACTGTAAACAGGAGAGTCGTCGCGTTAACTCATGGAAAGGTGCAATGCCGTTCACCTCAGGCCACGGATCGACGAGATTCACGAAACCGTCGCCACCAGGCCGTTTGGGTAACCAACAGCAGCAACAGAATAAGGGTGAGCGCCAGGCTGATGGGACGGGTCACGAAAGGCAGCAGACTGCCGTCGGAAAGCAGGAACGTTCTGCGCAGATTCGTCTCGATGAAGGGCCCGAGGATCAGGCCCATGACGAGCGGCGCGGTGGAAAATCCACCGCCGCGCATCACGATGCCCAGGACGCCAAATGCCACCATCACGCCGATGTCAAAGTGCGAAAGGTTAAGGGAAAAAGCACCAATGATACAAATGGTGGTGACCACGGGCAACAGGATCGCGGACGGTACATGCAGGATCAGGCTGATCGGACGGGCCAGGAGAAGTGCCAGTCCTAACAGGAGCACGGCTGCTAGAGCGAAGATGGCGATAATTTCGGCCAGAAACGCCGGGTGTTCCACCAGCAGTAGCGGACCTGGCTGCACCCCGTGCAGCAGAAGGGCGCCGAGCAAAATGGCGGTGACGGGGCTGCCGGGAATACCGAGTGCGATCAAGGGGATGACTGCAGCTGGCACACAGGCGTTGTTCGCGGTTTCGGCTGCTATGAGGCCTTCGTAGCTGCCCTGGCCGTAGCGCCCAGGCTCCTTGCTGCTCCGCCGTGCGATGCTGTACGCGAGCAGCGCCGCGATGTTTTCGCCGACGCCGGGAGTGATGCCGACGCCGATGCCCACCAGCCCGGATTTTATCGTCACGGGCAGGTGCTTGATCAAAGTACCCCAGTTCGGCAGCACGCGGGGAAGTGAGTGGATCTGCGCCGGTCGGGTCTGACTTAGCGATTCGACGATTTGCGCCACTCCAAAGAGGCCGATCATGGCGGGGATGAACGGCACGCCGCCGAGCAGATTGGAAGATCCGAGGGTGAAACGCGGGGTCGCACTGATGGCGTCAAGGCCAACGGTTGAAATCAGAAGGCCGATAAGGCCAGCCATCCAGCCCTTGAGGGCGGTGCCGGAGCCATTGAGCGAGCCGACCAAGAGTAGTCCGAGCAGCGAGAGCAACGTGATCTCAGGTGAGGCAATCTTGAGCGCGGCGCGAGCGAGCACCGGGGTGGCCAACGCCAGCGCGCACAGCCCGAGCACCGTGCCCGCGAAGGACGCAGCTGCTGCCGTGCCGATGGCCAGACCGGCTTCACCGCGCCGGGCAAGTGCATGACCTTCCCACGCAGTGGCAATCGCCGCGCCGGTGCCGGGAATATTGGTGAGTACAGCGGAAATCGAACCGCCATAAATTGCGCCGACGTAGATGCACAGCAGGATCACCAACGTGTGCTCGGTCGAAAGGGAAAACGTCAGGCCGGTCAGCAAAGCCACGCCGAGCGCTGCTGTCAGCCCCGGCAGAGCGCCAAAAAGGATGCCGAGCAGCATGGCCGCCGCGCCGTAGGCGAGCGTTGCCGGGGTGGCGAGATGCAGGAACGCGTCGGATAATGCGGAAAGGCTCATAGGAGTTCGTCACGGGAGCGGCAGTCGCATCAGCGTGCCAAAAAGAAATTGCAGCAGCAGGGCTGTGCCCAGCGAGATGACCATCACCTTCCAAACCGGGCCGGCACGCAGCCACACCAAGGTCAGGCTCAGAAAAAAATAGGTTGCCGCCCAGAATGACAGCGCTCCCGCAATCAGGCTCAAAGCGTAGGCAGTAATCAGGCCCAGAACGATGCTGCCGCGACGGACGGAATCGAGTCGCACGAAGCCGGCCAACCCCGCTCGGGCGGACTTGTCCGGCCGACCGCCCCGTCGCCACGCGCTGACGGCCATGACGACACCACCGATGATGAGGCCGAATCCGAGTAGCAGCGGCAGCGCTCCCGGGTAGGTGAGGTACAAGGTCAGACCCGTCGCGCTGCCGGTGCGCGGGATCCGAGCCGCTCCGAAGAGCGCCGCAACTCCCAAACCGATCACGGCTATTCCGCCGACCAGATCGATTCGTGGATCCGAGGTGATGGAGGCCGGCGTTGCCGTGGAGGAGGGATCTCTGGAATTCTCGACGGTTCGCATTTTACAGCCGGGGTATGCCGAAGTCCGCGGGTGATTTTTCCACTAGACCGAGATCGAACATCAACCAGTTAACCTGACTCTCAGAGCGTCGGACCATCCGTCGAGCTTCGCTGCCGCTGAGGCAATCGAGCCGATAAAACCCGGTGGCGACAAACTCTCTGACTGACGGTGAGGTCTGTGCCTGTTGGAAGGCGCCCTCAATCTTTTCGAGCACTTCGGGTGGAGTTTCCCGTGGCACACGAAAGCCGAGCCACTGTGGCAGCGGGAGGTGGGCGGTAAGCTCGGGCTGGAATTGGGTAATGGGGGGAATAATGATTCCGCCGCCCAGATTGAGGGCTTCCAATTCCACCGCCACCAAAGGCCGAAGCCGGCCGCCTTTGATCAGGCTGATCTGCTCGGCCAGAGCAGTATGAACAAGGTCAACCTCCCGGGAAAGCGCCGCGATTTGGGAGGCGCTGCTGCCTTCATAGGGTATGTAGCGCAGGTCGAGACCGCTCTGCAGGCGCAGCATTTCGGTGCGCAGATGCCAGATGCTGCCGCGACCGGAAGCGGCGATCGACAACCGTCCCGGCTCAGCGCGAACGGCTTTCAGCAGGTCTTCATAGGTGCGCAAAGGAGACTCCACGGGAACGGAGATGACTCCAGGCGACCCGGCAAAAACGAAGTGATGCCAGTCTTCTGAGGTTGTGTAGTGGCTGCCCCGCGCTGCCAAGGAAAGGATGGACTCGGACACCCCGAGCCAGCGATAGCCGTCGTGGCGACGCCCGAAGACATATTCTGCCGCGACGCCGCCCCGTCCGCCGGTCATGTTGGCCACACGAATTTCCGCTCCAAGCGGCCCCGCCATCGCCGCCGCCAGCGTGCGACAAGCTTGGTCGACGCTGCCACCTGGCGCGGTGAAAACCACCAGTTCGACCGGACGCTGCGGCCATTGTCTCTCGACGGGTGCAAGCCACCGGGCGAGTGGAAGCAGGGCCGCACCGAGCGCGATTACTAGGAGCAAATCCCGAACCCGCGAAGCTGGGTGAAGGGAGGAAGAAGTCATCGGCCAGAACTCATTTTGGGGAACGCTGCGGCAGCAATATATTTGTATGACTGGATACAGTGTCAACTGAGAGGAATTTAATTTTTTTCATGCTGAAAGCGCGAAGTGGATTTACCGGTTAGCTGCTAAATTCGCAGCGGAATGCCGCGATCCGGAGCGCCAGTCACACGATTCGCGCGAGCGCGATCAGCGCGAGAGTAACTGTGATGGCCCCGCCGATACGCGTGGAGATTTGGGCGAAGGGCATGAGCTGGAGGCGATTCGCGGCGGTGAGAATCGCCACGTCGCCGCTGCTGCCCTGGCCGCTGTGGCAGGCGTTCACGATCGCGGCTTCGATCGGGTAGAGTTTAACCCAGCGGGCAACGAAGAATCCAGTGCCCATGAGCGTCGCCACGGTGGCGACGATCGTAACGAGGTTCTTCCACGCGAGCGCGGCGACAAGATTCTCCCAGGGCAGAAATGTGATGCCGACGGCGAAGAGCACGGGGAAAGTCAGCGCGGTATTGAAGAATTTATACACCACGCGGGCGTCCTCCTGCATCACCGGCGGGCACACCCCGCCGATTTTCACGAACACGGCCAGGAAGAGCATGCCGATGGGCGCGGGCAGGCCAGTAAAGAAATAGAGAATCAAACCCAGTAGATAGAGGCAGATAATCAACATCCCAGCTGCAGCGACGCCGCCGAGATCGATCGCATGCGACACGATCGGCTCGGACACGGATTCGATCTGACCGTGCTCACCGGGCTGGAGTCGGCCTTCGCCGGTGAGATGAGGAAACTTTTTGCCGACGAAATTGAGCAGTCCAGCGAGCACAACGGCCACGAGACTGCCGAACATGACGGGCGGAAGCACCCGGGCGAACTCCTCGCCCTGCGTGGTGCCGTTGATCCCGGAATATCCGATCGAGAGCGGGATCGCGCCCTCGCCCACGCCGCCAGCCATGATCGGGATGACGATATAGAAAAGCGTGTGCTTCGCGCCGAGTCCGAGGGCCGCGCCGACGGCGGTGCCGACCAGCAGGCCGACGACCGAGCCGGCGGCCAGCGGGAAGAAAATCTTGAAGAAGCCGCGCACGAGCACCGTGCGGTCCATGCTCAAAATGCTGCCGACGCAGATGGCGGCGATGAACAGGTAAAGCATCTTCGTCGAATTCGTGAAGTCGGCGATTGTCTTCACCACGGCCTCGGGGATGATCTGCTGGTAGGAAAGATACGAGGGGAGGAACGTGGCGAAAATGATCGGGCCGCCGACATGTTTGAGCAGCGGCACGCGTTTACCGAGCGCGGCGGCGGTAAAGCCGGCGACGGCGAGCAGCGCCATCACCATGGAGATTTCCGTCGGGAGTTTGCCCAGCGCGAGAAACGCGGCCGTTATCGCCACAAGGATGAAATACACGGGGAGCGGAATGATGCCGATGCGGCATTCCATCCAGCGCCACCACCCGTACGGCCAAAAGGGCCGGGGCGGTTCCGCAAGAGAGGACCTAGGGGAGCTTTCGGGCGGGGTGGTGGGGGGCATAGCTGTTTTCGATCAAATGAGCTTGCTGGCAGTCGGTATGACTGGATACTGACAGCCATTCCTATGACAAGCCCTTTGGTGGCCATTCTTTTTTCAACGGTCGCGGCGCTTGGCGCCGCCTCGGCGTGAACCTCGAAACCCAGCTCATCGAGACCGGGCGCGCCATGCTCGCGAACGGCCTCGCGTGGGGCACCTCGGGCAACCTGAGCGCCCGGATCGACGCGGAGCAGATGCTTGTTTCCGCCTCCGGCACCGCGCTCGGGGCCATGAAGCCCGGCGATTTTGTGAACGTGCGTGTGGCCGACGGCCATTGGACGGGCGCGCACAAACCCTCCAAGGAAGTGCCGATGCACACGGGCATTTACCAGCAGCGGCCCGATGCGCAGGTCGTGCTGCACTCGTCACCGCTCTACACCACCCTCATCGCGTGCAGCGGGGAGGCGATCCCGTCTGAGCTGTTCATCGAGACGATGTATTATTTAGAGCGCGTGGCGTGGGTGGACTACGCGCACCCCGGCTCGGCCGAGTTGGGCGCCAGCGTGAAGCACGCCTCCGCAGGGGCGGAAGTCATCATGATGCGCAACCACGGCGTCATTCTTTTCGACGATTCGTTTCAGGAGGCGCTCCTCAGGCTCCAAACCCTGGAGATGACCTGCCGCATGCTCGTCGAGGCGAAGGGTGCGGGCATTGCCTGGAAAAAAATCTCCTCCGGAACTGTGCGTGAATTCCTCCACAGTGGACGTTACAAAGCGCGCAAACCCTGGCATACTGCCCCTCCAGCCTGACTCAACCTATCTTCGTTTCGTCCCGCCATGCCTCCCATCGCCGAATCCACGCCGCCCGTCGCCCCCGCCAGCCTCACCGCCGGGATCAACGAGCTGAAAAACGTCGCGCAGTTCATCGCGCAAAAACTTGAGGAAATGATCCTCGGCGGCACGCTCGCTCCTGGCCAGCACCTCGTGCAAACCGACATTGCGACCCAGTTCGGGGTGTCGCGGCTGCCGGTGCGCGATGCCATCAAGATTCTCGAAAGGCGGGAGCTGGCGGTTACGCAGCCGCGCCGCGGCGTGATCGTGCGCCCGCTCAATCTGCAGGAAGTGGCCGACCTCTACGAACTGCGGCGGCTGCTCGAAGGGCACGCGTTTGCCCGCTCGGTCAAAAATTTTACCGCCGCCGACATCGCGGACGTCGACGCGATCGTCAAGCGGCAGGAGGCGCTCACGATGGGAGAGTTCATCCAGATCCTCGATCTCGACGAGCGCTTTCATATCAAGCTTTGTTGCCGGTGCGAAAACGAGGAGATCAAGTCGTATCTCGGAAAAATCTGGAGCCGCATCCGCGTGCTGCGTGCTCTCGAGCGCGACTGGGAGGACTGGAATAAGAACTCCGTCAAAAGCCACCGCGGCATTCTCGCCGCCATCCGCGCCGAGGATTTCAAAAAAGCCCGGCAACTTCTCGAGGAAGGCATCGACCGGGCGGAAACGAAGATCGCGGCGACCGTGGGCGAGCTCTTGAAACGGTCGGCTTCGACGGCGTCGGGCGGACTCCGGCATCCCTGACGGCAAACCATGGCGATGGCCTCTCCCCTCCCGCTCCGCGGCCTCTTTTGCGGCGCAGGACATTTCGCCAAGATTCAACTCGATGCCTGGCGCGCCGTGCCCGACGCCCGCATCGTCGCTCTCTACAATCGTACGCTCGAACGGGCGCACGTCATGCAAGCGGAGTTCGGCATTGAGGCGATTTCGGAGAACATGGACGCCCTGCTCGATACGGCCCGTCCGGACTTCGTCGATATCTGCACTGCCGTCGAAACGCACCTCCCGCTTGCTCGCGCCGCCGCCGCCCGGGGTTTGCCCGTTCTCTGTCAGAAACCGCTGACGCCGCGAATCGCCGATTCCGAGGAACTCGTTGCCGCCTGCGCGGCGGGAAAATCCCGCCTCATGGCCAACGAAAACTGGCGTTGGCAGGGTTGGTATCGGGAACTCCGCCGACTCATTGACGCCGGTGTCATCGGTGCGCCTTGCCACGCCCGCTTTGTCCAACGTCCCGGTGACGGCTCGGGCGAGGAGCCCTATCCCCTTCAACCCTTCTTCCGCGAGATGGAGCGTTTTTTGATTCTGGAGGTCGGCGGCCACTATCTCGACACGATGAGTTTCCTGCTCGGCCCCATCGTGTCCCTGCACGCCACCCTGCGTAGGCGCAACCCCCGGATCCGCGGCGAAGACGCCGCGCTCATCACCTTGGAATTTGCGGGCGGTGTGACCGCGGTTTTCGACGCCGACCGCACGGCCTGCACCGAAAAGGTTCGGCCACCCGTCAACGGCCACGCCTTCATCGAGGGCGAACATGGCAATCTCCGGCTCGACGAGGAGGGCGCGATTTTCATCCAGCGGCGGGGGGCGCCTGAGGAACGCCACGTTTACGAACTGCCGCCAGGCTATCGCGGCGGGAGCGCTATCGCCGCTCAGCGGCATTTTATCGAGTGCCTGCGGACGGGGTCGCCTTTCGAAACCGACGGGCGCGACTATCTCACCGTCGAACGCGCGGTCGATGCCTGCTACCGCTCGGCCCGTCGACGCACCCCCGAGGTACTGGCATAACTGCGGTCCCCCACCGGTGCGCCCCGCCCAGAAAACAGGCTTGCAGTCCACTCCGCCTCCACCTGATTACTGGATACAGTATTATCGTTGTTCAAAATACGCCCATGTCAGCCGCTCAGCCTATCCATACTTCGGCCCCTATGATCGGACTTGTGCATGCCACCCTCGCCGCCGTGCAGCCCATGGTCGCGGCATTTCGCCGCTATGCGCCGGACGTGACCTTGCTTCACTTTCTCGACGAGGGGTTGCTGCCGCTTGTAAACCACTCCGGTCTCACCCCCGCGACCGTAGGCGAACTTGAACGGCTTGTGGAGCGAGCCGCCGCCTCCGGGGCGACCGGGGTGTTGCTGACGTGCTCGGCGTATTCCCCTGCCGTGCCCGAGGTCCAAAGCCACTTCGCCATTCCCGTGGTGAGCGTCGACGAGGCGATGTTGCGGCGCGCGCTCGAGTACGGCGCCCGCATCGGTGTCGTCGCAACCGTTGAGGCCGCCGGGCCCACCACCGCCACTCTGCTCCGCGACTACGCTGCCGAAGCCGGCCGCTCGATCGAGGTCTCCGTTCGCGTCGTGTCGGAGGCGTTCGCTGCCCTCAAGTCCGGCGATGATGTGCGTCACGACGCCCTGGTGCGTGAACAGATCGTCGCGCTCCTCCCTGCCTGCGACGTCGTCGTCCTCGCGCAGATTTCCATGGCGCGCGCGCTCACGGGCGCACCCGCCTACGCCAAACCGGTGCTCACCAGTCCCGAAGTGAGCATCCGCGCTCTTCTCGCCCGCCTACCCACGCCCGTCGCATGAAACTCTCCTACCCCGTCGCCACCCCCGAAGTCCGCGCCGCCATCCTGGGAGCCAAGGGTGCACCCGGGGAAATCCTCCCCGCGCTCCGCGACGCCGGCTACGCAGCGATCGAGCCATTTGTCGGCGATCCGGACGCCTTCGACTCTTCCGAGTGGATCGCCGCCGTGCAGCGCAGCGGCCTCGCCGTCGCCGCGCTCGGCACCGGTCCCGTGGTGTTCGACCACAAACTGACGTTTACCGATCCCGACGCCTCCGTGCGCCGAGCCGCCGTCGCGCGCGCAAAAACCATCGTCGATCTCGCCGCGCGCCTCGGCACCCAAGTCAACATTGGGAAACTCCGCGGCGATCTCGCCGCAGGCGATGCCGCGCAGACCAGCCGCGACTGGATGCGCGCGGCCTTCACCGACGTATGCGCCCATGCGGCCGCACGGGGGGTCGTCGTCACGCTGGAGCCGCAAAACCGCACCATCATCGACAACCTCAACACCACCGCCGAGTCGCTCGCGTGGCTCCGCGACCTCGCGCTGCCCAACCTTAAGCTGATGCTCGACGTGTTTCACATGGACCACGAACGCGAAGACATCCCCGCCAGTCTTGGCGCCGCCCAGGACGTCCTCGTGCACGTCCATTATGCCGATACTGCGCGACGGGCGCCCGGCGACGGCGATCTCGATTTTGTCTCGATTACCCGCGCGCTCCGCACGGTCGGCTATGACCGCGCCATTACCGTCGAGATCAAACAGGAACCCGACGTGCTCTCCGCCGCCCGGCGTTCGGCGGCCTTCCTCCTTCCGCTGCTGAACGCATCCTGAAGTTACATGCACATCGGTATTCTCAAAGGCAATGGCATCGGCCCGGAAATCACGGCCGCCACCCAGCGCGTGCTCACGGCCACGGGCCGTCCGTTCACATGGGTGGACATTCCCATTGCCAACGAAGCCGTCGCCCTGCACGGCCATCCGCTTCCCCAGGAAACCGTCGAGGCACTGAAGGCCGTACGCGTCTCCCTGAAGGGCCCGCTCATCGTGGACAAACTGCAAGGCCGGCTTACCTGCGTGCATCGCGACGGCAGCGAACACACGTATCCGTCGCTCAATAACGCCATCCGCCGCGAGCTCGCGCTTTTCGTCAATCCTCGCCCCATCCTCGGCATGGGTACGCTCTCCGGCCGCCACGCCTCCCTCGACATGGTGATTATGCGCGAGATTACCGAGGATGTTTACATCGGCTGGGAACACCGGATCGGCGACTATGCCGCCGAGGCGATCAAGCTTACCACCCGTGCCGCCTCCGAGCGCGTGGCGCGCTACAGCTTCGAATTCGCGCGCCAGAATGGACGCAAGCGCGTCACCTGCGTTCACAAGGCCAATGTCCTCAACTTCACCGATGGCCTTTTCCTCCGTTGCTGCCGGGAGGTTGCCGTGCAGTTCCCGGATATCGCCTTCGACGACTGCATGATCGACGCCGCTTGCTATCACGTCGTCAAGAACCCCGCGCGTTTCGACGTCGTCGTTACCTCCAACCAATACGGCGACATTTTCAGTGACCTCGGTGCCGGCCTCATCGGCAGCCTCGGCCTCGCCCCCGGCGCCAACATCGGCCCGGACGCCGCGGTCTTCGAAGCGTCGCACGGCGCCGCGCCCGACATCGCCGGCCGGGGCATCGCCAATCCCATTGCCCTCATCCTCTCCGGCGCATTGCTCCTGCGTCACGTCGGACTGCCGACCGAAGCGGCGCGCGTAGAACATGCGGTTCGCGAGGTGGTGCTCGCGGGCCAGGTACTCACACCCGACCTCGGCGGTTCTGCCACCACGGAACAAGTGACCGACGCCATCTGCGCTCGCTTAGGTCGCGCGTAAATTTTCATGATCGGCGTAGTCGCAGACGATACGACGGGGGCCAACGACATCGGCGCGATGTTCGCCAAGCACGGCTATGTGACCCAAATTGCGACGTGGCAGGACGGCAACGCCCTGATCGACCCGTGCGCCGAGATCGTCGTCATCGATACCGACAGCCGTCTCGACCCACGCACACTGGCCTACGACAAAGTTTTCGCCGCCACACGCCAGCTCGTCACCCTCGGCTGCACCACGCTGCACAAAAAAACCTGCTCGGTTTTCCGCGGCAATATCGGGGCCGAGTTCGACGCGATGCTCGACGCCGCGCGGGGCGAATTCTGCGTGGTTAGCCTGGCCTTCCCGAAAAACGGTCGTCAAACCTGCCATGGCATCCACACGCTCAATGGCCGCAGGCTGGAGGACTCGCCTTTTGTCGACGACCCGGTGCATCCCACCCGCGAATCGGACCTCGTCAAAATCCTGCGGGCACAAACGCAGCGTCGCGTAGGGTTGGTCACCCTAGAGGAAGTCAGGTCCGGCACCGCCTCGCTGCGTGCCGCCCTCGCCGCCCGTCGCGCGGACTGCGACTATTGCATCGTGGATGCCGTCGATCAGGCAGACCTCACTGCCCTCGCCGCGGTCGTCCACGATTTCCCCTTTCTCGCCGGCAGCTCCGCCCTCGCAGAGGAATTGCCGAAATTCTGGCCCCGCCGAGGGCCGCGGGATCTTTTGGCCGGCCGCAGTTTTGCCGATCCACACGGCGTGCTGATCGTCTCCGGCAGTCTCACTCCGCAGACGAAGGTCCAAACTTCCGTCCTGATCGCCTCAGGCACGCCGGCCATCGTGCTCGATTCCCGTTTGGTGTTTAACGAGGCCGCGCGACGCGCTGAAATTGAACGAGCCACGCAGGCCGCGCTGACACCCCTGCGCGCCGGTCGGGATACTCTCGTCATGGCCGGCCAAGAGGAGGGCATCGTGAGCGCAACGAAAACGGCCGGCGAACGCTACGGTCTCGACCCACTGGCCGCGAGTAAAGTCGTGTCGGCCGCGCTCGCCGAAGTTGCGCGCGTTCTCGTTGAAGCCACGGGATTGAAGCGTCTCATCGTCGCGGGCGGCGATACCAGCGGCACCGTTTGTCGCCGGCTCGGCATTCGCGGAAACCTCGTCCTCGCCGAGATCGCGCCCGGCTTGCCCTCCGGTTTGGCGCTTGGGCGCGACCTGTTGATCGTGCTCAAGTCGGGCAGTTTCGGCGGCCCGGATTTCATCGCCGATGCCATCACCCACCTTAAAACCCTCGGTTCCCGCTCCCAATGAACTTTCCCGGCCTGGTTGAGATGCACGTACACACCGCCCCCGACGTGAGACCGCGGCGGCATAACGATGCCGAACTCGCGCAACTCGCCCGTTCGGCAAGCGCTCGGGCCGTGGTGCTCAAATCGCATCATGTTCCGACGATGGAGCGCGCCCGACAGGCGGAGCTGGCTACGCCCGGCGTCAAGGTCATGGGCGCGATCGTCCTGAATCTTCCGCAGGGTGGCCTCGACGCGGCGGTGGTCGAAAGCGCGCTCGAGCAGGGCGCTCGGGTCGTTTGGTTGCCCACACTCCACGCCGAAAATCACCGGCGCAGAGAGGGCCACAGCGACGGCATCGTGACCGTGCGCGATGGACGTGTCGTTCCCGCAGCCGAGGCCATCTTTGCGCACATCGCCGCCGCCGATGCGATTCTCGCCACGGGTCATCTCAGTGCAGACGAAATCCCGGTCGCGGTTGCCGCCGCGGTGGCGTGCGGAGTGCGCAAGATCGTGGTGACGCATCCCGAACATCAAGTCGTCGGCCTGGACATCGAAGCGCAGCGCGCGCTCCTTCGGAATTCCCCAGTGTATTTCGAGCGCTGCTATGCCCAGCCTATCGGGGGCGGTCGCTACGCGCACAACCTCGCAGCCAACTTACAGGCGATCCAAGCGCTCGGTGCCGCCTCCACCATCCTAGCGACGGACGCCGGCCAGGTGGAGAACCTGCCTTGGGACGAATGCTGGGCACACATCTTCAGATTCCTACGCGCGGCCGGAGTCAGCGAGCGCGAGCTTACGACGATGTGCGTGACCAATCCGTCCTGGCTCCTTGGCCTAGCCGATTAGCCGCCCACCCTCCATCAAAGACCCGCTCCCCCGGTGTCCGCCCTCGATCACGCCGACGACTTTACACGCCAAGGACCACAAGTGAGTCCAGCCATAGATCTCCTCGATTCTCTTACGGCATTTTAGGCTCACGGCGAACGCGACGCGACAAGTGAACTGTCGCGTGGCGGAAGACTCCCTCCGCTCAACCCGACGCGGCGGCCTCGCGCTGGCTCGAATACTCCCTCTTCATGGCCTTTTTTCTGCAGTAAATGGCGACCTTTCAACTCTCTATGTAGCCGAACCGAAGAATTCACGGGTGCTCCGTTGCGCGCTGCAACTCACGAATGAAACCTTTCACTCTTCCAAAGACGTCGTCCGCCACTAGGTTGGGAACGTGATTCAGCCAAGGAAGGACGACGAGTTCGACCCGTCCGCCTGCTAAGCGAAGGGCGTGTGCGTAGGCGACGGATTGGCGACAGTCGATGGTCGAATCGAGCAGCCCGTGAATGAGAAAAACGGGAGGCGGACGGCGGTGAATCTGGTGAATGGCCGAAATCCTTGTCCAGATCGCGGGTTCCGCCCCGAACTTGAAAAATGCCGCCCGCCGATCGATTGCTGCGCTATCGCCCGGGTTGACCGCATCGTAGAAACCGGCGAGGCCGACAAACCCCAGGCAGCCCTCGGTGCGTTGGGCGAGTATCGAGCCGAGAACTGCACCCGCCGACGTGCCTGCGATTATAAAGCGGCGGGGATCGATGCCGTAATCGGCTCCGTGTTTTTTCACCCACTCCACCGCGTCAACTGCGTCCTGCAAGGTCGTATCCACATTCCCACCCTGATTCACCAGACGATATTGCGGGCGAACACAAATTATCCCACGGCTCGCAAGATAGGTCGTCTGCGACAAAGAGCTATCCGGTGTGCCTCCAATGAATCCGCCTCCGTGAAACCAGATCGCCGCCACCTGCGATACCGGTCTTTCCGGTCGGTCGATATGCACCTTCAACTCCAGGTCACCTATCCGTTTGAATGCCACCTTGGTCGTAGAGAAAGCTTGCGGCCCCTTGGTCAAATTTCTCACCGGTTCGTCGGTCGGAGCCCACGATAACGACGCAAATTCAACCTTTCCCGGGTGATGCCCGCGCGCTTTCAGCCCGCCTTCCTTCAGCAGATCCGGTCCGATCGTTCCGGGATAAAGACGCATCTCCACCGCCGACTGCTTTGCATCGTGTCCAACAAAATCCGTTTCGAAATCCTTCCACTCCTCAGTCGCCGGCAATCGAATAATTGCCAAGGGTCGAACATCCACACTGGCGGGCAAAAAAATTAAAACCGTCGGTGAAAGCCTTCCATCCGTGCGATACCGGATCTTGAACGTAAAGTGACGTTTTCCGTAGTCGATCGGACGGGAGAGATATGGATCGCTCGTACCCGCATCGCGCTGAAAAACCCCCGTCGCGTCGGACAGAGTAAATTCACCTTCCTCTGCATCTCGCACCGACCAATCGGACCACGGAAGCGTTGTCGCCCCACTTTCCGCCAAGGCGGCAATGGGAGAAATTGTCAGAAGGCCCACAATGCAGGGAAGGAGAAGGCGAGTGGGGAGGTTCATGTCATAACGTTTGCACCGTTTCCGCCCGCGGGACCAGGAGGCGGAAAAGTAAAGCGGCACACCCGGCCCGTGCCGCGCTCACCGGCGCGGCTTGCACCTCGATCCACTTTCCTGCGCCGCCCAGCCGTTGCCGCAACCCTTCCCGTGCGGCCTTTGCGCCGGCGTGGGCGAAGTAGCCCATCCGAACGGCAAAAAGCGAGGGTGCCCAGAGCGCAGAGACAAAAATCAGCGCGCGCACGGGCATCAATCGACCGATAATAACTCGGACGTTAATGGTCATGGGGGTGCGTGTGGACGATTTTACCCAATCCACGCAGGCCAGATTGGATATAACTGCATACAATTAATGGTAAATTCCGTGGTCAAGTCGTGATTTTAGGGACGATAATTCTGCCCTTTAGGGGGTGTTGCAGCTCTACATAGCGGAAGCGGCCACTCCACTCACGTTTTGAAGAGGGCAAGTGTTCATTTTTCCTCCAATTCTCTCCGCCTAGACCTCGTGTTGCGGGATTGACATGACTATATTGCATACAATGAATTACTCGAAGGAGCCGACGCTCCCGATCTGTCGGACCTTAACTTCATGGAAAACACATCCAGTCCTTCCAACGGTTCGAGGGCTTTACGGAAAAGTCGACTGCTCGCACTTCTCCGCGGAGGCGAAGTGGCCGCGTGCATGAAAATCAATACCGTGGACGCCCGCGTGGTGGAAATGGCCGGCTTGGCAGGTTATCCCGTCGCGTGGCTTTGCAACGAGCATGTCCCGAACGACTGGTTGAACCTCGAACACCAGGTGCGCGCCGCGAAACTCCACAATATGGATACGATCGTCCGCGTTTCCAAGGGCAGTTACAGCGATTACGTTAAACCCCTCGAGGCGGACGCGACAGGCATCATGGTGCCCCATGTCACGAGCGCGGACGAGGCCCGACAGATCGTCGAGTGGACCCGCTTTCATCCGCTAGGCCAGCGACCGATCGACGGCGGAAACGCCGATGGCCAGTTTTGCCGGGCGGACGGGGCCGACTACCTCGCCAACGGAAACAAGGAGCGCTTCGTCATCCTGCAAATCGAGTCGCCCGAAGGCCTCGCCAACGTCGACGCGATTGCAGCCGTCCCGGGCTTCGACATCCTGCACTTCGGGCCGGGCGATTTCTCCCACCGCATCGGCCAGAGCGGGAAACCCGACCACCCCGAAGTCAAGAACGCCCGCGCTCGGATCGCTCAGGCTGCGCGGACACACGGCAAATTCGCAATGTCTCAGCCCATCGCACCCTTCGCCGAACTCATTGCCGAGGGTTACCGGATTATCAGCGTCGGCGCAGACGTGATCGGCTTGAACGAATACATGGACGCCCGCCTCGCGCACTTTCACCAGGAAGCGGAAAAAAAATAAGCCCCCGCGCATGCCACCTTCTTGGAATTCCCTCAGCGGCAAAACGTTTTGGATCACCGGCGGCGCCGGCTATCTGGGCTCCGCCATCACCGCCGCGCTCGATGAAGTCGCCGCCAAAGTCGTGTGCATCGACCTCGCGGCCAAAGCACAGGAGCTGGTGCAGGAGAAACACCTTTCGCGCACGGTCCCATTCTCCTGGGACCTGTCGGACGCCTCGCGGCTCGAGCCGACCCTCGAGCGACTTGTGGACGAGCATGGGGTGCCCGACGGCATGGCCCACCTCGCTTATTTTTCTTCGGCCGGCAAGCGCCTCGAACAACTAACGCACGCCGACCTCGCGCAAACCCTTGTGCTTACGCTGCCGTCGACTTTTCTGCTCTGCCGCTCGCTCGGCGAGAAAATGCAGTCCTGTGGCCGCGGCAGCATTGTGCTTTTTTCGAGCATGTACGGCGTCGTTTCTCCCGACCCCGCGATGTATCCCCCGCCGCTCACGCCGAATCCCATCGATTACGGCGCGAGCAAGGCGGCGATCCTCCAAATGACCCGCTATTTTGCCGTCCACTACGGCCCGGGCGGCGTCCGTTTCAACAGCGTGACCCCCGGACCTTTTCCCAATCCCCACTTGCTGAAAAACCAGCCCGATTTCGTCGCCCGTCTTCGCGCAAAAACCCCGCTGAACCGCGTGGGCCATAATTCCGAGATCGTCGGCCCGACGCTGTTTCTTCTCAGCGACGGCGCCTCCTACGTCACCGGCCACAGCCTGGCCGTGGATGGAGGCTGGACCAGTTGGTGAAATCAATCCGCCAAGGGCTCTTTTTTTAAACGCCTTCCGGTCAGGTGGAATAGATGAGTTCTTCCTCACTTGAGAGTGCCGGTTTCGTGATCGGGAGCAAGGGTTAGGCGGCAAGGCAAGTTCTCTCGATGAGCTCAAGATCGAGACGTTGGCGGAGGAATAACTCGAAGGAAGAGTCCATGGGGGAAGCCGAAAGAAATTCCGGGAGGGTGTGGCGAAAGGCGCAGGCGACAACGAACTCGGAAGGACAAAGCGGGGAACGCACGGTGCGCAACCAGGAGCCGAAGTGACGCCAGACGAGGGCCGGATGGGCGGCGGCGAGGCACTGCAGGAGACCCTGGGCGACGAAGCGCACGAGTCGTCCCGCCGGGTGCCAGAGCGGGTCGTGGCAAGTATACTGCAGAGTTACGTTTCGGTCGTCATAGATCGGACTGGGCATCGAGGTCAAGGGAGCGGTGAAGAGGTCGCGCAGCACAACTTTGATTCCGTAGCGCCCGGGGCGTCCGCGTCCGGGACGTCCGGGACTCTTCGGCACCGCGTAGGCGCAGGCATTTTTCTTCAGACGTGAGATGAGGTGACCGCCCCCGTCGAGCAGTCCGGCGATGATCTTGCCGCAGGCGTAGTAGGCATCGGCGACCAGCAGCACCGGTTCGGGCAGTTGCAGGGCGGCGAGGAGGATCAGCAGCTTGTCGATCAGCGTGCGTTTGTCGCGGTTGGAAAACACGACGCCTTCGTGAATCCGGGCAGTCAGCGGGAGCGCCTGAAAGCCGGTTCCCGCCTGGACGAGCAGGGCGAGCGCCTGGCAGGAGTGTCCCATGATATACGCCGGCTTGGTGTCGGACTCCGAAGCCTGGTGGAGGGACTTGACCGCCGGCGCCTTGCGGCCCGCCTTGGACTTCTTGAGGCCGTCGGCCAGCAGCACGAGCCGGCCATCGATCCGGTGGACGCCGGGATGGACCTTGAGTACGACGCGAACCCAGATCCGGGCCAGAGCGTCCACGCAAAGTGCCGGGCTGTGAAAGAAATCCAGCAGGCAGCCGTAGCAGGCCGACTTGACCCCGCCGAGGTCCCGCCGGACGCCCATGGCGGCGAGCGTCGCCGCCAGCCACAGAAAGGAGAGCTGGCGCGAGCACGCCGGGCGCAGTTGAGCGACGATTACCCACCAGTGGGACCAAAGAAGCATGAGGAGAGGTTGACTGGGTCTCATATATAAGCATATATATGCTAACTAAAGCGCAAAATGCGGCCTCCCGAAATTCCACGCGCTTATCTCCGGCTGGACTCCCGCGTCTGCATGCGAAAGCATCCCCACTCATGGACGACCCCCAGATCCGTCGGTGGCAGAAGCAACTGGCCGCAGCCCAGGCCCGGCTCGCGGCGCCCGGACCCATGCGCCCGGGCTCTCTCAGCCAGCAATACAGGGACCCCGGCACGAAAACCGGAGCATATTGGCAGCTCAGCTACACCCACAACATGCGCAGCCGTTCCCGCCATGTCCGCGCAGACGAGCTGCCCCAAATCCGGCCTCTCCTTGCAAACTTTAAGCGCTTCCGCGTGCTGGTCGATCTCTGCGTCGACCTCTCGGTCAAGATCGCCGATCGCCAGACTGAATTGCGCCGCGCATCCCCAGCAGATCAAACCTAACCGCCGATTCAGAACTCGGCACTCTCAAGTTACGGTAGCAAAGCACAGAATCGGGTTAATAGATATCGATTGCCGCATCTTTGTCCCGATCGTCGGTCAGCGATTCGAGCAATGTGACGACTTTCTCGCCCGACCGAGGCCGGTAGATGGTCCCCAGCGGCCAGCGCACATCGCGGGAGCCGTTTTGGAACGCAGCGTCCAACCGCGCCGGTAACGCAGCTGCGCGAGGCACCGCTTAACGCACACCTGCGCATAGGTGCCAAGCCGATTGGGCGCGCGTTCGAGCACGCTTTGCAAACTCCTGGAGCGAACCCACTCATCCTTCCGAGAATGACGAACGAATGTCCGTAAATGCGTTGAGACAGTTGGCGGCCACCCTCAGGGTCGATCTCCACAATCCTGGACACATCGGGAAATTGTGGGTGCGGAGAGTCACGACCTTTCGTTTCCGAAAGGAACCGCCGTCCGCCCAACGGTACCATCAAACATGACCGAATGGGCCGAGAACGTCTGGATCCTGAGTTTCCCTCTTCGACTCCTCGGCGCGGACATGCGAAAAAATACGACGGTCGTCCGCCTCAAATCGGGACAGCTCATCCTCCATTCCGGCGCTCCCTTCACCGAAGCCGACGTCAAAGAGATCCGGAGCAAGGGTGCTCCCGGATGGATGGTTGAGTCCATGCTGCGGCACGATACGTTTACCCGCCAGGCCAGAGCCTTTTTCCCGGAAATTCCCGTGCTCGCGCCTCTCGGCTTTTCGAAGCGGGTAGATTTTCCCGTCGAAACGCTCATTCCCACACCGGCCGAATGGCATGCGGAAATCGACGTTCTCGAACTTCAAGGTGTGCCCGGCATGCGCGAGACCGCTATGCTCCACCGTGCTTCCCGTACCTTAATCGTCGCTGACCTCGCCTTTAACTTTCCAGGGAAACTTCCGCTTTGGACGCGCCTCCTTATGAGGGCCGCCGTCGGCAAAGAGCGCACACCCGGAATCTCCCGCTCGTTCCGGTTTCAAATGAAAGACCGCAATGCCTTCGCCCTCTCGCTGCACGAGCTCCTCTCGTGGGATTTCGACCGTCTTATCGTCGGTCATGGATCACCGATCGAGAAGGGGGCCAAACGCATTCTCCACGATCGCCTGGAAAGCGCCGGGTATTTAACGCCTCGGTAGTCATCGCACCACAGTCGACCTCACGGGGCCCGGAAACTTGCCTTACCGAAGCGATCGCCGCAAGCGGTCACGGTTCGCCGCAAGCTCTCACCACGCGCATTTATCGCAGCCTGACCGGAGCATGCGACGACAATACTGTGATGCGGCAACGGGCCTCAATTTCGTCGCTTTCGAACCCGCGACGCCCGGGATGTGACTTTAATGCCCGTCGAGGACGAACGGGTGAAAGGAAATCCCTTCCCTCATGTTCGAAACACTCCCAAGATTCGTCGACGTCAGTTTTTTACCCGTTTCTGGTGCCAGCCCTTTTCACCCATGCCAACTTCCTTTCGTCTCGCCGCCGCTCTCCTCATCGCCTCCTGCCTTTCCTATGGCTCTGCGTTGACGGCGAAACCGCTCGAACTGCGGCCCGGGGATACGATTTGCCTGGTCGGGAACACCCTGGCCGAGCGCATGCAGCATCACAATCACTGGGAGACGCTGTTGTATCAGCGGTTTCCTCAACACCGGTTGATCGTACGCAACCTTTCCTGGCCGGCGGACGAGGTCGCGTTGCGTCCACGCGCGGACGGCTTCGGCACGCCCGAGGAACAGCTCACGTTCAGCAAAGCGGACGTGATTCTCGCTTTCTTCGGCTTTAACGAATCGTTCGCGGGGCCAAACGGAGTCGCCGCATTCAAGGAGCAGCTAGGCGCCTGGACGGCCGCCACTCTCAACGCAAACTACAGCGGCAAGGGCGCGCCGCGTATCGCCTTAGTTTCTCCCATCGCCCACGAAAACCTCCGGAATCCGCACAAACCGGACGGAATCGCCAACAACCGCAATTTGGCCCTCTATACGGCCGCGGTCCGCGAAGTGGCGGAAATGCATGGGGTCGCCTTCGCGGACGTGTTTGCACCGACCCTCGCTCTTTTCGGCGCATCCTCCCCCCACGCTCCGTATACGATCAACGGAGTGCACCTTCACGAACAGGGAGACGAAGCGTTCGGCCGCATCCTCGACCGAGCGCTTTTCGGTCAGGAACGATCCACGGTCCCTTACAACGAAGAGCTGCGTCGGGCCATCGCCGACAAGAACTTCCATTGGTACCACCGCTACCGCGTCGTGAACTCTTACTACGTCTATGGCGGTCGTTCCGGTCTGAAATTCGCCGATGGACCGCAGACCAATCGCGATGTCCTCGAACGCGAGCGCGAAACGCTCGACGTCCGCAGCGCCAATCGAGACGTACGCATCTGGCAGCTTGTCCAGGACCGCGGCGTCGCCGGTCCGGTCGACGACTCCAACGTGCCCGCCTTCCTTCCCGGTCACCTCCTTCGGTCAATCGGTCAAAGTCGATCCCAGCGGCAAGCGCGGGGATAATAGCAAGTCGGCTGAGGGCAGCTCCGCCGCCCTCCTCACTGCCGCGGAAACCTTGAGCCGATTCACGCTTGCTCCCGGCTACGCCATCAACCTGTTCGCTTCGGAAGAGCAATTTCCCGAACTCGCCAATGCCGTGGCGATAACCTTCGACGCCAAGGGACGGCTCTGGATCTCCACGATGCCGAGTTATCCCCAATGGCGCCCGGGGGAGGCGATGAACGACAAGATCGTCATTCTCACGGACACCGACGGCGACGGGAAAGCGGACAAATCGCAGGTGTTCGCGGACGACCTGCACCTCCCGATCTCGCTGGAGTTCGACCGGGACGGCGTGCTCGTCAGCCAGCAGCGCGAGCTCATCCGTCTGGTCGATACAGACGGCGACGACCGGGCGGATCAACGCGAAATCGTCCTCAGCGGTTTCGACTCGGCGGACAGTCACCACGCGCTCAATACCTTCACCGTCGATCCGGGTGGCGCGCTTTATTTCAACGAAGGCACTTTCCATCATTCGCAAATCGAAACGCCCTACGGTCCCGTTCGTTGCGTCAACGCCGGCACCTACCGTTTCGAGCCGCTAACCGATAAACTCGATGTCTTTATCAGCTATAGCTACGCCAATCCGCACGGACTGGCGTTCGATCGTTGGGGGCAAACCTTCGTCTCCGACTCCTCGCCGGGTTCGAACTATTTCGGCACCGCCATTTCCGGCCGACTTCCGTATCCGGAAAAGCACGCCACGCTCAAGCAATGGTTCCCGAAGCGCGTCCGTCCGACCAGCGGCGGGGAGTTCGTCGCCAGCCGCCATTTTCCCGACGAGGCGCAGGGAAACTATCTGCTGAACAATGCCATTGGCGTGCAGGGCGTCCTCCAGCACACGGTGCGCGCCGTGGATAGCGGATACGAGGGGAAGGAAATCGAGCCGATCGTTCTCAGCGACGACACGAACTTCCGCCCGGTCGATCTGGAATTCGGACCCGATGGCGCGCTCTACCTCGTGGACTGGCAGGAAGCGCTGATCGGACACATGCAGTACTCGATTCGCGACCCCTTGCGCGACAAGCTGCACGCCCGGATTTGGAGGGTGACCTATCCCTCCCGCCCGCTCGTCGTGCCGGCGAAGATTGCCGGCGAATCGATCGAGCACCTCCTTGCGTTGCTCACGCTTCCCGAAGATCGCACCCGCATTCGCGCCAAACAGGAACTTGCACGGCGCAACCCCCAGGCCGTGACGACAGCCCTGGCGACATGGATGCGCTCGCTGGATAAGACTTCACCTGACCTGCCGCACCTGCTGGCCGAGGCGCTTTGGGTTCATCAGTGGCTTGACCTCCCGAACGTACCCTTGCTCAAGCAACAGCTGCGCTCGCCCGAACCCCGCGCGCGGGCCGCGGCCACCCGCGTGCTTTGCTACTGGCGCGATCGTTTGCCCGACGCGCTCGACCTTCTGGGCGTGCAAGCGAAGGACGAACATCCGCTGGTCCGCCTCGAGGCCGTGCGTGCCGCGAGTTTCTTCGCCGGGAAAAAAGCGGTGGACGTCGCGCTCGAGATTCTCAACCGCCCGACGGACGACTACCTCACTTACACCCTGGAGGAAACGATGCGCGCGCTCAATCCGGCGCCCGCCGACGTCACCGACCCTCGCGCTCTCGCCTTCGTCCTGGGCCGCACGAGCAACGCCGAGCTTGCCAAAGCGCCGGACAGCGCAGCCGTCTTTATCGCACAAATCGAACGCCAAGGTTTCGATCCCACGATTCGCGAACGTGCCCTCTCGGAGCTCGCGCGTCTGCGAAAAACGTCGCGCGAGGAAGAGATCGCCGCAGCGCTGCGCCGGATGGACGAGCGTTTCAAGGACACCGGTGCCGCCGACGAACTCGGCCGGCTCCTGGCCGCATCGCCCCAGAGCGCCCTTCAAAAGATCGACCCCCTCGTGCGCCGCATGGCGGCGAAAGACCACTCCTTACCCCAAGCCCGCCGGGCGGGGATGGCCGCGCTCGTCGCACTCGAGGGATCGCCCTCTCAGCTCTGGGCCGTGACCGAGCCCAACACCGATGCGCGGACGATGTTGCTCGAGGCGATCGACTTGATCGGCGACGAACGGTCGCGGTCCGCATTTCACCCGTTGATTGTCGACCTTTTCGCCAAAACTCCGGCCGAACTCGCCCCCAATGTCCGGGCCGCGGCGTTAAAGGCGCTCCCGTCGCTCGGAAGCGTCCACGCTCCCGCGACCTTCGCACTTCTCGCGCGTCAGCTCCAGGCCGGCAAGGAGGTCGGAATCGCCGCGCGCTCCCTTCTGCAGCTTCCTCGCGAAAGCTGGGATACTGCATATGCAGGTGGGCTGACCCGTAGCGTTTTGACGTATGCCGAAACCGTTCCCGTCCATCGCCGTGCAACGCCCGAGTTCGTCGACGTGGTGCAACTGGGGACGGAAGCGGCTCGGTTTCTTCCGCCAGAAGAAAGCAAACGGAACCTTCGTGCGCTGCGCGCCCTCGGTGTGACGGTTTTCGCCATCAAAGCGGTGCGCGAGCAAATGCGTTATAACGTACCGCAGATCGTCGTCGAGGCCGGAAAACCATTCGAGCTTCGCTTCGAGAACACCGACATCATGCCGCACAATCTGGTGGTGGTCACACCCGGATCGCGGGAAGAAATAGGTCTTGCCGCCGCGGCCATGCCAATGACGCCGGACAAAGCGGGCAAGCTCTACGTACCCGTGAGCGACAAGGTGCTGGCTTCGACCAAAATGCTCGAGCCAGGACAGAGCGAAACGCTGCGGATGCGCGCCCCCGACACGCAGGGCGTCTACGAGTATGTCTGCACTTTTCCCGGACACTGGACGATCATGTGGGGAAAGCTCATCGTCACCGACGATCCGGACGCGGTCGTCGTCGAACCGTCGACACCCACGGCAACGGCTGCGCCACACACGCACAACCATCCGGGAAACAAGTAGGGAGAACGCGGCGCGGTCGCTCGCTCTACGGGATCTCGTAGACTTCCAGGAGCGCAGTGCCGGAAGCTCCCGCGACGCCCGTCACGTGAACGGTGTAAGCCGCACCGGGGGTGAGGGTCAGCCGGACCGCCGCCGACTTGGCGTCGCCTTCGAGCGAGAAGGCTCCGGCGACGGCGCTGTCGGAAACGGTTGTTCCCAGAACCCCCCAATCGTCGTTGTTCGCGACCTTCACGCCGTTCCGAAATACGTCGAGACGGGGATCGGAAACGGCGTTCGCCACCCCGAACGCGCCGAGTCTCGGGCCCACGGCGCGAACCAGGACCGTTTTCGTGCCCGTGCCGGCGAGAACGAAGCCGCCCACCAGCGGGCTGCCTGCCGCGACTCGTCCCAAGGCGGAAAAGTTACCGATGTTGGAGGCGGCCCTCAATCCATACAGTTCCAGAAGAACCACACCCGAGGAACGAGCTGCCAGATGAGCGGTGTGCGTTCCCGAGATCTGCCGAACGAGGGCCGCATCGACGCTCCCGATGGCGAAAGGGAACGCTCCTGCGGAGGCGAATGCGGTCCGTAATACGGGGCCGCCGCCCCAGTCCTCATTCGAGTCAAGCAAGGTGGAACCCGAGAAGAGAGAGAGACTCGGATTGCTTAGGACATTGGCCACTCCGAATGGCGTCAGGCTAGGGCCCACGGCACGGACCAAAACGAGGTCGGCACCGCTCACCTGAAAACCCATCACGAGCGTCTGGCCGGCGGTGACATTGGTCAAAATGGATCCATTGACGATGCGCGTGGACGACGGAGTGACTTCGAGAATTGCCACCGATCCGTCGATGGCGTCGGCAATCCCTTCGTAACCGACGATCAAGACGGGGCGACCGGTCGGACTTTCTGCCGCGGACACGAATCGAATCGTTTCGGGCGAAACAAACCTCGTACCTGTGACCACGGAGGTGCCATCGACAACGTTATAATAGCCAACGATTCCCACGCGGTTCAAATCGGTGATGTCGAACTGGAAAATTCCATTCTGTCGCTCGGCACCGACAAAAATGTACTGCCGACCGTCAACTTCCCCAAATGCGAGGGCTTCCGGCTCGGGACCTTTGTCGTCGGACCGCGTATCGATCGCCGCCGAGGTGCCGTTGTTCATATTGAAGGTGAGCGGCGCATTCGTGCGGACAAACTCCTCGAGCATCGAACCGCTGTCGAAGACCCGCGTGCCCGCTTCGTCCCAAAGGGTGAAGCTGCGGGTGCCGATCATCGTGGGGACTTCGATGAGCGCGTCGTTATCCGTGTTCCCATCGAACCGCGAGATGGTCAACCGGCCAATGCCCGCCGAGTCGCTTAAACTGCCCGTGAAAATCGCATCGCCCGCTCCGTCCGAAACCGTATCGACCAGGTTGGCCGAGCCAGCCCGGGCAACGTCGCCGTCATCCGTGCGCGCATCGCCTTCGTTCGCCGTGGCCAGGAGCCGACGGCCGCCCTGCACAAAACTGACGATGGTGTCGGGCATCGGCAAGCCAGGCACGACATCGTTAATATTGATCGCGGCCACCCCGCCATTTTGCGGATCGCGATCCGAGGCATCGATTCGTTGAACGATCGTCCCCAGGTATCGGATTGCGGTAATCTTATTCGCAAGGGTGCCGGTGAGATCGAGCGTGGCGATCGCATTGTTTTCCTGCAGGGTAATGTAGGCCTTTTGGTCGGTCGTGACCGAAAACTCCGGCTCGATGTAGAGATGGCGATCGGCGGCCGCCAGGCCGGCCACGTTAAAACGTAGTCCATCGAGAGTGACACCCGGTGCCAGTCCCGTGTTGAAATCGACGGTCACCACCGTGGGCGCCGTAGTGAGTAGATTCGCGGAGGAGGCGATTCCGGAGAGATCGAAAATACTGATCGAGCCCGGCGCTTGGGCCTGACCCGCGGTGAACTCGCCCTCGTTACAGACGATCGCTTTCGTCCCGTCCGGCGTGAACATTACGGCGTCGGGGTGGAACCCTGCGTCGCGCGACGTCAGAATCGCACCGTTCGCGAGATCGAAGAAAACGACCTTGCCCAGCACCCGCGTGTTGTCGGTCGGAATGAGCGTGGCGATCCCAAACCCGCGCCCGATCGGATCCGCGGCGACACTGCTCACTGAAAGTGTCGAGAGAGCGCCAAAGATGGTGTCGAAGTTTGCCGAACTCGCGAATGCGAGCGCCCCGTTGTCGCCCAGCATATAAATGTCGACCTTATGGCTGACCGTTCCCGTGCGCGGAAGGGAGTTGGTGACGAGCACCAAGTCAGGACCGGAAGGAGCGTTATAGTGAGCGACGACCTCACCGCCTCCAAGAATCGAAACCCCCGAAACGAAGGTGAGTTCGGCTCGGGCGGTGAGAATCGCAATCGAGCACGAAAGTACGGCACGGAAACATTTGAGCGACATAGTGAAAAATAAATGCCTGGGATTAGGCACTTTCCCGAGTCGGCGCACGATTTATAATGTTAAATTCAGGTGACGAAACGGTCGCTCTCAGACAGTCAAGGAGGGCAAGACAGGCGGACGATTTTATGGGGTCGGATCAGGAACGAATGGCGCTTAGGTAAGCGCCCAGCATGCGCCGAGCGTGTAGGGCCGGACCTTGCGTGAGCGCCTCGTTTGGTGTCACCTGCCGAATCGCGTTGCGACGCACAACCGGCGCGGACGCGAGGTCCGGCCCTACATTAACCTCACTTTCAGCACCCGAGCCGAGGGGATGTAGGCCATGACATCGTTGCTGTATCCAGCCACCCACTTCGTCTCGAATCCATGCTCCGCCTTCAAGCGCAAGGCATAGTCGGCGACCACCTCCCCGCCGAGCGCAATGAATGTCAGTCCCGGACCGAACTGCCAAACGTGGATCGGATAAGGATTCGAGGCGGCGAGTTTCCCATCGCGGTCGAGTTCCGCGAGCAATCGCTCGGCGTGTTGACGGACATACTTATTGCCGTCGCCCAACCGCTCCTGAAGGAGCGTCCGCGAAGGAGGTTCTTCAAAGGCAAGATCGACGCGGTCGAACGCCGTTTTCAGCGGACCCACCACGGTTTTCGGCGTCGAGGCCAACACCTGTTCGACCGAGGCGGCCAAGACGCTCGCATGAATGCGGGCCAGCGCTTCGTCGCGCCGGGGCAAAGGATTCGCATCTGCACCGCAACCCTGGATAAACATCGCGGTGGCGCCAGGATGAGCCCGCTCGATCTCCTCGAGGGCAAATCCCGGCCAGTCGCCACCGATCAGATAGTCATTCAATGCCGTGGCGTGGGTGGCATAACCTACGACGACTCCACGGAGATTTCCTTTACGATCGCGCACACTTAAAACGGGGACATCCGGATCGGTCGGGCCCGGAAGTGCACGATTGGCGACTCTCCTCCGATTCACTGCGATCCCTGCGAAGCCTTGTCCAAAACCAAGCGTGGCAGGAGCGAGCGCCTCGAGGGCGTTTCCGATGGTGCGAATCGCCTTGTCGATGACGTCATCCGTATAGCGGCGAACCACCTGGCGCTGCGTGGGAGTGAGGTCGCTGTACATTGGCATGATCTCAAGGCCGGCGACCGGACCGCTGTGCGTGTGCGAAACGTTCAGAATTAACCGATCCCGACTCAGCCCGAAACGCCGTTGAGCGCCGGCGAAGACCGCGTCGGCCATCTGCCGATCGATTCCCACCAAATCGAAGGTGGTCAGGACGCATGCCTTCCCCTGCGCATCGCGCAGCGCCAGTGCCCGAATAAAGATGTCTTGGCGAACCCCAGACGAGGGATGGGTGCGAACGCCGAACCCGGCCATCCAGATCGGCTCGGTGGGCGTAATCGCCACCTTCGCCAGCCCCGCCTGCCACTCCGTAACGAGCTCCGCAGCCGCGGCCCCGCGCATCGCTCCGACGACAAATAGCAGGGATCGAAAACGATGAGCGATTTTAAGCACGCCATCGGTCCCGGCGTCCACCCTGCACTCAGACAAGCGCGGGAGCATGCCGATTGCAGGCCACGACGAGATTGCCGCACTCGCCGCTCGCCCGGAGGATCGCGTGCGTGGCTGCCGCCGGGCTAGAAACCTGCGCGGCATCGACGTGGTTTCGACCTGCCCTGACGTCCCGTCTCGGTCGTTGACTATTGGCAGGAGAGCGGTCTCAAAAATTCGGTCCTAGCCATGAGCGAGCAGCAAATGAGTCTCGAACTAAACGCGACGGGCAATTCAATCCCGGAGGCATGCCCTTTGCTTCGCGACGAGATCGCCCGGGCTTGGGGCCTTCCGTTGGGACAGCGGGTCGAGGTCTGCCTTCGCGGTGGGGAACGTTCTGCCGCAATCGGGAAACTCGAGCTCCTCTCGGTACCCGACTTTCCGTGGAACCCGCGACAGCCGCTTCAATTGCGCATTTCAGGTTTACATTTCAGCAGCCGTGACATCGAACGCTGGACGATCTTCTGAGTCCACGCAGCGTTCGCGCTCGCACCTCTCGTCAAGCGAATAGCCGCCGGCTCGTGCGCGGGCCGGCGCTCATCGGAACACGTCTGCGATCTCGATCGAGCGGCTCTCAAGAAGAGCCTTGCTCACCGCCGGAACTGCCTTTAACGACGAACTGGTGCGAGGATTCGGTCCGGTGCCAACGACACCTTAAGAGGAGGGCGCTGAAACTCGTTTCGATCGGGAGGCCGGCGGGCGAGATTTTCTGGCTCCACTCCCAGAAAGTGTAGACCGCTCGGCCGTTTGCGATTGGCGCACATGGACTATTTGCACGGCCGCTTGGGATTTGACGCGAGCGGGCACGAGGCGATGATGGGGGATGCACCGCTTTTTCACCCCTGTCTGGATACTTGTATTGACTGTCTCCGCCTGGGCCGCCGAACCAAAGCTCGAACCCATTTTTAATGGAAAAGACCTTACCGGCTGGACGTCTCCGCAGATGGAATCGTATTGGCGGGTCGAGAACGGCGTGTTGATCGGCGAGAACGACGCCGCCCTCAAGGGGCACTACCTATGGTCGGAAAAGACCTATGGGGATTTTGTCCTCGAGTTCGACGTGCGCTGGATGGGGGAAATCGACAGCGGTGTGGAAATCCGCTCGCCCAAAATGCAGCTACAGCTGGGCGTTTCGCGCAGCCTCAAGCGGGATATGACCGGCTCTTTCTACGTGGGGAAACCCGGCTACCCCGAAGCGGGACAGGCCAAAACGGCCGCCCAGCTCATGCGCCCGCCCGGAGAGTGGAACACTTTCCGCCTGGAGGCACGCGGTACCACCTTCACGGTTTGGATCAATGGAAAGCCCGCCTCAAGCTACCGCGACGAAAAATTCTCCGGCGCCGCCCCTCTCGGTCTTCAGATCCACGGCGGCCTGAAAATGAAGGTCGAGTACCGCAATATCCGCGCCGCCGCGCTGTGAACGAATTCGGTAAGTCCGGACGGTCATGCGTCTCCACGGGACAAATCGGACGCGCCCGATTTGTCCCCGCTTCGCACCGGCGATGAGCGCCTTGCTTTTCGGTCTGCATCCCGCCTTTCTCCACCGCTTTTTCAGACCCCATGCCTACCGCTCCTTCAGCACCCGAATCTAGGATTTCCGAACTTCAACCGGCACCCACCTCGCTCGGCGGCCTGCTGCGGCAGCTAGGGCCGGGGTTGATCATCACGTCGATCATCGTGGGTTCGGGCGAGTTGATCGTGACCCCAAAGCTCGGCGCAGAGGTCGGTTTCCGGCTTCTCTGGTTCATCATTGTGGGGTGCCTCCTCAAGGTCTTTGTGCAAATCGAACTCGGCCGCTACGCAATCACCCGCGGGCGGACCACCCTCGAGGCTCTCAACACCTTGCCCGGTCCGCGCTTGGCGGTCTCCTGGATTCTCTGGATTTGGCTCGCGATGTATATCTGTTTGGTGCCTCAGGTAGCGGGCATGGTGGGCGGCACTGCAACGGCCTTTCAACTGGGTGGCGCCGGGATTTCGGTCAATACGCTGGCCGTGATGATTGGAGCCAGTTGCGCCCTTCTCTTGGTGCTGGGGCGGTACGGTTTTGTGGAATGGCTTTCGACGGCCATGGTCGCCGGCTTTACGATCACCACGCTCGTCGCGGTCGTGGCGTTACAATTCACCCCGTACGCCGTCACCGGAGCGCAACTCGCGAGCGGTCTCTCCTTCCATCTCCCCGTCGATCTGGCGACTGCCTTCGGAGCGTTCGGACTGATCGGCGTCGGCGCTTCCGAATTGATTTACTACCCATATTGGTGTTTGGAAAAAGGATACGCCCGCAAGCTCGGTCCCGACGATGGAACGGCCGAGTGGAGAACGCGCGCGAAGGCGTGGCTGCGGGTCATGCGGATCGATGCGTGGGTGTCGTTTGTGCTCTACACCACGACGACGATTGCCTTCTACCTGCTCGGCGCGGCGATTCTGCATGCGAAGGCACTCCGAGTCGAAAGCCAGAAGATGATCGAAACTCTTTCCTTCATGTATCGCGAAACCTTCGGCGAATGGAGCCTTTGGCTCTTCCTGGTCGGCGCGGTGGCGGTGCTTTACTCGACCATCTTCGGCGCGACTGCGTCAAACGCTCGGTTACTTGCCGACGGCCTGAATCTTTGGGGTGTAAAGCGTTACCGCGACTCCGCGCACCGCCAGCGATGGATCAAAATATCCTGCGTCATCCTCCCCGTCGCGTTCACGAGCGTGTTTTTGATCGTGGGAAATCCGGTTCGGCTGGTGTTCGTGGGGGCGATCGCCCAAGGCATGATGCTCCCCTTTTTGGCCGGTGCCGCGCTCTACTTTCACTTCACCAACCCACACCGGGAACTGCGAGCCCGACCGCTCTCGCTTTTTTTCCTGATCGTCGCAGCCGCAGCCATGACGTCCTTGGGCATCTATCAGGTCGTGGCCGCTCTCAGCTGAACCGACGACGCTTTTACAGTAAGCCTTCAGACCCAGCCCACCGCCGATTAACGCGGAAAATCGTACCACAGCCAACGCAGCGCGTAGGGTAAAATCGAAGCGCCGTGACGAGGGTTGTGCGAACCTTCGCCGAAAACGAATTGGTGATCGTAGCCGCGTTCCTTCAAGGCCGCCGCCATCGCCTGGTTGGCCGCAGGCCAGGAACCATATTGATTCGTGAGATCGTTGGCGCCATCCTGGAGAAAAATCCGCAGAGGCTTCGATTCGGATTTTTTCACTAGGTCCGGATAGACATTTCCGCCCCGAATATCGGTGAACGATCCGATCGTCGAATAGACCTTGCGAAACCGATCCGGCCGGTGCCACGCCGCATTGAAGGCGCAAATCCCACCGCTGCTGCTGCCGCAGATTCCGCGTGCCTCGGGATCGTCGGAAATCACCGCGTGCCGACTGACCAACGGGAAAATTTCCTCCAGCAAAAACCGACTGTAGGTATCGTTGACCGAATCGTATTCGACGGATCGGTTCATCGCCGGCGCAGGGCGTCCGTCAGGCCGTTTCCGCGGCGCCTCCCCGGGCGCGAGCGGCTTGTCCCCCGGGTTGACGAAAATGGCCGCCATCGCAGGCAGCTGTTTCTTGGCGATCAAATTATCGAGCACCACCGGCACACGCCACGAACCGTCGCGTTTCACATAACCCCCGCCATCCTGAAAGATCATCGCCGGGAGGGTCTTCTTGCCGTCATATCCGGGCGGAAGATACAACCACCACTCGTGCCGGAAACCGGGATAGGTCGTCGACTGCTCGAGCACAAACGAAAGCACCCTGCCCTCGGGCACGCCCGCCTGCGGGTGGGAATCGGGCCCCAGGACATATTGCTCGTCCGATGTCGGCCGCGTCGGCGCGGCCGAAAACGCGACCGAAGACACGATCGCGCCCAGAAGAGACAACGTTAAGACGCCACAAGACGGGAATCGAAAGGGAGCAGACATCGCGGAGTAACGGATGGCGCGATTGAGCCCAGCAAACGAGTTGTAGCAAGCTAAACGAGCCCCTTCGACGCACGCGATGGCGGGAGGCCACTCCAGTCCGTCTGGCCCGTTTCTCGTCAACCCCGCCAGCGGAGCGGCTCCTCTCAATCGGCCTGACCGGGGGTTTCAGCCGGTGTTTGACCTCTTCATGGCGGGTCTCCCTGCTCGTCGGCAAGGATGGCCGATCTTCGCCATCGCCTCATGACCAAAGCCCAGTTTAGTATCCCTGACCTTCGTTTTCGGCTCCGCGGTGTGTGCGCTGGGCTGCTACTCGCTCCTACCTTTCCGCTTGGGTTGAACGGCGCCACCGCGGAGCGTTCCGCACCGCTCGCGGCGGAGATTTCCGGCTGGGTGGAACCCAATTTTCCTTTTTTCTCGTCGGTGTTGGATGCGCGCAAAGCGGGCGATGGTCTAACCGGAAACAACCTCACGCCGCGCGGGCTGGTTCTCAACCTGGGCCAAGACTGTTGGGTCGCCTTCGACCCCGATTTACTGCGCGTCAGTGCGGTTTGGCGCGGACCGGGCGTTTCGCCCAGGGCTCTGGCTCCCGGATCCTACCTTGACGGCGGCCCCAAGTCGCAGCCCGGACAAAAGGCCCTGCCGCTTGCGGAGGGCCAGATGTGGCTCGCCAACGGCCTCTACCCGGGCTGGCAGAGCGGCGAGCGTCTCTCGCTGACGGATCCGCGAGAACCCGCACCGAGTCCCGAAGAAGTCGGCCGTGGGCCGATGGCAAAATCGCTCGGTCGCTTCGGCGCCCTGCGCCTCGCCGGCAACGGCGTCGTCCTCGAATACGTCGTCGCCGGGACGGGCATTCGCGAAACCTGGACGGTGTCCGCCTCGCCCAAAGACCCCATTGTCATTCGCCATCTCCGGGTCGCCTCTTCACGCGAGCCGCTCGCACTGGTCCTCGGCGAAAAGGCCCCGGGCGTGTCGCTTTCGCTGCAAACCCAGCCCAGCGACGGACCTCCCCTCGCCCTCGTCGAGGAAGCGGGGGTCTGGAGCGTCCGTCTGCCGGCTCACCCCTCGCCGTTACGATTCGCGATCGTGTGCCGGCTGGGCGAGGCGTCCGCAAAGCCTCCGGCGCTGGGTGACGAATCGCAGCTCTTCGACCGAAATGCGCCTGCGTTGCGTTGGCCGGGAGAAACCGTCACCTCGGTCACGGTCTCCTCGTCCCCGGACGCCTACGTCGTCGACCGGATCGAATTGCCGGAAAAAAACGCCTGGAAACGGCACGTCCGTCCGTGTGACATCCAGTTTCTACCCGACGGCACCGCGGTGCTCGTGACGCTCGACGGCGATGTCTGGCTGGGGCGTGGACTGCAGGTGACCGCAGGCACGATTCGCTGGAAGCGATTCTCCTCGGGTCTGCACGAGCCGATGTCCATTGCGATTCGCGACGGCGAGATTTTCGCTTTCGATCGGAACGGCATTTGGCGGTTGCTCGACACCGACCGCAACGGCGAGGCCGACGTTCACGAGCTCTTCTCCAACGCGTTTGCGCAGACCGCGGACATGCGGGAGTTTCCCTCGACGATTCGTTTGGCTCCGCGCGGCGAGTTCGTCATCGCCAAAGGCGGTCAGGAGGACACCACACTGGGCAAACACAATGGCAGTGTCCTGCGGATCTCGGCAGACGGCCGTACCTCCACGGTCCTCGGGTACGGGTTTCGCCAACCGAGCGTCGGCGTCAACGTCCGCACCGGTTTGGTCACCTCCAGCGACCAGCAAGGACAGTACATTCCGTCCACTCCGCTGCACATCGTGCGCGATCGGCAGTTCTACGGCTTTCTACCCCGTTTCGTTCCCCGGGAAAAGTATCCGGCGCCGATCGCCGAACCGCTCACCTGGATTCCGCACTCGGCCAATGCCTCGGCCGTTTCGCAAGTCTGGCTTTTCGACGCGCGGATGGGTCCGCTCGACGACGGGTTGGTTCATATCGGCTTCAACAAGCCGGAGGTTTTTCGCGTCTTGCTGAACGATCGCGGCTCCCGGCTTCAGGCGTCGGTGTTTACGCTGACCGCCGACTTTCCTTTTCCGCTTCTGAACGGTTCCGTCAACCCGGCGGACGGCCAGCTTTACATCGCGGGCTTTCAAATCATGGGTTGGGGCAACGTGGTCGATGCCCTCGCCGGTCTCGCACGCGTGCGCTACACGGGTGCGCCGGTGACGGTCCCGAAGGAAATTGTGCCGATGGATCGGGGCGTGCTCCTTCGATTCGAGGTCCCTCTCGATCCCGCCAAGGCACGCGATCCCGACAACTATTCGCTGCAGACCTGGAGCTACCGCCGGACGCATCAGTATGGCTCCGCTCAATACAAAGAGGACGGCACGACCGGCCAGGACACCTTGACCGCCAGCAGCGCCTACCTCTCGTCGGACGGACGGAGCGTGTTTGTGGGGGTGCCAGGGATGAAGCCGGTCATGCAGCTGCGCCTCGGGTGGGCCCTCTCCACCGCCGAAGGCAGGACGTTCTCGAACAACGCCTACACCACTCCCTACGAGTTGGCGAAATTCGACCCTGCAGCGGAAGGCTTCGGCACCCTCGCCGTGGACTTGTCCCCTCGGGAGGCCTCAAAAACCGCGGCGGTTCCCGTGAGCGTCGACGAAGGCAAACGGCTCTCGCAGTTGTTCGCCTGCGTTGCATGTCACGCCGTGGAAAAGGGCTCGCCCGCCAAGTCCGGCCCGACCTGGAAAGGCCTTTTCGGAACCCAGCACAACGTCTTCGTTTCGGGCAAAGTGAGCCAGGTCACCGCCGACAAAGCCTACCTGCACGAGTCGATCCTCGAACCCGCCGCGAAACTCGCGCTCGGCTTCGAAAAGGGCGAATACGCGATGCCGAGTTATGCCGGCGTTCTCGGCGAGCCCCAGATCCAGTCGCTCATCGCCTACATCGAAAGCCTGCGGTAGAACGGCCGGAGAACGCCGCCCGGTGCGCACGGCTCACGCCGGTTTTGTCGCCGGATCCAGCGTGCCACGAGCCAAGGCAAGGCGAGCCTCCGCTTCTTTCTCCAGCCGCCGCTCCCAATACCAGGTAAAGAAAACCGGCACCGAGAAGAGCGAAATGAGATCGAACGCCATACCGCCCACCACCGGTAAGACCATTGGAATCATCAGTTCCGAGCCTCGTCCGGTCGACCACAGCACGGGAATCAGCGAAAGCAACGTCGTCGCGTTGGTCATGATCGCCGGTCGCCGACGGCGCAGCCCCGCGAGAAACACCCGGCGATGCACTTCGTCCACCGTTCCGGGATGCGTCTTGAATTGCTCCTGCAGATAGGTGCCGAGCAAAATTCCGTCGTTGAACATCACTCCCAGGAGCACGAGGAAACCCACCACGACCGCCGTGGTCATCTCCACTCCCCACAGCCACACCAAAAAAAATCCGCCCGCCGTCGTGACCGTGGCATTACACAACACGATGATGCTCGTGATCAGCCACGAGCGCGTTCCCAGATAGATCATCACAACCATCGATAGCAGGGAGACCGAAATCACCCAGCGGAGGGTTTCGTCCGCCTTTAATTTCTGCTCGTACCGCCCGACCCAACGATAGGTCGCACCCGCCGGCAGCTCCAGACGTCCTTCTGCGATCGCCGCTCGCAGTCGCGCCTCGGCTTCCCGCACCACTTCGACTTCGCCCCGGCCGCGCGCATTGAGCAGCACATACTGGGTGCGCTTCCCTCCCTCGGAGCGGATCGCCATCGGACCAATGGTGTAGGTCAGCCCCACCTCGCTTGCCCGCTCGCTTTCCCGGAGAATGTGACCCGCTTCGACCGCCTTCTGAAGCGCACTCGGAAACCGCTCGCCGGCCGGGATCGTCAACTCCGCCCGACGCGGCGCGAGAATCGTAAAATTGCGTTGGTGCGTCAGCGACAGTTGCCGAGAGACGGCCGCCGCATCGGGACTGCCTTCCAGAAACTCCAAGGTGTGCGTGGTGGGGATCGCGAGTAGCTGCATCAACGGAATCGCGCCATGTCCAACCGCAGCCGGGACCTGCAGTTGGAGCAATTCGTCGGGATCGTCGCGACGCTCCCGCAGATAGCGGATACGCACGGGATAGCGCAGTGCGCCCTCGACCGAGTAGGTGGACGCCATCCCGCCAAACGCCGTCTCCACGGTACGCATCACCTGCTCGTTGCTCAGTCCAAACCTGGCCAGTTTGGCCGGATCGAGACGGATCTCCGCGTAGGGCTTGCCGCCTTCGCGCTGCATCTGCACGTCGACCGCACCCGCCGTCGGTTGGATGATCTTCTCCGCGCTCTCCGCGAACTGTTCCAAGGCGTCGCCATCGTCCCCGAGAATCTGTAGCGCGATCAAACTACGGATCCCGGTCGAAAGCATGACCACACGAGTCTCGATCGGCTGAAGCCAGCTCGGCGCCACTCCCGGAATGTCGGTGATCGCCGCCAAGGCATCCCGCACTTCTTTCAGCGTGCGCGGGCGGCGCTCCACGTCTCCGTCAGCCCCGGCGAACTCGTGGCTCGGCCATTGCGCATACGGTTTCAAGAGCACGACCGTTTCGATCATCCCGATCGGCGCGGGATCGAGCGCGGTTTCCGCACGTCCCAATTTGCCCATCGCACTCGCCACCTCCGGGACCGATTCGATCAGTCGGTTCTGGGCGAGCATGATCCGTTGCGCCTCGCCGAGACCGCCTGTCGCCGGAATCGATGGCATAAACAAGAGGCTGCCTTCGTCCAGCGGCGGAAGAAAACTCGATCCGACACCGGGAAACCGCCGCGTCATCGCCCGATCCAGCGTCGTCTCCGAAAAGTCCGCGCCGACGGTCGAGAACAGCGTTCGCAGCGGCCAACTCAACGTTGGCCAGCCCGCACCCAACAAATAACCGCCCACGGTCATGCATGCGATGGTCAGGGTGAAAGCCACCTTGTGTCGCTGGATCCGAGCGTAAGCCCATTCGTACGCGACGTGGATCGCACGACTCATCGGATTCTCCTCGTAATTGACCAGGCGCTCGCGTCCGAGCCGCCAAATCGCCGACGCGACAAGCACCGCCAGGAACGGGGCGAAAATCCATCCCGGCACCGTCAGCGTCCAGCGCCCGTAGTCCATCGGCAACGACCACCCCTTTTGTAGAAACCATCCGAATGCGAGGCCACCCGCCGCTCCCGCCAAACCGAGGAGCAGCGGCTTCCGCACGTGCCACGGCGGCAAAAGCAAACGGCAAAGCACCGGGACGAGCAGCGTCCCAAAAAGCACCGCTCCACCGATCGCCAGCGACTTGGTCAGCGCGAGAGGCGCAAACAATCGTCCCGCTTGATCGCTCAGTGCGAAGATCGGCAAAAACCCGATCACCGTCGTCGCGGCGGCGGTCAGCAGCGGACGCGCCACTTCCTGGGCGGCGCGCACGACGGTTTCGGTGATTTCGGCGTTGAAAGGCGAAACCGGCATGGCGCGTCCCTCCCGCTTGCACCGCTCCTGCAGGTCTACCAGGTGCTGGGTGATGTTCTCGGTCATGATGATCCCGAAATCCACCATCACTCCGATCGCGATGGCGATCCCCGCGAGACTCATGATGTTCGCGCCGACCCCGAAGAGGTGCATGACGAGAAACGTGAAGAGCATGCCGAGCGGCAGGCTCACCGCCACCGCCAGACTGGCGCGCACGTGTAACAGAAAAGCCACGACAACGAAAATCGTCGTGACGATCGCCTCGAGGAGCGTCGCATTGACCGTGGCGGTGGTTTCCGCGATCAGCTGGGACCGATCGTAGAACGCCACCGGCACGAGCCGTTCGCGCGCCAGTGTCGGGGCAAGATCGGCCAGCCGGCGTTTGACCGCTTCGATCACCGTGAGCGGATCCGCTCCCACCCGCATGCCGACGATGGCGCCGACGTGCTCCTGATAACCGTCCGCGAGAATCCCTTGCCGAAATTGTCCGCCCAGCCGGACATCCGCGATGTCGCCGAGCCTGAGACCGGCACCCTTGAGCCGATCGCCTCGAATGACGATATTCTCCACCTCCTCCACCGAGCGGATAAACCCCACCCCACGAATCATCGTCTCGACGCCGCTCTGCTCCACGCTCATCGCGCCGACATCGCGGCCCGCCAGCTGCACCGCCATCATAAGCATTTCCAGGGTGATCGCCTGCTCTTCGAGTCGCGTCGGATCGACATCGATCTGATATTCGCGCACGACTCCGCCCGCCGGCGCCACTTCCGCCACACCCGGGACCGCGCGAAGGGCGGGAACGACGATTTGATCCAGCACATAACGACGTTTCTCGAGGTCGACGGATCCCTGCAGGGTGAACGCATAGACCTGACCCATCGCTGTCGCATCCGGTCCGAGCTTCGCGTTTACCCCCGCCGGCAGGACACCCTGAAGCTGCGACAGACGCTCGAGCACACGCGTGCGGCACTCGTAGAGGTCGCGCTTCTCCTCGAAGATGACGTAGACATAACTGGCTCCGTAGAGCGACATGCCCCGGACCGTTTGTACCCCTGGCAAACCTTGCAGTTCGCGCGCGAGGCGCGCCGTCACTTGCCGATCCATGTCCTGGGGACTTTGGCCCGGCCATTCCGCCCAGACGATCACTTGGTTGTCGCTGAGATCCGGAATCGCGTCGACGGGCACCTGCCGCCACGCCCAAACGCCCGCGACGACAAACAGCAGCGTCGCCGCAAGGGTCAAAAACGTATTTCGAATGACGAACGAAAGCATTGAAGATAAAGCGAACACTCCCCGAACCGGCGTTTACCGACGCCGTGCTCCGGAGGAATCAATGTGAATGCGCAGCCGCGGGTGCGACGGCCCCGTTCGGGAACAACAAGCTCGGCGTCCCAGCGAGCTGCGCCTGGCTATCGATGAGAAAAACGCCTTGGGTCGCTACTTCGTCGCCCGGTTTGAGTCCGGCACGAACGATGTAAAGATCGTTGCCCGCTTCGTCCTCGATTCGGGGCCCGAGCGCGACGGCTGCGAGTTCGAAACGAACGCGTCCGTCGGACTGGCGTTCGGCCACGCGCCACGCGACGTTACGCACGCCGGTCGAGAGCACCGCCGTTTTGGGCACGAGCGCAAATTGCCCCCACGTTTCCGGTTTCGACGCATCGGCGGCTGCGAGATCGGCGGTCAGGGCCGCCTCGAACCGCGCATTCACCAGGCTGCCTGGAAGCACGCGTTCTGCTCGATCCCTCAGATGCACGTGCACTTCGCGTGCCCGGATCTCCATATTCAATTCCGGCGCAACCCAGTCGACCGTCGCCTCGATTTCCGGCAGATCTCCGCGATCGTCCGTCGAGACCCGGACGGTCTGCCCCACCCGGAGCCAATGCGCGCGGTTTTCCGGAACGTGAATGACCAGCATATACGCGTGCGGGTCGACCAGACGCAGCAGGAGGGTATCGGCGCCCACTTCCTGCCCGACCTGCGGCAGGCGGACACCCATGCCTTCCGCTTCGCCCTCCAACGCAAGCACCACGCGGCCCGCGAAAGGACTCGCGACGGTCACCGTGTCCACGGGCTGTCCCCCATCGACGATCGCTTGGGCGACCGCTCCCAGATTCCAACGTCCGAAACGCTCGACCAATGCACCGATCGTCGGCCCGTCGCCCAGCTTTACCGCCGCCGCGAGTTCTCCTTGAGCCGAGAACGCTTCGGGACTGTAAAGATCGACGACCGGAGCTCCGCGCTCGACGAGAGCGCCCGCATGGCGAGCGGCCTCATGGCGTTTCACGATGCGACCCGCTACACGCGGGATCACCGCTTGCAAGGTTCGATCGTCGTAACGAACCGCTCCATACGCGCGGACCAGCGCCCGCGCCGGACCCTCCGTGACGGTTGTGAGCTGGACGCCCATACGGCGCTGTTGTTCGCGGGTCAGCTCGCCCGCGGTGACCTTCGTCATCTTCATCCCACACACCGGACACTCCCCTGGGCGGTTGCCGATAAAGTCCATCATCGGACACGCCCAGCGTTCCCCGGCCCCGGTCCCATGCGAACGATCGTGTATCTCGGCGGTTGCGAAGAGCAGATTCCGCGGGAGGAGGGCAATGGTCGCGACTCCGAGCAGAAGTCCGATCGCACCGACAAGAAACGGAGAGAGACGCATCGGAGCTAGCGTTCGATGACTTCGTTTTTCAGATACAGTGGACCGTAACGGTCGGGATCGGCCTTAAATTTCGGCGGACACATTCTGCAGCCAAAACCGATCGTCTTGCCCCGGTACTCCACGGTCGGAATTTTCGGATCCACCTCCATCCCGCAAATGGCGCATACCGTATTCACGGTGCCCAGAGCCGCCGTGGATGGCTTCGCCCCGGAGGATGTCTCGGCGCTCGGCATTAGCGGCAATGCAGACCCGCCGGCGCCGCTCTTTTGACGCTCGTCCCCTGGAATCGACGGAACGGATCCCTCCATCGGAGATCGTGTGGCAGGCGGGGCGGAAGGCAGAGGACCGGTCTTGGGTTTCGACGCCGGCACGAGTGGATTCGAGACCATCGCAGAATATTCCCCACCTCCCTGAGGCGGGCCCTCGTGCGTGGCGTGGGGTTGAAACAAGGAGGCTCGGCCGACCAACGCGATCAACGCGCCTGCGAGAAAAGTACCGAAGAAAATGAAAAGCGAACGGGTCATAAAATGGGTCAAAGCGTTGGGTCCGAAAAGTGCGCTGCCGGCGCGTACCGCCAGAGTTCCGCGAGTGCCGCATGCAGTGCGGTCTCCGCGCGGATGATCTGCACTTCGGTCTCGGTGACTTTCTCGAGGATCTCGACCGTTTGGAGCACAGTCGACTCGCCTGCCCCGGACCCGACGCTCGCAGATCGGATCAAAGCATCGTACTCCGCGTTCAGCCGGGCGACGGTTTCGCCGCTGAGTCGCCGCCCCGAAGCGGCCAGGCGTTGTGCGCGCTCGACGCGCGTCAAGGCCGAAGAGATGCGAGCGCGGGCCGCGGTCGCGTCGCTCTGCGCGGCAGCCCGTTCGGCCTCGGCGGCGCGCGCTTCCGCCCGTGCATAACCGCGTCCCCGCCAGGGAATCTCGGACGAAAACGCCAGGCCGACGGTATCCTCGTCGCCACGCTCGGTCCGTTCGCGCTCGAGACGAAGGCCAACCGCGGTCAGCGGACTCGCGGACGCCCGCGCTCGTCTTGCCCCTGCAGACGCCTCGTCCGCTTGCGCGAGAGCGAACCGCAACGCTGCGGTGTCGTCGGGATCGATCGAAGCGACCGTCGGGGCCGCAAAGGGTGGCAAAGTGGCGTCGGGCCCGAGCCCCAGCCATCCGCGGGCTTCCGCCAACGCGTCGGATGCGAGCACGCGTTCCTCCTCAATGCCGAACTGCATCGCCGCGATGCGCGTCTGCAATGAGAGACGATCGGCAATCCGAGCGGTCGCGGCGGTGGACAACCGGATCTCCACGCTGCGGAGGACGGCCTCGAGGCGGCCGATCTGCGTCTCGAGCAGGCCAATCCGTCGTTGAGCGCCCTCCGCTTCGGCCAGTGCGTTCGCCGTATCGGCGGCCAAGTCTCCGGCCACCCGCGAAAACTCGGCGGCGGCCATCGCCACGCCCGCCTGCGCCTGCTCCCGGTCGGCCACGCGTTCCCCTCGCTTGGGAAGCGGTTGACGCAGGTTGAGTTCGAACATCGTGCTGCGATCGCCCATCGGACCGTTCATGCGCGAAGTCATCCCCTCGACTTCCGGGTCCGCCAGGCGGCCGGCAGCGCCCACCCGCTCGCGGGCGGCACTCGTGCGCCGAGCCGCCGCCGTCAGCGCCGGAGCCTCGGCAATCGCCCGAAGAAACTCGGAGGCCGCCTGCGCCGTTTCCGCCGCGCCGAGCGTTCCCGGACCGACCGAGCCACCGAGAACGACGAAAGCTAGAAAACGACGGCGCATGAAAAGCTACTTGGCCGACGAGTCGCTGTCGCCCTGTGTTTGACCGCCGCGGCTGCCCGCGTCGGATTTCCCCTTGGCTTTAGCCGCCGAGTCGAGTTTCGCGATAAACTTGGTCGGCTCCTTCAAAAAATCGTCCTGACACCCTTCGCAGCAAAACATCACCAGCCGGTCCGCTTGGCCGGCGACGCGGTAGATGCGTTGATCCGCTTCACCCATGCTACCCAGTTTTTCGTCGGAGGTCAGGCAGACGTCCAAGGGATAACTTTTGCGCTGCTGGGCGAGCCAGGCGGCGTCCTTCTCCTTCACAGGGAGCAATTTACCGACCGCAGCCGAGGCGCGCGGGCTGACGGCATCGCCGGGCGAGCCGGGCGTTTGCGCGAAGAGCGGCATTCCCATCAGGATTGCCGCAGACATCAGGATCGCAGGAAGTGAATTTTTCATATGAATAGAGGTGTGTTCATGGGCTATAACCGGGACGAAACCCGATCCCTCTCCTTTTTTTTGAGGGATTTCACCCGCAAGCGTTTACTGTCGGTAATCCCTCTCATGAATTCCACCGAGCCGAACGACCCCCTTTCCGCCTCCCTCGCCCAGTGGCGGGTGAATCCGACCGCCGCCCCCGGGTTCCGGCCGGCGGTGTGGGACCGCATCCGTCGCGGTGCACGCGCGACCTGGACCGCGTACGTCCGCACCCACCTCGTCGGTTGGTCCGTGGTCGCCGGCCTGGCGGTCGTCGCCGCGGGCTGGACCGGCCATTCGCTGGCCCGGGTCACACTCGACGCCCGGCGCGACGTGATGGTCGTGTCCTACCTGGGCGAACTCGATCCGCGGGTGATCGCGAACTTGCGGCCGTCGCCATGAAAAAAAACCTCTTTTTGACGCTCGCCTTGATTGGAGTCGTGGCCAGCGCAGCCGGCTTCGTCACCTTCCGGAACACGGGCGATCCCGCGATCGCGCAGGCGCTGGCGAAACGCGATGCGATGGCTTGGCTGCGCGCCGATTTTGGGCTGACGGAGACGCAATTCGCGACGATCAAAAGATTACACGACTCCTACGCGATCGTGTGCGAAGGACACTGCCGCGATATCCAGGATGCCATCGTCGCCCGCGCCGTCCTCAAGGCCGCTCCACACACGGATCCCGTCGCACTCGCCGCCGCCGATCGCCGCGTCGAGGAACTGCGCCTTGTCTGCGAAACGGCGATCGCCGCGCACGTTCGGCAGTGTGCAGCCGTCATGTCTCCGGACGCCGGGGAGCGCTATCTTGCGCTGGTGCTGCCCAAGATCGAGGACTTTGACCATCGCGCAGCGCCCGACGTGCAACTCAACCGGCACCGGCATTAACCATGGCGTCAGACGCGGCTGCGGCGACCCTCACTCCGGCACCGGACGATGCAGACCTGATGCAGCGCGTCCAAACGGGGGAAGAAGCGGCGCTGGGCGTGCTGATGGAACGATGGGAGCGTCCCGTCAAATCCGTAATTGCCCGCCTCATTTTCAACGCGCGCGAAGCGGAGGATCTGACCCAGGAGACCTTTGTGCGCGTCTGGCAACAGCGGGAAAAGTTTCGCATCGACGCCGCGTTCCGTCCGTGGATTTTTTCCATCGCGCTCAATCTGGCGCGCAATCGCCTCCGCTGGTGGCGCAGCCGCCCGGAAGTGGCGCTCGAAGCATGGACCGAGGGGGTCGGTGACCCGAGCACCGGCGCGACTTTCGCCGAAGGCAACGAACGGGCTGCCGCCGTGCGCGATGCGATTGCCTCGCTGCCCGGCGACTTGCGGGAGGCGCTGGTTCTTTTCGAATACGAACGGATGTCGCACGCCGAGATCGCGCTTGCCGTGGGTGCCACCCCCAAGGCCGTGGAAAATCGAATCCGCCGCGCGCGCGAACGACTGCTTCCCCTCCTCCGCCGAGCCCTGTAAACCGGCACCGGAAAAATGCCTGACAATGACGACGTTAAGCCCTCCTCGCCCCCACCTCCCAACCCTGTTTCTTCCGGACCCGCGGCAACGTTCACCCTTCCGTCCGGTCTGGGCGCTGCCGCGCCAGCGAACCCTAGGCCGACAAGGCTCGATGCACGGCTGCACCTAAGGCGTGTAGGGTCGCGGGTTTGCTCAACAACTGAGAGACACCCGCGGCACGCAAGCTTTCCACAGTGATCGATCCGGTATAACCTGACATCAGAACGATCGGCAGCGTGGGATTGATCCCGCGGAGTTGACTTGCCAGCGACAAACCGGTCATCCCGGGCATAGTCTGGTCGGTCAGTACAAGCGCGAAGCTTCGGGGATCCGCGCGGACCAACGCCAACGCCGCTCCGGGTTCGGTCGCCACTTCGACCCGGTAGCCGAGAGCGGTCAGCGCCAGTTGTCCCACTTTGACCAGTAACTCCTCGTCGTCGACGAGCAGGATGCGTTCGCCCTTGCCGCGCTGGGCCGGCCCCTCGAGCAGTGCGGCGACCGCGGCCTGGTCGGACCCCTGATGTTTGGGAAAATAGAGTTGAAATTCGGTGCCTTCGTTCACCCCACTGCGAACCACCACCGCGCCATCGTGGCTTTCCATGACTCCATGAACGACCGAAAGACCCAGTCCTGTCCCTTCGCCCGCCGGTTTCGTCGTGAAGAACGGCTCGAACATCCGGCGCTGCGTCGCCTCGTCCATGCCGCATCCGTTATCGCTCACGGTCAAACGCACATACATGCCCGGACGCAATTGGGGCTGCGTTCTCGCCAAGGCGGCGTCGACGGCACACGCCTCGAGTGTGACCCGCAGGCGTCCGGGGCGGTCCTTCATTGCGTGCCAGGCATTCGTTCCGAGATTCATGAGGACTTGATGAATCTGCGTCGCGTCGGCAAAGACCGCGGGCGTATCCGTCGCCACCGACGTTTCGAATTCGATCGTCGAAGGAAGGGTCGCTCGCAAGAGTTTGAGACTTTCCTCCACGATGGCGTGCAGCTGAAGGGGACGACGCTCCGGACGCTCTTGGCGACTGAAGGTGAGGATCTGCCGGACGAGGTCCGTCGCACGCCCGGTCGCCGTCAACACCGCGCCCAGATGTTCCTTCACCTCGGGGTTCCCCTCCAGAATGAGTAAAGAAAGGTCGGTGTAGCCGCCGATCGCCGCGAGAATGTTATTGAAGTCGTGCGCGATCCCGCCGGCGAGCGTCCCGACGGCCTCCATTTTTTGCATGTGACGAAACTGGTCTTCCAGGCGCCGGGTTTCGGTGCCGTCGCGGGAATTGACCACCGCCAGCCGTTCGCCCTTCGGGCCGGTCATGCTCTTACCGATCGACTGAAAGGTCCGCCAGGAGCCGTCATGGTGCCGGATGCGATAGTCGATCGGCGAGGAGGCGACGGAACTCGCCAGCACGCGTTGCAGGCCCCGGAGCACCCCGTCGCGATCGTCGGGGTGCACAAACTCGATAACATTGTGTCCGAACAGTTCGTCCGGGCGGTAGCCGAGGACACGCTGCGTGGAGGGACTCTGGAACTGCACCGTGCCCTCGCCGTCGATCACCGCGATAACGTCCGACGCGTTCTCGATCAAAAGCCGAAAACGTTCCTCGCTCGCACGCAGAGTGTCCTCCGCCTGCCGGCGCTGGGTGATATCGGTGTGCGTCACCACCGCTCCTCCGCGACCGGCACCGGAGAGCGGCGAAACCCGCATCGCGAACCACCGTTGCTCGGAGGGCGAGTGACTCGGGTACTCCATGGCGAACTCGGCGCGCACGCAGTCGAGCACGCCACGGATCCCGGCGGCGGCCACTCGGGCATCTTCGTTTCCGAAACTTTCCGCACTGGCGTCGCAGACGGAGAGGTAGTTCCGGCCCACCTCACCATCGCCATCCCCATCGTTTTCGCGGCCAAACCGCTTCCAAGCCTCGTTCGTGGCGGTAATCGTTCCGGCAGCGTCCAGAACCACCACGGCCGTGGTGAGCGAGTTGAGCACGTCGTGCACGAAGGTGGCACTTTCCCGCAAGGCCCGATCGGCCGCGCGGCTTTCCCGGCGCAACCGACGCCGGTCGAGCGCGACCGCGACCGCCGGACCCAGCCGGGCGAGGCGGTCTTTGAGAAGATAGTCGGAGGCGCCTTGCTTCATCGCAGTGACGGCGAGGTCTTCTCCGATGGTGCCGGACACCAAAATAAACGGCACATCGAAACCGCTGCGTTGAACCAGCTCCAGCGCACGCAGACCCGCGAATTGCGGCATGGAGAAATCCGAGATGACGAGGTCGAGGCCGTCGTGCAAACGCGAAAGAAATTCCGCCTCGGTCTGCACCCGATGCCACGCGGACTCGTAACCGGCGCGGCGCAACTCGCGCACGATCAGTTCGGCGTCGATCGCGTTATCGTCGGCGACCAGAACCGCGAGGGGCTTCGCTACGGAAGACATTTTAGGAAAACGCTCTGAGCGGCCGGCTGAGCGGCCTTATCGGAGCGACGCGGCGCGCACGGAGGTGGAACCGGCCGTGAGGGCCGGAAATGGCTCACGGCTTCTTTTCGCTCCGCACCGGCAATCCCGCCCCTTTCCATCCATCGAATCCGCCGGCATTCGAAACTGTGTAGCCCTGTTTCGTCAGCGCACGGGCGACCGCCACGGCGCGGCCGCCCGATTTGCAATAGACGATGATCCGCTTGCCTTTGGCGTCCGCCAGAAAGGGCTTCCAGTCTTTTTGAGCGCCGTCGAAATCGCTCTTGGAAAGCAGCCGTGCGGGCGCGGCCACGCCGGTTTCGGCCCATTCCGCGGGTTCGCGGACATCGATCAGGAGCGCTTTTCCCTCGGAAACGAGTGTGGCCGCCTCGGTCGGGGTGATTTTGACGACGTCGGCAAAGGCTGCGGTGGCCAAGAGAACAAAGAGAGAAATCGTTTTCATTTCACTATACATATCCGGTTTGGTTGCCCGAGGCGAGGCGTTTGAGCTCGCGAAGTTCCGCTCGCTCTCCGTGAGCATTCATCGAGGCTGGGCATTCAGGTCGGCAAGGGCTCGTCAGCTCGAGGCGCGACCGAAAATTTTTGAACGTACGGCGATCGAATCGTTTAACGGGTCATAGACGACCGATTGCGTTGGCACTTCCCATTTCCCGAATCGCAGGCTCCAATAGCCGGCGTCCTTGACGACGCGGCCGTCCGCGCTCTTTTCGCGTATCCGACGTGGCCCTGAAGCGAAAAGCGTTCCCTCCTTGGATACTCCCATTTCAGATTCGTGAAACGCCGCTCCCCGGCAACGGTGCCCTTCGTCGCCCTATCGATCGCCCCGTCTACCACCCTTGAAACGCTTCCTTCTGCTGCTCTCCCTCTTCGCAGGCCCGGCTATCTTATTCTCAGCAGCGTCCGCGCGACCCAACGTCATTTTTATTCTCTGCGACGACCTTGGAGTGAACGACCTGCATTGCTACGGAAGGACGGACCATCGAACGCCCAACCTGGACCGACTCGCGGCCGAAGGCATGCGTTTCACGAACGCCTACTGTGCGCAACCGATTTGCTCGCCGTCGCGTGCGGCGATCTTGACGGGGAAAACGCCCGCCCGGCTCCACCTGACCACCTACCTGCCGGGGCGCGCCGATGCGCCGTCGCAAAAACTGTTGCACCCGAAGATCGAAAAACAAGTCGGCCTCGACGAAAAAACGATCCCGCGCTATTTCAAGGAAGCCGGTTACACGACCGCCGCGATCGGCAAATGGCATGTCGGCGGCCAAGGTTTCGGTCCAAGCGAGCATGGCTTCGACGTGGTCGAGACCGCCCCCGCAAATACGGTGCCTTCCGCGACCGAGGGAGGAAAGGGCGAATACGCGCTCACGGCGTTCGCCGAAGCGTTCGTCGAGGAAAACCGCGAACGCCCGTTCCTGCTGTATCTCGCGCACAATACGCCGCACATCCCCTACAAGGCCCGACCCGACCGAATCGCGAAGAATGCCGGCGCTTTCGAACCCGTTTACGCGGCGGTCATCGAGTCGCTCGATGCCACCGTGGGTCTCCTGCTGGCCAAACTCGACGCGGTGGGACTGACAAAAAACACGTTGGTTGTTTTCACCTCGGACAACGGAGGGCTCCATGCTCCCGAAGGCGGGCACGCCCGCGTCACCCACAATACACCTTTCCGCGCCGGCAAAGGTTTTCTCTATGAAGGCGGCCTGCGGATTCCCTTGATCGTGCGCTGGCCAGGTCAAGTGCCCGCCGGTCAAGTGGTCGATGCGCCTTTCCTCAATACCGATTGGATCCCGACACTGCTCGCGCTCGCCGGCCTTCCGGTTCCTTCCGGGCTCGATGCGATCGACGCCTCCGCGTTGCTTACCGGCCGGGGAAAACTGCCCGATCGCCGTCTCTTCTGGCACTTTCCGCATTACACTAATCAGGGCGGTCGGCCCGGGGGGGCCATGCGCGAAGGAACCTGGAAACTCGTCGAACTGTATGACGCGCCCGACAACCCCGAACTTTACGACTTGGCGAACGACATCGGCGAAAAAAAAGATCTATCGTCCAGGCACCCGGAGCGTGTCCGGACGATGCGTGCCGCCATGGCCGCGTGGCGCCTGTCGGTCGGGGCCCAGACGAATCTCCCGAATCCGAACGTGGAGCCGGCGCGCTATCGTGAGATTTATGAGGACTTCGACATCGGCCGACTCGAACCGGCGCGTGCCAACGAAGGGCAATGGAGAGCACTCCAAGCGTGGCGCAAAGCGATGAACGCCGCCATCCAGCCCGAAGGTAAAAACCTGCCCTGAGTCCGGCAAAACCGTCGTTCGCCGCGTTCGTTCCCATTCCTTTCCGGCATCCCGTGCCATGTCCTTTCGAAATTTTGCGGACTGCGTACTATTGTTATTTTCTAGGTCGGTGACCCCGCTGCCGACGAGTGGCCCTGACCGAGCGGCAAACAAAAAACGAAATGGCCCCATCGATTTCGCCCTGACCGGCCCGCTTTACCCATGACCTTCTCTTCTCCCCGCCTCGTTCTCCTCGCCCTCGCGTTCGCGCTTGGCTCAGCCGTCGCCCTGGCCGCCGACAAACCCAACATCCTCTGGCTCACGAGCGAAGATCACGGTCCGGAAATGGGGTGCTATGGCGATGTCAACGCACGCACGCCGAACGTGGACGCTCTCGCGGCGAAGGGCATGCTTTTCAAACGTGCCTGGTCCGTGCATCCCGTCTGCGCGCCCGCCCGCACCGCGATCGCCACCGGCCTCTACGGCGAAAGCAGCGGCGGTATCCACATGCGTTCGATGGTTCCCCTGCCGGAGGGTGCGAAACTTTATCCCGAGTACCTCCGGGCTGCGGGGTACTACTGCACGAACAACGACAAGGAGGACTACAATGTGCCGAAAACCGCGCAAACCTGGGACGACTCCTCCAAGCAGGCGCACTGGCGGAGACGCCCGAATCCATCGCAACCGTTCTTCGCGATTTTTAACTCCATCAAGAGCCACGAGAGTCAGCTGCGCGCGCGTCCGCACCGGCAGATCGCCGATCCCGCCACGATGCGCGTGCCCGCCTATCACCCCGACCTCCCCGAGGTGCGGCAGGACTGGGCGCAATACTACGACAAAGTGAGCGAAGCGGATGCGGACGCCGGCAAACGCTTGCGCGAGCTCGAGGAGGCCGGGCTCGCCGACGACACCATCGTTTTCTACTACGGCGACCACGGCAGCGGCATGCCGCGCAGCAAACGCTGGCCTTCGAATTCCGGGTTACACGTGCCTTTGGTTGTTTTTTTTCCCGAGAAATGGCGTCACCTCGCCCCCAAGGAATACCAGCCGGGCGGCAAATCGGAACGGTTGGTGAGCTTCGTCGATCTCGCCCCCACGGTGCTCAGCCTCGCCGGTGTCCGGCCTCGCGCGCTCATGCAGGGACATGCCTTCGCGGGCCCGTTTCAGTCCGACCCGCAGCCTTTTCTCTACGGCGCGCGCGGCCGGATGGACGAGTGTCAGGACAATGTACGGAGCGTCACCGACGGACGTTACGTTTATCTGCGCAATTTCTTTCCCCACGTGTCCCAAGGACAACACGTCGACTTTCAATTCGAGACGCCCACGACGCGGCTGTGGAAAGAGCGTTTCGATGCGGGAAAAACCGACGACGCGCAATCGATCTTCTGGCGCACGCCAAAAGCCCCCGAAGAACTCTACGACCTCGGCACGGATCGCGATGAGGTCAAAAACCTCGCCGGTTCTCCGGACCATCGCGCCGCTCTCGAAAAACTCCGCAAGGCGCTCCGGACACATCTGGAATCGGTTCGCGACATCGTCTTTCTGCCGGAAGGAGAAATGCATCTGCGCGCCAAGGGGCGCTCGCCCTACGACCTTGCCCGCGACGAAGCGGCCTATCCTTTCGCCCGAATCTTCGCCGCCGCCGACCTCGCCTCCGGCCTCGAGTCAGGCGCGATTCCGAAACTGCGTACTCTGTTAACCGATTCCGACTGCGCCGTCCGTTATTGGGCGACTCTGGGTTTCACGATGCGCGGAGCCCAGGCCGCCCAGAGCGATCTGACGGCGCTCCGCCGGGGCCTCGACGACTCTTCGCCCTACGTTCGCATTGTCGCCGCCGAGTTCGTTGCGAATTACGGCACGCCCAACGACCTCGATCGGGCGCTGGTCGTGCTGCGCGCGCTTGCGCCGCCGGACACAAACGGCGTTTTCGTCTCGATGGCTGCGCTCAGCGCCATTAAGGCACTGGGTCCCAAGGCCGCTTCGCTCCGCACCTTTGTCGGTACTTTGAAAACCGATGCCGGTTCGCCGCATCCACGCTTTTCCTCCTATCCCCAGCGGTTGGTGGAAAAAATCGCACCCGGAGCCGCCGCCGCTCTCCCTGCCGACGAACCCGACAGACGCGCCAAAGGCAAGAAGGCGAAACAAAACTCGGTTGAATGACGCAGACCTGATTGATTCTCACCATGAACGTTCCCCTCCTCACCCTCGTTCGCAGCGGCCTCTCCCTCTTCCTGCTTCTCGCAGCTTCGCTCCCGCTGCGAGCGGCCGAACCGACCCAGGGCGATAAAGCCGGCAAGGAGGCCAAAGCGGCCCCGCTCAAAACCGTTGGGCCCGAAATCGGCGAAAACAAAGCGACGCCGCTCACCCGCATCAAAGCCGCCAAGGACTTTCGCGTGGAGCTGATCTACTCGGTTCCCGGGGTGGAGCAGGGATCGTGGGTCAACCTCTGCGTCGACCCCAAAGGGCGCATTCTGGCAAGCGATCAATACGGCGGTCTCTACCGCTTCACGCCGCCGCCGCCCGGGCAGACGCTCAATCGCTCGCAGATCGAGACAGTCCCTGCCGAGATTCGCGCCGTAAACGGCATGCTCTGGGCCTTCGGCGCCCTCTATGTCGGCGTCAACGACTACGAAAACAAGATCGCCTCCGGTCTCTACCGCATCACCGACAGCGACGGCGACGATCGGCTCGACAAGGTCGAACTCCTCCGCGCCATCGAGGCGAAGGGCGATCACGGCGTCCACGCGATCGTGCTCACGCCGGATGGAAAAGGCCTTTATCTCGTCACGGGCAATGGCGCCAAACTCACCGCTTCGTCTCCCGAATCGCCGGTTCCCGCCATCTGGGGCGAGGATCATCTTCTTCCCCGCATGCCGGACGGCCGCGGCTTCATGCGCGACGCACTCGCTCCCGGCGGCATCATCTATCGCGTTACCCCCGAAGGAAAAGACTTCGAGATCTTCGCTTCCGGTTTCCGCAATATCTTCGACGCGTCGCTCAACCGGGACGGCGAACTGTTCACCTACGACGCGGATATGGAGTACGACTTCAACACCTCGTGGTATCGCCCTACCCGCATCAACCACGTCGTGAGCGGGGCCGAATTCGGTTGGCGGAACGGCGCCGGCAAGCGACCCGGCTTCTACGCCGACAATCTCCCCGCCGTCATCGACATCGGTCCCGGCTCGCCGACGGGAACCACCTTTGGCTACGGCGCCAAGTTCCCTGCTCGCTACCAGAATGCGCTCTTCGTGCTCGACTGGAGCTGGGGCAAACTCCACGCCGTCCATCTCGAACCCGACGGCGCCACCTACAAAGCGGTCCGTGAGGAATTTCTTTCGGGTTCGCCCTTGCCCCTGACCGACGCGATCGTCCATCCCGGAGACGGCGCGATGTACTTCGCCATCGGTGGCCGGCGTGTGCAATCCGGAGTCTATCGTGTCACCTACACGGGCTCCGAGTCGGTCGCACCGGTCATCGTTACGCCGCGGGCCAACCCGGCGCGCGAGCTCCGGCACCGACTGGAAGCGTTCCACGGCAAACCCGATCCCAAAGCGGTCGCTTTCGTTTGGCCTTACCTCGGAAATCGAGACCGTTTCATCCGCTGGGCCGCACGCACCGCCCTCGAACACCAACCGCACCGCGAATGGGCCGGTCGCGCGCTCGCCGAAAGCGACGCCTCCGTTCGCGTGGAAGCTCTCCTGGGCCTCGCCCGCGCAGGCGGCATTAGTCCACCGCACCGCACTCCTTCCAGCCCACCCGTGGATACCGAGCTCGGCGGGAAATTGATCCGCGCCCTGGCGGCGACGAACTGGAAAGCCCTCGATTCCGAACGTCAGATCGCATTCCTCCGCACGGCACAGATCGTCCTCCACCGCTTCGGAACGTTCCCTGCCGCGGAAACCGCACCGCTGCTGGCCCAGCTCGAACCGCTCTTTCCCGCCACGACGATCGAGGAAAACTGGCTCCTCTGCGAAACGCTGGTGTTCCTGCAGTCGCCCACGGTCGCGAAAAAAGCGCTTGCGCTCATCGCCGCGGCACCGACCCAGGAGGAGCAGATCGAATACGCCCGCTCTTTGCGCATGCTTGAGGCCGCCCGCTGGACTCCTGCGACCCGCGCCGCTTATTTCGAGTGGTTTCAAAGGGCGGCCAATTACAAGGGCGGCGCCAGTTTCGCGAAATTCATCGAGTTCATCCGCAACGACGCGCTCGCCACCCTCACCCCCGACGAGCGCACTGCCCTCACCGCGATCCTCGACAAGAAAACAGAGAGTCGCAGTGCGGTCGAAAACTTCGGCGACGTCTTCGCGGGCCGCGAATCCAAAAACTGGACACTCGACGAACTCACCGCCGCGACCGAACGTGGCATGACAGGCCGCAATTTCGACAATGGTCGAAAAATGTTCGGCGCCGCCGCTTGCTTCGCCTGTCACCGCTTCGGGAACGAAGGCGGCATGACGGGCCCCGATCTGACCGGTGCCGGCGGCCGTTACAGTCCGCATGATCTCCTCGACCAGATCCTCAATCCGAGCAAGGAGATCAACGAGCAGTTCGTCCCCTCCGTCCTCACCAAAAACAACGGCGAGACGGTCGTCGGTTCGGTCGTGAACCTCAATGGCGACACCGTCACCGTCAACACCGACCTTTCCGATCCCAACGAGCGTGTGGTCGTCGATCGCAAGGAAGTGAAGAGCATCGAACCGTCGAAAGTTTCCCCCATGCCACCGATGCTGCTCTCGTCCATGAACAAAACGGAGATCCTCGACCTCGTCGCTTACGTCCTCAGCGGCGGCAACCGCACTCAGGCCGTGTTTGGCCAGACCAAAAAATAATCCGGCGCTTGCGCGTCTGGCACGACTCTGGCATAAACCGTCTCGTCCTGGCACCATGAACCCGTTTCGTTCCGCGACCGATCGGCGCACCTTCGTCAAACAATCGGCCTTGGCCGGCGCGGCGCTCGGCTTTCCTGCCGTGGTGCGGGCGGCCAACCTCAACAGTACGGTGCAATTGGCCGCGATCGGAGTGAGCGCCCGGGGTTACGCCGATTTGCACAGCTTCGCGTCGCACCCGAAAGCGAAGTTCGTGGGGTTCTGCGACATCGACACCCGCGCGTACGCCCAAGCTGACGCCGACCATCCGGGCGTGCCACATTTCGGCGATTTCCGGGTCATGCTGGAGACGCTCGGCGACAAGGTGGACGGAGTCACCGTGGCCACGCCCGATCACATGCATGCGCTTCCGTCGATCGAGGCGATGAAGCGGGGAAAACACGTCTTTTGCCAGAAGCCCCTCGCGCATACCGTCTGGGAATGCCGTCAGATGAGCCTCTGGGCCGAGAAGACCGGGGTGATCACCCAGATGGGCAATCAAATCCACTCCGCGATCGAATACCGCCTCGCCACGCGCCTGATCCGCGAAGGCGCGATCGGCAAGGTCAAGGAAGTGTACTCTTGGCTCCACTACACCGGTAACGCCCACACCTCCCTGCTCGAACCGCCCGCATCCACCGCCGTGCCCCCGGAAGTCGACTGGAATCTTTGGACCGGAGGCGCGCCGTTGCGCCCCTACGCTCCGGTTTACCATCCGTTCGCGTGGCGCGACTGGCAGGACTTCGGCAGCGGTTCGCTCGGCGACTTCGGTGCGCACATCTTCGATCCCGTCTTCACCGCGCTGGGTCTGAAGGCACCCCTGATCGTCAGCGCCGAAAACAGCGGCAATAACCGGCAGGTCTGGCCCACTCTCGAGAAGGTCCGCTACGTTTTCCCCGGAAACGAACGCATCGCGGGCCCGACCCTCACGCTGACCTGGACGAACGGCGGCCGCACTCCCGATCGCAAGCTGGCCCAGATGCCTCCGGAACTCGACCTGCCCAGAGTCGGATCCCTCTTCATCGGAGAAAAGGGTAACCTGCTCCTCCCGCACGTGGGCGGTCCCCGCCTCTACCCGTTGGAAAACTTCCGAGATTTTGCCTACCCGAAAGACCTGAAGGGACTCGATCATTGGCATCTCTGGATCGACGCGATCCTGTCGGGAAAGAAGACGTCCGACGGTTTCGATTACGCAGGTCCGCTCAGCGAAACGGTCCAGCTCGGCAACGTCGCCAATCGCGTGGCGCAGGCGCCGCCGATCCGGCGGAAATCCAACGAACCATACGAGCCCCTCGCGCTGAAATGGGATGCAGCCACCCTGAAATTCACCGACAGCCCGGACGCCACCGCGCTTCTCACCAAGGCCTATCGACCCCGATGGGAAATACCGGTCGCTTAATGCGTATCCCCGGACGCCGTGGGCTGGAGCGCGAGGCTCATCTCGATTTCGCCGCCCGGGGTGTGTTCTCTTTGAATGGCACCCGCTTTGCGTAGGACCCCCAACATCGCATGATTATCGGCGTGGACCTGCGCGGTCAGTCGGAGCAGCCCGCGGGACCGCGCGATTCCGACGAGCGCACCCAGCAGTCGCGTTGCGATCCCTAAGCCGCGACGATCTTCGCGCACCACGAAGGCCACTTCGGCGGTGCGCCCATCGACCGAGCGGCAGTAACGACCGATCGCGATGAGGAGTGTGTTGCGCTTCCGCTCTTCGAAAACGCCCAGCGCGGCGTCTTTGGATTGATCGATCCCCACCAATTCGGCGGCCCGCTCGGGCGAGAGATGCGCGAAAAGAAAGCCATAGCGGTCGCGGATCGTCTCCGGCGTGTGCGAGTCGAAAAACTCCAATAAGCGCCCGACGTCGGCCGGTCCCAGCCAGCGCAACGAAACGAAATGACGCCCGAATCGGAGTGTTTGGGGAAAGTCGATACTTTTGGCCTTCGGTGCCACCCGAAGTCGGCCGTCGGAGAATGGGACGATGGGTTTTTTCTTCACGGTCGACCGGCACCCGAGGGCATGAAGCCGCCTAGCGTGCCCAGCTTTCTCAAGAATTGCCAAGGTCGTCTTCACTTTGCGAGCCGCTCGTCGGCTCACGTCGAAGATGCCTTAAAAGGTGCGGATTGGATAGGGGGTGTTGACCGTACGGAGTTTTCCCCATGCCTCATGCCTGCATTTTTCGCGGTAGGGTTAGACCGTATCGCTATTTTTTCCTCACGGGTGTTTAATATTGCCTAAGGCAGTCGCTCGTTCCGGTCCCCCGGAGGTCCCGATCGCCCCGACCGATCCTTTTGCCCTTGAATACGATTCCCTCACCGTTCCGTCATTGTTCCTTCGAGGGATAGGACGCAAAAATGAAGACTATCCGCAGGAAATTGTCCGCTCGCTACCTGACTGCGCTTCGCAGCCACCTCCGCGAGGTCGTCCCCGGCCGGTCCGAACGAGCCCAAAGCCTTGGCCGCGCGATCTCGGCCGGCGGATTGGCCACGCTCGACTTGGCCGTCATGCACGAGCGTGCACTCATCGCTCTTGCCAGCTCCCACGATTTCACCCACGTCCGCAACGGTTTCCTGAAACGAGCGGGCGTCTTTTTAACCCAGGCGTTCGTTCCTCTCGAGGACGCTCGCGAGGCCGAGCGGCGCTCGGCCCGCGTGCTCCAGGACCGAAACGACAGCCTGCGCGAGGGAAACCGCTTGCTGGAACTCGAAATCGTGCGACGTAAAGCCGCCGAGGCGATCGTCTCCAAAGGGAAGGAACAGTATCGAAAACTCTTTCGGGAGTCGGAGGTCATGCATCGAAAGCTACGGCAATTGACCCGGCAGATCATCACCGCCCAGGAAGAGGAGCGGAAGGAAATCAGCCGCGAACTGCATGACGAAGTCGTGCAAACCCTCGTTGGCATCAATGTGGAATTGGCCGCGTTAAGCGGAAGCGCCCGCAGCGGCCTGCAAACCCTGCAACACAAAATTCTCCGCACCCAACGGCTCGTGGAACGCTCGGTGACAGCGGTTCACCGATTCGCCCGCGATCTGCGTCCCGCGGTCCTCGACGATCTCGGGCTCATCCCCGCGCTGCACGCTTACAACATCGGCCTGGCCAAACGGAAACGGCTCAAAATCCGTCTCACCGCCTTCGGCGGGGTCGAAGCCCTCGGCGGTACCGAGCGAACCGTTCTCTACCGCGTCGCCCAAGAGGCCCTCACCAATGTCACCCGGCACGCGCAAGCGACCGAGGTCAAAATGAGCATCCGAAAACGCAACGACACGATTCGCATGGAAATTCAAGACAACGGAAAATCGTTCCAAGTCGCGCACGTCATGGCGGCGAAAAACCGTACGCGCCTCGGTTTGATCGGAATGAAAGAACGTTTGGAAATGGTGGGTGGGGCGCTGTCGATCGAATCGTCGCCCGGTAAAGGCACCACCGTGCGGGCAGACATACCCTTCGATAAAAAATCCCCAAAGCCATGACTTCTCCGAAGCCAATCACCGTGGTCCTGGCCGACGATCACGCCGTCGTCAGGCAAGGCCTCTGTTCGCTGCTCTTGAGCGACGGGCGTTTTCGGATCGTCGGCGAGGCCCGCAATGGCCGAGAAGCCGTGGAGATGGCTCGGACGCTTCGGCCCGACGTTATCCTCATGGACATTGCCATGCCGACGCTCAACGGCGCCGAAGCCACGCGACAAATCGTCGCCGAGAATCCGAAAGCGAAAGTGCTCGTGCTTTCCGCTCATGGCGACGACGTGTATGTCGAGCGGATGACCGAGCTCGGTGCGGTCGGTTTCTTGGAAAAACAAACGTCGGCCGACGTCCTCACAAAAGCGATCGCTGCCGTCGCCAAGGGAAAAAAGTTCTATAGTCCGGCGATCGCAAAGCGTCTGAGCGAAAACCGACGCCATCGCATCGATCGCACGGGAGGCACCGTCCACAAACCCAATACCCTGACCTCGCGTGAGTCGGAAGTGCTTCAATTGGTGGCCGAAGGTGCCGCCAACAAACAGGTCGCCTCAAAGCTCGGCATCAGCATTAAAACGGTGGAAAAGCACCGGCAACACCTGATGGACAAGCTGCGCATCCACGATACCGCCGGACTGACGCGGTACGCCATCGCCGAGGGCGTCACCGAAAGCGCAGCTCGGTTGACGATCGTCTAAACGACCCGCCCGGCGGGCGACCCCGGGGAATCTGCGGTGGGTATAGACCCCATAGAGCAACATTTGCATCTGGGGTAGCATCGCCCCGGTGAACACCAATGCCTTTCCCCCGGCTAAAACAACTCTAGAGCAAAGAACCGGTCGACACACGATCGTCAGAGGTGGCCTTCCCGGAGTCTTCGATCTCGGGGTTCAAAGCGTCACCGGCAAAAGACCAAACGAGCGCGACCTTCGTCAATCCGAGTCGCGTTATCGTCGGCTCTTCGAGGCGGCGCAGGACGGAATTCTGATCTTGGACGCCGAAACGGGGCGTATCGTGGACGTAAATCCCTTTCTGCTCTCGCTTCTCGGCGCGACGCACGAAGAAGCGATCGGGAAAACCGTGGGGGAACTCAGCCCTTTCAAGGATACGATCCCAAATCGGGAGATGTTGGATCGGCTCAAATCTCGAGGATATGTCCGTTACGACGATCTTCCCTTGGAAACGCGAGACGGGCGGCGCATCGCCGTCGAATTCGTGAGCAATAGCTACGAAGTCGGGGATCGAACCGTGATCCAGTGCAATATTCGCGACATCACGGAGCGAAAGAAGGCGGACCAACATCTCCTCCTGCTCAGCGCGTGTGTCTCCAATCTGAACGACGTTTTTATGGTGACGGAAGCCGGGCCGATCGACGAGCCGGGACCCAGGATCGTTTTCGTGAACGAGGCCTTCGAGCGAAACACCGGCTATAAGTCGGCCGAAGCGATCGGACGCAGCCCACGTTTTCTTCAAGGAGAGCACACCGATCCGACCGTTTTGGCAGAGATTCGCTCGTCCCTCGAGCGACGACAGCCGATCAAGCGTCAACTCATCAACTATCGGAAGGACGGCACCCCGTTTTGGGTGGACGTAGATATTGTCCCAATCGTCGATCGAAAGGGAACGTGCTCCCACTTTGCGGCGATCCAACGCGATGTGACCGCCGAGAAACAGAACCAGGCACGTTTCCGACATTTGGTGGACTCGAACGCACAGAGCGTCCTCTTCTGGAACACCGACGGACAGGTCACCGACGCCAATGAGGCTTTTCTCGCCCTCACCCATTTCAGTCGCGAAGACATCCGCCGAGGTGCGGTGAGCTGGGCCGGGATAACTCCCCCGGAGTACGCACGCGCGGACAAACAATCGCTGGCCGAAATGAGCGCCAAAGGAACCTGTGAACCTTACGAGAAGGAACTTTTGCGGAAGGACGGTTCCCGCGTCCCGATCCTCGTAGGCGCAGCCCTTTTTGCCGACAATCCGCACGAGGGCTTCAGCTTCGTCCTCGACCTCACCGAAAAGAAAAAACTCGAGCGTCAGTTTCTCCGGGCCCAAAGGATGGAAAGCATCGGCACGTTGGCCGGAGGCATAGCTCACGATTTGAACAACATCCTGGCACCCATCCTGATGTCGATCGAGTTGCTGCAGATGCGCTCCCCCGACCCCGAATCAAGCAAAATCCTGGCCACGATCGAATTGAGCGCGCGACGCGGCGCGGATATCGTCCGTCAGGTTCTCTCTTTCGCACGAGGCGTCGACGGCAAGCGGGTCGAAATTCAGCCGAAACATCTCCTCTCCGATCTCGAGGCCATTATCAAGGACACCTTCCCCCGCGACATCCGACTGCACTTTACGGTTCCCGCCGATGCTTGGACCATTCTGGGCGACCCCACGCAGATTAACCAGATCCTCATGAATCTGTGCGTCAATGCGCGGGATGCCATGCCCGACGGCGGAACGCTGGCCGTCACGGTGGAAAATTGCCTTCTGGACGACACCTCCCCGGCCATGAGTTCGCCGCTCAAAGCCGGCCACTATGTGAAAATTCGCGTTGTCGATTCGGGGACCGGGATTCCGCAAGAGGTGATCGATAAAATTTTCGAACCGTTCTTTACCACCAAGGATTTAAGCAAAGGAACGGGGCTCGGTCTCTCCACGGTCCTGGCAATCGTCAAGAGTCACGGCGGAGGAATCAATGTCTACAGCGAGCGCGGGAGGGGCTCGACCTTTACGGTCTACCTGCCCGCGGGCTCGGTCCTTCTCTCCCCACCGGAAAAAACGACGGAGAGCCCCGGCCTGCCTCGAGGCAAAGGCGAACTGGTCCTGGTCGTGGACGACGAAGATGCCATTTTGCTCATCACGAGCCAAACCCTGCTGGCGTTCGGCTACCGCGTCTTGACCGCAACCGATGGAGCGGAGGCCGTGGCGCTTTACGCGCAATATCGAAACGAAATCGCCCTGGTTCTGACCGATATGATGATGCCGATCATGGGTGGCCTCGCCGAAATCCATGCTCTCCGGCGGCTGAACCCCTCGGTGAAGATCGTCACGGCGAGCGGGCTCAATGAAACCGGACCGATGGCCGGTGCCCGTTCGTCGCCGACCAGAGGGTTTCTCATGAAGCCCTACTCGTCGGGTACGTTGCTCACGACGATCCGACAGGTTCTCGATCGGCCCTAATGGCGTGAAAGATGCCACTAGCACCGATATGCCATCGGCCATGGGTTCAGCCGATTTGCGGCTCCTCGTCTTCCCCCGAGAACGGGATTGGTTGCAGGTCGAGTCCGAAGTATTTCGCGAAAGCCGAAAGCGTATGTCCGCGATCCGGATGCGACGAAGATAGGGTAACACCCCATAGCCCAACCCGAGTCGGCGTCGCATAATTACGGAGAATGAATTCGACCGCCTCGCTCACCGGGTCGCACCTGCGTACCTTTGACGCCCCCTACCGACATCCCGTCACCTACAATCTGGGATGGCACGATGAGCCGACCGTCAAGCATCCCGATTTGGCCAAGCGCATCGTCGGATCGCAGGTGGTCGACGAAAGCCATCTTTCCGACGGCCAACTCTTGGAGAAAGCCAGTGAGCACTACTTCGGGAGCCACCGGAAGCCGTCGTAACTCCGGTCGAACCGGGCGCCGGCGAAAAGGGGCGGCCCTTCGCAGTTCCGATGCGGCAGAACCCGCACAGCAAGGCGCAAGAGGAGGGACCCAACGATGCCCGTTAAATTTCAGGATTACTACGAAACCTTGGGCGTGAAGCGCGCTGCCACCGCAGAAGCGATCAAACAGGCGTTTCGAGGTCTCGCTCGCCGCTACCACCCCGATGTCGCCAAAGACAAGGTGGCCGGAGAAGCGAAGTTCAAGGAAATCAACGAAGCGTACGAAGTCCTCGGCGATCCCGAGAAACGGCGGCGTTACGACGAGCTCGGTATGGATTGGCAACAGGAGGGACGCGGCCCGCCTCCGCCGCCAAGCGAAGCTCGCGGCGGAGGCCGAGCCCGCCCCGACGAACCGGAGGTGGAGTTCGACGGGACGGGCTTTAGCGACTTCTTCGAATCTTACTTCGGCAATCGCACCGGCGGATTCGGATCTCACCGGGGATTCTCCGCCGGCGAAAGCGATCCCGAAGAAAGCGCCTATCGTCCGGGTCGCGATTTCGAGGCCGACCTGCTCGTCACCTTGGAGGATGCGCATCGAGGATCGCGACGAAAAGTCACCTTGCGTCGTCCTGCCCAAAGGGGGGAAGCGGAGCGCAGTCACACCTACAACGTACGAATTCCACCCGGCATGCGCGAAGGCCAGCGGATCCGGCTCGCGGGTCAGGGTAGCGCCGGCCAGGGAACGGCTCCGGCCGGCGATCTTTACCTGCGCATCAGGTTCGCCCGCCATCCCGACCTGCGCGTGCAGGGAGACGATCTCTATTGCGACCTCGACCTCTCTCCGTGGGAGGCGATTCTCGGCGCGAAAGCGAACCTGCCGACCTTGGAAAAGGCCACCACCCTGCGCGTGCCCCCGGGAACCGTATCGGGAACACAGTTACGCGTCCGCGGCCAGGGCCTTTCCCGCGAAGACGGCAAACGGGGAGACCTCTATGCCGAGGTACACGTGCAAATACCGACGACCGTTTCGTCCGAGGAAAGGGCGTTGTGGGAAAAATTAGCGGCGGTTTCGACGTTCAACCCGAGGGAAATACCATGACAGAATTCGTTTTCTCCACCACCCATTCTTTCGCGCCGGTTTCTCTGCCGTCAGGGACGCGAACGTATTACTCGCTCGAGACCGCGGCCTATCTCGTGGGGGTGCATCCCGACCTGGTGCTCTACTATTGCCGGCTCGGCATTTTCGGAACCGAGCGAGCGAGGCGCGATCGCGCACCGACCTTCGACGACGAGGCGCTCTACACCCTCCGAAAAGTCGAACACTATCGCCGCCGTCACGGCGTCAATCGACAGGCCTTGCCTCTTCTCTTTGCCTTGCATCGCGAGGTCGAACGCTTGGAGAGCGAGTTGCGCTTTCTACGGGGTCCTTGATCGTATCGCGCGCACGCGGTTGCGGACAGTCCCACGCATGCTAAAATTGCCGCCGAGCGCATCGCGTCGGCCCTGCTGCGCGAGTCGCTCTCGCTCGACCCGGTCGAGATCGAAGACCAGTTCGGATTCGCCGCCTGAGAAAACAGGTCGCGCCGATCGAGCGCCGTCGCGTCTCGAAACGTGCACGATCGGCGGTCCCGCTTGCCACCTCGCCGCGCCGCTCCGTCAACGGAGCCGCGCGTTTCGGCGACGATCGAGGGCAGTATATCCTACGCCGGCCAAGCCGGTGAGCACCGCGGGGACAAGCACGGTGTCGAAACCGACACTCATGTAGCCGTAGCTTCCCGCGATCCCGCCGGCGAAGAAACCTGCCAGCAACACGACATAGAGGCCGGCTCGGCGTCGATCGATCGATTCGCCTCGCACCCGTTGACCGAGGGCGATCCCGAGGTCGGTCACGATCCCCGTCATATGGGTGGTTCGAATCACCGCGCCGCTGTAGCTGGAAACCATCGCGTTTTGGAGGCCGCACGCACAGGCCGCAAAGCACTCTCCACCGTAACGTCCCCGTTCGAGAAACCGCCATGCCGCGAAGAGGAGGGCGGATTCCAGAATAAGCACCCATCCGTATCGTCCGTGCAACTTCAGCGCACCCTGTCCGACGATCGCCGCACTCAGCACACAGCCCCCAAAAAAGGAGAGGATCACCAAAGCGGCATTGAAGGCCGCCGTCGGTTTGGCGCGGGCGAGCTCGTTGCTTAGAATCGTGAGCGGACCGGACATATGCGAGAGCGCCTGGTGATGCACTCCGAGGAAACCGACGGCATTGATCAATCCGGCGAGCGCCGCCAGAACGAATCCACTTATGATGATCCACGGAGGAATCGGCTTCGAAAGCATCGTGCATCGTTTTTGGCCAGGAACCGGTCGGGATACAAGGCAACGACCGGGGAATTTCCCTCCATTGGCACCCGCTTCCTCCCGGCCAAGGCGAAGTGAGCATAAAAAAACCGGCGGACGTCTCGCCGCCGGTCGATCGACGGGCCCGTTTCCGGCACCGTCGTCTCTACTTGTCGAAGACTTTTTTAACGTCTCCCACTTTCTTCTGAACCTTGCCTTCTACTTGGTCCGCTCTGCCTTCGTCGCGAAGGTTTGGGTTGCCCACCGCTTTGCCGACTCCCTCTTTTACTTTCCCTTTGAGGTCCTTGGCGGTTCCGATGGCTTTGTCTTGGGTACTGTCTTTCATGGTAAGGATAATGGGATTTAAGCTTTGCCTAAATCCCGACCGCGGTGGCCCGGGTGCGTTCCTCTCCTCGCCGTGCCAAGCTGAACGGAGTTTCCTCATCTGGGCGTAGGGAATTTCCCGGGGGATCGCGACTGCATAAAGGTAGGATTTTGCGAGGGTCACGCGCTGAAGGCTGCCTCGCAACCGCTCCAGGGTCCGCACTCCGCTGCAAAACGTTTGGAGTCCGGCCTTAAGGCCGTCCGAAATCCGATTGCACTCTCTCCGGACGGACTAAAGTCCGGACTCCAAACTCTACCGGCAGGGTTGCGAGACAGTCTCCCTTTGTGGCGTTCCGTTTGCAGAAGAACCCCTACCACCGCAATGCCGCCTTTTCGAGGATTGCGCTTCGCCGTGCGAGGCGTCTGCTCACCCTCATGCGCACTGCTTCGAATCTACACCCTGGCGGCCCTGCTCTCAGATCGATCGGAGCCGCTTTCGCCCTCGCGTCGCTCTCAGTTGGAACCGTTGCAGCGAGGCCGTCGGTGTCCTTTGTGGAGGATCCCGCGAAAACCACCCCTACGGTTCTCGACGCCCGAGCCGAGGCCTCGTCCCCCAAAAAAACCGAACCGCAGCGACATCCGCTCAAAGGCGTAATCGTCGGGGTTTACGCCGAAAAAAAGGCGTTGCTCGTAAAACACGAAGCGATTCCGGGTGTTATGCGTGCCATGACCATGCTTTTGCAAACCGACGACGCTACACTCCGAACCGCGAAGGAAGGCCAGGCGATCTCCGCCCTGCTCGTCAGGAAAGACAACGGGTGGTGGATCGAGTCGGTGAAAACGGTTGATTAGAAATTCTTTAGGCAGCGTTAGGGTTAGCCGCAACGCTTGTCGTGTAAACCCGGCCCCGCCAAGGAGGGCGCGAAGAAAACCTCGGATTTAGGCCGGACGTTTTTTGCGAAAATTGATGTCCAATCCGAGGTTGAGTCTGACCTTATAGCTGCAGACACATGGATCCTACCCCTCCAGATCCGGGCGATGCGATGGACCCTTTCCTTCGCTTGCTGGCGCAAAACGAACAATGGCTGGCAACCTACGTCCACAGTCTCGTCAATCGCTCGGCGGACGCGGATGACATCCTCCAGGAATGTAAGCTCACGATGTGGAAACACTTCAGCAGCTTTAAAACCGGCACTCACTTCCGCGCGTGGGCTCGGACGATCGCGACCCATCAGGTTCTCAACTACCGGCGAGCCGTCAAACGGCTGCCCGATGCCGCGTTGGAGGAAAGTTTTATCCAGGCTGTCGCCTCCGAAATCGATCGCCGGGCCGAACAACTCGACCTTCGTACGGACGCGCTTCGCCGATGCGTGCAGCAGTTGCCCGAGCCGTATCGTCGCATCGTCGTTTGGCGTTATTACGAGGAAGCGGAAATCGATGCCATTGCCGCGAAGAGCCACCGCACCCCGGCCGCGGTCTATCGTCTGCTGAGTCGAATTCGAAAGCTGCTCAACGACTGCGTCTCTCAAAAAGTGGGTTTGGCGACCACCCCTTCCACGGTATGAGCGCTTCCTCCGAGTCGAACGATCGCCTCGACCGTGCGGTCGAAGGAATGCTCTCGCGCGAGGAGTGGGAGAGGCTCCAACGCGAAATCGTCGCGGATGCGGACGTGCGCGCCCGCTATGTCGACCGGATGTGGATTCACGCAGGCTTGCGCGCGACCCGCCACGGCCTTCCGGAATTACTCGATCCGGTCGCCGCACCCCGCTTGCCGCACCGCCAGGGGAGAACGATGCTCGTCTGGCTCGCCGCGGCGGCCGCAGTCACCGTGACGATCCATCTGAGTCTGTTCGTCTTCGCGCGCGCAGACCGCTCGGTCGCCACACTCGTCGCCGCCGACCATTGCAAGTGGGCCGGGTCGGATTTGCCCACGGTCGTAAACTCCAAACTCGTCGCGGGCCGGCTCAATTTGGTGGAAGGCATCGCCACGATCGAATTCAAGCGCGGCGCGGTCCTCACGCTCGAAGCCCCCACCACCCTCGAGATCATCGACGACATGCAGTGCCGGCTGATCGAAGGGTCGGTCGTCGCGGATGTGCCCGAATCGGCCCACGGCTTTACCGTTCACAGCCCGGACATGAAAGTGATCGACTTGGGCACGCGCTTCGGACTCACCGCAGGGTCCGCCGGAAATTCCCATGTCTTCGTTTTCGAGGGCGAAGTGAAAATCGAGGGGCTCAAAACGGGCGAACCTCAACACCTCAAAACCGGAAAGAATTTCAATGTCATCTCCGGAAAAATCGGCGTCGCCCAGGAACCCTCCCGTGCCACCATCGCGGTCGACCCAAGCGGTTGGTTGAGCATCGCCACCGGTTTTGGCCACGGCAAGGATGCCTACACCCGCCGCGGCGATAGCGGTGGACCGAAAGGTCACCATCCCCTGCTGATGGTCAAACACACGGAATTGGAGCGGAGTTTTCCTAACGAACGACGGGCCGTCCTGACCTTCGATCTTTCCCAAACGCAGTCGACCCCGATCGACGAAGTCGAACTCACCTTGGATCCCGAATCCAGCGGGATGGGCTTTTCCACCCTCGTGCCCGATTCTCGCTTCGCCATCTACGGAATCGTCGACGAAAACCTCGATTCCTGGGACGAAAACCGGGTTCTTTGGCTGAACACGCCGGGCTGCGACGAAAGTGGACCGCTTCCCGGACAAACCCGGAGGCTCCTGGAGTTCGATCTTCCCCGCGGTGGTTCGGGCGAGCCATTGACCTTGAAGAGCGACGCGCTGACCGCATTCATCCGCAGCGACACCAACGGCCTGGCCAGTTTCCTGATCATCCGCGAAACCGGCGAGACCGACCCCTCCGGACTCGTGCACGCGTTCGCCTCCAAGGAGCATCCGACGGCTCTGCCGCCGACGCTGCGTATCCGTTAAACCCCTTCCCTACCCCGATCGATGCCACCTTTCTTCCGTCGCATCCGCTTAGCGCTCCTCGCGAGTGCCTGCGCGCTCCCGGGTTTTGGGCAGACCGAAAGCGAAGCGGCACGCGCCGACCGACATTTTTTCGAAAACGAGATCCGTCCGATCCTCGTCAATCGGTGCCAGGAATGTCACGGAAAAGAGAAAATGAAAGGCGGACTCCGTCTGGATTCGTTTCACGCTTTCGAGACCGGCGGCGATTCCGGTCCGATCGTGGTGCGGGGAAAACCCGACGATTCCCCGCTGATCCAGGCTGTCCGCTATCGGGATCCGGATTTTCAAATGCCGCCCAAAAAGCGGCTGGCGCCCGCGGAAGTGGCGGCGCTCGAAAAATGGGTGGCCATCGGCGCTCCCTGGCCCGAGAGCGGACCGGTTCGGCCAGACGCCGCCGACTCGGCGTTCAGCGAGAAAGATCGCAAACACTGGGCCTTCCAGCCGGTGACCGATCCGAAACCGCCTTCCCTCCCCGCAGGCTCGAAATGGGCGCGGAATCCGATCGACGCGTTCATTGGCCAAGGTCACGCGCAGCAAAAGCTTTCTCCCTCCCCCGAGGCGGACCGCGCGGAACTGATTCGCCGCGTTTACTTCGACCTGCACGGACTCCCCCCTTCGCCCGGCGAGACCGCCGCCTTCGTCGACGATCCCGACCCGCTCGCCTACGAAAAGCTCCTGCAGCGATTGCTCGCAAGCCCGCGCTATGGCGAACGCTGGGCGCAACACTGGCTGGACTTGGTCCGCTACGCGGAAAGCGACGGCTACCGTCAGGACGCGTTTCGGCCCGGCTCCTGGCCCTATCGCGATTGGGTCATCGCCAGTTTAAACCGCGACATGCCCTACGACCGGTTTGTCCGCGAGCAACTCGCCGGAGACGAAATCGACGCGAACGACCCTGGGGTCCTCGTCGCGACCTCCTACCTGCGGAACGGGATTTATGAATACAATCTTCGCGACGTTCGCGGACAACTCTCAGCGACGATAACGGACATCACCGACGTCACCGGCGAGGTTTTCCTCGGCCTCAGTTTCAGCTGCGCGCGTTGTCACAATCACAAATTCGACCCCATCCTTCAGTCCGACTACTTCAGCCTGCGGGCCTTCTTCGAACCGGTCCTTTGGCGCACGGATTTAAAGCTCGCGACCGAAGAAGCAGTCGCCGAGCACAAACAAAAACTGGCGGAATGGGAGAACGCGACGGCTCCGTTACGCCAACGCCTTCAAGCGTTGGTCGGCGAAAGGGTCGAAAAAGCGGTTCAGGTCGATCGTGACCGCTATCCCGACGACATCAAAGCGATGATGGCCAAACCCGAGAAGGAGCTCAGTCCTCTCGAAAAACAGCTGGTTACGCTCGCGAATCGCAAGCCGGAGGACGTGCGCGAAATCTCCCCGCTGAAGTACCTCAAAACGGCCCAGGAGAAAAAAGAGTACCAAGAGATCCTCATCGAACTGAAAGCGTTCGACCGCCTCAAACCGGATCCCTTGGTCGACGCGCTGGTGGCCACCGATGTCGGCCCGGTTGCGCCGTCCACCGTCATGCGCAGTCGACGGGGCGAGCAAAGCGTCGAGCCCGCCTTTCTCAAAATCCTCGACGCCGGTGCACCCGAGATCCACGCGACTCCACAGTCCACCGGACGTCGGACCGCCCTGGCCAATTGGATCGCTCGAGCCGACAACCCGCTCTCGACGCGCGTGATCGTCAATCGCGTCTGGCAGTATCATTTCGGGCGCGGACTCTCGGGAACGCCCAATGACTTCGGCAACCTCGGAGAGGCACCGACGCACCCCGAGTTGCTCGACTGGCTCGCCTCCCGGTTTGTCGAGGGCGGCTGGAGTCTCAAACGGCTCCACACGTCGATCATGCAATCGGCGACCTACCGCCAGACGGCGCGCGTGCCCATCCCGGAGGAGGTCGCGAGAATCGACCCCACCAATAAATTCCTCTGGCGTTTCAGCCCGCTCCGTCTCGACGCCGAACAGGTGAGAGATTCCATTCTCCTCGCCAGCGGCGAGCTCGATCTCACCGCGGGCGGTCCGTCCACCGATGCCTCGACCGGCCGACGTCGCAGCATTTACACGATCAAAAAACGCAACAGCCAGAACGAACTGTTGCGCGCATTGGATGCACCGACGGGTTTCACCAGCACCGCCGAACGCCAACGCACGACGACTCCCACCCAAGCCCTCTTTCTTCTCAACGGCGACTGGCCACTGGCGCGCGCGCGGAACATCGCGGCGAAGTCGCCGGCCGTTGCCGACCTCTGGCAGGCGATTCTCGGACGAGCGCCGACCCCGGAGGAAAACGCCCGTGCCAGCGCTTTCCTCGAACGCAGACTCGCCGAAACCCATCCCAAAGAGTCGACCGTGGATGCGGCGCCGGAGTCCCCGGGCCGTTTCAAACCGGAAAGCGCCCGCGAACGCCTCGCGCTCGCCGACGTGGAACGCGAGGGCGAGGACTTCACCCTCGAGGCGATTGTCGAAGTCGCCAGCCTGCACCCGGGCGAAGGGATGCGAACGATCGCGTCCCGCTGGAACGGCGGTCTCAGCTCTCTCGAATCGTGCGGCTGGAGCCTCGGCGTTGCGGGCGAGAAGTCGGCCTCCGGAGCTGGAACGCTGCAAATGCGCTTCGTCGGCGAAAACGAGAACGCCAATTTCGCCACCGAGTCGGTCGACTCCAAGCTGAAGCTCGAGGTCGACACCCGCTACTACGTCGCGGCGTACGCGTCCAGCTCCGACCAGACCGTGACCTTCCGCGTGAAACCGCTGAACGCCCCGGAAAGCGCGATGGCGATCGATACGGTGAAGCATCGTTCCCTGGAAAAAATCGGGACCGGAGCCGCTCCGCTCGTTCTCGGGGGATTGGCGGTTCGCAACGACGATCTGTTCGACGGACGCATCGAAGTGGCTCGCCTGTCCGTCGGACCGTTCCCGATCGACTCTCCCCTCGCCCCGGACAGCTGGCAACCCCAGCTCGCGCTCTGGCAGTCGAATCGGCATCTTGCCACGAACGCGAGCTGGCTGGGATCGGCCGCCTCGACCGCGCCCTCCGATCCGCACCAGCTCGCCATGGCCGATCTGTGTCATGTACTTCTGAATACAAGCGAGTTTCTCTACCTCCACTGATCCTTCGTCATGCCCTGTCGCAACTTCGATACCCCCACCTCCCGCCGCGCGTTTCTCGCCCGCGCCGGCTGCGGCTTTGGAGCCGTTGCCCTGTCCGCGATGATGGGTCCCTCGCCGCTCCGCGCCGTGGGTGCCTCCGGCGCTCCGCGCGGACCGGGTCCGGCGATCGCTCGTCGTGCCAAAGCAAAAAATGTGATCTTCCTTTTCATGGAGGGCGGGCCGAGCCATCTCGACACCTTCGACTGCAAGCCCTTGTTGAACGAACTGGCCGGCAAACCGCTCCCTCCGAGTTTTAAGCAACCGATCCTGGCCATGGGCGAAGGGAACACGGCGCTCCTGGGCACCCAGCGGACCTGGAAACGTTATGGACAGAGCGGGCTGCTCGTTTCCGACTGGTTTCCGAACGTCGCCGAACACGCCGACGATCTCGCGGTCATCCGCTCGTGCGTGGCGGACGGGATCAATCACGCGGGCGGTGTGTGCCAGATGAATACCGGCTCGATTTTCGGCGGACGCCCTTCGCTGGGGTCATGGGTCACCTACGGACTCGGATCGGAAAATCGTAACCTCCCCGGCTTCGTCGTGATCAAAGACAGCGAGCAGGAAGTAATCAACGGGGTGCGCAACTGGGGCGCCGGGTTCATGCCCGCCGTGCACCAGGGCGTCGAGTTCGAATCGGGCAGCGTCCCCATTCGCAACCTGGACGTGCCCAAGGGAATGACGGGGCGCCAGCAGCGGGACAAACTGGACCTGCTCGACGAACTCAACCGTACCTACGGCCAAACCCGCGCGGACAACACCGAACTCGAAGCGCGCATCCGCAGCTACGAGCTGGCATTTCAGATGCAGTCCGAAGCGCCCCAGGCCGTCGATTTAGGCAACGAAAGCACGGAAACCAAGACGCTCTACGGAATGGATCGCGAGGAAACGGCGGTTTTCGGACACAACTGCCTGCTGGCCCGCCGGCTCGTCGAACGGGGCGTTCGCTTCGTCCAGCTTTACAGCGGTGCGGGCAGCAAGTGGGACGCTCACGGCAACATCGAGGGCAATCATGGCAAATTGTGCAACGCGGTCGACAAGCCGATCGCCGGCTTGCTCACGGATCTCAAAGCGCGGGGACTTCTCGACGAAACGCTGGTCATCTGGGGCGGCGAATTCGGCCGCACGCCGATGAGCGAACAGGGCAACGGCCGGGACCATAACCCCACAGGCTTCACAATGTGGATGGCTGGCGGCGGCGTGAAGGGCGGACACGTTTTTGGAGAAACGGACGACCTCGGCCTCTACGCAGTCAAGGACAAGGTGCATGTGCACGATTTACACGCCACCATCCTGCACCTCCTCGGCGTGGATCACACCCAGCTGATCTATCATAACAAGGGACGCCCCGAGCGTATCGACCAAAACGAAGGGCATGTCTTCATGCCCATCGTCGCCTGAAGTCGGTCCCGCCGCGTCAGCGCGCCTTCGCGGGTTTGGTCAACGCGTCCACGATGTAGAGATAGATATCGGCGCGACTCACACCGGGGGCGCCGGGATAAACCAGTTCGCAGGGTACGCCGGTCTCCTTCAATCGCTCTTCGAGTTTGACGCCGAAATTTGCGGTATGGGTCGGGTCTTTCTCATCTTTCCCCATGGCGGGCGGCGCCTTGTAGGTCAGATACACCGGAGGATCGTCCCGGGTCACGTGGGCCATCGGCGAATATGCCTCGATCCACGGTAGAACGCGTTCGCGCTCGCTCAAAAACTGCGCGAACGCCGTGTCGCGCGTCTTCAGATTGCCCGGTTCCGGCCAGAACCCGAAGGCATGTCCGCCGTACCGACTATTGGGTGTCCACACGATCGTCTGCGCGGGGTCCAAGGTGGTTTGCGCCCCGTCGACCGCCGCGCCTTCCAGCCGGGTCGATTCGCGGGATATGGGATCGGCACTTTCCGGTTGAGCCATCTCGTCGTGAAAGGCCAGCCAGAGGCTCGAACACGCACCCGCCGAACCGCCGGTTGCGATCGTGCGTCCCTTATCGAGGTTCCACTCTTCCGCTTTGCTGCGAACAAACTGAAGCGCCCGCGCCGCGTCCGAAAGCGGCCACTTCACCGGCGGCATTTCTCCCGCGGCCAAGGCCTGCGAGACATACCTATAGTTGATCGAGACGACGGAAATGCCGGCATCGAGATAATCCCGCAGATGCGCCACCTTCGCTTTATCGCCGGTCACCCACCCTCCTCCGTGAATGTGGAAAACGAACGGCGTTGGCCGTGGCGAAGGGGCCTTCCAAACGTCGAGCACCTGACGCTCATGCGAACCGTAGGCGACATTGGCGAACGTCGGCTCAGGTCGATCGACCGTCACAGGAACGACAAACGGCGTTAACGAGACCGGCGTCGAAGGTGAAGCGGCGGAAGCGACAGACGAAAGAGAGGAGGTGAACGCGAGGAGCGTGCACACGGCAAAGGCGATCGATGACGCCGCGAAGGAGGGGAAGTTCATAAAGAAAGTCCTCTGTTTTTGCGCCTTACGAAGAGAATGACAGCCCAAAGTGCAGTCTGCTTGGAACCGATCCACCGTCGCTCTTTGCCGACACGCACGCCGGCTTCTCGGGCACCAAACGCCGAAAATGCGGTCGTTCCGCTCGAAGATCCGTTCTCGCCACCCTGTCGACGCACTGCTTGCTTGGTCGAACCCTTCCCGTCCGAAAGCACGCTCCGACTGCGCGCGTTGAAGCGCCCCTTTTCCTTTATGAACTCCCCCCGTTTACTCCGTCGCCTTGCGACCGTCGTCCTCAGTGTGGGTCTGCTAGGTGCTGTCGCGTTTGCCCAGCGTCCGCTCAAATCCGTCGGCGTGAGCGTGGGCGATCCCGGCAATCCCTTTTTTATCCAAATCGTTAAGGGCGCGGAAAGCAAAGCACGTCAGTTGGGCGGCGACGGCGTCAAAGTCAGCGCCGTTTCGAGCAACTACGATCTCAACCTGCAAATGAACCAGGTGGAGGACTTCATCGCCTCCAAGGTCGATCTCATCCTTCTCGGTGCGGCGGACACCAAAGGCGTCGCCCCCGCCATTCGCAAGGCCCGCGCCGCGAACATCATCGTCGTCGCGGTCGACGTGGCGGCCGAAGGCGGGGTCAATGCGACCGTGATGTCCGACAATCGTCAGGCCGGCGAACTCGCCGCGACCTTTCTGATCGAAAAACTCCGCGGTAAGGGAAACGTCATCATCCTCAACGGCCCTCCGGTCTCGTCGGTGATCGACCGCGTCAAGGGAGCCGAGGCGGTCTTCGCCAAATCGCCGGGGATCAAAGTCCTCTCCAAGGATCAGAACGCGGGGGGAAGCCGGATGGGCGGAATGAATGTCACCACCGACCTCCTCACGGCTCACGCCAAGGTCGACGCCATTTTCGCGATCAACGATCCCACGGCTCTGGGTGCCGCGCTCGCCGTGCAGCAGGCACGTCGCAACGGCATCGTTATCGCGAGCGTCGACGGTGCGCCCGACGCCGGTAAAGCGCTCAAGGACGGGAAAGGTCCCTTTCTCGCCACCGCTGCGCAGGATCCCTTTGCCATGGCCACCAAAGCGGTGGAAATTGGCTACGATCTGCTGCAGGGAAAGAAACCTGCGAGCGAGCTGACCTTGATTCCGGTCACGTTGGTGACTCGCGAAAACCTGGCCACGTATCGCGGTTGGACGACGCAGTAAACGGTCCATGGTTTCGGACGACTCGGCTCCGGCTCGGCCGCTCCTGGAGATGCTCGGCATTTCCAAGCGCTATTTCGGCGTCCCGGTACTGCGCGAGGTCGATCTGCGCGTGTGGCCCGGCGAAGTGCATGCTTTGATGGGCGAAAACGGTGCCGGCAAAAGCACCTTGATGAAAATCCTCGCCGGGATTGTGCGGGCCGACGCGGGGACCGTTCGTTTCGACGGCAACCCCTTGTCGACCCGTTCGCCCGGCGAGGTCCTCCGTTGCGGAATCGCCCTCATCCACCAGGAACTCAATCTCGCTCCGCGGTTAACGGTCGCAGAGAATATTTTCCTCGGAGCGGAAACCGCCCGATTCGGCTGCCTTCTCGCTCGTCGCCAGATGGAATCCGCCGCGCAGACTCTGCTCACGGAACTCGATGCGAGTTTCGGTCCCCAGGTCCGCGTCGCCGACCTTTCGATCGCCGAACGACAACTCGTCGAAATCGCCCGCGCCCTCCGACATCGCAACCGCCTGCTCATCATGGACGAGCCGACCGCGGCGCTTTCCGAACGAGAAACCGCCCGGTTGTTCGCGCTGATTAACCGGCTCCGCGCTCAAGGCACCGCGATCGTCTACATCACTCATCGGATGGCCGAAGTGCAGCAACTCGCCGATCGGGTCACGGTCTTGCGCGACGGCGCCCTCGTCGGCGTTCTCGCCCGGCACGAAGTCGAGCAGGAAAAAATCGTCGGCCTGATGGTCGGACGTGCCCTCTTCGACTATCGGCGTCGGACAGACGTCGCCCGCCAGCCCGGACGGGCGATCCTGCGCGCGGAGAATGTCGGCGACGGACGACGCGTGCGTGGGGTCAACCTCGTGGTGCGCGCAGGCGAGGTGTTCGGAATCACCGGCCTGGTCGGGGCAGGTCGCACCGAGTTTGCACGTTTGATCTTCGGTGCCGAAAAAATGACCGAGGGTCGCATCGAGCTCGACGGAAAGTCCACGCGGCCGCGCTCGCCTGTCCACGCGATGGCCTGCGGCGTGGCCTATCTGCCGGAGGACCGCAAGGAACAAGGCCTCTTCCTGCAGCTGAGTGCGGCGATCAATCTGACGATCAACCGCGCGGGGCCCACCTCGCGGTTCGGCGTGTTGAACGGAGTCAGGCTCGGCGCGGAGGGCCAACGGGCCGCAGCCGACTTCCACGTGCGCGCGGCAAGCTTGCGCACTCCGGCGCGTCTTCTCTCGGGCGGAAATCAGCAAAAGCTTCTTCTGGGACGCTGGCTCGCGCGCACTCCCAAATTGCTGATCCTCGACGAACCGACGCGCGGCGTCGACATCGGTGCGAAGCGCGAAATCTACCGACTGATCGACGGCTTCGCCGAGCGCGGGATGGCCGTGCTGGTGATCTCGAGCGAACTTCCGGAGATTATCGCCTTGTGCGACCGCGTCGCCGTCATGCGCGAAGGCCGGATCGCCGGGCTCCTCGATCGGAACGACGGAGACGATTTCTGCCAGAAATCCATGATGGCTTACGCGACGGGTGTGCGCACCTCTTCCCACTCATGACAAACTCGGCCCCCTCCTCACCCACGTCTTCGACATCGGGGAACCGCTCCCGCTCCTCCCGGTGGTTCGGTGCCGTCGGCATCCTGCCGGTCTTGATCGGCGTGGTGATCCTGTTTTCCGCCCTCGCGCCGAATTTTCTGACGAGCGGCAATCTGATCAATGTCGTCCGACAAGCCTCGATCAACCTGGTCCTCGCGGCCGGAATGACGTTCGTCATTCTCACCCGCGGGATCGACCTCGCCGTCGGTTCGGTCCTCGGCGTCGCCTCTGTACTCGCCGTCCAGATTTCGCTCATACCCGAGTGGAGCTGGGCAGCGGTGCCCGCGACTCTTCTCGCGGGTGCCGGGATCGGTGCGCTCACGGGTGTACTCATCGCGTATCTCGGATTGCCCCCCTTCATCGTCACCCTGGGCACCTACACCGGTCTGCGGGGCGCTGCCTACCTGCTCGCCGACGGCACCACGGTGATCAACAGCGACCTCTCTTTCAGCTGGATCGGCAACGACTATCTCGGCCCGGTCCCCTGGCTGGTGGTAATTGCCTTCGGGGTCATTCTCGTCAGCGGTTTTCTGCTTCGCTACACCGTTCTGGGATTGCACATTTACGCCGTCGGGGGAAATCCCGAGGCGGCGAGGCTCACGGGTATCCGCGTCGGCATGACGCTGGCGATCGTGTACACGATCAGCGGCCTGCTCGCCGCCGTGGGCGGCGTGATGAGCGCGAGCCGGCTTTACAGTGCCAACGGCCAGCTCGGCACGGGCTACGAGCTCGACGCGATCGCCGCGGTGATCCTGGGAGGCGCGAGCTTCTCCGGTGGAGTCGGCACGATCGTCGGCACGCTCTACGGATCCCTGATCATCGCGGTCCTCACCAACGGCCTGACGCTCCTAGGCTTGTCGTTCTTCTGGCAATTGGTGGCGAAAGGCACGGTCATAGTCGTGGCAATTGCCTTGGATCGTCTCCGCGCCGCACGGTCACAGTGAAAAGCGACCGAGGAGCCATGGTCTGTCGAGGCCGGGATTCCGCGCGACACGCACTGCCTACGGCGCAACCCGACAACCCCGCTCGCGGCGGCGAATGAAAGCGCCGAGTGTTTCTTGGAACCCCGCCACGGGAGAGAAACGGTCTCGCATTTCTCGCTCCACCGTCAGCACGCATGCTCCGATAGTAGAAGTCACTGCGAGTGCTCTTTCGCCATCCGTTTCACCATCTCCCCGACCAATGGATTGGGGAACCGTCGGCTAGGGGTGATGGCGTAGAAAGTCTCGCGGATCTGTGCGATCCGGTGCGTTTCGACCAGCACGCCGTCTTCAATCTCGTCGCGCACCACCACAGGTGGCACCAGCGCCAGTCCCTCTCCCTCTCGCGCCAAAAGACGGAGCATGGCCATGTCGTCCACTTCGGCGACGACCCGGGGATGCACTCCCGCCGCTGCCGTCAGGCGGTCGAAAGCTGCGCGTGTATTGCTCTCCAAGCTGGGCAGGATGACGGGCACGTCGCGAAAGTCCTGCGGAAAACGCAGTCGTTTCTTCTTCCAGGCGGGCACTCCCACCAAGCCGACCCCCTGCTCCGCGAGAAGGTGACTGTGCCACGGCGTCTCCACGTCGCGTCGAGCCGGCGAATTCGACAGAACCAAATCCACCTCGTGCGCGTGCAACGCCACCAGCAATTCCCGTTGTGCGCCGGAGCGGATCACGACCTCGATCTCGGCTCGGTGAAGCGCAGGCCGAAGGAACTCGACCTGAAAATTGCGCGACAAGGTCGCCACGGCGCCCACTCGCAGCACCTGCCGCGCGGCGCCGGGCGCGCGGTTCCGCATGACATCCATCAATTCGTCGCCTGCGCGGCCGATGGTCTCGGCGTAATCGAACGCGACCCGCCCCGCCTCGGTCAGGCGAATTCCGCCGCGACCGCGGTCGAACAGTCTCTGCGCCAAACTCTCTTCGAGCTTCTTCAACTGGATGCTGAGGGCGGGCACGGAGAGGTTCAGCTTTTCGGCGGCACGGGTGACACTCAGCTCGCGAGCGATCACCCGAAAGTAACGAAGGTGATGGTAGTTCAGAAAGGCAGGCATGCCTAAGAAAGTTAAATTAAATTAAATACCTGC